>Ga0247719_1000040_pt1 | contig 85383 bp, 60 predicted proteins | sample 41E_DmetaG_FD_189046 | JGI IMG/M metagenome (GOLD analysis project Ga0247719, IMG submission 189046) | Soil microbial communities from hillslope of Landscape Evolution Observatory, University of Arizona, Oracle, AZ, United States - 4-1-E_D | ecosystem: Engineered > Artificial ecosystem >...
GACCGTGCGCGGGAGTCCGACCGTCCGCAGCGGCGTTCGCCCGACGTCCTGCTCGGTATCCAGCAGGTTCTCGACGGCACCGAACACCTCGACCCCTCGCCGCAGCATCCACCCCGCCCTGGCATCCACCATCGAGGATCCGCGCAGCTCGAACGCATTCCGGTCGTCGTCGAACTGTGGTCCGCTGTGGCGCCAGGCGGCAGAGGCACGCAGGCGGCGGGCGGCCACCCGCGCGCCGGCGGCATGCTGAAACCGGGGGACCTGCGGCACGCGCAATTGCTCCAGCGGCCCTGCGACGAACCGCGAGTCGGTCAGCGAGGACGAGACGAAGACCGTGAGTGCGCGGCCCGCGCGCGCTTCCAGCTCGAGCTCGGTGCCGGCGGCCCGGATGCGCGCGGCGTTCTGCCGCTGACGGCGAATGACGTCGGCCCCACCCGAAAGCGTCACGTTGACGATGGCGTCCTCGACGCGGCTCCAGAACGCGAGCGCGCGCACCGTTGCCTGCCGCAGGTGCCAGACCGCGCCAGCTTCCAGGCCGCGCGACCCTTCGGGCCGAAGCGCCGCGTTCGCGTCCGTCACGACGTTCCCGACGCGGAACGGCCGGTGGAGTTCGTTCAGCGTCGGCGGCCGGAAGCCGCTCTGCAGCGCGACCGTCACCGTCACGGTGTTGCGCGGTGCAGCCGTGAGCCAGAGACGGGGAAGGGTCACGACGTACCGGCTCGAACCGCTGTGCCAGAGCTCCGTCCGGATCGCACCGCCGGCGGTGAATCGCGTTAGACGGTAAAGGGACCGCGCGGACGCCGCGAGGCCCCATTGGCTCGCATCTACGGTGGTGCTCTCGAGCCTCTCCCCGGCCATCCCGAATGCCGCCTCGCGCATGTCCGCGGCGACACGCCGCATGCCAAGCTCCGAGGAGAACTCGAGGCGCCGCTGCCGCGGCTTCCACCAGTACTCCGCGACGGAACCGGCAGAGTTCGCGCCCACGAACTGTTCGCTCGTCAGCCGCTCGGAGATCCGGCCCGCGCCCACGGCGCTGAAGGTCTGCTCGTACTCCTGAACGGAGGCATACGCGCGCGCGTGCCAGCCGCCGCTCGCCCCCACCTCCCCGCCGACAGCCGCCGCGGCGTGACTCACGTGGGTCGCATTCCGCTGGAGCGGCGTACCGTTTCTGCGCGACTCGCGCAGGTGCGAAGCGGTGACGGTGAACGCCCGCGGCGGCGAGTGGAAGACGGCGTAGGCGGCTGCGTGGCGCGACGCCGCGCGCTCGTCCACCAGCCCTCGGGACTCCGGAGCGACGATCGGGTAGCCCGCCGTCGTGAAGGCTTCCACCGCCCCCGACAGAAAGCCGGCAGCGAGATCGCGGCCGGCAAACGCCGACAGGCGCGCCGTCGAGTGGCTGCCGCCGTCGGCCATCAGGCGCCCCCCAGCCGTTCTGGAGGTGTGGATGGCGACAACTCCGCCGATGGCATCGGCGCCGTGCTCGTTGCCAGACGCGCCGCGAGCGACGGCCACCTCCTGCAGGGCGGCCGCCGGAACGCGGTTCCAGTAGACCCAGCCGCCGAATGGATCGTTGAGCGGCACGTCATCGGCGAGCACGAGCGCGCGGCTGGCGCCGGATGCCGCAAGTCCCCGCAGCGTCGCTCCCTGGGTCGTCGGATTCGCGACGCGCGACGAGGATCGCCGGAAGAGGCTGAACCCGGGCACCGAGCGGAGCGCGTCGTCGAGTGCCAGCGCCGGCGTTCGCTGCAGCTCCTCGACGCGCAGCGTCGTGACGGCCGCCGGTGTCGCGATCCCCGACGGGCGGGACGTCACGGTCACCGCCTCGGTGATGCGCGGCGGCTGGAGATCGGCTGCGCGGAGCAGCGTCCAGATCAGGACAGCGGCAAAATCCATCAGGAGGCCGGCGGGTTCGCGATGAAGCGGTAGCCGACGCCGCGCACCGTCAGCAGGTGGCGTGGAGAGGCGGGATCGTTTTCGATGTAGCGCCGCAGCCGGACGATGAAATTGTCGATGGCGCGCGTGTCGGTGTCATCGCGCAGCGCCCAGACGTCCTCCAGCATCGCCTTGCGCGAGACCGCCTTCCCTTCGTGCTGGATCAGGTACCGCAGCAGGTTCGCTTCCATGAGGGTGAGCGGCAGCACGCGGTCCCCGACGCGCAGCTCCAGCGCCTCGAAGTCGATCGTCCGACCCGCGAACGTGTACTGGTCAGTCTGCCGTTTCGACCAGGCGCTGCGGCGCAGCAGCCCGTTGACCCGCGCGATCAAGATCGCGAGCTCCGTCGGCTTCGGCAGGTAGTCGTCGGCTCCGGCCGCAAACCCCTTGAGCACGTCCTCGGGGCGGCCGCGCGCGGTGAGAATGAGCACCGGCACGAACTCCTTTGCCGTGCGGAGCTCCGACACCACGGAGAAGCCGTCGATCCCCGGAAGCATCACGTCGAGCACGACGAGATCGAAGCGCTCGCGGTCGGGCCCGATCAGCCTCACGAGGGCCGCCTCCCCGGTATCGACCACGTCGGCCGTGTAGCCCTCGGCGTCGAGATTGAACTTCAGGCCGTTTGCGAGGTGCTGTTCGTCCTCGACGATGAGGATGCGCGGCGCGGTCATGCCGGCTCCGTCGCGCGAGGCAGGAGCACGGTGAACGTGCTGCCGTGCCCGGTGCCGGCGCTCTCGGCGAACGCCTTCCCGCCGTGACGTTTTGCCACGGACCGCACGATGAACAGGCCGAGGCCGCTCCCCTTCGCGCGGACCGACATCCCGTGAATGCGATAGAAGCGCCGGAAGACGCGCTTCAGCTCGTGGGGCGAGATCCCGGCGCCCTGGTCCGAAACCTTCAGGGCGTACCTGGAACGGTCGGCCGTCTCCTCGAGGCTCACGCGAACTCTCGGCTCCGCCCCCGAGTATTTCACGGCGTTGTCGATCAGGTTCCAGATCGCCGCCTTGAGCTCGTCGGCGTCTCCCACGATCGTCGCCGGTCCGCTGACGCGGCCCTCGAAGACCAGCGACTCCTCCGCGAGATGGAAGCGCGTGCGCGCGACCGCGACGCACTCGCGCGCGAGCTCCGAGAGATCGAGGCGCGCCTGCGCGATGCGCCGGAACGGCGACTGCGTGCTGCCGGCCCGAAGCACCTGCTCGACGGTGTGCAGCAGCCGGTCGCTGTCCTCGAGCATGATCCGGTAGAACTCCTGCCGCCTGGCCTCGTCGAGCTCGCGGCTCTGAAGCGTCTGGAGGTACAGGCGGATCGACGCGATCGGCGTCTTGAGCTCGTGGGTGACGGCGTTGATGAACGAGTCGTGCTGCTCGTTCCGGCGGATCTCGCGGATGAGAAAGATGGTGTTCAGCACGAGTCCCGCGATCAGCGCCAGGAAGAAGATCAGCCCGAAGATCGCGAACAGGCCGCGGCGCCAGTTGATCACCCAGCCGATGTTCAGCGCGACCGCAATGGCGATCAGGCAGACGCCGAAGACGGTGAAGAAGATGACGGATCTGCGGCGGCCGCTGATCATCTCAACAGCATAACGGGCTGCGGGGATGCCCGTCGCGGTACGTGAAAAGGGCCGGGAGGAGCACGATGCTCCGGCCCGGCCCCGGTGTCGGTCTGGCTTTCCTGTCGGCCTACGCGGCCTCCTGCACGGGCAACGGTTCACGAACCTTCGCCACCTTCAGGTCCCGCACGATGCCGATCGCGCTGAGCGCCTTCAGGGTGATCCAGGAGATGTCGAACTCCCACCAGGCGAGCCCGTGGCGCGCCGAGACCGGGTGTGCGTGGTGGTTGTTGTGCCACCCTTCGCCGAAGGTGAGCAGCGCGACCCACCAGCTGTTGCGGGAGTCGTCGCGCGTCTCGAACCGGCGCGAGCCCCACATGTGGGTGGCGGAGTTCACGAGCCACGTGGCGTGCAGGCCGAACACGATCCGGAGGAACACGCCCCAGAACACCATCGGCCAGCCGCCGATCGCCAGCAGCAGCAAGCCGAGCAGCGTCACCGGCACGAAGTGATACGTGTTCAGCCAGCGGTAGAACGGGTCCGCGGCGAGGTCGGGGGCGTACTTGGCCATGACGGTGGTGTTGTTGTGGTGCGAATCACCGAAGAGGATCCACCCCATGTGCGCCCAGAAGCCGCCGTCGTGCGGCGTGTGCGGATCCCCTTCCTTGTCGGAGTGCTGGTGATGCACCCGATGAGTGGCGACCCAGAAGATCGGCCCGCCCTCGAGCGTCATCGTGCCGCACACGGCAAGGAAGTACTCGAACGGCTTCGACGTCTTGTAGCCGCGATGCGTGTGCAGGCGGTGATAGCCGAGGCTGATGCCGAAGCCGACGGCGAACCAGTGCAGCACCAGGGCGACGAAGAAGTTCGTCCACGAAAAGTAGAAGAAGGCCGCAACCGCACCGACGTGGAACAGCACCATCACGACCGCCGTGATGAGGTTGAGCGTGGTGAGGTTGTAGGGGAGGCGCTTGGAAGTGTAGGTAGTCGCGGTAGCCAATGACGAAACTCCGAAAACGTGTGTGCCGAGCGAGACGAAAGAACCCGCTCCTACGCTACCAAGACCTGCGACGCATGTTTGTAAGACTTCTGTGTACGCAGCACGGGGCCGGTGAGGTCCGCCTCTGCCGATTCCTGTTCGGCAGGACTGCTGTGGGCTTCACCGGCCCCCACTGTAATAGTTTTGTACCGGTGAACGGCCGGTCGCCTAGCCGTTCTTCCGCTCGAACTCCTGCATGAACTGGACGAGCGCGTCGATCCCGGCTTCGGGGAATGCGTTGTAAATCGACGCCCGCAACCCCCCTACGGACCGGTGCCCTTTGAGACCGTCGAACCCTTCGGCTGTCGCCTCCTTGACGAACTTCTTCTCGAGCTCTTCGGTCGCCAGCCTGAAGGTGATGTTCATCCGCGATCGTGAATCCTTCTGGGCGTGGCCGCGGTAGAAGCCGGTGCGGTCGATTTCGCTGTAGAGCTTCTCCGCCTTCCGGATGTTCGCCTGCTCGATCGCGGCGAGCCCGCCCTGCTCGAGCGCCCACGCCATCACCAGCCGCATGATGTAGATCCCGAAGACCGGCGGCGTGTTGAACAGCGACTTGTTCTCCGCGTGCACCGAGTACTGGAGCATCGTCGGCAGCGTGGCGGGGGTGCGCTTGACCATGTCGTCGCGAACGATGACGAGCGTCACGCCGGACGGACCGAGGTTCTTCTGCGCGCCGGCGTACACCAGCGCGTACTTCCCGATGTCGATCGGACGGCTGAACATGTTCGACGACGTGTCGGCGACGAGCGGCACCGCCCCGACGTCCGGCACGTAATGGAACTCCGTTCCGTAGATCGTGTTGTTCGTCGTGTAGTGCACGTATGCGGCGCCCGGATCGAGCGTCAGCTCCGACTGCTGCGGCACACGCGCGAAGTTCTCGCTCTCGGTGGTCGCCGCGATCTTCACGGCGGCGACGCGCTTCGCCTCCTTCACCGCCTTCTGCGCCCATACGCCCGTGACGACGTAGTCGGCGGAGCCGCCGGGGGGGAGCAGGTTCATCGGCACCATCGAGAACTGCAGGCTGGCGCCGCCCTGCAGGAACAGCACGTGGTAGCCGTCGGGGATGCCGGCGAGCTTCCGGATGTCGGCTTCGCAGCCTTCGATGATCTCGTCGAACGGCTTCGACCGGTGGCTGATCTCGAGGATGGACATGCCGACGCCGGGCAGCGCCGGCAGCTCGCGCTGCGCCTGTTCGAGCACCGCCGGCGGCAGTACGGCGGGGCCGGCCGAAAAATTGAAAATCCGTTTCGTCAGCGTCTGGGCCATGGCTGATTCTCCTTACCAGGTGCTCTGCGAGCGCGCCAGGTGATACGAGGCGGCGGCGGCCGCCAGCGGGACCACGGCGACGTCGAGCACGTTCTCGTTGCTGCGGCGGATGCGGTCCAGCAGGTCGTCGGCCGGCCGCGCGTCCAGGTTCATCCTCGCCACGGCCGCCTGCGCGCCGGTGAAGACGATGTTCTCGGTCTCCTGCACGTTCACCTGCGCGTCGCGCAGCACGTCGAAGACGGTGGCGAGCACCCCCGGACGATCACGATGGCGCACCACCATCACGTGAGTGGCGGGGGTCTGGCGCGACAGGTTGACGACATTCGGCGCGCGGCCCGTCTCACGGTACGCCTTCACGATGCGGACCGTTTCGGCGGCGATCGCCTCCTGTGCCTGGTCGGTCGACGCCCCGACATGGTGCGTGCCGTACACGTTCGGCAGCCCGAGGAGCGGGTCCGTGAAGTCGGCCGTCGCCGTGGCCGGTTCCTTCGCGTAGACGTCGAGGCCGACCCGGATGTTTCGCTCCTTCACCACTTTCGCCAGCGCCTCGTAGTCGACGATCTCGCCGCGCGCCGTGTTGATGAAGATGGAGCCGGGCTTCAGGCGGTCGAGGACGTCGGCGTTCACCAGGCCGCGCGTGCGGTCGTTGAGCCCGACGTGGACGCTGAAGATGTCGGACTTTTCGGCGAGCTCCTGCGGCGTCTGGCAGACCTCGGCGAACGGCTCGACCGGGTAGCCGGATGAGGGGCGGAGCCGCACGAGCAGCGGCATGTCGATCGGCGTGCCGGTACGGTCCACCTCGACGCCGAGCTCGCTCCAGATCGCGAGGTGCATCCCGAACGCCTGCGCCCGCCGCGCCATCTCCTGCCCGATGTTGCCGAACCCGAGCACGCCCAGCGTGCGGCCGTAGAGGCCGCGCGCCTTCGAGTACTCCTTCTTGTTCCACTTGCCGGCGCGGAGGTCGGCGACGTTGTCGGGGATCCGCCGGTCCAGGGCGAGGATGAGGCCGAACGCCAGCTCGGCGACGGCGACGGAGTTCTTGCCCGGGCAGTTGGCGACGTAGATGCCCCGCTCCGATGCCGCCTGCACGTCGATGTTGTCGTAGCCGGCGCCGGCACGGATGACGAGGGACAGGTGGCCGATCTCGAGCATCGGCGCCGTCACCTTGGTGCTGCGCACGATCAGCACGTCCGCAGCCGTCCGCTGCAGCGCCTCGACCAGCGTGTCCCCCTTCAGCTCCGGCTCGTACATCACCTCGCAGCCGATGCTCTGCAGGCCGTCGATGCCGCTCTTCTCGAACTTGTCTGCGATCAGGACCTTCATGCGCTACCTCGGGATCAGATCAGATGGACCAGCAGGCCGTCGCGAAGCTTCGGCTCGAACCAGGTGGACTTGGGCGGCATGATGCCGCCGGCGTCGGAAACGGTCATCAGGTCGTCGACCGTGACCGGGAACATCGAAAACGCGACGGCGGCGCGGCCGGAGTCGACCGCCTCCTCGAGCGCACGGGTGCCGCGCGCGCCCCCGACGAAGTCGATCCGCTTGTCGCTCCGCACGTCGCCGATGTTCAGGATCCGTTCGAGGACGGCGCGCTGCAGCAGCGCAACGTCCAGGGAGCTGGCGCGCGAGCCGTCTTCCGGCTCGACGCCGCTGAGGTCGAGCGCGTACCACCGCCCCGCCAGATACATGCCGACCTCCCCCTTGCGCCGCGGCGACGGATCGCCCTCGGAAACGGCGACCACTGCTCGCAGTTCGTCGAGGAACTCCGCGGGAGACCGGCCGGCAAGATCCTTGACGATCCGGTTGTAGGGGAGGATCTGCATCTGGTCGTCGGGGAACGCGACGGCGATGAACGTGTCGGCATCCGAACCGCCGGCGACGCCGCGGAGCCCGGCGCGCGCCCGCGCCGCGCTCGCCGCACGGTGGTGGCCATCGGCGATATACAGAGCCGGGATGCGGTCGAATTGCTCGACGAGAGCCCGCGTCTCGTCGGCGCCCGCCCGCCAGATCGTGTGGCGCACGCCGTCGTCGGCGGTGAAGTCGTACAGCGGCTGCCCCGTCGTCACCCGCTGCTCGAGATCGTCGATGCCGCCGGCTGCCTTGTACGTGAGAAAGACGACGCCCGTCTGCGCGCGGAGCTCGATGATGTGGCGCGTGCGGTCGTCCTCCTTGTCGCGACGCGTGCGCTCGTGCTTCTTGATCACGTCGCGCTCGTAGTCGTCCACGGAGAAGCAGCCGGCAATACCGGTCTGCTCGTGCGTGCCCATGCGGAGTCGATAGAAGTACAGCGACGGCTCGTCGTCTTCGATCATCGGCGCCTGCCGGCGGAGCGTCTCGAAGTTCTCCTTCGCCTTCGCATACACCGCCGGCGCGTAGGGATCGGTATCGGGTGGAAGATCGATCTCGGACCTGGTGACGTGGAGAAAACTCAGAGGGTTGCCCGCCGCCAACTGGCGAGCCTCTTCGGTGCTGACGACATCGTAAGGGACGGAAGAAACGGCTGCCGCTGATTCAGGCGCCGGCCGCACCGCCCTGAACGGATGGATAGAGGCCATTCAGCGATTGTAGTGCAGGGGCAGGGTGCGGCAGGGTGCGGCAGGGTGCGGCAAGGTGCTTGGGTGCCGCAGGGTGCTTGTAGGAGTCAGCTCGGGGGGCGCACCTTGCAGCACCCTGCCGCACCTTGCAGCACCCCGCCGCACCCCGCCGCACCCCGCAGCACCCCGAATTATTGCGTTGCGCGGACGGCGTCGGGCTTCGCGGTGGCGGACTCGGCGAGCATCGTGACCATGCGGTGCTGAACTGAGGCCATCGTGCGACGGAATTCCGCCAGATGTGCGCCGGCCAGCGGCTCGCCGGGCGGCAGCTTGCCGTGCTCGGCGATCGGATTCACGAAGACGCCGTTCTTGCGCAGGCGGTAATCGAGATGTGGCCCGGTGGCCGTGCCCGTCGCACCCACGTACCCGATCACCTCACCCTGACCGACACGCGCGCCGGCGCGAATGCCCTTCCCGAAGCGCGACAGGTGCAGGTAATAACTCTCGTATCCGCTCGCATGGCGGATCACCACCTGATTGCCGCCGGCCCCTGCCCAGCCGGCCGACACGACGACGCCGCTGGCGACCGCAACCACCGGCGAACCGGTTGGCGCGCCGTAGTCGACGCCGAGATGCGGGCGGTAAGTGCCGTGCACCGGATGCAGGCGGCGCAGCGAAAAGCCCGAGGTGATCCGCGGGTTGAAGAGCAGGGGACTCTTCAGGAAAAACCGCCGCAGCGACCGGCCGTTCTCATCGTAGTACGCAGGCTTGCCGCTCGCCGGATCCGTCCACCGGAAGGCGAAATGCTCGCGGCCGTCGTTGATGAAACGCGCGCCGAGGATGGCGCCGTAGCCGGCGAACTCGCCGGCGAACCGCGATTTCTCGAAGACGACCTCGAAGCTGTCGCCGACCTGCAGGCCGCTGTTGAAATCGATGCTGCCGCTGAAGATGTCGGCGAGCGCGAGCGCCAGCTGGATCCTCTCTCCCGCCTGGGTGAGCGCCCCGATCAACGAGGGGGTCCGGGCATCGATCACCGCGCGGACCGACTCGACTGTCGTGTCCTTCTCGATCGGCACGACCTCGGCCGTCAGTTCGCCGGGCCTGCGATGGTCGGGGTTCAGGATGCGCAGGAAGTTGTCGGCATCGATCTGGTACTCGAACTCGCGAAGGACGCCGTCGAACGAGCGAACCAGCTTGTACGGCCGCTCGGCGCGCAGTGCGCGCGGGTTGAAGACGGTCGTGGCGGACCTGACGGCCGCATCCACGAACTCGACGGCGAGCTGGTGCTGGCGGAGGAGGCTGTCGAGCGTCGCGTTTCGCGGCACCCTGGCGGTGATCGTCTCGAGCTCGTTCGGCAGCAGGAGGTCGGCCTGCGTTCGCCGGACGGGCGTCTCCTGCGCGCATGCGGCTGAGATCGCCGCAAGGCACATCGCTGCAAGAATTTGCCGGCTCATCTGAAGCCGGCAGTTTACGTTATGGCCGAGTGATCTGACAACCAGGGCAAACACCCGAGCCAGGCGGGGGCAAACGTATCAGCGCGCGGACATGATCCAGACCCCCCACTTACCGGTCCGGCGGCTGTGGTAGGCGACGCGGCGGCCATCGGGCGCCCAGGTGAACTCCTCGGCCGTCGGATCCGAGAGCACTTTGCGCATCGAGCCGTCACGCAGATCCAGCAGCCAGGCTCCGTCGCCGTGGAGCTGAAACACGATCCGCTTGCCATCCGGCGCCACGGCCGGGGTCCGCACCCATCCGTTCTTCTTCGGGGCCGGATAGATGCGGTCGGGCTTGCCTTCGAGGGATTTCACGACGAGCCGGCTCTCGTGGCTGTAGGCGATCCGGCGCCCGTCCGGGAACCAGGCGCCGCCCCAGGGCTGCCCCACCTTGTGGGATGTCAGCCGGCGCGTCTGGCCGGACTCGAGGTCGAGGAGCCACAGGTTCCACACTTTCGGGTCCGACGGTTCGGCGCGGACGTACGCCAGCGTGCGCCCGTCGGGAGACCAGCTCGGCACCGCGGCGAAACCTTCGCCCGTCACGCGCCGCACGTTGCGGCCGTCGGCGTCTGCGAGATACACGGCGCGCTCACCGTCACGGTCCGAGTCGAAGGCAATCTGCCGGCCGTCTGGCGAGGGACGCGCGTGGAAGTTCCGCGCGCGGTCGTCGACGATGCTCGTCACGCGGAGGATGGCGCCGGACGCGTCCGTATCAGCCCGCATGATCGCGCTGCGGCCGCTCGCCTCGGCGTGGTAGAACATCGCGGAACCGACGGTTGCGAACGCCGGCGAGAACGCCGCGTCGGCGCGGAGTGCCGCCGGAACCGCCGGCGCCGCATCCCGCGCGCGCTCGACCGCGGCGCGCGATTCCGGACGTGAAACGGGCGGCGTCGGCTCGTCCAGATCATCATCAGCAGCAGCATCCCGGGCGCCGCGATCGTGGGCGGCCTGCGGGGCCGCAGCAGGCCGGGTCGCGGCACCGTTGACGGTCTCCGGCGCCACAACGTCCGGCGAGACACCGTTCCACAGCGCCGGCAGGAGCCCGATCACCAGCAGCGCGGGAATCGCGAGCGCCGCTGCCCAGCGGCGGCGGCCCGCCGGCGCATGCGCCGGCACCGGCACCGCGGCGTCGATGCGCACGAGTGCGGTCGATCCGCCGGGTTCGACGATCTCGCCATCGACCGCCTCGATGGGCGCCGCTTTCGCGCGCGGGGACGCTTCGATCTCGGGCAGGATGGCCGACACGATGACCTGCTCGTCGAGGCCGGCGGCCCGGGCGTAGCGCACGAGCTGCGTGCGGCCATAGTGGCCCGACGGCCAGTTGACGAAGTAGCCCCACTCGAGCTCACGCAGGAGCGATACGGGGATCCGGCTTCGCTCCGCGACGTCGTCGAGCGTGAGACCTGTGGCGCGGCGCGCGCGCCGCACGTCGGAAATCGTCAAGGCGTCGGTCTCGGGTGGCGACATACTCGCCGCCGCCCGCGGCGCCTCGTCGACGGCGGCTGACCACGCGGACACGATGTCGCGAACGGCGGCTGCCGGGTCAGGTGCCGCGAAGCGCTGGAGCGCGTCTGCGAAGGCCGCAAGCGTCGGGTAGGCCGGGAGGTCCAGCGTGCCGAGCGCCCTCGCCAGCACGAGCCGCAGCGCACCGGGGACGCGCAGTTCGGGCGGCGCGTCGAACCCGGGCAACATCACTTCGAGGAGCCGGGCGGCCCGCTCGACCGTCGCGCCGGCGGCCACGGGCCCTTCGATCAGGATGTCGCCGTCGGCGTCAAGACGGAGCACGTGAGCCGAGGGAACGCCGGGCAGCTCGCCGCGCGACGCCCGCACCGCGAGCTCGCGAACGATCGTCACCGCCTCGACGGGCCGCAGGCGAACGCCGGCAGCGGCAAGATCAGCGAGGGCGACATGGGAGGCGGGCGTAGGCATTGCCCAACCGGTTTGCTACTTTCCTGCCAGCGCGGCGCGGCAATTTCCGGGACATTCCCAGGGACCCCGCCCAACGGATGAGCATCCGCGAGGGCAGCCGGTCCACGGAATTACACGCCGCGACCGTATCTCGACACCCGGACTAGCGGCGCACGTTGAACTGGATGAGCTTTCGGAACTGCACCGGTGTGCCGTCCAACGTTGCCGGCTTGTACTTCCAGTCACGCGCCGCGTTCAGCAGCATCGTGTCGTACACGGGATGGACGCGTGAGCGCAGGGTCATCGACGCGACACGCCCCTGCTCGTCGATGACGATCTCGAGCAGCCCCTGCGCTCTGACGGTGGCGGTAATCGCCGACGGCACCAGCGGCAGATCCTGGCGGACCGAGACAGGTGCGACGACACCCGCATCCTCGGAGGAATAGATGCGGGGAACCGGCGGCGCCGCGGGTGCCGCGGGTGGCGGTGGTTCCGGCCGGGGCGCCTCCGGGGCTGCCGCGGCGGCCGCCGCGGCGGCGCTGGCGAGCTCCACGAACCCCGAGGCCAGGAGGCGGAGATCGGCCAGGCGTCCCTCCATGTGCGGATCGTCGACGAGCGCCACCACCTCGCGGAACTGCCGTTCCGCCTCCGCGTGCGCTTTCTGGTCGTACGTCTGCTTGGCGGCGGCGTAGCGGGCCCCCGCGATCTCCGGCAGCAGCCGCCGGCGCACCTCGGTGAACATCGCCCGCACGCGGGGCGCGACCTCTTCCTCCCGAGGCTGGTAGAACGGATCCGCCGTCACGACCGCGCCAATCGCCGCCTGCGCTTCGTCGGCACGACCGAGCGCCAGCAGGCAGAAGGCGCGGTACTGCTCGATCGACTTCAAGTCAGCCCCGGCAGGCCGATCCGCCGCGCGCAGGGCGTCGAGGACACTCAGCGCCTCGTCGTAGCGGGCAGCCGCGTACAGCTCACGCGCCGTGGTCATGCCGGACGGCTCGCGCGGCACGGCGACCGACGACGGCGCGAAGGCGCGGTCCTGCGCGGCCGCTCCCCCCGAAACGACGACGACCAGAATCGCAGTGATCAACAGCTTCATCGCCCGCCTCGCATCACTTCATGTCCACGCTGACACGGACCGGCACGCCGGTGGTGACCGAGATCGCGTGGCGCTTCTCGCCGAACTGCGGATGTCTGAACACGATTTCGTGCGGCCCGATGGGGAGTGCGAGGTTGCCGATCGGCGTCTCGCCGACACGTGCGCCGTTGATCCACACCTCTGCCCACGGCGTCGCGTTGAGATTCACGGTGCCCTTCGGCAGATCGAGCGTGATCGTCGTCACGCGGCCGGCCGTGACCTGAACGCTGCGCGTCGCGCGGTAGCCCAGCGACTGGTTCACGAACTCGAGGTCGTGCGTGCCGGCGGCCAGCATCACGCGGTCTGCCTCCGTCGTGCCGATCAGGCGGTCATGCTGGCGGATCTCCACCGCGAACGGGGCACGCGCCGTAATCCACCCGGCGAGCGGAGCGCCGGCCGGAGGCGGCGGCTGAGCAGGTGCCGCGGGCGGCGGTTCCGGTGCCGGCGGAAGCAGGGCGTCCGGCGCAAGGGGCGCTTCGAGGAACTCGAGGTACTGCGATACCTCGGCTCCCGACGTGAGCGCCAGCGGGATCACGCGCGGCACGCCGCGCCGCAGTTCCAGGATGTGCGGTCCGGCCGCGAGCGTGAGCCGCACGGGCGTGACGCCACGTTCGACGCCGTCGACGAAGACGGGCACCCCCGCCGGGTTCGAATCGACCGACAGCGTCGCCAGCGCGGGCGGCGGGGCGACGGCCAACGTGCGGAACGCGGCGAACCCCCCGGCCGCGACAACGATCGCGGCGGCAGCCGCGGCAAGCCATGCGCGTCTCGACCGCTTCGGCTGAACAGGATTCGGCAACGGGTCTTCGGAAGCGGCCGGGGCCGGCAGGCTGAAGGGCTCGGCGGCGTTGAACAGCGCCTCGGGGCTGCTGTCGTTCAGGAGCTCCGAAAGATCCACCGATGACCGCTCGTCGTCAGCCGTGTGCGCCGGCTGCACGACGGTTGGTGCGGGCGCAGCCCTCTCCGGTGGCGACGACGGCACGAGGATGGCCGCGATGTATCGGGACAGGAACGTTTCGAGCGCGACCGGCGCCGGCACGTACGCGGGGTTCTCGGCCGTCACCTGGTCGAGCGCCGCGAGCGCTTCGGCGGCCGAGACGAACGCGCGCCGCATGTCGAGGTGAAGCGCGCACCCGAGCCACCAGCGAAGATCCGCCGACAGCGGCGCTTCGTCGCCGAGCGCCGTCCGCTCGCGCGCTTCCGACAGCAGGTCGCCCAGAGCGCGCGGAAACTCGTCCTCGCGCAGCGGCCGACCGAGGACGAGCGAGAGCGTCGTGACGCCGATCGCGGTGACGTCGGCCCGCTGATCGAAGCGGGGGATGCCGGCGCTCGGCGGCATCGCGACCCGCAGCTCGTGCCACAGCCGCTCGCGCCCGTACTGCATCTGCTCGACGGCGGCGCCGAACACGTGCTCGGCGACGACGAGCCGCCCCTGCGGCGTGACGATGAGCCGCTCGGGGGCGAGAATGCCGTGCGCGGCATCCCGCGCGTTCTCGTGCAGCACGGCGAGGGCCGGCACGAGCTGCCGCACCAGGCAGAGCGCGGCGTTCGTATCGAGGTGGAGCCGCCGCTCCTCGGCGACGCGCAGGATCTCCGACAGGCGGGTGCCTTCGACGTGATCGGAGACGAGCGCGAGCGCCGGCCCGTGCGAGGGCACGCGGTCCACGCGCCGGATGCGCGCGTAGTACTGATGCCGGAAGTTCGCGAGGCGGGCGACCCGCTCGCGCAGCGCGAACTCGAACGACGGCACCGCCGTCAGCGCCGGGTTGATGCGGAGGATCTGGACGAGCTCTCCCGTGGTCGCGTCGGCCGAGACCACGCGATCGCCGAGACCGTCCGAGAAGAGCAGCGCCTCGGTCGGACCGTAGGTCCGCGGGGCGTTGGAGCCGTGGGGCCCTCGATCGTTGCCGGAAAGCGGTGCGGACATGGCGATCCCGGGTGTGCAACCGCCAGACCAGCGTGCGGGCGGGGAAATGGGCGCAAAACGCCACCACGCCGGCGCGCGCGCTTTACAACGCTGTCACCGCGCGGGCGGAACTGTAACTGCGCGGCTGGAGTATCATGCCGGCTGCAATCCGCACTTCTCTGGAGGATTCCATGGCATTTTCGTTCCGGCAGCGGCCGGTGGTCGCCGCCGCGGCCCTCGCGGCGAGCCTCGCGTTCGTCCCGCTCGCCGCCCAGCAGCAGGAGCGCGTCGACTACGACGCGATCTACCGGATCAAGGACGAAGGCTTCGCGCGCTCCCAGATCATGAACATCATGAGCTGGCTCACCGACGTCTACGGGCCGCGCCTCACGAACTCCCCCGGCTTCCGCAAGGCCGGCGAGTGGGCGGTCACCGAGATGACCTCGTGGGGCCTGGCGAACGTGAAGCTCGAACCCTGGGAGACGCCGGCCGGCCCGTTCGGGCGCGGCTGGTCGAACGACCAGTTCCTGATGCAGGCGACCACGCCCGGAGCTACCTTCCCGATCATCGGCATGTCCACCGCCTGGACCCCGGGTACGAATGGCCACGTGAAGGGCGACGCGATCCACGCGGTCATCGAAACGCCCGAGGACATCGCGCGGTACAAAGGACAGCTCCGCGGCAAGTTCGTGCTCACGTCGCCGATGCGCGACGTGCCGGCGCTGTGGACGCCGATCGGCCAGCGATACACCGAGGAGCAGCTCGCCGCGCTCCAGAGCGAGACCGACGCGATGCCGCGCGGCGGCCGCGCCGGCGGTCCCGGACGGCAGGGAGGCCCGGGAGGCGGGCGCGGCGGCGCGCAGAACTTCGCACAGCAGCGCGCGCAGTTCTTCAAGGACGAAGGCGCGCTCGCGCTGATCACCACGGCGTCGCGCAGCGACAGCGGCAACATCCTGCTCGGCGGCGTCGCCGCCAACCGCGCGCCGAACGCGACGGACCTCGGCCTGCCGCAGATCGTGATCGCGATGGAGAACTACGGGCGGATCGTGCGGACGCTCGAGCGCAAGATGCCGGTGACGATCGAGGCGAACATCGTCAACACCTTCCACGACGACACGTCGTCGTTCAACGTGATGGCGGAGATCCCGGGCACCGACAAGGCGGACGAGATCGTGATGCTCGGCGCGCACTTCGACTCCTGGCACGGCGGCACCGGCGCCACCGACAATGCCGCCGGGTCGGCGGTGATGATGGAAGCGATGCGGATCCTCAAGCAGAGTGGCGTCAGGCTGCGCCGCACCGTGCGGATGGGGCTGTGGGGCGGCGAGGAGCAGGGGCTGCTCGGCTCACGCGCGTACGTGCGCCAGCATTTCGCCGATCCGGCGACAATGGCGCTGAAGCCGGCGCATGCGAAGTTTTCCGCCTACTTCAATCTCGACAACGGCACCGGCGCGATCCGCGGCATCTACCTCCAGGGGAACGAAGCGATCGCTCCCGTGTTCGAGACCTGGATGAAGCCGTTCAACAACCTGGGAATGACGACGCTGACGATCCGCGACACCGGCGGCACGGATCACCAGGCGTTCGACGCGGTGGGGCTCCCCGGCTTCCAGTTCATTCAGGATCCGGTGGAGTACAGCACGCGCACGCACCATACGAACATGGACACCTACGAGCGGATCCAGGAAGAGGACATGCGGAAGAATGCCGTGATCGTGGCGTCGTTCGTCTACCACGCCGCGAACCGCGACCAGCTCCTGCCGCGCAAGCCGCTCCCGCGGCCGCAGGGAGGCGGCCGGGGCACGCAGTAGGGATCCTGGAAGGAGAATGCTGACGTCAGAGCGATGCAGACGGAGGAAGGCAGAAGAGAGCTTCAGCATTCGATAGTCGCGGGAGTCGCGTTTCTCCTGCTTTCGATCGCGTGGACATGGCCGCTGGCGACGCGGCTGTCCACGCGGATCGCGCACGACCCGGGGGATCCCGTGCTGAACGCCTGGATCCTCTGGTGGAACACCCAGGCGGTGCCGTTCACGGCCCGCTGGTGGAGCCCCGAGTTCTTCCATCCCGCGCCGGGCGCGCTCGCGCTCTCGGAACACCTCGCCGGGATCGCGCTGCTCAGCGCCCCCCTGCACTTCGCCGGGCTGAATCCCGCCGCGGTCTACAACGTCACGCTCATCGTCGTCTGCTGGCTGTCGGCAGTGTTCGCGTTCCTGCTCGGCCGCCGGCTGACCGGCTCCGCGCTCGGCGGCGTCGTCTGCGGCGTGGCGTTCGGGTTCGCGCCGTATCGCGCGGGGCAGCTCGCGCATCTGCAGGTGCTGGCCGCGCAGTGGATGCCGCTCGCGCTCCTCGCAATGCACGCCTACGTCGCCGACGGACGGCGCCGCTGGCTGGTGCTGTTCGCCGCGGCCTGGCTGCTCCAGGCGCTGTCGAACGGCTACTACCTGCTGTTCTTCCCCCTGCTGGTGGCGCTCTGGCTGCTCTGGTTCGGCGAGTGGCGCCACCGCATCGCGCTCGCGGCGACCTTTGCCGGTGCCTCGCTCCTCCTCCTGCCGGCGCTGCTGAAGTACCGCGAGGTGCACGCGGAGTACGCCCTGAGCCGCACGTTCGGCGAAATGCTGATGTTCAGCGCGCGGCTGAAGTCGTTCGTGCAGGCGCCCGACCTGCTGGCGTTCTGGCCGACACTCTCTGGCGCGACGCCGGAAGGGTACCTGTTTCCAGGAATCACCGTGAGCGTGCTCGTCGCGGCGGGCGCGTGCGCCGCCGCGTTCCGCGGCCGGCTGCGCACGATCGTCGCGTCCCGATCGCCGGCGCTGTTCTACGCGGCGGCGGCGGTGATCTTCTGGTGGCTCTGCTTCGGCCCCGCCAGGTCGAACACCCCGGCGCAGCTGCTCTCGCATCCGTACTCGCTGCTCATGTGGCTCCCGGGCTTCGACGGGCTGCGCGTGCCCGCCCGCTTCGCGATGATCGCGACGCTGTGCATCGCGGTGGCGGCGGCGATTGCGGCCGTGCGCCTCGCGCCGCGTCGGCCGCGCTGGCGGGCGGCGTTCGCGGCAATGATCCTCGCCGGCCTGTTCGTCGACACCTGGCTCGAGGCGATGCCGCTCGCGCCGCTGCCCTCGCGCTTTCGCGTGCCGCAACTGCCCGGCGCCGCCGTACTGGAGCTTCCGCCCGACGATCCCGCGGTCGGCGTCGCGGCGATGTACCGGTCCATCGTGCACGGGCGGCCGCTCGTCAACGGCTTCAGCGGCTACTCGCCGCCGCACCACCACGTCGTCTCCGGCAATCTCCGCCGCGGCGACGCATCGGTACTGGAGTACTTCGCCGCAGGACGTCCCTTGATCGTGCTGGTCCACCGAAACGATGAGCACGCGACTGCCTGGCGCGCGCTGGTGGAGAAGGCTGGCGGCGTACTCGAGGAGGAGTCCGGCCTCGGCCCCGTGTACGTCGTCCCGCCGCAGCCACCGTTGCGCGCCGCTCCACCGGGCGCGGAGCTTCCGTCTACGCCGCACCCGGCGGCGGGAGGCTATATCGCCGTGGATCTCGGTTCGGTGCGGACCGTCCGCTCGATCGTGGTCGACCTGCGATGGCGGCATCAGGAGATCGGGCCCGACACGCTGGTGGAGGTCTCGACCGACGATGTGACCTGGACCACGGCGTGGGCAGGGTGGATCGGCGGGCTGTCGGTCGCCGGCGCGATCGAACACCAGACGCTCGTCCCGCTGCGGCTGACGCTTCCCGACGTCACCGCACGCTACATCCGCGTGAGTCCCGCAGCGCCGCGCCTGGGCGAAAGCCTCCGCGTCTACGCGCCGCGCTGACGGCGCACGGACCTCACGGCTTCATGCCGGGACGCCATTCGGGCCGGAACGTGGAATTCGCCAGCCAGCGGATCGGCGCCAGCATCGAGCGGATCGCCTCGGTCATGTGGGCGAAATCGATCGTGCCGATCTCGTCGGACGGCTGGTGGTAATCCTTGTGCAGCCCGAAGCTCGAGACGGTGTGCGCGATGACCCCGCGGCGGGCGAACTGGATGTTGTCGGAGCGCGTGAAGAAGCTCTGTTCCGGGTGAGGATCCTGCACGAGCCGGGCGCCGCGCCGCGCGAGCTCGGGCCCAAGGTTCGAACGTTCGTAGCCGGTCAGCCACAGCGTCTTCGGCGGGACCTTCGCATCCGGACGTCCGATCATCTCGAACTGCAGGTTCGCGACGATGCGGTCGAGCGGCACGACCGGCTTGTCGGCGAAATACCGTGAGCCGGTGCCGCCGCTTTCCTCGCTGCCGAACCAGGCGAAGACGATCGTCCGCTTCGGCCGCGGTCCTTTCGCGAACGCCTCCGCCAGTTCCAGCACGGCGATGCTCCCCGACGCGTCGTCATCGGCGCCGTTGTAGATGACGTCCCGCCCGGGCGCCGGCTCGCCGCGGGCGCCGACGTGATCGATGTGCGCGCTGAGCAGGATCACCTCGTCGCCGAGCGCCCGGTCGGCGCCGCGGAGCCTCGCGACCGCATTCCACGTCTTCGTCCGCTGCACGTTCTTCACGTCCCCCCGAAGCGCCACGATGGTTCCCTCGGGCGTCGTCTCGAGCGCCGACAGCGCCTCGGCCTCGAGCGCGATGCAGGTGGGTCTCGCCGGTGCGGCCGTGATGCCGATCGTGCGGGCCGCAAGACGAGGCAGCGCAGGGGCGCCGGCGCGCTGCGGGCCGCACCCGCCGGTCTTCGTCAGGACGAGCGCGGCAGGTGCCAGTTGCGGCGCCAGCGCAGGCGACATCTCCGGCGCCAGCACGACGGCGCCGCCCGGTACGCTTGCGCCCGCGGTGAACCTCGCCAGGGGCCCCGAGAGCGCCGGCGCGTTCATGCCGCCCACCGTGATCCCTGCCCCGTGTGTGAAACGGCGGTCCCCGACCGTCAGCACGGGCGGTGCGGCAAGCTCACTGCGTTCGATATCGATGGCCTGGACGTAGCCGCCGTCGTCGCCGAGCGGTTCCAGGCCCCACCGCCGCAACTGCGCCGCCACGTAGGTAACCGCGATCCACTCGTCCCGCGTGCCGCTCCCGCGGCCGTTCATCGCGTCGCTCGCGAGAAACTCCATGTGGGCGCGGACGGACGACTCGACCGGTCCCTGACGGGCGCTCCGCAGCGCGCAGCCGGACGTCAGGGTGAGAAAGATCAGAACAATGATGAGCTTCGGCACGGACGAAATACTACTTCGGCTGTCGCCGTTCGCCTCCCGGGCCAGTGCATTGCTTAGACACGTACCGGCGTGGAGGAGTGTCGGATGGTGGTACGAATCGTCGTCACGTTGCTGAGCTGGCTGCTCGTCTGCGCCGTTGAGGCCAGCGCCCAACAGCACCTCTCGATCCTTCGAGGCACGCTCGTCGACGCCGAGAGCCGCCCGGCCGCAGGCGTGCCGATGCGGATCGTCAGCGAAGCCACCGGTCAGGCGCGCCGGTTCGCCGCCGACGACGAGGGGCGCTTCACGATCCTTCAACTCGAGCCCGGAACGTACCGCATCGAGTCCGAGGATGCTCGCTACGCGGGTTTCATCGCCCGCGTGGCGATCAGCGTGAACGACGAGACGATGGTGACACTGCCGCTGGCGATGGAGACGATCTCGGACGCGGTGGACCTGCGGCCCTTTTTCGTCCGCGCCGAGCGGCACGTGCCGCACATCCGCGCGCGGCTCACCGGGGACTTCGTCGCGAACCTGCCGCTGGACGGCCGCAGCGTCTACGACACGGTGCTGCTCGCGCCGGCCACGTCGGCTACGGCGAGCGGCCCGGTGTCCACCGGCACCGGTGAGGGCTTCACGGGGTACCTGCTGGACGGCTTCTACAATGCGGAGCCGCTGCTCGGCAGGGCGGCGATCCGGCCGCAGCTCGATGCGATCGACACGATCGAAGTCACCCGCGCGTCGTACGACGCGTCGCTCGGCAGGACGGCCGGAGCGCAGGTGCACCTGGTGTCGAAGTCCGGCACGAACACTCCGTCCGGAGGCGCGTTCGGATTCACGCAGACGGCCGTCGACCGCCATCAGTTCGGCGCGTACGCCGGGGGGCCCGCCGTCCCGAACCGGACGTTCCTGTTCGGCGATTACCAGCAGACGCGCGTCAGCGAGCTCGCGTCGTTTCAGAGCGCCGGCCACGATCTGGGCGTGCGAGCCGACCACGTCCTCGATGGAGGCGCGCGGCTGATGATCCGCTACGGACTCTCGGATGGCACCATTCTCGGCCGGCGCGCCCAGCAGTTCGGCGCCAGCGTCACGGTGCCGGTGAGAGCTGTCGCCAACGATGTGCGCTTCGGCCTGACGCGTGTCGTCTTCGCACCGATCGCCGACCTGCCGGGGATCGCCGAGTCGCAGGCGTATCAGATCAGCGACACCGTCGCCTGGACGCACGGCGCCCACGTGGTCACCGGAGGGGGCGAATGGTACGCGTTCAGCCGTGTGAGCAGCGGCGAGCTCGCGGCACAGGTGTGGAGCGGCTTCGTGCAGGACGACTGGCGTCCGTCATCGCGCCTCTCCTTCTCCGGCGGGTTGCGGTTCGGCCGCGTGTCGCGTCGCGACGCGGCTGTCGACGCGCTCACGTTTCTCGCGCCGCGCGCCGGCTTCGCCTGGACGTTCGACGACGCGGAGCAGATGGTCGTTCGCGGCGGCTACGGCCGCGCCCATCAGCCGGACCACGCCTTCACGACGGTCCCGCGGTTCGACCAATGGAGCCTCGCTGCCGAGCGGCAGTGGGGACGGACGCGCACGGTCGAACTGGCATATCTCGGCGCCCGCGGTGGCGGCGTGGGACCGCGCCGCGAATCGTCACGCTACAACGCGGTGATGCTGGAGCTCGAACAGCGATCGGAGACCGGCTTGACCGGATATCTGGCGTATACCTACGGCAGGTGGTGGGGAGACCTCGCGACCGCCGGGCGCGAACGCGGTGCCCTCGACGCGCGTCACAAGTGGACCGGTGCCTTCACCTGGTCGCTGCCGATCGGCGACGAGCGCCTGCTGCTCTCGAAGGGGCTGCTCGGCGAGATCCTGGAAGACATGCAGCTCTCGGGCGTCTTCGGCATCCAGAGCCCACGGCTGCTGCCGTCCGGCACCCGGCAGCGGGGCTTCAAGACGCTCGATCTCGCGGTCATCAAAAACTGGCGCATCGTCCAGGCGACCACGCTGCAGTTGCGGTTCGAGACGTTCAACGCGCTCGACCGCCCCAATCCCCCGTTCGCGCTGTTTGCGATGGAGCCGTTCGATCCGTTTTCGACGCCGGCCACGGGGCGCCGGTATCAGCTCGGGGCGCGCCTGCTCTTCTGACGCGGCGACAGCTACTTGCCGATCGCGAACAGGTGCTTGTCGCCGCGGATGTAAATGCGGCCGTTGGCGACGGCGGCCGACGTATACACCGGCTCGTCGATCGTGTTGACCCGCACGATCTCGTGCTTCGGCCCCGCCTTCAGCAGAAAGGTCTCCCCTTCCTCGCTCGTCATCGCGATCAGGCCGTTGAACGCGATGGCGGATCCCATGAAATGGGTCGGCTTCGGCGGCCGCCCTCCCTCGTAGATGATCTTTCCGGTCTCGGCATCGAGCGCCGTCACGATCCCGTTGTCGGTGGAGAGATAGACCTGCCCGTCGTACAGGATGTTCGACAGCACGTACGCGGTGCCCTTGGTGAATTCCCACGCGACGCGCCTGTCGTCGGGCTGCTCGCCCGTGCGGATCGCGATGGTGCGCTTCGCGGGGAAGCCGGCGGTCACGACCACCATCCCCTTGCCGACGAGCGGCGTATGGATCGCATTGCTGCGCACGCCGGCCGTCCTCCAGAGCTCCTTGCCGGTGGCCGCATCGTAGGCGATGACGTGCTCGGTGCCGTTGGTGACGAGCTCGGTCCGTCCTGACGCCTCGACGAGCACGGGCGTCGACCAGCTGATCTGCACCGGCCGCTCGGTCTTCCAGACCTCCTTGCCGGTCGCCTTGTCGTAGGCGACGACGACGGACGTCTTCGGATCCTGGTCGCGCTGGATGATCACCGTGTCGCCGAACAGCACGGGCGACGTGCCGGTGCCGAGGCCGAGCGTGTGGAACTTCTCGACGACGCTCCACGCCAGCTTGCCGTTGACGTCGTACGCGTACAAACCCTCGGGGCCGAAGTACGCGTAGACCATCCTTCCGTCGGTGACCGCCGTCGGCCCGGCGAACGAGCTGCGCCGGTGCCGCGCGTCGAACATCGTCCCCTCGTACGCCGTCTGCTCCCAGAGGGTTTTACCCGTTTTCACGTCGAGCGCCAGCACCTTCAAGGTGTGCTTCCGGTCACCCGCAACCGAGTCGGGATGCGGCTGGTTGATGCGGACCGACTCGGGCACGACGCCGGGGACCTGCTCCCCTTCGATCGCCGCCGTCAGAAAGATGCGATCCCCCCAGACGATCGGCGACGAGTGGCCGTGCGGCAGCGCCACCTTCCACGCGATGTTCCTGTCGGGGCCCCATTCGGTCGGCACCTGCGTCTCGCGCGACACCCCCTGCGAGTTCGGACCGCGCCACTGCGGCCAGTTCTCGGCGGCGACGGCGGAGGTGAACACGAGCAACAGGCAGGCGATGATCGGCGCGGAACGGCGCATGAAACGGACTCCTCGTGCTGGCGGTATGTAATTCACGGGGCGAGCCGGGTTCCGGCTCGAGGCCACGGCAGTGAGCGGCAGCGCCCGCTGATTATAGTCAGCGCGTCCTGTCGATCGCGGGTGCGGGGACGAACCACCCGTTCCCGCGGGTGAACCGCGGCGATCCGGTGATCGGCCGGGTGAGGCGCCGCTCCTCCGCCGTCGGTGAAATATCGCGTGAAAACCCGGGTGTTATCCTGTAGGACGCCTATGACTTCCACCTTCTTTCGTGGTCTGCGTGTGTGGATCTGCGCGGTGCTGCTGGTCACGGCGACCGCCGTGCTGCGCGGGTCCGACTGGCCGGAGTGGCGCGGCCCCGCGCGCACCGGCGTCTCGGCTGAAAAAGGACTGCCCGACGCCTGGTCGCCTGGCGGCGAGAACCTCGCCTGGCGTGCCGCCGTCGGCGGCCGGTCGGCGCCCGTCGTCTTCGGCGACCGCCTCTATCTGCAGACCTCGGCCGGCAGCGGCGCAACCCTGCAGGAGCGGGTGATCTGCTTCAATGCCGACACCGGCACGCTGCTCTGGGAGCACAAGTACAACGTTTTCACCAGCGACGTGCCGCCGCACCGGATCGCCTGGGCCTCCCCCGCGGTCGATCCGGCAACGGGCCACGTGTTCGCCTTCAGCGGCAACGGCCTGCTGATGTCCTTCTCGCCCGACGGCAAGCTGCTCTGGGAGCGGTCCCTCGCCGAGGAGTTCGGCATGTGGACCACCCACGGCGGACGCGTGTCGTCGCCGATGGTCGACGGGAAGCAGTTGATCGTGAGCGGCCTGATGTTCCTCTGGGGGGAGCATGCCGGCGGCGCGCACCGCTACGTGTCGTTCGACACGGCTACGGGCAAGGCGAACTGGATCAGCGCCCCTGAAGGCCGCCCGACCGACACGATCTACGCGAACCCGTTCGTCGCCGACGTCGACGGGATGCGGGTCATGTTCCACGGCGGCAGCGACGGCGCGATGCACGCGATCAACCTCGGCACCGGCGAGCCGCTCTGGAACTGGAAGGTCAGCCAGCGCGGCCTGAACACCGCGGCGCTGATGGTCGGTTCCGACGTCATCATCACCCACAGCGAAGAGAACGTCGGCTCGAACGAGATGGGGATGGTGGCCGCCATCCCTGCGAACTCGAAAGGGACGCTGACCGACAAGGATGCCCGGTGGATCGTGCGCGGCGTGCAGGCGGGCTATGCCTCCCCTGTCAGCGACGGCGAGCGCCTCTACGTGCTCGACAACGGCGGCGTGCTCTTCGCCTTCGACGTGAAGACCGGCGCGCGGCTGTGGAATCAACCGCTCGGGACGATCGCGAAGGCGTCGCCGCTCCTCGCCGACGGCAAGCTGTACATCGGTACCGAGAACACCGGAGATGCCGGCGGCAAGTTCTACATCATCCGGCCGCACGCCGACCGCGCCGAGATCCTTGACCAGGACTGGCTCGGCACGCCGCAGGAACCGCAGCACATCATCGCGTCGCCGATCGCGGCCCGAGGCCGGATCTACCTGACGACGATGGATGCGCTGTACGCGATCGGGCCGAAGGGGACCTCCGCCGGGATGGCGTCGCGGCCGGCTCCCGTGGAATCCGCGGCCCGGGTGGCTCCCGCCGGCGCCGCGCCGGCCACGCTCCACGTCACGCCTACGGAAGTGATCCTGAAGCCAGGCGAGTCGCTCGACCTGAAGGTGCTGCTGTTCGACGCAAAGGGGAACGCGATCGGCCAGGCGGCAGAGACTGCCTGGAGCCTGGACGGCCTCAAGGGCACGCTCGACAAGGGGAAGTTCACCGCGGATCCGTCCGCCGGCGGACAGGCAGGGCTCGTGAAGGCAACGGTGGGAGGCGTGAGCGGCAGCGCACGGATTCGCGTCGTCCCGGACCTGCCGTGGACGTTCGACTTCGACAGCTTCGACAAGGCGCCGCCGGCCTGGTGGATCAACGCGACGGGCAAGTTCGAGGTGCGCGAGCTCGACGGGAACAAGGTGCTCGTGAAGCTCGCGAACAACGCGTTCGCCTTCGCCAAGCGCACGCGGCCGTTCTTCGGGCCGACCGATCTCAGCGACTACACCATCCAGGCGGACGTCCGCTCCCAGCAGGTCCGCCGCGCGATGGGTGACGTCGGAATCGTCGCGCAGCGCTACGAGCTCGTGCTGTTCGGCAACCACAAGCGGCTCGAGCTCCAGCCGTGGCAGCCGGAGACGGAGCGGACGGTCAGGGTCCCCTACAAGTGGGAGCCCGACACCTGGTACACGATGAAGCTCGAGGTCCAGACGCTCGACGGCGGGCGCGTCCGCGCCCGCGGCAAGGTGTGGCCGAAGGACCAGCCGGAACCGGCCGAGTGGCAGATCGAGCGGATCGACCCGATCGGCAGCGTGAAGGGGAGCCCCGGCATCTACGCGGACGCCATGAACTCGGCGCCGCAGGGAGGCTCCGAGATGTACTACGACAACATCAGGGTTTACAGGAACCAGAAGTAGCGGATGACACGATGAAAAAGCCGATTGCAATCGCTGGTCTCGCCGCAGGCGCCGGGCTCGTCTCCGCTGCCCTGTCGCTCTCGGAGCCGCCGCACGACAAGTGGCCGATGTGGGGAGGCACCCCCGACCGGAACATGGTGTCCTCCATGAAGGGGCTGCCGACCACGTGGGACATGAAGTCGAAGAAGAACGTGAAGTGGATCGCCGACGTCGGCTCGCAGACCTACGGCAACACCGTCGTCTCCGACGGGTACGTCCTCGTGGGCACCAACAACGAGGCGTTGCGCGACCCCGACATCAAGGGTGACAAGGGCATCCTGATGGCGTTCCGCGAGTCCGACGGCGCCTTCATGTGGCAGGCGGTGCACGACAAGCTCGCCGCGGGCCGCGCGAACGACTGGCCGTTCCAGGGGATCTGCTCGTCGCCGCTGATCGAGAACGGGATCGTCTATTACGTCTCGAACCGCGGCGAGGTGATGGCGGTCGATCTCGACGGCTTCCGCGACGGCAAGAACGACGGCCCCTACACCGACGAGAAGCTGACGCGCGAGGTCGACGCCGACATCATCTGGCGCTACGACATGATGGAGGAGCTCGGCGTCCTGCAGCACAACATGGCCAACTCCTCGCCGGTCGCCTGGGAGAACCTGATCTTCGTCAGCACGTCGAACGGGCAGGACGAGAGCCACGTCAACGTGCCCGCGCCGCAGGCGCCCGCGATCATCGCGCTCGACAAGAAGACGGGCAAGCTGGTGTGGGAGGACAATCCGGTCGGCGAGCGCATCCTGCACGGCCAGTGGTCGTCACCCGCCGTCGGCACCATCGGCGGCGTCGTCCAGGTGGTCGTGGGGCAGGGAGACGGCTACGTCCGCGGCTACGAGGCGAAGACCGGCAAGCGGCTGTGGGAGTTCGACCTGAATCCGAAGGACTCGGTCTGGCCGAAGACCCGCAACGAGGTGATCAGCACGCCGATCATCATCGGCGACGTCGTGTACATCGCGAACGGCCAGGACCCCGAGCACGGCGAAGGCACGGGGCACCTGTACGCGATCGACGCGACCAGGCGCGGCGACATCACGTCGGTGATCGAGAAGGAAGTCGAAGCCGAGGAGAAGGATCCGGCCACGGGCGAGATGAAGCGCGTCATGCGCAAGGTCGTCGAGAAGAATCCCAACAGCGGCCAGATCTGGCACTACACCGACATCCGCCGTTCGATTTCGACGGGCGCCTTCCACAACGGCATCCTGTATTACCCGGACTTCAGCGGGTTCCTGCACGCCGTCGACGCGAAGACCGGCAAGCAGCTCTGGAAGCACGACATGTTCGCCGCCGTCTGGGGCTCGCCGATGGTGATCGACGGCAAGGTGTACCTCGGCGACGAAGACGGCGACGTGACGGTGCTCGAGGCCGGTCCGAAGCTGAAGGTGATTGCCGAGAACAACATGGGCAGTTCGGTGTATTCGACCGCGGTGCCCGCCAACGGCACCCTCTACATCGTCAACCGCAACCAGCTGGTCGCGCTGGCTGAGAAGAAGTAGCGCAGGCGCGCCGACGCAGGCGGAGGCGGTCAGGCCTGCGTCGGTGATGCGTTCGGACGCCCTACACTGAAGGCGTCAACGGCAGGTCACCGCGAAGGACGCGAAGAACGCTAAGCGGCGTGGCCGGGAGTCGGCCTTCGGCCGGCGATGCGGCCACGCCTTCGCAAAGGGCCTCACGCTGTGTCGATGCTTTGCGATCTTCGCGCCGCTTGGCGTCCTTTGCGATTGCGTGTCTTTCTTGCGGCGGGGGATGACTCCACGATGAAGCAAGTCAGTCTCTATCTCCTCTCGTTGCTGCTCGTCTCGGCGACCGTGTCGGCGCGGCAGGGAGCCGCGCCCGCGGATCGTTGGACGCAGTTCCGCGGCTCGGCCGCGCTGCTCGGCACGTCGCAGGCAACGCTGCCCGACCGGCTGAAGGTCCTCTGGACGTACGAGGCGGGTGACGCCATCGACTCGTCGGCGGCGATCGTCGACGGCGTCGTGTACGTCGGGTCGGGCGACGGTTTCCTCCACGCCATCAACCTCGCGGACGGGAAGGCGCGGTGGAAGTACAAGGCGTCGGCCGACGGCATCGGCGAATCGTCTCCGGCCGTGGCGAACGGGCTCGTGTACGTCGGGGACCTCGCGGGCGTGGTCCACGCGGTCGACGCCGCGACCGGCAAGGGTGTGTGGACGTTCAAGACCGGCGGCGAAGTGAAGTCCTCGCCCGTCGTCGCCGGGGACAAGGTCCTGATCGGCTCCTACGACGCCCATCTGTACGCGATCGGCGCCCGCGACGGGAAGCTCGCGTGGAAGGTGCAGACCGAAGGCTACGTCCACGCGACGCCCGCGGTCGCCGACGGCGTGGCGTTCATCGCCGGGTGCGACGAAGTTCTTCGAGCCATCCGCGTCGCCGACGGCAGGGAGCTCTACACGGTCTCGTCTGGCGCGTATACCGGCGCCTCTCCGGCGATCCACAACGGCCGTGCCTACTACGGCACCTACGAGAACGAAGTGCTCGCGGTGGATCTCGCGGCGAAGAAGATCGTCTGGAAGTACAAGCATCCCGACCGGAACTTTCCCTTCTACTCGTCGCCGGCGGTGTCGGGTGACCGCCTGTTCGTCGGGGGACGCGACAAGATGCTCCACGCGCTCGACCTGAAGAGCGGGAAGGCGTTGTGGACGGTGATGACCCGCGCCCGCGTCGACTCCTCCCCGGTCGTCGTCGGACGACGCGTGTACGTCGGATCGAGCGACGGGCGGCTCTACGTCGTCGATGCCTCGAGCGGCAAGACGGTCCAGGAGTTCGAAGCCGGCGGGCCGCTCACGGCCTCGCCCGCCGTTGTCAATGGGCGGCTGGTCATCGGCTCCGCAGACGGAAAGCTCTTCGCTCTCGGATAGAAACCGGATGCTGCAGCCCGCCGCGTGCTACGGCGGGGTGGGTGACTGCTTCTCGATGATCGTGGTTTCGGCCAGCGTCTCCGCCGGCGGCCGGTAGGCCTGACGCACCATCTCGATCAGCGCCAGCGTCACGGCCACGGTGACGGGGCCCAGCACGATGCCGAGCACGCCGAAGACCTGGAGCCCGCCGAGCACGCCGAAGAAGATCAGCAGCTCGTGCAGCCGCGCCCGGCGGCCGACCAGCCGGGGCGACAGAAAGTTGTCGATTGAGCCGATCACGAGCACGCCCCAGCCGACCAGCACTGCCGCCTGGAGATACGCACCGGTCAGCGCGAGGTAGACCGCCGCCGGGACCCACACGAGGAACGCCCCGGCCATCGGGATCATCGACAGCACGAACATCACGACGCCCCAGAGCAGCGGCGACGGAAGCCCGAGGATCCAGAAGATGAACGTGCCGAGCGTCCCCTGAATCGCGGCGATCGCCAGCACGCCGTAGATCGTCGCGCCGATCACGTCTTTCGTGCGCGCGGCGATGTCGTGCATCTGGATCCGCTCGAGCGGCAGGACGTCGTACACCGCGTGCCGGATGCGGTCGCCGTCACGAAACAGGTAGAACAGCGTGAACACGACGAGCGCCATCTGGACGACCGCGCCGACGGCGCCGCCGACGACCACGAGCGTGCTGGCGGCGAGCGCCGCCCCCCATGCCTGCAGCCGGTCGGCGATGAACTTCTGCGCCTGCACCGGATCGATCTCGACGTAGTCGCCGATCCGGTCGAGCGCCCAGCCGAGGCCCGGGATCGTCGCCGCTCCCGCCAGCCGCTGCAGCCCCGATTGGAGGTTGTCGGCGGCCCCCGCCAGCTCGCGGACGACGGCGATCGACACGAACGTCACCGGCAGCAGGATCAGCACGATGACGAGCAGCGTCGAGACCGCCGCGGCGGTCGAGGGGCTGCCGATCCGCTCCCGGATCCGCCGGTGGAGCGGGTAGAACACGATCGCGAGCACGCCCGCCCAGAGCAGCACGTTGACGAACGGCTGCAGCATGAGCCAGCAGAGGTACAGCGCGATCGCGGCGATGATCCCGAGCGTGATGTGTCCGGCCATCCGCCGCAATGCTAGCGGACTCGGAGGCGGGTATGCTACAGGCCGTGACGTCGACCGGGTCCTCCGGCCGCGCCGCGTCTGCGCTACTGCCGCTGGCGCTCGCGGGCCTCGCAATCTACGCCGTGCTCCTGGTGCGAACCGCCTGGCTGTCGGATGACGCTTACATCACCTTCCGCACGGTGGCGAACTTCGTCGACGGGGAGGGCCTGCGGTGGAACCCCGCGGAACGCGTGCAGGCGTACACGCATCCGCTCTGGCTGTTCGTCGTCTCGATTCCGTTCGCGTTCACGCGGGAGCCGTACTTCACGTCGATCGCGCTGTCGATCGGCTTCTCGCTGTTCGCCGCGGGGACGCTGGCGGTGCGCCTGGCGCCGTCGGCGCTCGCGGCGCTGACCGGCCTCGGCATCCTGGGCTTCTCGCGCGCGTTCGTGGACTTCTCGACCTCCGGCCTGGAGAACGCGCTGAGCCATGCGCTGCTCGCCGTCGTGCTCGCGGGCTGCTGGCGCTCCACCACGTATGGCGGACGCCTCGCCGCGACCCTCGCCGCCGGCCTCCTCGTCGTCAACCGGATGGACCTCGCGCTCCTGGTGCTGCCGATCGTGCTGTGGCCGGGCGCGGCGCCGGGCGTGCGGCGGCGTGTCCGCCTGGCGCTGGCTGCGGGCCCCCTGGCCGCCTGGACGCTGTTCTCGTTGTTCTATTACGGCGTGCCGTTCCCGAACACCGCATACGCGAAGCTGGCCACCGGAATTCCACGCGCGGAAGCGCTCGCCCAGGGGGGCGCGTACTTCCGCGAGTCGCTCGCGAGCGACCCCCTGACGCTGGTGGCGATTGCCGTGGGGCTGGCGCTGGCGGCGGTGACACCTGCGGCGCGCGCGGCGGCCTTCGGCATCGCCGCGTACCTCGGCTACGTGCTCTGGATCGGCGGTGACTTCATGAGCGGCCGCTTCTTCACCGCGCCGCTGTTCGTCGCGGCGGGCGTGATCGTCCGCTACGCGCCGCTCGGGAGCCCCGTCTTCGGGCTCCCCGCGATCGCGGCGGTGGCGGCACTGGGGCTGACGGCGCCCCGTCCGACGATCCACAGCGACGGGCGCTACCACCACCCGCACATACCGGACCACGGCATCGCCGACGAACGCGGCGTCTACTACCGCACGACGGGCCTGCTGCGGATCGGCCGCGCGTGGACACCGCCGGACGTCGGTCTGGACGCGAAGTACACCTTCGCGATCGAGCGCGGCCGGCGCGCCATCACGTCCGACTTCATCGGCCTCCAGGGCTACCTCGCGGGCCGCAGCATCCACATCATCGACCTGCTCGCGCTCGCCGACCCGCTGCTCGCGCGGCTGCCCGCCGAGCGCCCCTGGCGCGTCGGGCATTACCCGCGCGCGCTGCCGGACGGCTACTTCCAGTCGGTGAACACCGGCGGCAACGAGATCCGTGACGCCGACCTGGCGCGTTACTACGATGCCATCCGCGTGCTCACGCGCGACCCGCTCCTCAGCACCACGCGCCTCATGGCCATCCTCCGGATGAACACGGGAGGGCTCGACGCTGCGCGCGACGCATACGTCGCCCGGATGGGGACCTCCACCGCACGGTGATCCCGCGCGTCAGCGCGAGAGCGTGAACGTGACGTGAACCGTCAGCAGGACCGGAACGGGCACGCCGTTCAGCAGTGTCGGCGTGAACCGCCACTGCATGACCGCATCCATCGCCGCCTGGTCGAGCAGCGGCTTCGAGCGCACCACACGCACGCCGGTGACCCGCCCGTCGGTGCCGATCGTCGCCTCGAGCACCACCGTGCCCTCGATCCGCGCCTGCTGCGCCATGGCGGGATACACCGGCGGCACGTGACGGACCTTCTCCGGCGCCTTGATATGCCCGCCCGGCCGCACCGGCCGCTGCGGCGCCGGCGGCGGCGGTTCCACTGGGACGACGGGAAGGGACCCGAGGCCGGTGCCGAGCGGCACACCGGGAAGGTCTGCGGGAAGGCCGCCGGGCACCGCGCCCGGCACGTCGGTCGTGTCCGGCGCGCCGGGCCGGATCGTATCCGGCGCGGCAGCCGGGGCTGTTGCCGGATTCGATCGCGACTGGGCGCTCGACGCACGCGCCGCGGCGGGAGCCGGCGGCGGGGGCGGCGGCGCATCGAGGCGCGCCACGAACGCGAGCACCTGCGGCGGCGACGGCAGCACGTCGGCAGCGACGAGCGGCACGATCACGAGCACACAGCACGCGAGCGCATGCGCGGCCATCGACACCGCGACGGTGTACCGCGCGCGGGATCCGAGGGTGACCGACGGATTCGACAGCTCGCCGAAGATCTCTCGCGGCACGGCGCACCTCCTGAAATGTCAGCGCATCACATCGTTCCTCACACCTCGATAGACACCGTCCGCTCGAAATCGGTCCTCCGGCCGGGCCGAGTTGTGGTGAAATGGCGCGCCATGACACGAGCCGTGATGATCCTGATGCACGCCGCCCGTCGTCACGCCACGCTCGCCGCCGTGCTGACGCTCGCGCTCTCGTCCCCGACGGCGGTGCGGACCTCACCGGAGCTCACGTACCGCGCCGCGGCCGAGGACGCCGCCCGGTGGATCCGCAACTCCGCCATCCGCACGCCTCAGGGGCTCGCCTGGCCCGCCGATCCGCAGGATCCGAAGACGGTGAGCTCGGCGCTCTACAGCGGGTCCCCCGGCGTGGTGCTCTTCCTCCTCGAACTGCACCATGCGACACGCAACGCCGAATACCTCGCCGATGCGAAGGCGGGGGCGGACGAGCTGCTCGCGCGCCTCCCCGACGAGAAGCAAACGGGGCTCTACACCGGTGTAGCGGGGATCGGCTTCACGCTGGGGGAGGTGTATCGCGCCACCAACGAGGCGAAGTACCGCGACGGCGCCGCCGCAGCGGTGCGCATCCTGAAGGGGCGCGCCACGGCCGCCGGCAACGGCGTTCAGTGGGGTGAGGTCACCGACATCATCGGCGGCGGCGCCGGAACCGGCCTCTTCCTGCTCCACGCCGGCCGCCTCCTCGAGGACGCCGACGCGATCGCGCTCGCCGCGCGCGCGGCGGATCGACTCGTCGAACTCGGCCTGCCCGAACACGGCGGACTCAAGTGGCACATGGCTCCCTCGTTCGCACGCCTGATGCCGAACTTCTCGCATGGTACGGCCGGCATCGCCTTCTTTCTCGCGCGCGCGTACGACGAGACGAAGCAGCAGACGTATCTCGATGCGGCGCTCGCGGGCGCGAGATACCTCCAGGCGATTGCGAAGACCGATGGGGACATCTGCCTGATCTCCCACAATCAGCCGGACGGCCTCGACCTCTACTACCTCGGCTGGTGTCACGGCCCCGCAGGGACGGCGCGGCTCTGGCACCAGCTCGCGCGCTCGACCGGCGATGCCTCGTGGCATGCCTGGGTCGACCGCTCCGCCCGTGCCGTGCTGCAGAGCGGCATCCCCAAGACCCTCACGCCCGGCTTCTGGAACAACGTCAGCCAGTGCTGCGGATCCGCCGGCGTCGGGCAGTTCTTCCTCGACCTGCACCGCACCCGCGCGAGCCCGGCGTATCTCGCGTTCGCGAAAAAGATGACGGCCGACCTGCTGACGCGCGGCACGAGGGACGACAAAGGGCTCCGGTGGATCCAGGCGGAGCACCGGGTGCGCCCCACGCAGCTCGTCGCGCAAACGGGCTACATGCAGGGGGCGGCAGGCATCGGCACCTGGCTGCTGAGGCTGGATGCCGCCGAACACGGGCGGCAGAACTTCGTCCGCTTTCCCGACACGCCGTTCGACTGATCGGCCCTCGACCCGCGGTGGCCCGCACCGGGGAGGACCACGCGCCGGCAGTTGGCAGCCGCTGATCGCGCGACGCTGCACGGCGTCACGGCGCGCCTGCGGCGCAGCACGAAGAACACGACGAACACGAAGACACGACGACGACCACAAAGAACTTTGGGGGATTCTTGTGGCCTCCCTTCGTGCTCGTCATGTGCTTCGTGCTCGTCGTGCCAGGCCGTCGGCCCTGACCAGCGTGACGCGGCAGGAAGCTGGCGGGGCCGCTCGAGCGAGGTGCTAAAGTCTAGTCTGGATGGTTCCGTTCGACTTTCATCCCCGGACGCGTGTGCTCTTCGGTCCCGGCTCCATCACCCGCATCGGACAGATCGCGCGCGACCTCGGCTTTCGGCGCACGCTCGTCGTCGCCGACGCCGGCGTCCGTTCGCATGCCGTCGCCGTGATGGATCGCCTCGCCGTCGCCGGCATCGAGACGTTTCATTTCGAGGACTTCGGCGCCAACCCCGACTCGGCAATGGTCGAGCGCGGCGCAGCCGTCGCGGCGCCGCTCCGCATCGACTCGATCGTCGGGCTCGGGGGCGGGAGCTCGCTCGACTGCGCCAAGGGGATCAACTTCATCCTGCGCAACGGCGGCGTCATGGCCGATTACCGCGGCTACGGCAAGGCGGCGACGCCGCTGCTCCCGATGATCGGCGTACCGACCACGGCCGGCACCGGCAGCGAGGCGCAGAGCTATGCGGTCATCGCCGACGCTGCGACGCACATGAAGATGGCCTGTGGCGACCCGTCGGCGGCGGTGCGCGTCGCCATCCTCGATCCGGGCCTGACGATCACTGCGCCGCGCCACGTGACCGCCATGGCGGGGTACGACGCCATCGCGCACGCGGTCGAGACGGCGGTGACGACGCGCCGTAACCCGCTCTCCGACACCTTCGCCCACCAGGCGTGGCGCCTGCTGAGCGACGCCTTCGAGCGCGTGATCCTGCATCCGGCCGACGAAGAGGCGCGAAGCGCGATGCTCCTCGGCGCCCACTTCGCCGGGATGGCGATCGAGCAGTCGATGCTGGGGGCAGCGCACGCCTGCGCCAACCCGCTCACCGCGCGCTACAACATCGCGCACGGCCTGGCGCTCGCGATCCTGCTGCCGCACGTCGTCCGCTGGAACGGGCCGGTCGCCAGGGACCGTTATGCCGCGCTGCTCGGCGCGCCGCGGCGACGGGCGCGCGACGAGGATCCTGCGGAGGCGCTCGCGCGCCGCCTCGAAGACCTCGCCGTCGCCGGCCACCTGGCGATCACGCTCTCGGACGCCGGGGTGGATCCCGACGCGATCCCCGAGCTCGCCGAGCTCGCCGCGCAGCAGTGGACCGGCACGTTCAACCCGCGTCCCTTCGATGCGCGCGCCGCCGAGGAAATCTACCGAGCGGCGCTGTAGCTTCCGTGTGCCGCGGACGGCACGCGCCCTGCGTCCCTGCACGCTCCTTCGAGCACGTCGCGGGCGTCGTGACCTTGGGGCCCCGCCGCGGGCGCGTTCAGCGGGGGACGCGTCCGCCGCGTTCAGCGCGCGGCGATATAGCGGTCGATCGTGACGGCGGACGGCTTCGGCGTCGCGAGCGACACCACGATCATCAGCGCGCACGAGATCAGCGTCATCGGCACGACGGGCAGCAGGCCGAACCAGGCGAGGGCGCCCGGGACCTGTGAGGTGTAGGCGACCGCGAAGGCCACCCACAACGTGACCGCCAGCGCTCCCCACTTCGTGCTGCCGCGCCAGAAGAGCGCCGCCACGAGGAGCGGCGAGAGCGCGGCGTATCCCGAAAAGGCGTACTGCACGGCGAGCTCGAAGATGCCCTGCGGCGCGCGCATCGCGATGGCGTACGCGACGACCGTCAGCAGCACGACGAACAGGCGCCCCGTGTGCACCTGCACCCTTTCGCCGAACTTCGCCGTGCCTTCGTAATACGCGAACACGTCCTCGGTGAACATCGTCGAGAGCGCCAGGATCTGCGAGTCGCTCGCCATGACGGCCGCCATGATGCCGGCGCCGAGGAGCCCCGCGAGCCACAGCGGCGCGAACGTCTCGAGCATCACCAGCACCACGTCGTCGCCGGCCGCCTGGCGGCGCAGCGCGGCCCGCTCCTCGGCCGGCGCGGTCGGAGGCAGCGCGGCGAGCGCGGCCCGGGCCTCGAGCTTCTGCTCGATCTTCGGCACGTCACGCAGCGAATTGGCCGCCACGCCGAGGAAGACGCAGGGCAGCCAGATCGCCATGATGCACAGGGGATAGAAGATGACCGTGCGCTTGAACTGCGCCATCCGCCGCGCCGTGAGGCAGAAGATCGCGATGTGCGGGAAGGCGATCGTCGAGAGCGGGATGAACGTATAGCTGAAGTAGTACCAGGGGGAGATCCGCTCCCGCGTCAGGAGCGGCGCGGTGTCGGGCGAGGCGAGCAACGACTCCATCGTCTGGGGGAACCCGCCCATGCCGCGGCCGATGACGATGAGCGCGATGGCCCCGAACGAGAGGAACAGCACCGTCTGGAACGTGTTGACGAACGCCGTGCCGCGCATGCCGCCGAAGAAGACGTAGCTCATGACGACGAGCGCGACGATCGCGCCCCCGAGCCAGTACGGGATGACCCCGCCGCTGATGCCCCGGAGCGCGGTGCCGCCCCCCATCACGCCGATGATGATGTACGGCACCAGCAGCGCCGCCTGCACGGCGAAGATCGCGGTGCCGATGTGGCCGCACTCCCAGCGGTCGCGGAACATCTGCACGGGGGTCATGAAGCCGTGCCGCTTGCCGAGCGCCCACAGGCGCGTGCCGATGAAGAACAGCGTCAGCGGGATGACGAGCGCCGAGGCGGAGGCCATCAGGCTGAACGTCACGATCCCGTTCGCAAAGGCGTGTCCGGCGGATCCCAGGATCGTGAACGCCGTCATGTTCGTGCCGAACAGCGACAGCAGGAACACCGCGGGGCCCAGCGAGCGCCCCGCGAGGAAGTACTCCTCCGCGCTGCCGGAGCGGCCGCGGAAGGCGAAGATGCCGATGTAGAGGACCACCCCGAGATACGCGAAGACGATGAGCGCGGGGATCACCGGGAGTGGTCCTCCGGGCCGCCCGGAGCGGCCGACTCGAGGTGCGCGGGCCAGGCCACCCGCGTCAGCACCCACATGAGCGCCGCGACCGCGAGACAGTAGAGGCCGTGATACGCGAGACCGATCGGCAGGAACCCGAAGACGAGCGGTCTCGCCTCGCGCCAGAACCACACGTCCTGGTGCAGCAGGTAGAGCGCGGCGATCGCCGCAGAAAGCAGCAGTCGATTCGAAGTCATTTTGTACAATGGCCGGTTTACAGGAGCCATTCTAACGATGCTTCATCGCCGCTTCATCCTCGTCCTGCTGCTGGCCACAGCATTCGTCCCAGCGGCCGGCGCGCAGACGGCCGGCACGATCTCGGGCACCGTCGTCGACGCGACCGGCGGCGTGCTGCCGGGCGTGACCGTCACGGTGCGCAGCGGTGCGACCGGGCTGACCCGGACCAGCGTCACGGGGCCCGAGGGGCGCTACGTGATCGCGCAACTGCCCCCCGGCACCTACGAGATCCGCGCGGAGATCTCCGGGTTCAAGCCGCACGTCCGTCCCGAGGTCGAGCTCGCCGTCGCCCAGTCGCTCACCCTGAACCTGACGATGCAGGTCGGCGAACTGTCCATCGTGGACGTGGTGACCGGCGAGGTGCCGGTGATCAACACGGCCACCTCGGAGCTGAGCTATCTCGTCACGAGCGCGCAGATCGAGCAGATCCCGCTCAACGGGCGCAACTACACCGACCTGGCGCTGCTGCAACCCGGCGTGAACGCCTTTCCGCACCGCGACGGCGGGTCGGTCGTCGCGCACGGCCTCGGCATGAGCATCAACGGGCAGGACCCCCGCTCGAACGTGTACCTGCTCGACGGCACGCTGCAGAACGATTTCACGAACGGCCCCGCGGGCAGCGCCGCGGGCACGGCGCTCGGGCTCGACACGATCCGCGAGTTCCGCGTCGAGGCGAACGCCTACAGCGCCGAGTTCGGCCGCAACTCCGGGGGGCAGATCAACGTGCTCACGAAGTCGGGGACGAACCGGCTCGCCGGCAGCCTCTTCGAGTTCCACCGCAACGACGCGCTGGACGCGCGGAACTACTTCGACACCGAGCGGAAGCCGGACTTCCACCGCAACCAGTTCGGTGGAACCGTTGGCGGCCCGATCCGCACCGATCGTCTCTTCTATTTCGTCGGCTACGAGGCGCTCATCGAGCGGCTCGGCAGAACGATCTCCACGGTCGTGCCCGACGACAATGCCCGGCAGGGCATCCTGCCGACCGGTCCGGTCCCGATCAACCCCGCGGTGCTCCCGTACCTGCGCGAGTTCCCGCGCCCGAACGGCCCCTCGCTCGGGCAGGGGCTCGCCGCCTACACGTTCCCCTTCCGGCAGACGATCGACCAGCATTTCGTCCAGGGGCGGATCGACTACCACGCGAGTCCCGCACAGCAGATGTTCGCCCGCTACACGCTCGACGACACGAACCAGCTGCTGCCGACCGACTACCCGCAGTTCCCGCGCGAGTTCTTCTCGAGGAATCAGTTCTTCACCGCGGAATACCGGCGCGTGATTTCGCACCGGACGTTGAACACATCGCGGCTCGGCTTCAGCCGCACCCGGATCGGCCAGAACGTCGAGTCGAACACGACCGAGCCCGTTTCGGAGTTCATCCCCGGCCGCCGGCTGATGGGGGCGATCGACATCGGCGGCATGAAGCGGTTCGGCCCGCAGAGCTCCGCGAACCTGCGCCTGGTGCAGAACGTGTTCAGCCTCCAGAACGACCTGACCCACACGCAGGGCCGGCACACCGTCAAGGCCGGCGGGCTCGTCGAGCGGTACCAGAACAACATGGTCAACCCGACCTTCAGCCTCGGCATCTACCGCTTCGCGAACCTGAACGCGTTCCTCCGGGGCACGCCGACGAATTTCATCGGTCTCACCCCGGAGGCGCAGTTCGACCGGTACTGGCGCTTCACCCTCTTCGGCCTCTACCTCCAGGACGACTTCCAGGTCACGCCGCGGCTCACGCTGAACGGCGGTCTGCGATACGAATTCACGACGATGCCGAGGGACATCTACGGGCGCGACTCGGCGCTGCCGGACCTGATGGCCCCGGCGCCGACCACTGGGCAGCTCTACGAGAACTCGACGCACAGGAATGTGTCGCCGCGCGGCGGGTTCGCCTGGGACGTTTTCGGCGACGGCCGCACGTCCCTCCGCGGCGGGTACGGCCTGTACTTCAACACGAACAGCCACCAGAACCTCATCGTCACCGTCACGAACCCGCCTGCCACCCCTCGTCCGGTGATCGTGAACCCGACGTTCCCGAACCCGCCGTTCAACCGCGCCGGCGCAATCTCGATCCGCCCGGTGCAGTGGAACCTCGAGACGCCGCGGGTCCACGTCTTCAACGCCAACGTGCAGCGGGAGATCTGGGCGCGAACCTCGGTCACGCTGGGCTATGCGGGATCCCGCGGACGCCACCTCCTCCGCAGCAACGACGTCAACACGGCGCGGCCGACGACGCTGCCCGACGGCACGGTCTTCATTCCGGCGGGAACGCCGCGGCCGAACCCCGCGTTCTCGACCATCGAGCTGAAGAGCAGCGACGGCGAGTCGTGGTACAACACGCTGATCGTCGACGTGCGCAAGCGGTTCAGTACCGGCTTCGCGATCCAGTCGTCGTACACGCTCTCGAAGAGCGAGGACACGACGCAGGCCTCGACGTTCTTCTCGGACGCCACCAACGGCACCACCAGCGCCTTTCCGGAGTACATCCCGGGCTACAACAAAGGGCCGTCGGATTTCGACACCCGGCACGCGTGGGTGGTGAACTTCACGGTCGACCTGCCGGGGACGGACGCACTCGGCGGGCTGCTGCGCGGCTGGCAGGCCTCCGGCATCTGGAACATGCGCAGCGGCCAGCCGCTCACGGTCTTCGTGCAGGCGAACCGTTCCCGATCGCTGTGGAACCCGTCGCTGGGCCCCGGCATCGGCCAGGACCGCCCGAGCTACGCACCCGGGTACGGGCCGCACAACGCGGTGCTCGGTCGCGTCGACGGGTGGTTCGACCCGAAGGCGTTCGTGCTGCAGCCGGCCGGAACGTTCGGCAACACGGGACGCGGCGACTTCACCGGCCCGAACCTGCGCACGCTCGACGTGGCGCTCACGAAGCGCGGACGGCTGCCGCGGTTCGGCTCCGACGGCCGTGTCGAGCTCCGGCTCGAAGCCTTCAACCTGCTGAATCGGGCAAACTTCGGGGTGCCGGCGCTCGTCGCCTTCGCCGGTACGACCGACAACGAGGCGCCGCTCTCGACCTTCGGCCGCATCACGACGACCGTCACCTCGTCGCGGCAGCTGCAGCTCGGCGTCAAGGTCCTGTTCTGATCCCGCACGGGCTGACCGGCGGCTGGCGACTGCTCACGTAGGCGGCAACTGAAGAAGCGAGGACTGCAGAATGACTTGGCTGGTGTTCGTGCTCGGTGCGGTTCTTTCGTGGGGCGTCTACGGCTCCATGCTCCACGACGGGCAGGCGAAGCTCGGGAGCCCGATGCGGGCGCTGCTCTGCGTGGGGATCGCGTACTTCCTGATCGGCGTGCTCGTGCCGATCGCGGTGCTCTACTCGCAGGGGCAGGGGCTGCGCGGCTTCACGGCAGCAGGGTCAACGATGGCGACGGTCGCGGGCGCCCTCGGCGCGCTCGGTGCCGTCTGCATCATCTTCTCGTTCCGCACCGGCGGCACGCCCCACTACGTCATGCCGCTCGTCTTCGGCGGCGCGCCGCTCATCAACGTGCTCTACACGATGTACATGCACCCGCCGAAGGTGGCGCCGAACCCGATGCTGTATGTCGGTTTTCTGGTCACGGCGGTCGGCGCCGGCATGGTGCTCTACTTCAAGCCGCCCGCGCACTGACGTTCCGCTGAAAGGCGACGAGGAACACGTGGGACGCTCGTGCCCCTCGTGTTCCTCATGAACTGCCGCGAACCGCCGGAAGGCGGACCAGCTCACTACTTCTGTGTTGCCGTGGTGGCGGCGCCTTTGCCGATCGCGTAGAGGTGCTTCTCGGTTCGGAGGAAGAGCTGCCCCTGGGCGACGGCAATCGTGCTGAGCGTGTATTCCTCGGTCGGGTTCTCCGCGAGCAGCTGGAACTTGGGACCCGCGCGGAACACGGACGTCAAGCCTTCCTCGCTCGTCACGTAGATCTTTCCGTCGGCGAGTACCGGCGAGGCGCTGTAGATGGCCGGCTTCAGGCGCTCCGGCCCGTAGACGACCGCGCCGGTCTTCACGTCGAGCGCGTGAACGATGCCCCGGTCGTCGACGCTGTAGAGGAGCGTGCCGTCGGTCGCGGGCGTCGGCACGTCCGGACCACGGTCGAACGTCCAGGCGGTGTGCGTCGCGGTGACGTTGCCGCGGCCGCCCGGCTTGATTGCGATCATCGGGCGGATGCGCGTCGGCGCGATGACGAGCCCGCCGGCCACGATCGGCGACGCGACGATCCGGTAGTTGCGTGCCTTGTCCGGATTGAGCCCCTCCGCGCGCCACAGCTCCTTCCCCGTCGCAAGGTCGTGGCCAGTAACGACGTCTCCGCCGGTGACGACGACCTCCTTCGTGCTGCCGTACTGCAGGAGCGCCGGTGTCGTATAGGCATCGGGAGACTCGACGAGCGCGTCCGTCGGACGCTCGACCTTCCAGAGCGTCTTGCCGGTCTTGCCGTCGATCTTCAGCACGTACGACGGGTCGTCGGTCTTCATCCCGTGCAGCACCGGGATGTACAGCATCCCCTCGTGCAGCAGCGGCGACGCGGCATACCCCCAGTTCAGGCCGAACTGGCCGTAGTCCTTCTGAATGTCGCGCGCCCACAGTTCGGTGCCCTTGTAGTCGAACGCCTTGAGCACACCGAGGCCGGTCAGCACCCACACCGTACGGCCGTCGGTCACGGGGGACGGCGACGACATGTTCTGCTTGTTGATCCTGAAGTTTCCGGGGGCGACCGGCTTCTTCCAGTTCACCTGGCCCGTCCGGCGATCCACCGACCACAACTCGACGTCGCCGGCTGACGGCTGCTGCGCCACGTTCAGAAAGATCGTGTCGTTCCAGATGATCGGGGTGGCGCCGCTTCGGCTGGGCATCGGCAGCTTCCAGGCGATGTTCTCGCCTGTCGCCACCGACCACTGCTCGGGCAATCCCTTCTCGGTCGTGGCCCCCGTTGCGAGCGGCCCTCGCCATTGCGGCCAGTTCTCGGCCGAAAGGGTGGCGCCGGCGAGCGCGAGCGTTGCGACGAACAATGCGGATCTCTTCACGTGGGCTCCTTCGATGAGACTGAATACGGCCGGCCGGGCCCGGTTGTTTCTCAGAACGTCCAGTACGACAACGTCTCGGTGTCCTTGATCAGGATCCCCCGGCCGTGCAGCACGTGGTGCGCCCAGATCGGGCTCCAGCCGTGGGCATACTCCCGCAGGACTTGGTGCGTCCGGCCCTGGCGCATCACCACCAGCCGCGCGTCGGTCGTCGTCGCGATCAGCAGGTCGCCAGCGGCCGAAAGGGCCGCGTTTTCTCCCTGCCGCGGCTGGCTCGTCCAGAGCGTTTTCCCCGTCTCGACATCGAGACCGAAAAACTGCCCCCGGTTGCGATGGGTGAGCCCGTAGAGTACGCCACCGACAGCAACAGGGGAGCTCATGTACATCGGGAGATCCGCGTTCTGCCACACCTGCTGCAGCTTCCACGCGCCCCCCTCCTGCACCACTCGAACCGCCGTCGTCGCCTTCGCGAGCCCCGAGTAAATGAGCATGCCGCCGGCGATGGCAGGCGTGACGATGTTCTGATCGTAATCCGTGGTGAAACGCGTCCGCCAGAGCTCGCGCCCGTCTGCAGGTGAGATCCCCACGATGTGCGACTGCGTCTGCGTGATGAGGTGGCGGACGCCGCCGAACGTGGCGATCACCGGGGATGCGTAGGCGGGCCCGTCCCCCTTCCACGCCCATCGCTCGGCGCCGTTCGCGACGGCGAAGCCCGCGATCGCGCCCGAGCCGTCGCCGCCGACGTGGGCAATCACGGACTCCCCGTCGACGATCGGCGACATCGAGGCGCCGAACTCTGGAGACGTGGAGCGGAACTGGCTGCTGAAGTCCCGCCGCCAGAGGACCTTTCCCGACACGGCGTCATATGCGCTGAGGATGCCGCTGATGCCCAGCGCGAAGATACGGCCGCCGCTGACGACGGGCGTGGACTTTGGCCCCTTGCCGTGTCCCGTAGCCGCCGGGCTCATGCGGTACGGTGTGTCGTACGCATCGCGCCACACCTGCCTGCCCGTTGCGGCTTCATACGCCGTCATCACTTCCTGCTCGCCGATTCGCGAGAAGAGATAGACGCGGCTGCCTGACACGACGGGCGACGAGTGGCCGACTCCAGCGTTCACCTTCCACACTTGTGTCGGCTGATCCGGCCATGCGGCAGGAGCCGTGAAGCTGGCGGCGATCCCGTCGCGCCCGGGGCCGCGCCACTGATTCCAGTCGCCCGCCGGCTGGGCGAGCAGGTGGATCGATGACACGACGAGCAGGAGACTGACCAGCCAGTGCATGCAGTCATCCTAACCGGCGGTAGGCCACGGGCGAGGGGGCACGCGGGGACGTCCGCGAATTATGGTGACGAACTGCGGGGCGGCCGCCCTGCGCCGTCACTCGGCGCGGAGCGCGTCGAGCATCCCGCCGGCGAGCGCGGCCCGCGCCGCGATGAAGGCGCTCAACACGGCCGCGGCCGCGACGGCGAGCAGCAGCAGGCCGAGCATCCCGCCGGGGCCGCCGCCGCCGTGCGCCGTCCATGCGGGGACGACGGCGACCACCGCCGAGAGGACGCCGGCACCGAGTCCGGCGCCAAGCAGGAGCACTGCCTCCGCGAGAATCATCTGCGACACGCGGCGCCGGTCGTAGCCGACGACGCGCAGCAGCGCGAGCTCGCGCCGGCGCTCCAGCACGTTCCGGAACAGCACCGCGGCGAGCCCCACCGTACCGAGCAGCAGGCCGAGGGCGCCGAGCGACTGGAACGTCGACAGGTAGGTGTTCTCGACCCGGTGAAACGCCTCCAGGCGCTCCACCGCCGTCACGGCATCGAAGCCGAACGTGGCGAGCTGGGCCTCGAGAGCGCCCGCGAGCTGCCCGGCCGCGTCGATGGACTCGACGCCGGGCGCGTCGATCAGGAAGTAGCGATACCCCTGCTGCGCAGGAAAGAGCCGGACGAAGTGCTCTTCGGCCATGACGAGCTCCGCCTGCAGGATGCTGTCCTTCAGCGCCCCCACGAACTGCAGCTCGATCGGCGCATCCGCACCGACGTCCATCGAGAAGACGTCCCCGACCTTCGCATGCAGCACGTACTGCAGCGAGGTGGCGTCGGCGATCACCGGGATCGGGCCGCCATCGGCGGAACGCCGCAGCAGTCGCCAGGGATTCGCCCGCTCCTCGTCGGTCTCGGCGAGCGATGCCGCGAACGTGAAGCGCCCCTCCTCGATGAACCGGGATTCCGGGGCCACGATGGTGGGGCTCTGCGGGCGGTACAGATTGAGGCAGCTCGCGTCGTCGCCGGGGCGAACGCGGAAGCGCGTGAACCGGGCACGGTCGAACTCCGGGCCGGACACGACGAGCGCTTCGCGCCCGGCGGGGTCGTTCGGATCGTGCAGGAGCGGAATCTCGGTGGTCGCGACGAGCGCGTATCCTCCGGTTCCGGCGGAGCGGGCGGCGGCAACTTCGCCGCCCCCCTTCCTGAACGCGTCGACAGAAACGATGATGAAGGCGGCCGCGGCGATGAGCGCAGCAGACAGTACGCTGCGGCCGGGCCGAAAGGCGGCACTGCGGAAGCCCAGGCGAAGCACCGCGGCGGTTCCGCGCCCCGCGATCACCGACGAGGGGCGGGAGCGCAGCCAGGCCGACAGCAGATACAGGGCGGCGACGAGCGACGCCCCTCCGGCGGCGAAAAACGCCGCCGCCTGCGCCTCGTTCCTCACGAGGCCGACCACGATGGTCGTGGCCGCAAGAACGCCCAGCGCCGCGCCGAGCAGGCGGTGCCTGCGCGCCGTTCGGCTGTCCGCGAGCGGCTCGCCGCCGATCGCCTGCGCGGTGAGGAGCGCGCGCGGCGACACCCGCGCAACCCACCGGAGCGCCAGCAGGACGGACAGCGCCGCGGCCGCCACACCCCCGGCTGCTCCAAGCGCGAGCGGCGCCGCGGCCACATGCAGCGAGAGCTGCGTCGTGCCGACCGCACCAACCCACCACGTTCTGAGGCCGTACACGATGACGTGGGCGTAGCCGATGGCGCCGGCGATCCCAAGGACGCCGCCCACCGCTGCCAGGGCCACCCCCTCGATCATCAGCAGCCGCCTGATCGTCGATACGCCGTACCCCGCCGCGCGCATGATGCCGATCTGCCGCAGCCGTTGTTCCACGCCGAGACGGAAGAACAGCACCGCCAGCAGCACCGCGGAGACGACGATGAAGAAGCTGAAGTACGTGAAGTATTCGCCGAAGTCGGTGGCGCCGTGCGACGCCTGCGCGGCCACGCTCCGAACCGGCTGCACCGTCACACCCTGTGTTTCCGGGCGCACGGATCTCGCGAGCTCGCTGCTCACGCGCGCCGCCAGTGCCTCAGCGGTGTCTCCCGCAGGCACGACGAGCCGCACGGACGTCGCGCCACCGTAGCGCGTCTGCCACAGGTCGCGCCCGCGCTCGAACGGGATGAACGCCTTCGGCGTCGTGCGGTACTCGTCCCAGTACGCCTCGTCCTCGGCGCGCACGCGCGCCAGCTCGATCGGAAACGGCGGATCCCAGTCGGCGAGGCTGTCGCTGCCGGTGATGCCCGGATATTCGGGGGCGAGGTTGCGATCGGCTGCGAGGCCCACAATGGGCGTGGTGCCGGCAACCGTGAACGCTGCCGTATGCGTCGTCAGCCCGGCGTTCGCATCCCAGCGGTAGTACTCGATCTCGAGCGAGTCACCTGGGCGCGCGTCGAGCTCGCGTGCCGCCCAGGCATTGAGCACGACAGGATTCGGGGAATCGGTCCATTTCTCGCCAGGGACGCGCTCGAGCCGCGTCGCCGTCACGAGCGAGTACGGGACCTCGCGGCCGCCCACGCGCATCGTGTTCGCCAGGTACGTGAAGACCGGCACCTCGGCGAGGCCGAGCATGCCCGCCGTCTCGCGGATGCTGTTCTCGAGCGACTCGTCGAGGATCCCGCTCGACGAGTCGACGATCACGTGGCCGCCGTCAGCCGAGGCCCGCACGGTCACGCCGAGGTCCTCGAGCGAGAGCGCGGCGCGGGCGGCCGCGAGCGCCTCGGCGTCGGCGAGCCCCGCGAGCAGCACGGTGTTCACCCGCTCGCCGACGCCGAGGTCGCGCTGGATGCGGCGGAGCGGCGCGAACACCGCACGCAGTTCGGCCTGCTGCGGTCGCAGCGAGAACTCCCCCATCCGCTCGCGCGGCAGCACCTCGGCGACCGTCAGCCGGATCGTGCGGCCGATCTCGTCCTTCCGGCCGAACAGTGACTCGATCGGAATCTCCGACGGCCGCTGCAGCCGTACGAGCAGCGTCCGATCCTCGCCTTCCGCCGTGAGGCCGAGCTCCGCGGCAAGCGCCGGTGAGATCGCGGGCCCCTCCGGCGCCGCGACGCCATGAAAGGCCCAGAACGCCTCGTCCACCCCGTAGACGAGGACGTTGCCGGCACGGCGGCCCGAGGCTTCGAAGGTGACGAAGCCGCTGGACACGATCAGCGGCGCGGCCGCGCCGCCGCCGCGCACGCGCACACGCTCGGCGAGATCGCCGGCGAAGAAGCCGGTGGAGGCGATCGCCTGGTCCGTGCGGCCCAGCCGTCCGAACGCGAGCTCCCGCAGACTGGCCCGTACGGACTCGCCGACGAGCAGCGCGCCGCCGAGCACCGCGACGGCCGCGGCGACGCCGAGCAGCACGGCGAGATTCGTGCGCCAGTGGTAGCTCGCGCTGCGGAGGACCAGCGTCAGCAGCGACATCAGACGGCGTGCAGCGTGCGTCCCGCCATGCGGTAGCGCGCGGGAAAGCGGGACGCCAGCGCCGGACTGTGCGTGACGACGAGGAGGATCGTGCGGTGCCGCGCGTGCAGGTCGAGCAGCAGGTCCGCCACCGAATCGGCGATCGAGACGTCGAGATTGCCCGTTGGCTCGTCGCAGAGCAGCAGCGTCGGATTTCCGATCAGCGCCCGTGCGATCGCGGCCCGCTGCTTCTCGCCGCCTGAGAGCTCACCGGGCCGGTGGTCGAGGCGGTCCTGCAGACCGACCTGCGCGAGGATCTCCCGCGCGCGCCGTTCGTCGTCGGCCGCCGCGCCTGGCCGGCGCGCGACGAGCGTCGGCGCCAGCACGTTTTCGAGCACGGAGCACTGCGGCAGCAGCGAATGGTCCTGAAAGACGAACCCGATGTGCTCGTTGCGGAACGCCGCCTGCTCCGGCTCACCGAGGGTGTACGGGTTCACGCCGTCGAGCGTGACGGTGCCCGACGAGGGGGGCTCGAGCGCGCCGAGGAGGTAGAGGAGCGTGCTCTTGCCGGATCCGGACGGCCCCATGATCGCCGCCGCCTGCCCGCGCTCGAGCGTGAGCGAGACGCCATCCAGAATCGGCAGCTCGCCGCGTGGTGTCGCGTAGGCCTTCGAGACGTTCTCGACCCTGAGCATCGTTACGCAGGCACCGGGCGGGCGAGCTCGCGGTAGACCGCTTCCACCTGCTCCGCCATCCGCTCCACCGAGTAGTGCTCGCGCACGCCGGCGGCACCCGTCCGGCCCAGCGCCTCGGCGCGCGGTTCATCCTGCTTCAGCGCCAGGAGCGCGTCGGCGAGGGCGTCCGGGTCATCCGCCTCGACGATCACACCGCCCCCGGTGCGCTCGATGATCTCCGGGAATGCGCCGACGCGTGGCTGCACGACCGGCACGCCGGAGGCCATCGCTTCGAGCAGAAACAGCCCTTTCGGCTCCCGGTACGTCGCCGGCACCGACAGCACGTCCATCTCGTGGAAGAAGGCCGCCTTCGCCGACCGGTCGAGCTCGCCCCGATAGTCGAACTCCTGCGCAAGCCCTGCCGACGCCAGGAGCGATCGTGCGTCGCGCAGGTAGTCGTGATGCTCGGGCGGCAGGTATCCGGCGGCGAGCAGGCGGCTCCCCTCGGAGCCCTGCCGCTGCCGGAACCGCCGATACGCTTCGGCGAGGACGTGAAAACCCTTCTCGGGCGCCACCCGCGCGAAGTAGCCGACGGTGAACGGCCCGGCAGGGCGGCTCGTCCGAGGCGCGAAGTCAGCGGTCGTGATCCCCAGGCGCGCCAGCCGCATCTTCTCCCTCGGGATGCCCAGGTATGCGGGCATGTAGTCGTAGTAGTACGCGCTGACTGCGACGAACAGATCCACGTGGCGGCTGAGCGACCGGATCAGGCTCAGCGACTGCGACCGGTGAGGCTCGCCGAGCTGGTCGAGAAACAGATCGTCCCCCTGCAGCGTGCAGCAGATGGGCACCTTCAGCGCGCGCTTCAGGGGCTCAGCCAGGCTGATCAGCAGCGAATACGGAAGGTTGATGACGTCGAACGGAGGTTCCGTGCGGAGCCAGTCGAGCAGCTTCGAGATCTCTTTCGCCTGGTAGCCCGATTCGCCGCGGAGCATCGAGACGGTCATCTCGCCGAGGCTCTTCGGGTCCACCTTGATCTGGCGCCTCGTCGCCAGCTTGAGCGCCCATGGAGAGTCCCAGATGCGGTCGAGAAACTTCGGCGTGTGGCGGAAGAGCGCCGAGTGCTGCTCCAGGTAGACGCTGATCCCGCCGAAGAACACCTGCTCGCCGCTCACGTTCCGCTCGTCTGTCCTCGTCGGCGTGTACAGCGGCGTCAGCACGACGTCGTGGCCGCGCCGGAGCAGTTCCCCGGCGAGCGCGTTGTCACGGAGGCAGCTCCCGCAATACATGTCTCCGGCGCCGCCCGTGAACAGCAGGATGCGCATCGGCTACAGCGCGACGGCCGCCTGGAACGAGCGGCGGGCGTACAGGTGCTCGAACAGATTGCCCTCGTGTGGCTGGTCCCAGCTGATGACGTTCGTCGCGATCGGGCCGACGTTGAGGCGGTCGACGTTCGGGGACGAGAGCAGACGATCCACGAGCCGCCGGTTCTCGGTGAGGGCGGTGACCACGAGCGTCCGCCCGAGCGGGGCGGGCATCCTCTCCATCTCCTCTGCCCCGACCTTCACGACCGACACGTACGGAAAGAGGAACTCGCGGTTTGCCAGCGGGTGGTCGGCCGACTCGCAGAGCACGACCGTGGGCAGCAGGTAGGTGGATCCGTCGAACTGCACCAGCCGGGGCCCGTCGCGGAGCTCCGCCGTGATCTCGCGCGCGCCCGGCGTGGCGAGCCCGGCGTCGATCTGCTGCGAGAGGCGTTCGGCCACCCTCGGATCCGCGAACGGGGCCAGCGTCGCCTGCTCGTCCGTCGCCGGCCGCGGCACGATCTCCACGAGCTTCTTCGCCAGCGCTCGCGCCACCTGCTCCGCGTACGTGTCCCTCACCCACACACCTGACGCGTTCACGCAGGAGCGCCCGCCGTTGTCAGCCACGGAACGGGCAATCAGGTCGATGTGGCGATCCCAGTGCTCCAGCTGATCGTCACCGAACAGCACCTTGCTGTAGCCCGGTCCGTGGATCTCGACGCGGGGATCCCCCTCCCAGGCGCCAACCGCCGATACGTCGCCGAAGAACATGCTGCGGCCCGTTCGCCGCAGGATCTCCCCCGCCCCCGCGTGGTCCGCCGGGTAGTAGCAGAACGCCTCCGGCGGACATCCGGCTTTCATGAACGCCTGTGCGATGCGAAACGGTGACCACGGCTCGGCGCTCCCCGGCTTCAGCACGAGCGGCATCTTCAACGCGATCGCCGGCACCCACAGCGAGTGCACGCCTGGCGAGTTGCTCGGCAGCACGACTCCGAGGGCGTTCGTCCGCGGGTAGAAGCTGACGGCGTGCCCGGCATGCTCCCCGTAGCCGGCGTCGAGCAGCGACAGGTCGAGCCCGCGCGTGAGGCCCCGCAGCACGGTGGCCATCTCGGTCATGACGCCGGCGATCTTTGCCATGTTGCGGCGCACCAGCACGTGCGGCATGCCGGTGGTCGCCGACAGCTGCTGGACGTAGTCGTCGGGGGTCTGCGCCGCCTCGCCGAGCGGCAGGGTGTCGTTCAGGAAGTGATCCGCCGCACGCCGGCAGATGTCCAGCAGGCGTGCGGCCGGGACACGCGCCAGCGTCTGGCGCGCGTCGAGCTGCTGTTCCTCGCGCAGGTCGCGCCGGATGATCCCCGGGTTCGCCTGGCTCATCTCGGCGAACGTCTCGCGTGTGCGGTGATGCGGGATGCGGATGACGTCGAGGCTCTTGTACGGAACGCCGTGGCGCAGGATCGGGATGTGAATCATGGTCCTGACGCCATTCTATGGCAACGGATTCGGCGGAGCGGCCGCTCGTCCCGCCGCTCGTCAGGGCACGGCGGAAGACGGACCGGAGACGGGGAGCCGGACGGTGAAGCTCGCCCCCTGCCCGAGGCCCGGGCTCGCGGCCCACACCCTGCCGCCGTGCAGTTCCGTCAGATGGCGCACGATCCACAGACCGAGCCCGAGGCCGCTGTGCTCGCGCGTCGTACTCGGATCCGCCTGGCTGAACCTGTCGAAGACGTGCGGCAGGAACGCGGGATCGATGCCGTCGCCGGTATCCGACACGGTGATGACGACCTCCGCCTCTGTCTCGCGACAGGCACGGACCTCGACCTCTCCTCCCGGTGGCGAGAACTTGACCGCGTTCGAGAGGAGGTTCCACACGATCTGCCGCAGGCGGGTCGCGTCGGCGCGCAGGCGCGGGAGATCCGCGTCGAGCGCCGTCCGGATCTCGATGCCCTTCGACCGCGCCACCACCTGCACGGCGTCGACGGCCCCCTCGACCGCCTCGCGCACGTTGACGTCCGACAGCTCGAGCCGGACGCTGCCGCCGAGAAATCGCGAGACGTCGAGCAGGTCCTCGATGAGGGCGACCTGCGCGCGGGTGTTGCGCTCGATCGCGGCGATCGCCGCGCGGGCGCGGTCCCCCTCGAGCGCTCCCTGCGACAGCATCGTCACCCACCCGAGCACGGCGTTCACCGGCGTCCGCAGCTCGTGGGACACGGTGGCGAGAAAGTCGTCCTTCGCACGGCTCGCCGTCTGCGCCTCGTGGTAGAGGACGGCGTTGTCGAGCGCCAGCGCCGCCCACCCGGCGATGCCGAGCGCCAGGCGTTCGTCGCGCTCGGTGAACACGCCGGGCGTGGCATGCCCGAAGAACAGGCCGCCGTGAACGGCGCCCGACCGGGATTTCACCGGCACGGCGAGGTAGCTGCGAACCGGCAGGTGGCCGGGGGGCGTGCCATGATGCGGCGGGTTGCGGCCGTACCGCGGATCCTGCCTCACGTCGTCAATGCGTACGACGCCTTCGCCGCGGAACGTCGGCCCGAAGAGCGCAGTCGCGCGCGGCATGGGGAAGTTGGCGAACGTCTCGCGGGGAGCTCCGGCGAGCGTGTACAGCATGTACGATCCGCCGCGCGCCTCCTGCACGTTGAAGAAGAACGCGCCGAACTCCGCTCCGGTGAGCGCCGTCGCCTCGTCGGTGACCATCTGCAGCAGCCGCTGACGGTCCAGTTCCGACACGAGCGATGCCCCGATGCGGTGCAGCGTATCGACGGTGCGCTGGTCGTCGCGCAGATGCTCCTCGGTCTGCCGCCGCTCGAGCACGACCGCCGCTGCGTTCGCAGCCGTGCGCAGCAGCAGGCGGTCGATCGCCGAGGGAAAGTCTGACGAGAGAGAAGCGGCGATGACGGTGCCGTTGGTGGCGTCGAAGCCGATCGGAACGGCGCAGACGCTCAGGGAGCCCGCGAGCCCGGGCAGCCCCTGGAGCGGCGCCGGTGTCCACGCCGGATCCATGGCCGGTGCAAGCGCCCGTGCGAGTTCGCGGCAGGCGTGCGCCTCGCACCGGCCCGCCGTGGTCGCGGCCGCTTCGTAACGCCGCTTGCCGTCGGCGACGCGGACGAAGAGAAGCTCCGTGGGGACCATGCGCCGCAGCACGTCGGCCAGCTCCTCGGCGATCGCACGCGGCTCCGACTTCGCCCAGACGGCCGGCAGCGTCGACAGCGCCACCAGGTCGCGGACGCAGCGACGGAGCACGAGAGGATCTTCGGAGACCTCGTCCATGCGGACGTGTGGCGTCAGCCCCTCCGCGGGTGGCGCTGGCGGAGCTCCCGCAGCATCTCGTCCGGAGGAACGAAGAACGGGTTCTCCTGGAGCACGCCGCCGATGATGACCATCGGGTGGGTCCGGAGAATGTCCATCACGACATCAGCGCCAAACTTGGCGAGATCGTACGTTCAAGTGACCGCGTCGTCGAACTTCGGCAGGATGTAGTTGAGCCGCGTCTCGTATTCGACGATGTCCTCGACGCCGGGACGATCTTCGAGCGCCCACTCCATGTTGGCGACGAGGCGGGTGAGCGGGAACCCCTGCGACTTGCCCGACGAGAGCACCTGCTGGATCAGCTCGAGCATCGCGTCCTGGTCGAAGCGGCCGTTGCGAAGGTAGGCGTCTTCCCATCGCTTCACCTCGAGCTGACCGCCGCGCTGCGCGGCGTCCACGTCGATGCCGGCGTCGCGCAGTGTCTGCAGGTGCGTCGGCCGGTGACGCTCGTCGACGATGTGAAACGCCTTGTCGCCCTGCTCGAACCCTTCCCTGATGAACGGGAGGAGCACGCGGTACTCCTCGTCCTTCGTCGAGAAGAACGCGCAGACGTGCCGGGACCGGTCGAGAACCGATCCTGCGAGCCTCACCACCTTCTCAGCCATTCATCCTCCCGCGGCTTGCGGCATACAGATTCTATGGTGACTGCGGACCTTTTCGGCGAGCCCGGGTTGCCCGAGGGTTTCAGGTTCATGGCCGAGCTTTTGGACGTACCGGAAGAGGCGGCGCTGCTGGACATCTTCCGCGGGCTGGAGTTCGACGAGATGCGGATGCGCGGGGTGGTCGCGCGGCGCCGGGTGCTGCACTACGGCGTCCACTACAGTTTCGAGACATTCCGCGCGACGCCTGGACCGCCGATCCCGGATTTCCTGCTGCCGCTGCGGGAGCGCGCGGCCGCCTTCGGCCACGTGGAGGCGGATGCGCTCCGCGAAGCATTGATCACCGAGTACCAGCCGGGAGCGACCATCGGCTGGCATCGTGATGCGGCGCCGTTCGACAGGGTGATCGGCATCTCGCTGGCATCCGCCTGCCGCTTCCGGTTCCGCCGCGGCAAGGTGCGTGCGTGGGAGACGCGCGAGATCGTGCTGCCTCCGCGGTCGGCCTACCTGCTCGACGGTTCCGCCCGCCGCGAGTGGGAGCATTCGATCCCCGCGGTGAAGGACCTGCGGTATTCCGTGACGTTCCGCACGCTCCGGCAGCACGGTAGCGGCCGGGCTCAACCCGATCGACGGTAGGAGCCGGCTCCAGACGGTGCGCCTTCCTGCGCCTCCTGATCCGTTGCGCGCCGTATCAGTACACGCCCTCGACGACGGTGGTGCCGAGGCGTGAGAAGGGGCGCACGTTGCGGACGCCGTCCCACGGGTACGCGCCGCAGGGGCGCTCGCGCTCCGCTTCGTCACGCTCGAGGAAGCGCGGCATGAAGAACTCCTTCGTCAGCGTCGTGAGGCGGACGCGGCCGGTCTTGCCGTAATCCACCAGGCGGTCGGGGTGCTCGGGATCGACCACCTCGATCATCGCGCGCGGCGCGGGCGGGTAGTAGATGATCGCGTAGTTGTCGGCGGGGTCCACCGGGATCTTGTGCGTGGCGAGCCCCATCAGCGTGTTGCCGTAGGTCGGCGCGAAGTAGATGTTCGGGCCGAGCAGCTCCTCGACGGCGAAGCGGTGAAACTGCGGCGTCATCTCGGTGCCGCCGCAGAACACGCCCCGGATGCCGATCTTCTCGAGGTCCACCTTCTCGCAGAGCGCCTCGAGCAGCTTCGGCGTCGTGAAGAGGCACTGGATGTTGTCGTGCGCACGCAGCAGCGTGAGCGCCTGGTCGATGACGTGGCGCTTGTACGCCTCCATCTGGTCCATCTGCCGCGCCTTGATCAACTTGATGACCCAGCGCGGGTCGAGGTCCACCATGAAGCAGATGCCGCCGCGATGCTGCGCGAGGTGCTCGATCGCGAGGCGCAGGCGGCGCGGACCGCTGGGCCCCACGTGCAGCCAGTCGGCCCCCTTCGGGAAGTACTCGTCGGGCAGCGTGTCGCTGAAGTTCTCGTAATCGATGCGGAAGTCGTTGATGTTGATCCGCGACTTCGGGACCCCCGTGCTGCCGCCGGTCTCGAAGGTGTAGATCGGGCTGTTCGCGAACGCCTTCGGCACCCACCGCCGCACGGGGCCGCCGCGGAGCCACTCGTCTTCGAAGAAGCCGAACCGGTCGAGGTCCGCGTACCCCTTGACGTCCCTGACGGGGTCGAAGTCGAACGTCTTCGCGCGCTCGAGCCAGAACGGGCAACCCGTGGCGGGATCGAAGTGCCAGGCGACGATCTCGCGTACGTGCGCGTCCAGCCGGTCGCGCGCCGACTGGATGGCCTCTTCGGATGGGGACAGGGCAACGGTGGCCATAGATCAGGAAATCTTAGTAAGGAGCGGCCGGGGCGTAAAGGCCCGGCGTCCGCGACGAGGACGGATGCTGGGACGAGCCGTGGACGAGGCGGTCAGCGGCGTCCGTGGCGCGCCGCGAGTTCGTGCAGCCAGGCGGCGCGGTCGCGCGCCGCCGGCTCACCTTCGAGTCGATCCACCGGCCACGGCAACCGCCACGACCAGTTCCGTTCGTCGACGACCGCCGGCACGTTGATGCGGTCGCGCCAGCCGAAGATGTCCTGAACCGGCACCAGTACGAGGTTGGACCCCGAGCCGTACAACGCCTCCAGAACGGCATCGCGCAGCCGATCGCTGAACGGCTCGTCGGCGCTGATCGCGGCGGCGTCCCGCGACAGGAGCCGCGCCGCCTGCTCGCGCTCGTCGCGATCGGCGTTGTCCCACCACTCGGCGACCGTCTCCGTGTCGTGCGTTCCGCTGATGGCAACCGAGACGGGCGGGTACGAGGCGGGATCCTTGAACGGCTTGCCGTCCACCTCCCATTCGCGCTCCCAGCGAAGCACCTTCAGGCCGGGGACACCGAGGCGTGCGAGCGACTCGCGGACGAACGCCGGCACGGTGCCGAGATCCTCCGCGAGGATCTCGGCGCCGCTCGCCTGGAAGAGCCGCATGAGGCGCTCCCCCTGTTCGCGCTGCGCCTGTTCGTCGGCCGGGACGAAATACGTCGTCCCGTCCTTCTCGCGCACGAAGGTGCGGTAGAAGCCCACGAGGTGGTCGACGCGGAAGCCATCGAAGAGCTCGGCGCACCGCCGCGTGCGCTGGCGGAGCCACTCGTAGTCGTTGGCGGCCAGCATGTCCCAGCGGTAGACCGGAAGCCCCCAGTCCTGCCCGGTTTCCGAGAACGCGTCGGGCGGGACGCCGACGGAGGCATCGACGCGGAACTCCTGCTGCCGCGCCCAGACGTCGGCGCTGTCGCCGCTCACCATGAAGGGGAAATCGCCCAGCACCGCCACATCGGGAGCGGCACGGCGCGCCGCCGCCCACTGCTCGCCGGCGACCCACTGGAGCCAGGTGTAATAGAGGATCTCGCCTTTCAGGCGCTCGCGCGCCTCCCGCAGCGCGCCGGCCTCGCGCGTGCGAACCCCCTCGTCCCACTCGATCCAGTAGCGGCGATCGTTGTCGGCATGGAGGGCGCGGAACAGCGCGTAGTCGTCGAGCCACCAGCGCTCGCGCTCCATGTAGGCCTGCATCGCCTCGGCACGCGGGCCGCCGGCACGCCACTCCCTCTCGAACCGCGAGAACAGGTCGCGAAGCACGCCGGTCTTCAACTCGCGCACGGCGCGGTGCTCCACGGCCCCCGCGCGGCGCACGCACTCCAGCTGCTCGCGCTGCGCCGGGGTGAGCCCTTCCTCGCCGATCTGGGCGAACTCGGGCACGTCGCGCAGCGACACGAAGATCGGGTCGATCGCCATGGCGCTGAGCGCCGAGTACGGCGAGCTCTGCCCCTCGGCCATTTCGTTGATCGGGAGCAGCTGCACGACCGAGATCCCGCACGCCCGCGCCCACTGCGCGAAGACCGGCAGGTCCGAGATCTCCCCGATGCCCCAGCTCTGCGAGGACGGCATCGAAAACAGCGGCACGAGGGCTCCGGCGCGGCGGCCGCGCATCCGATCAGGCACCGGCATGCTCCAGGATGCGAGCCACACCTTCGCGGAACACGGCCGGGTCGGGCAGGAGGCTCAGGACGAGAAACGCTTCACGGGGGAAGTCGAAGAAGAAGCCGGGGTGCACGAGCGTATCGTGCCGCTCGAGCAGATCGAGCACGACCTCCTCTTCGGCCCGGCTGGCGGGGATTCGGACGACCGCGGCCCACCCGCCGTCGGCGTGCAGCAGGTCCACGGACGGATGTGACGCAACCGCCGCGCGCAGGTGCGCGTGGTTCATCCGGATCCGCTCCTGGATCGCCGCGCGCACCGCCGCCCCGCGCGCGATCAGCTCAGGGGCCGCGACCTGCACGGGCGTCGAGACAGACAGGTACGTGTCGCAGATCAACTCGAGACGCTGGAGCGCCGAGTCCACGAGCGGCGGCGGACCGTCGACCGCGATCCATCCGAGCTTGACCTGCGGAAGGCCGGCGGACTTCGACAGCCCGCCGAGCCGAAACGTCAACGCGTCCGGCGTGCCGTGTGCGCCGCTGTGCGGGCGCGCCGCGTCCGGCGGGGCGAGCGGGTAATCGGCAAAGACCTCGTCGAGAATCAAGGCGGCCCGCCGCTCCGCGCAGCGGTCCGTCAGGAATGCCATCTCGTGCGCGGCGAGCGAGGAGCCTGTCGGGTTGTTCGGCGTGACCGCCAGCACAGCCTGTATGCTGCTCGTCCACGCCGTGTCCACACTCTGTTCGTCGATCTGCCAGCGGCCGTGGTACTCGAGCACGTACGGACGCGCACCGACGCCGTCGAGGCGCGTCAGGTGATCGAACAGCGGGTAGCTCGGCACCGGCACGAGAACGTCGTCGTGTGCCGGGTCGCAAAGCAGCTTGAACAGCAGGGAGTAGGCCTCGCTCGTGCTGGCGGTCAACACGACCTGCTGCAGAGCAACACTGATTCCACGTCTCGCGTAGTCGCGTGCCACCGCCTCGCGCGCTGCCGCGCCGCCAAAAGGCTCAGGTGTGTACTGCAGCGCACGCACGTCGGCGAGCGGCGTCAGGATGTCCGGCGGGTACGGGATGCCGGTAAGGGTCGGGTTCGTCACCGTCAGATCCAACAGCGGCCGCCGGCTCGCGCGGTGGGTGGCCACCGCCGTGCTCAGACAGTTCGGGAGGAGATCCGCCGGGACGCGCGACGCGAACATCATTCGTTAGACTATCGCGGGACGTGTGCGAGACCGGCGCGATGAAGCCGCCGGTCCCGTCAGCTCCCGCTCACGAGCCTCGATGATCACTCTCGCCTGCGACGAACTCCTCCGCTACTCGGCGGAGGAGCGCGAACGGTGGCGGCGGTTCTTCGCCGCGCACCCCGACGCGACCGAACTCCGCCTGCAGCCCGACGGCCGTTTCGGCACGATCGGCAAGCTGATCGACCACATTTTCCTCGTCGAACGCCGCCATCTGCAGCGCCTGCGCGGTGAGCCGCTCGCCGAACGCACGGGACTGACGGGCCACAACGCCCCGCCGCTGTTCGACTACGGCGCCTCCGTTCGTCGGGAGCTCGAGCAATACCTCTCCGAGCTCGACGACGACGTGGCGTACCAGGTGAAGGCGTTCGAGGTGCGCGGCGAGACATGGCCGATGTCGCCGCGAAAGCTCCTGTTTCACATCCTGCTGCACGAAATCCGTCATTGGGCGCAGATCGCGCTGGCAGTGCGGCTCGCCGGCCTCGAGCCACCCGGCGATCACGACCTCTTCTACAGCAAGGCGCTGCGGTAGCACGACGATGAGGATCTGCGCCGGCGTGCTGCTGGGGATCCTGCCCGGCGTGATCGGCGTGATCCAGGAGGCGCCTCGCCCCGCGCCGGACGTCCTCGTCGGCGTGTCGTACGCCCCGCCGCCGGGAGCGACGCTCGCCGGGCCAGACGGAGCCGTGAGGGGCGAACTCGAGGGGATCCGCCGCGCCGGCTTCAACCTCGTGGTCGTCGCTTCGCGCGCCGGCACCATCGATCGGTTCGTCGAAGCCGCCGTCGAGGCGGACCTCCACGTGCTCTCGACGGCCCATCAGCCGGCACCGCTGAGGCGCATCGTCGTCGGCACAGAAGCCAACGGGCTCCAGGAAGCGCGGCTCGCGTTCTGGGATGCGGTCGCCGCGGGCGCGCGGGTCATGTACTTTTCGTCCGGGGAACGGCTGACGCGCCGCCAGATTCTCGCCCTCGGCGAAACCGCGGGGATCGTCACGCGCAACCAGCCGGTGTTCGCGGCTCTCGCCCCGCGCGCGCACGGCGTGCGCGGGATCGAGGGACCCGGAGGCGCGGCCATCGACGTACGCCTGCTCGAATCGGCCGAGCTGATGGTCATCATCGCGCTCAACCGCGCCGCAGAACGGCGGGACGCGGTGATCTCGTTCGAGCGCGACATCCCGGAGGCGATCTGGCAGAACCTCGAGACCGGCACCTCGACGAGCTTCGTCATGGGCGGCGGCGGTCCGGTGCTCGAGCACACGTTTGCCGCGCGGGACGCGCTCGTGCTGATGATCCGCAAGCGCTTTCGCGACTAGAATTCACCTTTCAGGGGGTCCCATGACACTTCGACCTGTCGCACTGCTCTTTGCCGCATTGGCCACAGCCGGCGTCCTTCTCGACGCGCAGTCGCCGGCGACACAGGCGTCGGGTTACCTCACGCCGCCGCAGGCGATCGTCGACATCATGACGGCCGAGCCGCTGCCGACGGTCACGGTGAGCCCGGCCAACGACGTGATCGCGCTCATGACGCGCGCGAGCATGCCTTCGATCGAGGAGATCTCGCAGCCGATGCTGCGCCTCGGCGGCATCCGGATCAATCCGCGCAACAACGGGCCGCATCGCGCCACCACCGGCACGGGCCTGACGCTGCGCGTGATCGCGACCGGCGCCGAGCGGAGGATCGCGCTCCCCGCGGGCGCCCGCATCGGCAACGTCAGGTTCTCACCCGACGGCCGTCGGCTGTCGTTCACCAATACGCGCGAGCGCGGCATCGATCTCTACATCGCCGACGTCGCCACCGGCCAGGCGCGTCTCGTACAGGGCGCGTCGGTGAACGGCCTCGTGAACGCGTGCGACTGGCTCGACGACAGCTCGGCGATCCTCTGCGCGCTCGTGCCGCCGGCCCGCGGCGCCGCGCCGGCCGCGCCGAAGGCGCCGCCCGGCCCGAACATCCAGGAGAACCAGGGCAACCCGGGTCCGGTGCGCACCTACCAGGACCTTCTCACGAGCGCGCACGACGAGGCGCTGTTCGAGCACTACATGCAGGCCCAGCTCGCGTTCGTCGACGGCGCCACCGCGCGCGTGGTCAACGTCGGGAAGCCCGGCACGATCACCGGCGCGAGTGCATCGCCCGATGGACGGTTCGTGCTCGTGACGCGGATGAAGCGGCCGTACTCGCGGCTGCTTCCGTACAGCCAGTTCCCGTCCGACGTCGAGATCTGGAGCCGCGCCGGCGAGAAGGTGCGCACGGTGGCCGACGTGCCGATGGGCGACACCATCCCCATCAACGGCGTCATCACCGGTCCTCGCTCCTACCGCTGGGTACCGGTGCAGCCGGCGACGCTGATGTGGGTCGAGGCGCTCGACAACGGGGATCTTCGCAACGCCGTGCCGCACCGCGACCGCATCCTGACGCTGGCGGCGCCGTTCACCGCCGAACCGACCGAGGTGGCGAAGACCGAGTTCAGGTACGGCGGCGCGAACTGGACCGAGAAGGGCGTCATCCTGCTCACCGAGAACGACCGGCGCACCCGCACGACGAGGACCTGGCTGCTGGATGCCGCGTGGAGCCAGCCCCGCAAGCTGTGGGACCGCCGGCAGCAGGACCAGTACTCCCACCCCGGGACGCCGGTGTTCACCGCCGGCGGGAACACCATCAAGCAGGTCCGCGACTCCATCTACCTCACCGGCAGCGGAGCCTCCAAAGAGGGGGACCGTCCGTTTCTGGACCGGCTCAATCTGAACACACTCCAGGTGGAGCGGCTCTTCCGTTCCGACGACACCAGTTACGAATCCGTCGTCGCGCTCGTCACCGACGACGCGGGAAAGGTGATCACGCGCCGCGAAATGCGCACCGAGCCGCCGAACTACTTCGTCCGCGAGCTGCCGGGCGACACGAAGACCGCGCTCACGCAGTTCAAGGATCCTCATCCGCAGATCACGAAGGCGATGGCGGAACGGATGTTCGTCACCTACCAGCGGAAGGACGGCGTCGGCCTGAGCGGCACGATCTACCTGCCGATCGGCTACCAGAAGGGGGAGCGCGTGCCGATGCTCGTGTGGGCGTACCCGCGCGAGTTCGTGGACGCCGACGCGGCCAGCCAGGTCACCGGCTCCCCGAACCGCTTCACGACGGTCGGTGGCTCCTCGCACCTTCTCCTGCTCGCACACGGCTACGCGATCTTCGACGGCCCGACCATGCCGATCGTGGGCGCGGGCGAGACGGCGAACGACACGTACGTGGAGCAGCTCGTGACGAGCGCGGAAGCTGCCGTGAACAAGGCGGTGGAGCTCGGCATCACCGATCGCAACCGGATCGGCGTCGGCGGCCACAGCTACGGCGCGTTCATGACGGCCAACCTGCTGGCGCATTCCGACCTCTTCGCTGCCGGCATCGCCCGCAGCGGCGCCTACAACCGGACGCTCACGCCGTTCGGCTTCCAGGCCGAAACGCGGACGTACTGGGAGGTGCCGGAGGTGTACCTGAAGATGTCGCCGTTCAACTACGCGCACAAGATCAACGAGCCGATCCTGCTGATCCACGGCGAGGCGGACGACAACTCCGGCACGTTCCCCATCCAGTCGGAGCGGCTGTACATGGCGCTCAAGGGCCACGGCGCGACCGTGCGCTACGTCACGCTGCCGCACGAGGCCCACGGCTACGTCGCCCGCGAGTCGAACATGCACGTCGTGGCGGAAACCATCAACTGGCTGGACAGATACGTGAAGAACGCCGGCCGGAAGACGACATCGACACGGTGAGCGCGCTCGTCACGCTCGCGGAGATTCGCGCGGCGGCGGACCGCGTGCGGCCGATCGCCCGCGTCACGCCGCTGCTCGACGCGTCGGCGGCGGCGGGCCGTCCCCTCTTCCTCAAATGCGAGAACCTGCAGCCGGGGGGCGCCTTCAAGATCCGCGGCGCCTACAACATGGTGGCGCAGCTCGCGCCCGACCAGCGCGCGCGCGGCGTCATCACGTATTCGTCGGGCAACCACGGCCAGGCGATGGCGCTCGCCGCCCGCGAGCTCGGCGCCCCGGCCGTCGTGGTCATGCCGACGACCGCGCCAGCCATCAAGGTCGAGGGGGCCCGGGCGTTCGGGGCGGAGGTGCTCTTCGCGGGCACGACGTCGGTCGAACGTCGGCGTCGCGCCGAAGAGGAGGCCGGCACGCGCGGCCTCACGATGGTGCCGCCGTTCGATCATGAATGGATCATTGCCGGGCAGGGGACGCTCGGTCTCGAGATCCTCGAGCAGCGGCCGGACGTCGAGGCGGTGCTCGTGCCGATCGGCGGCGGCGGACTCGTCGCCGGTGTCGCGGCGGCGATCAAGCAGTCGAAGCCGTCCGTACGTGTCATCGGCGTCGAGCCGTCGGGCGCCGCGGCCATGAAGATGTCGCTCGAGCGCGGCGAGATCGTGACCCTGCCGAAGACCGAGAGCATCGCCGACGGGCTCATGCCGGTCCGCCCGGGCGACCTCACGTTCGCCCACGCACGGCAGTTCGTCGACGAGGTCGTCACCGTGGAGGATCCGCAGATCGCCGACGCGGTGCTGTGGCTGTTCTCGAAGGCCAAGATCGTCGCCGAACCTTCGGGGGCGGCAACCGCCGCGGCGGCGCTGACCGACGCCGTCCGCTGCGCGGGCCCGCTCGTGGCGATCGTCAGCGGCGGCAACATCAGCGCCGAGAAGCTCGACGAACTGCGCCGCGCCTCGGCCGGCGCTGCGGTTTAGCGCGACGCGCCCCACGTCGAGCAGGACTCCGATGCCCATCGAAATCTTCGCCATGGAACGCATGCAGTCGACGTGGGAGAACATCGTCGACTACGACATGAGCGAGAGCGGCGTGCGTCCGCTCACGCTGCGCGAGCTCGTCGAGATGGGATTCGAGCTCGACGCGTTTCTCGACGTGCCGCTCGGCTACAGCCAGTCGAATGGCACGATCGAGCTGCGCGAGCGGATCGCGCTGCACTACCCGGGGGCGACAGCCGACCACATCGAGGTGACCAACGGCACATCCGAAGCCAACTACCTGGTCGCGCTGAGCGAGCTGCGCCCGGGAGACGACGTGGCGATGGAGGTGCCGAACTACATGCAGATGCCCGGCGTCGCCAGGAGCCTAGGAGCCAACGTGAAGACGTTCCGGCTGTGCCAGGAGACGGGGTGGGAACCCGACTGGGAAGAGTTCGAGCGCGCGGTCACCCCGAAGACCCGGCTCCTCTACCTGTCGAACCCGAACAACCCGACGGGCGCCGTGCTGTCGGACGCCGCCATGCGGCGGATCGCGGACCGGTGCGAACAGACCGGCACGTGGCTGCTCTCGGACGAGGTGTATCTCGGCGCCGAGATCGACCGCCCGCGCACCAGGAGCTTCTGGGGCATGGGCGAGCGGGTGATCGTGACGAGCGGCCTCTCGAAGGCGTACGGCATCCCCGGCGTCCGCGTCGGGTGGCTCGTGGGACCGCCGGCGCTCGCCGCCGCCTGCTGGACGCAGCACGACTACATCACCATCGGCCCGAACAAGATGTCGGATCGCCTCGCGCAGGTCGCCGTCGAGCCGCGAAACCGCGAGCGCTGCTACGCGCGTACCCGCGAGATCCTCCGGCACAACCTGCCGATCGCGCGCGAGTGGGTCGAGGGGTTCGGCGGAGCGTTGTCGTGGCGAGAGCCGCAGGCCGGCGCCATCGGGTTCGTGCGGTACGCCGGTGACACGCCCAGCCTCGCGATCGCCGAACGCGTCCGCACGAACCGGAGCACGCTCATCGTGCCCGGCTCGCACGTGGGGCTCGAGGGCTACCTGCGGATCTGGCTCGGAGGGCGCGAAGAGTTCCTTCGCGAGGGGCTCCGCAGGGTCGGAGCGGAGATCGGATCCCTGATCCCTGATCGCTGATCTGAATAAGTCAGGGTCAGGGATTCGAGAGCCAGGCGCGGGCGTTCGCGAGCGCCTCCGCCACCCGGTCGGGGTGTGTGGACTGCGGCGTCCGCTTCCGCGCGATGGAGGCTTCCGGCGTCACCCACTCTACGATGTCGGCCTCGAACAGCGGGGAGTGCGCGCGCCACTCGTCGCCCGAGAGCGCGTCGAACGAACGTCCCTCGTCGAGCAGCCTGCGGACGAGGGCGCCCACGATCTCGTGCGCGTCCCGGAACGGCACGCCTCGGGCCACGAGGTAGTCGGCGACGTCGGTCGCCAGGAGCAGACCCGACGCGGCGCGGCCGCTGACGGCCGGGCGCACCACGAGGCCGCGCACCACCGCAGTGACCGCGTCGAGGGAGGCGCGCAGCGTGTCCTCCGCCTCGAAGAGCGCCTCCTTGTCCTCCTGCAGATCCTTGCTGTACCCGATCGGCAGCCCCTTCATCGTCGTCAGCCAGCCGGTGAGGCGGCCGATCACGCGGCCCGTCTTGCCGCGCACCAGCTCCAGCGGGTCGGGATTTTTCTTCTGCGGCATCAGGCTGCTGCCGGTCGCGGCGGCATCGGCGAGGTCCAGAAACCCGAACTCCTCGGACGTGAAGAGGATCAGGTCTTCGCAGACGCGGCTGAGATGCACCATCGCGAGCGCGGTGGCGTGCAGGAACGACGACACGAAGTCGCGCTCGCCCGTCGCGTCGACGCTGTTGGTGACGACGCGTGAGAAGCCGAGGCGCATGCGCAGCAGTTCCACGTCGATCGGATAGCTCGTGCCCGCGATGGCGCCGGAGCCGAGCGGAAGTTCGTCGGCCTCGGCGGCGACGGCGACGAGCCGCGCGTGGTCACGCTGCAGGGGGGCGACGTGCGCGAGAAAGAAGTGCGCCACGAGGATCGGCTGCGCGCGCCGCAGGTGCGTATACGACGGCATGAGCGCATCGCCCGCCGCGCCCGCTCGATCGAGCAGCGCCTCGACGAGCGCCCGGATCGCCTGCTGGAGCAGCGGGATGCGCCGCTTCAGGTAGAGGCGCAGGTCCACGGCGACCTGTTCGTTGCGCGACCGCCCGGTATGCAGGCGGCGGCCCGCGTCGCCGACGCGCGCCACGAGCTCGCGCTCGACGAACGAGTGGACGTCCTCGTCGCGGGCGGCCGCTGCGGACGCGAAGAAATCGGCATCCGCCCCGCGCTGGAGCATCTCCTCGAGCGCCGCGCGGATCGCTGCGGCATCAGCCGCCGTGAGAACGCCGGCGCGCTCGAGCGCCTCGGCCCAGGCGAGGCTGCCCCGGACGTCGTCCTCGAAGAGCCGGCGGTCGAAGCGGAACGAGGCGCCGAACTCGAAGAGCGCCCTGTCGGGATCTCCCGCGAAGCGGCCGGACCACAGGTGCGCCATTACGCGACCGCCTTCGGCGATGGTGCGCCGGCGGCCGGGCGGGACGCACGCACGTCCGCGATCGTGCACTCCCCGCGCGACAGCCTCACGCGGACCTGGCCGGAGACGCGCGGCTGAAGAATCCGTACGAACGTGTCGATCCCCTCGCGCACGTCCGAGAACCACCGCCCGCCGTCGATCAACCGCACGTAGACGACGGCGAGCTGCCGCTGAAGGGCGGCGAGATCCGCGCCGAGCGTCACCTCGGTCAGCGCGCCATGCGCGGCGGCGAGCACGTGGGCCGCCGGCGCCTCGACGGCGCGGCCGTCCGGCAGCGGGAGCCGGCCGACGCCGTGGGCGCCGGCGATCGTCTCCAGACTCTCGATCATCTCGACGAGCGGCATCTCGACGCCGTTCGCCCTGACGGGCACACCCGCGACGAGGTCGATCTCGACGAAGGCGGCATCGCGGGGAGTCTCGGCGGCCGCGCGCGTCAGCACGAACGCGTCGGCGGCGAGCTCGTTGTCGACGGGCTCGACCACGCGTCCCCACAGATTCGCATCCGTGCGCCAGCGTTCCGCCGGCGGCACCGGGACGGCGCTCGCGCGGGCAGGGGGCCATTCACGCAGCGGCGCCAGCACACGGAGCGCGGGATCGAGCGACCCGATGGCCGCGTGCAGTGCCGCCTCCGACGACGAGCCGGGGCGGCCGCCGTGCGCGACGAGCGACGCCGACTCCATCCGCGCGATCTCGACGAGCCGCCGCGCGATGAGCGGGCATGCGAGCGACGCCACCCGATCGAGACGTCCGGCGGCGAACACGCCCGCCTGCAGCGCCGGCTGCACGAAGTCGCGGACGAACTCCTCGCGGGCGTCGATCACGTGCGCGCGCACCGCGCCGGAGGCGAGAGCCCGTTCGCGCACGGCGGCGAGCTCGCGCCCCTGGCCGATATCGAGGGTCACGGTCACGACTTCGGCCGCCTGCTGCTCGGCGAGCCATCCGATCATCGCGGAGGCCGCAAAGCCGCCGGAGTACGCCAGGACCAGTCGGTTCATCGTTCGATCTTCACCCTCTTGTGAGTTCGTCGAGCCGGGCGACGAACGCTTCGGCGTCGGCGGCGCTCCGGCAGATCACCAGGATCGTGTTCTCCCCCGCGATCGTGCCGACCGTCTGCGTCAGCCGGGCCCGGTCGATCGCCTCGGCCAGCGGTTGCGAGTAGCCGGCGTCGGTCTTCAGCACGACGAGCTGTTCGACACGGTCGTGGCGTCGCAGGTAATCGGTGACGGCCGTCTCGAACTCCTCGATGTGGTCCGCCGGCTCGTCGGCGGCATCCGGTCGGCGGTAGGCGCCGTCGACGGCCCGCTTCACCAGCCCGAGATCGCGGATGTCGCGCGACAGCGTCGCCTGCGTCGCCTCGAAGCCGCGCTGCCGCAGCAGTTCGCGGAGCTGCTCCTGGCTCGTGACCGCCCCCGCGTCCACGATCTCGAGGATCGCCGCCTGTCGTCGGCTCTTCATAAATATGCAGCGGACGGTATGCAGTATACACAACGACTGCATACGCATGCACCCATGTTGCGGCGGCGCTTGCTTTTGCCGGTGGGCGTCCTGTATAACTACTCATTCTCGTGCATAAATATTCCTCCATCAGGGTCGGGGTCGCCGGGGTGACCGGATACACGGGGGTCGAGCTCATGCGTCGGCTCGCGCGGCATCCCCGCGCCGACGTCCGCCTGGCGATGGCGTCGGGGACGTCCGGCAGCCGCCGCATCCCGGCGCTGGCGCGCATCTGGGACGCGCCGGTGGAAGCCGTGGACCCCGATCGGCTCGCCGCCGACACCGACGCCGTCTTTCTCGCGCTGCCCGACACGATCGCGGCGGAACTGGCGCCGGCGCTCGCCGCCCGCGGCTGCCGCGTGTTCGATCTGTCGGGGGCCTTCCGCCTGCGCTCGCCGGAGGCACGCCGCCAGTGGTATCCGCATACGCCCGCCGCGGCGGCGGCGACCTACGGCCTGACGGAGCGCTATCGCGACGCGCTCCGCGAAGCGGAGCTCGTGGCGTGTGCCGGCTGCTATCCGACGGCCGCAATCCTCTCGCTGCAGCCGCTCGCCGCCGCCGGCCTGCTCGAACCCGGCGTCGTGATCGACGCGAAATCCGGCGTCTCGGGTGCCGGCAAGACGCCGAGCGAGCGGACCCACTTCTCGGAGTGCCACGGCAGCATCGCCGCCTACGGCGTCTTCGCGCACCGTCACGCCGCGGAGATCGAGCAGGAGGTCGGGATGCGGGTGACCTTCGTGCCGCACCTCGTGCCGCTCGATCGCGGGATCCTCGAAACGATCTACGCGCGTCTCAAGCCCGGCGTCGGCGACGGCCAGATCGGTGCCGCGTTGGGCGCCGCGTACGCGGCGTCCCCGTTCGTACGGCTCACGGGCAGCGAACTGCCGGAGATCAAGCACGTCGCGCACACGAATTTCTGCGACATCGGGTGGCGCGTCGATCGTCCGGGCGGACAGCTCGTGATGGTGGCCTGCATCGACAACCTCGTGAAGGGGGCGGCTGGGCAGGCGATCCAGAACTTCAACGTCGCGTACGGATTCGACGAAACGCTCGGATTGAACTGATGCGGATGATCACGGTTCTGAAGCTCGGGGGCGAGCTGCTCGAAGACGCGGCGGCGATGCGCGCCATGGCCGGCTCGGTGCGCGCGCTTGCCTCCGGCGGGCCGCTCGTCGTGGTGCACGGCGGCGGCCGCGCCATCGACGCCGAGCTGCGCGCCCGCGGCGCCGAGCCGCGCTTCGTCGACGGTCTCAGGCTCACCGATGCCGCGACGCTCGACGTCGTCGTGTCGGTGCTGGCGGGTCGGACGAACACCGCGTTCGTCGCGGCGCTGCATGCCGCCGGCGTCCGGGCCGTCGGGCTGACCGGCGCGGACGCCGGTATCGGCGCGGCGGTGCGGAGCGCGCCGTTCACCGCCGTGACTGGCGACCAGGTGGATCTCGGGCTCGTCGGCCAGCCGGTGGCGACCACCGCCACCCTGCTGCACGACCTGACGACGCTCGGGTACGTGCCCGTCGTGTCGAGCCTCGGCGTCACCGCCGAGGGGGAACTGCTCAATGTGAACGCCGACACGCTCGCGGCGCATCTCGCCGCCACGATCGGGGCGCGACGGCTCATCATCGCCGGGGGCACCGCGGGCGTGCTGAGGAGCGACGGCGCCACCGTGAGCGAACTGAGCGTCGCGGAGCTGAACGCGATGATCGCCTCGGGCGAGGCGCACTCCGGGATGGTGGCGAAACTCACCGCCTGCCGCGAAGCGCTGCTGCGCGGCGTGGCACAGATCGCGATCGTCTCGGGCCGCGGCACCACCGACTTCGAGGTGGCCCCCGGCACCCGGATGATCGCCGCGTATGCGCGGTAGCGGCAGGAACCCGCAGTCTGGAGAAACGGCAGCGACCATGGTGACAACTGTGCTGGGGACGTCGGACGTGATGGCGCGTGAGCGCGCCAGCGTTCTGCAGGTGTACCGGCGAAACCCCGTCGTCTTCACGCGTGGGGCAGGCTGCCGTCTGTACGACGAAGAGGGGCGCGGATACCTCGACCTGATCTCGGGCGTCGGCGTCGCCGCCCTCGGGCACGCGCATCCGACGCTTGCGGCGGCCATCGCGGCACAGGCGGCGCAACTGCTCCACACGTCAAACCTGTTCTTTCACCCGCTGCAGGCGGAGGTTGCCGCACGGCTGAGGGCGCTCTCGGGGCTGGACCGCGTCTTCTTCTGCAACAGCGGCACCGAAGCGGTCGAAGCGTGCCTCAAGTTCGCGCGGCGGTACTGGCACGCGCAGGGGACGCCGCGGAGCCGCTTCGTCGCGTTCGAGCACTCGTTCCACGGCCGGTCGATGGGCTCGCTCTCGGTGACCTGGGACGACCACTACCGCGCACCCTTTGCACCGCTCCTCACCGACGTCACGTTCGTGCCGGCCGGTGATCCGGCGGCAGCCGAGGCCGCGATCACGAGCGACACCGCGGCCGTGATCGTCGAGCCGATCCAGGGAGAAGGGGGTGTGCGTCCGCTCGAGCCGCGGATGGCGGTGGCGATCGCTGCCGCCTGCGCGCGTTCGGGCGCGCTCCTGATCGCCGACGAGATCCAGTGCGGGCTCGGCCGAACCGGGATCCCCTTCTACTCGGCCGCCCTCTCGCTGCAGCCCGATCTGATGGCGGTCGGCAAGGCACTCGGCGCCGGCGTGCCCGTGGCCGCGGCGCTCTTCAACGAGCGCGTCGCATCGGCCGCGGCGTTCGGCGATCACGGCAGCACGTACGGCGGCAACCTGCTCGCCTGCCGCGCGGCACTCGTGTTCCTCGAGGAGCTGATGGACGGCGGGCTGATGCAGCACGTCGCCCGCGTCGGCGCCCACGCCGAGCAGGCGCTGCGGCGCATGGCGGAGCGGCTCCCGGCAGTGCAGGACGTGCGCGGCGCGGGGCTGATGTGGGGGATCGAGCTCGATCGCCCGGCCGGCGCCGTCGTCGACGCGGCGCTCTCGCGGGGGCTGCTCGTCAACCGCACGGCCGACGCCGTCATCCGGCTGCTGCCGCCCTACGTCATCACCCCCAGCGAACTCGACGAAGGTTTTGCGATGCTCGAAGAGGCGATCGTCGCAGCCACCAACGGAGCACAGGCATGAACGTCGATTTCCGCCAGGGCCGCGCCTCCGACGCACCCGCCATCCACGCCCTCATCGCCGTGAACCTCGAGGCCGGCCATCTGCTGCCGCGGTCGCTGGAGGACGTGTCGGCGCACGCGACCCGGTTCACCGTCGCCGAGCTCGACGGCCGGATCGTCGGCTGCGCGGAGCTCGCGCCGCTCAGCCCGGCTGTCGCGGAAGTGCGGTCGCTCGTGGTCGACGAGCAGATGCGCGGGCGGCAGATCGGTCCGCGGCTCGTCGCCCAGCTCGCGGCGTCCGGCATCGGCAAGGGATTCGCGACCCTCTGTGCCTTCACGCACGACCCGTCGCACTTCGTGCGCCTCGGGTTCACGATCGTGCCCCACATCTGGGTGCCCGAGAAGATCGAGCGCGACTGCCGCGGCTGCGCCCAGTTCAGGCGCTGCGGCCAGTACGCCGTCACGATGCCGCTGCGGAGCGGCGCCGTCATCCGTCCCGAGCAGCCGGCCGCGGTGATCTACGGCGGCCGCGGCGTCGCCGGTCGCCGGCTCAACATCGAACGCCTTCACCTCGAAGAAGTTCCGGCGTGATGGTCCAGCGGTTCGAGCAGGTCGCCGGCAGCGTCACGGCGCCCCGGGGGTTTCGGGCCGCCGGCATCGCCTGCGGCATCAAGGCGAATGGCCGCCCCGATCTTGCGCTGATCGTGTCCGACGCTGAGGCATCCGCCGCCGCCGTCTTCACGACCAACCTCGCGCAGGCGGCCCCCGTGCTCGTCTCGCGCGACCACCTGCGCCGGTCGGGCGGGCAGGCCCGCGCGGTCGTCGTCAACAGCGGCTGCGCGAACGCCTGTACAGGCGCCGACGGGATGCGCGATGCCGCGCAGATGGCTGCGCGGGCGGCGCAGGCGCTCGGCGTCGATCCGGCCGGGGTGCTGGTGGCCTCCACCGGCGTCATCGGCGTGAAGCTGAACATGGCGGTTGTCGCGCGCGGCATCGGCGAGGCCGCCCGTTCACTCTCACCCGACGGCGGACCGTCGGCCGCGCGCGCCATCATGACCACCGACCCCTTCCCCAAGGAAGCGGCGGTCGAGGTGCGACACCATGCGGGCGCGTTCCGTGTCGGCGGCATTGCCAAGGGATCGGGCATGATCGAGCCGCTGATGGCGACGATGCTCGGGTTCGTGACGCTCGATGCGAGGGTCGGGCCGGCGCTGCTCCAGCGGGCCCTGAAGGCAGCGGTCGACGAGACCTTCAACGCCATCACCGTCGATGGCGAGTGCTCCACGAACGACTGCGTGTTCGCGCTCGCCAACGGCGCGTCGGGCGTGACGCTGGTCGACGAAGACCTTCCGCTGCTCGTCGAGGCGCTCCGGGCCGTCTGCGAGCCGCTCGCCGTCGGCATCGTACGCGGCGGCGAGGGAGCGACGAAGCTCGTCACGGTCCGCGTCACCGGGGCGGCGTCCGGCGACGAGGCGCGGAGGGCCGCGCGGGCGATCGCGAATTCGCCGCTGGTGAAGACCGCGATTCACGGGGCAGACCCGAACTGGGGCCGTCTGGTCGCCGTCATGGGCCGGTCGGGTGCGGCCTTCGCGCTCGACCGGGCGGCCGTCCGCATCGGCGGCATCGAGCTGTTCAGGGACGGCACGCCCTACGACGACAGGGCGCCCGCGGCGGCCGACTACCTCGCCGGGCGCGACATCGAAATCGAAGTGGACCTCGGAACCGGCGGAGACGGCCGGTCGCACATGTGGACGTGCGACCTGAGCGCCGACTACGTGAGGATCAACGCCGAGTACAGAACCTGATCGGGCAGGGACACCCCGCACGCACGTCAGCGCACACTCAACATGAAGCAGACAGCCATCGTTGCCACCTCGCCGTTCATCGCCGCGCCAGGGCGCTTTCTGTCGGTGCTCGACTTCGATCACGCGCAGCTCGACGCCTGCCTCGAGCTCGCGGCGTCGATGAAGAAGGCCCGCGCGATGCGGATGCCGCACGGCCGCCCGCTCGACGGGCTGCACGTCGCGCTGCTCTTCGAGAAGCCGTCGCTGCGAACCCGCTCGACGTTCATGATCGCCGTGCGCGAGCTCGGCGGCGATGTCATCGAGCCGCCGGCGGACGTCGTGCTCGGCGGCCGTGAGACGGTCGAAGACGTGGCGCGGAACATGGAGCGGTGGGTTCACGGCGTCGTGATCCGCACGTTCGCGCAGCAGCGCCTCGAGGCGTTCGCCGCCGCCGCTCCACGGCTGCGCGTGGTGAACGCGCTCACCGACGAGGAACACCCGTGCCAGGCGCTCGCCGACTGCCTCACGCTGCTCGAGCACTGGGGCGACCTCCGCGGCCGCACGATCGCATTCGTCGGCGACGGCAACAACGTGGCCGCGTCGCTGGCCCAGGCGGCCGCCATGCTCGGCGCGACCGTCCGGGTCGTCTCGCCGCGCGGCTTCGAGCTGCCGGGCGGCGTCGTGCGGTCGGTGGCGGAGGCCGCCCGCTTCGGCGGCGGCGTCGAGACGGTGAACGATCCCATCACGGGTGTCGCCGGCGCGGACGCCGTCTACACGGACGTCTGGGCGTCGATGGGCCAGGAAGCCGAGGCGGCCGCGCGCCGCGAGGTGTTCGCGCCCTTCCAGGTGAACGCCGCACTGATGGCGCAGGCTGCGCCCGGCGCGCTCTTCATGCACTGCCTGCCGGCACACCGCGGCGACGAAGTCACCGACGAGGTGATCGACTCCAACGTGTCGGTCGTCTTCGACCAGGCCGAGAACCGCCTCCACACGCAGAAGGCACTGCTCGCGATGCTCGCCGGCGGCTGACGCGCCGCGTGATAGGCTTCGGCTCATTCCCGATGCGCCAGGCCGTCATCACGCGCTACGGCCCTCCCGACGTCCTGGAGGTCCGTGAGGCGCCGGATCCGTCCCCTGCCGCCGGCGAGCTGCGCATCCGCGTGCGCGCCGCCGGCGTGAACTTCGCCGACGTCCTCGCGAGGCTCGGCCTCTATCCCGACGCGCCCAAGCCGCCCGTCGTCGTGGGCTACGAGGTCGCCGGGTACGTCGATGCCATCGGCTCGGAGGTGACCGGGTTCGCCGAAGGCGATCGGGTCGTCTCACTCACCCGCTTCGGCGGCTACTCCGAGCTCGTCGTCGTGCCGGCGGCGCATTGCTTCCGTGTCCCCGAAGAGATGAGCGATGCCGAAGCTGCCGCGGTCCCGGTGACCTACCTGACGGCGGCGCTCGCGCTGTACCGGATGGCCGCGCTGGGCGCCGGCGAAACGGTCCTGATCCACAATGCCGGCGGCGGCGTGGGAATCGCCGCCACCCAGCTCGCACGCCTCCGCCGCGCGACCGTCATCGGCACCGCCTCGGCGTTCAAGCACGCTGCGCTGCGGTCGTTCGGCGTCGAGCACCTGATCGACTACACCGCGGCGAACGTCGCCGACGAGGTGAAGAAGATCACGCGCGGCCGCGGCGTCGACGTGATCCTGGATCCGGTCGGCGGCAAGAGCTTCACGTCCAGCTACCGGCTGCTCGCGCCGCTCGGACGCCTCGTGATGTTCGGCCTGTCGGCCGCCGCGCCGAGCGAGCGGCGCAACTGGTGGAAGGCGTTCCGCGCATGGCGCGACACGCCGCGGTTCGATCCGCTGTCCATGATCCACCGCAACCGCGGCGTGTTCGGCCTGAACGTCGGGCACCTCTGGGACGAGCGCGCGCAGCTCCTGCCGGTGATGGAAATGCTGCTCGCCGAGCTCCGCGCCGGCCGCCTGCGCCCCGTCGTCGCGAAGACGTTTCCGCTGGAGAAAGCCGCCGACGCCCACCGTTTCATCCAGAGCCGGTCGAACATCGGGAAAGTGATCCTGACGACCTGAAAAGGATAACAGGAGATCAGGAGGTCCAGGAGGGCCAGGAGGCTGTCACGCCGCCTTCGCTGATCGGAGAACAGGAGATCAGGAGGTCCAGGAGGGCCAGGAGGCTGTCACGCCGCCTTCGCTGATCGGAGAACAGGAGATCAGGAGGTCCAGGAGAACCAGGAGGCTGTCACGCTGCGTTCGCTGATCGGAGAACAGGAGGTCAGGAGGCCAGGAGATTTCCGTGTTGGCTGTGCGTCACGCCGCCTTCGCTGATCGGAGGTCAGGAGCGACAGGAGGGACAGAAGGGTTCCTGTTGTTCGTGTCACGCTGTGTTCGGTGATCCGAGACAGGGGGTCAGGAGCGGATGAGCGTCAGCGGTGGCTCGAGAGCTGGGGCGCGCCGAAGAGCATGCTGCCCGAGTGATGCGACCCGGAGGCATCTGCCCTGCCGCCGCGCTGCGCGCGGCCGAGGGGCGGGGGCATCGCGAACGCGAGCAGCCTCGGAGGCTCGACGCTGCTTGCGTTCGTGATGCCTCCGCCCCTCGACAGGCGCCGGCCGAAGGCCGGCGCCGGCAGGGCGTAGCGCGCTGCGTCCGTCGTGAGTCTCGTCACCGACACACTCCAGCCATGACCGTCACGCGGGCCCGCGGATGAGAGGACGTGGAAGGCCGCGAGGCGACTGGACTCCCGCGTCGCGGCACCGAGAGACGCGCAAGGACGGCGTGAGGGGGCAGCGAGCCTTCGCCCTGCCGCCGCGCTGCGCGCGGCCGAGGGGCGGGGCATCGCGAACGCGAGCAGCCTCGGAGGCTCGACGCTGCTTGCGTTCGTGATGCCTCCGCCCCTCGACAGGCGCCGGCCGAAGGCCGGCGCCGGCAGGGCGTTCGCTACCCGCTCCTGCCCCTCCTGATCTCCTGACCTCCTGTTCGCCAGGCAGCGAAGGCAGCGTGACACCGCGACAGCGCGACAGCGTGACAGCGTGACACCGCGACCGCGTGACAGCGTGACACCCTCACCTCCCCGCTTCCGTCGTGATCTTCGTCGGCTTCCCGCCGCCCAGGTGCTTGTCGATGAACTTCTCCATCCGGTCCATCGTGTAGATCCACCGGCTGTGGAGCATCGACTCGTGCGTGTCGTCGGGGAAGACGATCAGCTCGTACTCCACGTCCCGCGCGCGCAGCAACTGGACCAGACCGGTCGTCTGCTGGAACGCCACGTTGCGGTCGTCGTCTCCATGGATCAGCAGCACGGGCGACTTCCAGGTGTCGATGGCGCCGATCGCCGACGACTTGAACGACACCGACTCCGGGTCGACCGAGCTCCCCCACAGGTGCACGCCCGCGAGGTCGACTCCCATCTTGAAGATGTCGGAGTTGCGCGCGAGCGCCTGGGCCGTCAGCACGCCGCCGTACGACAATCCCCAGATGCCGATCCGCTCCGGGTCCACGTCCTCCCGCGTCTGCAGGTACTTGCCCGCCGCGAGCACGTCCTGGTACTCCGCGTTCCCCCGCGCGCCCGTGTTCGGCGCGTTGCGGAACGAGCGGCCATAGCCGACGCCGCTGCGGAAGTTCACCGACATGACCACGTAGCCCTTGTCGGCGAGCCACTGGTTGATGCCGTAGGCCCAGTGATAGAAGTGCATGTAGTGGTAGCCGAGCAGCATCTGCCGCACGGGCCCGCCGTGCACGAAGATGATCGCGGGGCGCTTCTCCCCCGGCTTCAGGTCGCGCGGCACGAACATCTGGTTGTAGAACTCGAACCCGTCGGCCGCCTTCAGCGTGACCGCCTGCGGCTCGACGTGCCGCTCCATCGGAAACGTCTTCAACTGCGCGTCCGACGGAAAGATCCACTTCTGCGCGGTCTGCGTGGTCGTTCCCGCGAAGTTCCAGATGCCGATCGACTGCGGCCGTTTCCAGTCGGCGCTCTGCGTCGCGAGCGTCCTGCCGGAGGCGAGCGGCGCCGGCCACGTCTCGATGCCGATGCCCGAGGTCACCTGCCAGGGCGTGCCGCCCGCCACGGGTACGGCCCAGATGTGGCGGCGGTCGATGTCCTTCGCGTTCGTCGAGTAGTAGAAGGTCGTTCCGTCGGCCGAGATCGCCACCGACGTCTGGTCCTCGATCAGGCCGTCGGTGGTGGTCAACAGCACCGGCTTGGAATTCTTCGCCGCGATGTTGATCGAGTAGTAGCGATCCCACTCGTCCACCGGCCCCGGCGGCTGTTCCTGCGGCTGCGCCTGACCCCGGCCGCCCCGGCCGCCAAAGCCGACGTTCTGCGGAAACACCACGTAGTCGCCCGCGAGGCGCGGATTGTTGATCGCCGTGATCAGCCGGTCGTTCGGCTCGTTGTGCCAGACCTCCTCCGCCTCGGTCGTCTCCACGTTCGCCTTCATGATCGACAGCGTGTAGCCGCCGCGGAACGTCGCCCGCATGAGGCCGGGGATCCGCGACGCCGCCTGGATGGCCCGCTGAGCGGCCTCGTCCTGCACCGTCTGGCCGCCGCGCCCCTGGTTCGGATTGAACGCCGGGCCATTCGGGATGCCGATGCCGCCGCCCCCCTGCTGGTTCTGCTGGCCGAACGGGAGTCCGGGACGACGGACGAAGACGATGTGACGGCCGTCGGCGGTCCACATCGGGTTCGTGTCGAAGTCGACGCTGGGGGACATGTAAGTGATGGTGCGGGTCGCCATGTCGTAGACGGCGACGAAGCTGTGATCCTGGCGGGTCGTGACGAACGCGATCTTCTTCCCGTCGGGCGACCAGCGCGGCGAGCTCTGCACGCCCCAGTTGCGGATGAACGGCGTCTCGCCGCGGTCCATCGGGTTCGCCGGCTTCACCTGCGTGATCTTCGCGCGGTGGATCTCGCCGTTCTTGACGAACAGCACCGAGCTCCCGTCGGGCGCCAGCTCGGGGCTCGTTCCTTCGGCGACGCGCCAGGCGGGGCCTCCCGAGGTCTTCACCGCCCAGATCGCGCGCTCCGCCCCGTTCGGATCCGCCGTCGGATTCGCGACCCACCCGTCGCGGTTCGGCACCGTGCCGCGGCAGAACACCACCGTCGACCCGTCGTCCGAGATGCGGATCTGCGCGATGTCGGTCCCGTCGTCCTTCAGGAAGCTGGTGAGGCGCACGGGCGTGAAGTTCGGCGCCGCCGCCGTGTAAGCGTTGCGCCTGCCTTCGTCGTACACCGTCCACGCGATGCGGTCCGCCTTGCGGGCGGCGACGAGCTCCAGCGGGTTGGCGTTGCCGAGATACCGCTGGTAGAGCGGCGTGGCCGCCTGGGGCGCGGCGGTTTCCACCTGCGGCGCCGACAGCGCGAGGATCGCGAGCAGTCCGAAGATCGTGTAGCGGGCGAGGCGCATGCGTCATCCCTCCGATGGAGCTGGGTTCGTGCAGCAAAAGCAGGATGGACGTTAACACAGCCCGTGCTCCCGGGGAGTCCGTGGTCAGCGATACACCACCACCTCGCCCCTTCGCACGACCCGCCGGAGATTCGTCCCATCCAACGAGCGGCATAGGGCGCGTGGATTAGACTGCGCGGATGCGAAAAAGGCTGATCGTTGCCATTCTCCTCGTTTTCCCGCTGGCGGCTCCGTCCGGCCAGGAAGCCCGCGTCCCCACCTACGAGCAGGTCATCGAGCTGAAACGTCCGGGCGGCGCCGCCCTGTCGCCGGACGGCTCGATGGTGGCGTTCACCGTCACCGAGGCGAACTGGGACGAGAACGCCTACGAGACCGAGATCTTCCTCGCGGGGGCCGACGGCGGCGCGCCGATCCAGTTGACCCGCGCGAAGAAATCGAGCTCGGCGCCGGCGTGGTCGCCGGACGGCCGCTGGCTGGCGTTCGTGTCCGACCGCACCGACAAGCGCCAGGTCTACCTCATCTCCCCTTCCGGCGGCGAGGCGCGCATGATCACGAATGTCGACGAGGGCGTCGGCTCGTTCGCCTGGTCCCGCGACGGCAGGCGCATCGCGTTCACGATGACCGACCCGAAGAGCGAGGCGCGCAAGGAGCGCGACAAGAAGTTCGGGGAGTTCGAGGTGGTGGACGAGGACTGGCGGATGACGCACCTGCACGTCATCGACGCCGAGCCGGCGGCGAGCGAACCGGCGAAGCCGCGCAGGCTCACGAACGGCAGCTTCACCGTCGGCGCCTTCGACTGGTCCCCCGACAGCCGGTCCATCGCGTTCGATCACCGGATCGATCCGAACCCACCGAACGGCATCACCAGCGACATCTCCGTCGTGACCGTCGAGGACGGCGCCGTGCGGAAGGTGGTGACGAAGGACGGACCTGATGGCGGCCCTGTGTGGTCTCCCGATGGCAAGCAGATCGCCTTCCACGCCTCCTTCTCGGAGCCGTACCGCTCATTCCTGAACAACCGCATCGCCGTCGTCCCGGCGAGCGGCGGCACCCCGAAGTCGCTGACGGACGACTTCGACGAGCAGCCGTCGATCGTCGCGTGGGGGACGAACGGGATCCTCTTCAGCGCCCTCGAGGGGATCAGCACGCGGCTGTACCGCGTGACGACCGATGGCCGGGTGACGCCGGAAACGGAGGCGGGGGGCGCCTCGATCTTCGGCTTCAGCTTCAGCCGCGACTTCTCGCGCGTCGCCTACACGTCGGGTGACGCGAAGTCGTTCCCCGAGGTCTACGTTCGGCCGTTCGGCGGCAAGGGCGCCGTGCAGGCGAAACAGCTCACCAGCTTCGGCGAACAGATCACCGGGTGGAAGGTGGGCACCCGCGAGATGGTTTCCTGGGAGAGCACCGACGGCACCGAGATCACCGGCGTGCTGCACAAGCCTGCCGACTTCTCCGCCGGCCGCAGGTATCCGCTCCTCGTGATCGTCCATGGCGGCCCGACGGCGATCTCGCGTCCGTACCGCGTGTCGACCGGCGGGGTGTATCCGATCGAACAGTGGCTCGCGAAGGGAGCGATCATCCTCGAGCCCAACTACCGCGGCAGCGCCGGCTTCGGCGAGAAGTTCCGCGCGCTGAATTACCGGAACCTCGGCGTCGGCGACGCCTGGGACGTGCTCTCGGGCGTGGATCACCTCGTCGCGCAGGGCCTCGCGGATCCCGATCGCCTGGGCGTCATGGGCTGGAGCCAGGGGGGCTACATCTCCGCCTTCCTCGCCACGCACGAGCGGCAGCCGTTCAAGGCGATCTCGGTCGGCGCCGGCATCTCGAACTGGATGACGTACTACGTCAACACCGACATCCACCAGTTCACGCGGCACTATCTCGGCGCCACCCCGTGGGACGACCCGGAGATCTACGCGAAGACGTCGCCGATGACGACGATCAAGCAGGCGAAGACTCCTACCCTCATCCAGCATGGGGAGTTCGACACGCGCGTGCCGACGCCGAACGCCTACGAGCTCTATCAGGGGCTCCAGGACGTCGGCGTCCCCGTGCGCCTGATCATCTACAAGGGGTTCGGCCACGGCCTCAACAAGCCGAAGGCCGCCCGCGGCGCCATGGAGCACAACTGGGACTGGTTCAACCAGTATGTCTGGGGTGAAAAGCCGATGACGACGTCGAGCGCCGCGCGGTAGACTGTCCGCTTTCGGCGGCAAGGTTCCAAGGAGGATCGCGTGAGACCGAGGTCGATTTCTCTTCTGACGCTGTTCGCGGCGGCGGCGCTCTGGCTGCCGGCCGGCGCACGGGTCGACGGCCAGGCGCAGGACCGCGCACCGCGGACGATCGCGCTGCGGGGCGGCACGGTCTACACCGTGACGAAGGGCACGATCCAGAACGGCACCGTACTGATCCGCGACGGCAAGATCGCGGCGGTCGGCGCCGACGTCGCCGTCCCGCCCGACGCGCAGGTCATCGACGTCAGCGGCCGGCACGTCACCCCAGGCATCATCGACGCCCACTCCCACATCGCGAACGATTCCATCAACGAGGGGGGGACGACGGTCAGCTCGATGACCGGCATGGAGGACGTGCTCGATCCGACCGACATCAGCATCTACCGCGATCTCGGCGGCGGCCTCACCACCGCGAACATCCTGCACGGCAGCGCCAACCCGATCGGCGGCAAGAACATCGTCATCAAGCTGCGCTGGGGGGCGAAGCGCGCCGAGGAACTGATCTTCGAAGGGGCGATGCCCGGGATCAAGTTCGCGCTGGGCGAGAACCCGAAAGACCTGCGCCAGGGGCAGATCACCGGCCCGCGCCGTTACCCGCTCACGCGACAGGGGGTCGAGTACGTCATTCGCGACGCCTTCATGCGCGCCAAGGCCTACCAGAAGGAATGGCAGGCGTACGAGAAGGCGAAGGGGACGAATCCGGCGGCGGTGCCGCCCCGGCGTGATCTCCAGCTCGAGCCGCTCGTCGAGATCCTCGAGGGCAAGCGCCTCGTGCACTGCCATACGTACCGCGCCGACGAGACGCTGATGATGATGCGGGTGGCCGAGGAGATGGGGTTCAAGATCGCCACCTTCCAGCACATCCTCGAGGGGTACAAGGTCGCCAAGGAGATGGCGGCCCACGGCGCCGGCGGGTCCACCTTCTCCGACTGGTGGGGCTACAAGATCGAGGCGATCGACGCCATCCCGCACAACGCCGCGATCATGGTGCGCAAGGGGGTGCTCGTCTCGATCAACTCCGACAGCGCGGAGCATGCCCGGCGCCTGAACACCGAAGCGGCGAAGACGATCCGGTGGGGAGGCCTCAGCGAGGATGAAGCGCTCGCGCTCGTGACGATCAACCCGGCGAAGCAGCTGCGCATCGACAACCGCGTCGGCTCGCTGGAGGTCGGCAAGGATGCCGACATCGCCGTCTGGACGCAGCATCCGCTCAGCTCCTACGCGATCGTCGACCGCGTGTTCATCGATGGCCGGCAGTACTACGACCGCCTGGCCGAGGAGGGACGGCTGACCGAGCTGCGCAAGGAGAAGGCCGCGCTGGTCGCCGCCGAACGCGGCGGACGCGGCAACCCCACGGGCACGAATCCCTCCGACGAGCGCCGGGGCAGCGACGCCGCCGATGGCCGCGGGCCGAGTGCGCCGGCGAACGCCGATGGCAACGGAAACGGCAGCGCCGCTGCGCAGCCGCCGCGAACGGCCGCCCCTGCCGCGTCCGGCCCTGCCGTCGCCATCACCAACGCGCGCATCTTTCCCGTGACCGCCGCGCCGATCGAGAACGGCACCATCGTGATCCGCGGCAACCGCATCGAGGCGCTCGGCGCGAACGTCCAGGTGCCGCAGGGGGCGGCCGTCATCGATGCCAAGGGGGGGCACGTCTACCCCGGCTTCATCAACGCCCGGACGACGCTGGGGATCGGACAGGTGGGGGCGCGCGGCTACGACGACATCAGCGAGATGCACGACTGGAACCAGCAGCTTCGCACCCGCGTCGCGTTTCACACCGAGAGCGACGCGATCCCGGTCGCGCGCGGCACCGGCGTCACGACGGTGGGCGTCGCGCCGAGCGGCGGCATTTTCGCCGGCGAGTTCGCCGTCATGAACCTCGACGGCTGGACGTGGGAGGAGGCGACGCTTCGGCCCAATGCCGGGATCGTCTTCAACTTCCCCGCGCTTGCCGGCGGCGGCGGACGCGGCGGGCGCGGCGGGCGCGGCGGCGGCGGCGACGAACGGACCTTCGACGACATCCGCCGCGAGCGCGACCGGCGGCTCGACGACGTGATCCGCGTGCTCGACGCGGCCCGCGCGTACGCCAGGGCCGGAGCGAACCGGCCGGTGAACCTCGAGCTCGACGCGCTGGTGCCCGTCGTTGAGCGCAGGCTCCCGCTCATCGTGACGGTCGCTCGCGAGCAGGACATCAGAGACGCCGTCGCCTTCGCCGACCGCGCGCGGGTCAACATCGTCCTGAGCGGCGCCATCGAGTCGAATTACGCCGCGCAGCTCCTGAAGGAAAAGAACGTGCCGGTCATTCTCGGCAACGTGCTGTCGATGCCGACGCGCGAAGACAACTTCCACGCCTCGACCTACCAGCTCGCCGGCGAGCTGGCGAAGGCGGGCGTGAAGTTCGCCTTCTCGTCGGGTGACAACCAGAACGTCCGGCTGGTGCCGTTCCAGGCCGCGATGTCCGTGGCGTGGGGGCTCGACCGCAGCGAGGCCATCAAGGCGCTGACGATCAACGCCGCCGAGATCCTCGGCGTGGCCGACCGCGTCGGCAGCCTCGAGCCCGGCAAGGAGGCGAACCTGTTCATCGCGAACGGCGACCCGCTCGAGATCCGCAGCCAGGTGACGCACGTGATCATCCAGGGGCGGGATCTCGGCATCGAGAACAAGCACGAGTCGCTGTACCGCAAGTACATGGCCCGGCAGTAGCGCGCGCAGGAGAACCGACCATGAAACCGACGCTCACACTCAGCGCGGGCGCCCTCGCGATCGTCGCCACCCTCACGGCCGGCACGCGCGCGGATGCGCCCTACGTGTACGCCATCCGCGGCGCCAGGATCGTGCCGGTGTCCGGCGCCACCATCGACTCCGGCACCGTCGTCATCCGAAACGGCCTGATCGACGCGGTGGGCGCCTCCGTCCAGGCGCCGCCCGAAGCGCAGATCATCGACGGTTCCGGACTGACGGTATATCCGGGGCTGATCGACATGGGCACGTCGACCGGCGTGGACCTGCAGGTGAACCGCCAGCAGCCCCAGGGGCTCAGGACGACGGAGGAGGCGGAACGCTGGAAGCGTGACCTGATCTTCACGCCTGCGGTGAACGCGGCGGATCACGTGCGCGAAGCGCCGGAGCTGGCGCGGCTCGCCGCCGCCGGCATCACCAACGTGCTGGCCGTGCCGCCGGGGGTGGTCGTGAAGGGACGCAGTGCGCTCGTGAACGTCTCGGCGCCTCCCGACACCCCGGCCATCGGGCATGTCGGCGACTATCGCAAGGGCATCCAGATCGTGCGCACCCCTGTCGCGCTGCACATCGAGTTCGCGGGGGGTGTCCCCGGAGACGCGTACCCCGTTTCGCTACTCGGGGTCATCTCGTTCGTGCGCCAGAGCTTCCTCGATGCGCAGCACCAGCAGCGCCTCGCGCAGCATGCCGCGAAGCAGGCGGCCGCGCGGCCGCCGTACGATCCCGCGCTCGAGGCGCTCCAGCCGGCGCTCGAAGGGAAGCTGCCGGTGGCGTTCGAAGGGAATGCGGCCCGCGAGATCTCGCGGGCGCTGGCCATGGCGCAGGAGTTCAAGCTGGATCCGATCGTCACCGGAGCGCGCGAGGCCGATCAGGTGGCCGCCGATCTGAAGGCACGCAACGCCCGGGTCGTCTTCAACGTGAACTATCCGACCCGGTCGCGGGCGCTGCCGCCCGACGCCGACGAGTCGATCGAAACGCTGCGCGCGCGGGCGAACGCACCGAAAGTGCCCGCGGCGCTCCAGAAGGCGGGCGTCACGTTCGCCTTCTCGGCCTCCGGTGTGCGCGAGCCGCGCGACTTCGTGCGGAACGTCGGGCAGGCGGTTCGGGCGGGCCTGGCGCCGGACGCGGCGATCCGCGCCCTGACGCTCGACGCCGCGAGGATCGCCGGCGCCGACGCGCGGGTGGGATCGATCGAGAAGGGGAAGATCGCGAACCTGGTGGTCACGCAGGGGGATCTGTTCGACGACCGCATGCAGGTTAAGCATGTCTTCGTCGACGGGCGTATACAGGTTCTGGACGAAGCGCCCGGGCCGCAGCGCGGCGGCGGCCGGGGGCGCGGCAACAACTGACGACAGCCGGCGACCGGATCCGTAGTCGTCGACAGACGGAGGGGGCCCGACGCCCCGTCCGGGGACACCCGCAATGCTCGATTCCGTTCGGCTTTCCAGGAGGCGGACGTCGCTCTGCCTCCTGTTTTTTTTGGGCTGGTTCCTCAGCGGCACGGCCGCGGCGGCCGACGCCGCGCGTCAGGCGCCGATCCGCGTGTTTCTGGACTGCAACGCCTGTGATTTCGACTTCATGCGCCGCGAGGTCGAGTTCGTCGATTACGTGCGCGACCGCAAGGACGCCGACGTCCACGTGCTCGTGACGACGCAGCCCACGGGAGGCGGGGGCACCGAATACGTGTTCCAGTTCATCGGCCTGGGGCGGTTCGCCGGCCTCGACGACGAGCTGCGGTTCGCGACGCAGCAGACCACCACCCGCGAGGAACGTCGGACCGGGTATACGCGCATTTTCAAGCTCGGCCTCGTGCGCTACGTGACCTCCACGTCGCTCGCCGATCATCTGCATCTCACCTACCGGCCGAAGGCCGAGACCGGCATGAAGCCAACGATGCAGGACGACCCCTGGAATCTCTGGACGTTCAGGCTGCGCGGCAGCGGATCGGTCAACGGCGAGCGCAGCAGCAGTTCGCGCAGCTTCAACACGTCGTTCTCGGCCAACCGGACGTCCGAGCAGTGGAAGTGGAATTCCGGCGTGAACCTGAACTTCCGCGAGAACTCTTACACGCTCAGCAGCGGCGGCCGCTTCGTCGACGAGTCGCACGACCACAACGCCTCGGTGCTGCTCGTCAAGAGCCTCGGCGACCACTGGGCGGCGGCGGTGCGCGGGCGCTGGTCGTCGACGACCTTTCTCAACCAGGACCTGGCGGTGCGCGCCGCGGCCGGCATCGAGTACAGCGTCTTTCCGTATCGTGTGTCGGCGCGCAAGGAGCTGACGTCGCAGCTCACGTTCGGCGTCAGCCACCTCGACTACATCGAGCGCACCATCTATGGAAAAGACAACGAGACGGTGGGGGACGCGCTCTTCCTGACCCGATTCAACGCGCAGCAGCCGTGGGGATCCACCGAGGTCGCCTTCCAGGTCAACACGTACCTGCACGACCCGGGCCGGCACCGCCTCGAGCTCGATGGCGGCCTCGACATCCGTCTGTTCCGCGGCTTTTCGCTGAACATGAACGGCTCCACCTCCAGGATCCGCGACCAGCTCTATCTGCGGGCCGGAGCCGCGACCGACGAGGAGATCCTGCTTCGGCGGCGGCAGCTCGCCACCGGGTACCGGTACCGGTTCTCGCTCGGCTTCAGCTACACCTTCGGGTCGATCTTCAACAACATCGTCAATACCCGGTTCTGAAGGGCGGCGCGTTCCCAACTTCTGCCCTCCCTCACTCGTCTAATGGGGCGTGCTGAAGCTCACCGTCGCCTGCCTGGCCGCCACTTTCGCCTTTCTTCCCCTTGCGGCCGCGGCCCAGGAGGCTGCGGCCGACACCGGGCGCAGGGGGGGAGAGGCCGTGCGCCTCTTTCTCGACTGCAGCTATTTCTGCGACGAAGCGTTCCTGAAGCGCGAGATCACCTATGTGGACTGGATGCGCGACCGCAAGGATGCCGACGTCCACGTACTCGTGACGGCGCAGTCGACAGGCGGCGGGGGGAGCGAATACACGCTGAAGTTCATCGGCCTCGGCCGGTTCGCCGGCGTCGAGCAGACGCTGCGCTACGTCTCGACGAACACGTCCACGTCCGACGAGATCCGCCGCGGCATCGCCGAGGCGCTGAAACGCGGTCTGGTGCGGTACGTGTCCGAGACGCCGCTCGGGGCACAGTTGAAGATCACCTTCGCGCAGCCCCAGACGGGAACCCCGGCGCAGGCCGACCCCAGCAACGATCCGTGGAAGCTGTGGGTCTTCCGGACGAGCGTGGGAGGGAGCTTCAACGGTGAGCGGTCGGCGACCTCCCGGTCGTTCCGCGGATCGGCCTCGGCGAGCCGGACGACCAACGAGTGGCGCCTGTCGTTCTCGGCGAGCGGCAACTACAACCTGAACACGTATCAGTTCAGCGAAACCCAGTCGTTCCGTTCCATCCGGCGGAACTTCGACGGCGGCGCCACGGTGGTCAAGAGCCTGACCGACCACTGGTCGGCGGGCCTCCTCGGCACGGCGTCGAAGTCCACGTACCTGAACTACGACCTCCGGGTACGCGTCGCCCCGGGAGTCGAGTACAACTTCTTTCCGTATTCCGAATCCAGCCGCCGGATGTTCACGATGCAGTACACGGTGGGGCTGAACCGGTTCGATTACGAGGAGGAGACGATCTTCGGCAAGGCGGAGGAGAATCTGACCGATCACCGGCTGAGCGCCGGTTTGAGCCTGCGCCAGCCGTGGGGCACCGTGTCGGGTTCGGTCGACTACACGCAGTACCTCAACCTGCGCGACAAGTACCGGCTCTCGGCCTTCGGCAGCACCAACGTCCGGCTGTTCAAGGGGTTCTCGTTCAACGTGTTCGGTTCCGCGTCGCGCACGCGCGACCAGATCAACCTGCGCCGAGGCACGGCGAGCCCCGAGGAGATCCTCATCCGGCAGCGCCAGCTCGCCAGCGGCTACAACTACTTCATGAATTTCGGGATCACGTACTCGTTCGGGTCGATCTTCAACAACATCGTCAATCCCCGCTTCGGCGGGG
>Ga0247719_1000041_pt1 | contig 84534 bp, 69 predicted proteins | sample 41E_DmetaG_FD_189046 | JGI IMG/M metagenome (GOLD analysis project Ga0247719, IMG submission 189046) | Soil microbial communities from hillslope of Landscape Evolution Observatory, University of Arizona, Oracle, AZ, United States - 4-1-E_D | ecosystem: Engineered > Artificial ecosystem >...
GTGCCCTGCGCAGCGTGACCGAGACAGGCAGCGGCGCCGCCGCCTCGTCGACCCGGACCTTCGTCGCGCGCTCGCGCAGCGTCTCCAGGAACTGCGGATCGAACCGCTCGTGATCGCGCACGTACTCGACGGCCGCCAGCAGGTACTCGCCGGGCACCATGTGCGCGAACTCGAACACGCCGTTCGGGTCCGGGCGCGTCGTCCGGATCAGCCGCGACTCCTCCGACCACTTCGCGGCGTCCTCGGGAAACACGATCAGGCTGCCGTCGCCACGCTGCCCCTTCTCGTCGCTCAGCGTGCCGCGAACCGCCGGCAGCCGCTTCGTCAGCACGACGGTGACGCCGTCGAGGACCTGCCCGGGCGCGAAGGGGAGCGCGGTATCGGCGAGGTCCGTTCCCTGGTAGTCGATGGAGCGCAACTGCCAGCCGGGCGGCAGCGGCAGCAGCGACAGCCGGCTCTCGCCGAAGACGCCGATCAACTCGAACGTCAGGTCGTCGCGGACGCGGCCGTTCTCCTGATCGAAGCGCGAGTAGCTCTGGCTGGGATGGACGGGGCGCGACGAGACGCGCATGCGGACGTCGGTGGAGAGCGGCTCGCCGGTGTCGGTCACCACGCGGCCGCGCACCGTCGCTCCGGGCGAGGTCACCAGCGTGATCCCGCTCAGATCGGTGCCCCCAAAAAACACCGTCGTTACCGCCCCCTCGGCGGGCCGGCCGTCGCGCGCCGGAACGCCGACGGTCAGCTTGTACTCCCCCGGCGTGACGTTCTGGATCGTGAAGGACCCGTCGGGACCGATCTTTCCGCCGGCCGCCCCCATGGACATTCCGGTACCCGGTCCGGTGAATTCCTGGCTCATCGCGACGCTCTCGCCGGCGAGCGGCATGCCGGACGACGAGACGGCGGTGCCCGCGATGGTGCCGACACGCCCCGGCACCATCGCGAAGTCGGCCATCATCACCTCGTGGCCGACGCCCACCTTGACGCGCATGGCGTCTGCGGGGTTCGTCGTGCCGCCGGAGTAGGTGGGCAGGTAGCCGATCCGCTCCTTCGGGTTCTTTTCGTCGTTCCAGGCGTCGCGCGACGAGGCGAGCACCATGTATTCGCCGGGTTCCAGGCCGTTGATCCGGTACTGGCCGGTTTCGTCGGTGCGGTTGAAGCTGATGCCGCCGGGCACGGGCACGACACGCCGCTGGCCGCGGAAGTAGCGCACCTGGACGGGGAAGATGCTGACGTTCGGCAGCGGGTCCCCGATCTCGTCCGTGATGCGTCCCACGATGGTCGAGGCGCGCGGCAGCGCGAAATCGATGTTCGTGACCCGCTGCCCCTCCTCGACCTGCACGGGTCGGCCGGGTTCTCCGGGGTGCCGCTGCCCGAACTGCAGTCGCAGGTACCCGCCCCGCACCGCGGCGATCGAGTATCGCCCCGCGGCGATCTCGGTGAACTCGAAGATCCCCTGTGAGTTGGTGCTCATCGTGCGCGTCGAGCCGAGCTCCGGCGCCGACAGCGTGACCTGCGCGCGCCGGATGGGACGTCCGGTGTCAGCCGACACCACCTTGCCGGTCACGATCGCCGTGCCCTTCGGCTGCGCGGAGGTGTCGCGGGGCGGCAGTTGACTCGGCGTTACGGCGCCCATCTGCGCCAGCACGAGTGCGAGGACGAGAGGACCGGCGGCGAACGTGATCATCCGGCTGCGCCTCCTTGCGCGCGCCATTACTAGCGAATTAGTAGAGGCGCTGTCAAGCGGCGCGGCAGGCGGGGCGGGGCGCGCACGATCCCCGACTGCGGATCAGGCGGGGGGCAGCAGGAACCAGCAGCGCCGGCTGTCGGTCCGCAGCCGGCGGCCGAGCAGGCGGACGGCAGCGGGCCGCCGTTCGCGCGGCCGCACCGTCACCTTCAGCTCCACGCGGTCGACGATGCCGCCGTCGAGCGTGCGCATCGCCTCCGCCAGCGCATCGCGCTCGGCGATGAACAGCGGGAACGGGCGGCCGCTCAGTCGCGAGGCCGCGACGTTCAGCGCGTCGGCCGCCTTCGGGTTCGCGAGATCGATGTCCCCTTCCGCGGTGGTCCAGATGCAGGGCACCGGGACGACGTCCACGAACTCAGAGAAGCGCGCGCGCAGCGCATGCAGCTCCTGCCGCGATCTGGCGGTCTCGTCCGACTGCGCCTGCAGATAGTCGGTCGCCACCTGCAGGTTGTCGAGCGCGGTGGTGAACTCGGTGATCGCCGCGGTCACCACGCCGCCGGCCGTTCCGGACAAGCGTTCCGAGCGCTTCTGCAAGGCGGCCAGGCGCGTCAGCGCGGCGGTCCGGCGAAGCGTCAACGTCTGAAGCGGGTTCTTCATGGCGTCTGTCGCGCGGCGCTCCGGGAAGTCACGACAGACTGTCGCGAACGCGGCTGACGAGCACGTCCGGCAGCACCGGCTTGGTCAAAACCGCGGCAAAGCGCGCGGCCCGCTCGCCGAGCGCCTGCGGGTCGCGTCCGGTGAGCGCGAGCAGGGGAATGCCGGCCGTATGAGGGTCCCGCTCGAGACCGTCGGCGAGCTGCAGGCCATCGAGACCTCCGGGTAACCCGAGGTCGGTCACGATGACGTCGGGCCGGTGCTCGCTGACGGCGCTCATCGCGCCATGAACGTTGGACGCGTGCGCGACGCGGTATCCGGCCGCCTCGAGGGCCATCCGGTACATCTCGCGCGTATCGGCGTCGTCTTCGACCAGCAGCACGGTACGACCCGGCCGCTGAACGGGATCGGAGTGTCGCGACATAGGGTGAGCCGGTCGGCCGAAGGCCGCGGGCACTCTCAGGATGCCAGCTCTGCGCCGCGGCCGCCATCGGGGAGACCGGCGGCGGTCTCGGGGAATTCCCTGAACCGGCGAAGCAGCGCGTCAGCTGTCCTGAAGCCAGCCGCGTACGAGACCGAGCCGCACGACGTCGATGCGGCTCCGCGCGCCGACCTTGTGCATCGCATTCGCCTTGTGCGTTTCGACGGTCTTGACGCTCACGTCGAGCCGGGAGGCGATCTCCTTGTTGCTATAGCCCCACGCCACCAGACGCAGCACTTCCTCCTCGCGGCCGGTGAGCGCTTCGGTGCTGCCCGCCGGCTCGCCCGGCCGGCGCGCGTAATCGCGGGCCACCTTGCCGGCGATCGCCGGGTCCAGATACGTGCCGCCGGCGGCGACGGCGCGGATGCCGGTGATCAGCTCCGAGGGCTGACTCTGTTTGAGCACGTACCCGCGGGCACCGGCCCGCAGCAACTGCTGGATGAAGGCATCGTCGGCGTAGCGGGTGAGGGTCAGCACCTTCACGTCGGGGCAGCATTGCGCCAGGCGCTGCGTCGCGGCGAGGCCGCTCGTGTGCGGCATCGACACATCCATCACCACGACGTCCGGCCGGAGCCGGGCGGCCGCATCGACGGCTGCGTCGCCGTCCCCGGCCTCGCCGATCACCTCCATGTCGGGCTGCGCGCTGATGATCAGGCGGAGCCCCTCACGGATGGTGGTGTGATCTTCGGCGAGCAGCACGCGAATCGCGGTCACGGATCCATATACTACCCGCATGGCTGGAGCCGGGTTGCGCGTCGGTGCGGGAGAAATGCGGGCGCGGGTGGCGGCGTTCGCGTGGGACCGGACGCCGCTCGGCGGGATCCGCGGCTGGCCCGAGCCGCTGCGCACGGTGGTGGACCTTCTCCTCGATACCGCCACGCCCGCGGCGCTGCTGTGGGGTCCCGAGGGGATCCACATCTACAACGACGCGTACATCCCGGTGCTCGGGCCGCGGCATCCCGCGGCGCTCGGGCGGCCGTACTGGGAGACGTTCGCCGACGCGCGGCCGGTGCTCGAACCGGCCGCGCAGCGGGCCTTCGCCGGCGACGGCGTGACCATGGCGGATCAACTGTATCCGCTGCTGCGGGACGGCACGTACGATCACGCGTGGTTCGCGGTGTCGTTCACGCCGGTGCGGGACGGCGAGGGAGCGGTCGCGGGCGTCCTGGCCGTGATGGTCGAGACGACGGCGCGCGTGCTCGCCGCGCGCCGGCGCGAGCAGGTCGAGGACGAGCTGCGGCAGCGCAAGGCAGCCGAGGAGGCGCTGCGGCGGGCGCACGAGGAGCTCGAAGACCGCGTCCGGCAGCGGACCTCGGAGCTCGCGCAGGCGATCCAGTCGCTTCAGGAGGAGGTGCTCGAACGCCGCGCCGCGGAGGAACACATCAAGACGCTCCTCGAGCGGCTCCTGACCGCGCAGGAAGAGGAGCGGCGCCGTATCGCCCGCGACCTCCACGATCAGCTCGGGCAGCCGATGACGGCGCTGCGCATGCACCTGCAGGCGCTGGGCTCGATCGCCGGCGCCGCCGCCATGGCGGAGCAGGCCCGGCGCACGCAGGCGCTGGCCGAGGAGCTCGATCAGAGCATCGACTTCCTGACGTGGGACCTGCGGCCGGCGGGGCTCGATCATCACGGCCTTGCGGCCGCCCTGCGCGATCTCGTGCGCCAGTGGTCGGAGCGCTTCCGCATCACCGCCGAGTACCACGCGCTCGGCGTCGAGGAGGTCCGCCTGTCGCCGCACGTGGAAATCAACCTGTATCGCCTCGTGCAGGAAGCGCTGCACAACGTCTACAAGCACGCCGGCGCGACGCTCGCAGGCGTGTCGCTCGAGCGCAGGGGCGAGGAGTTCGTGGTCATTGTCGAAGACAACGGCCGCGGCTTCGACCCCGAGCAGGCGCCGCGCGGGGATCGGTCGGGTGTCGGCCTGATGGGCATGCGCGAGCGGGCGATGCTCGTGGGAGGAACGTTCGAAATCGAGTCGGCGCCCGGACACGGGACGATCGTGTACGTGCGCGTGCCGCTCGAAAGATCCTGAGCGGCGCACCTCAGCCGGCACCCGGCACACGGGATGCAGCGGGAGGGCAGGGCGGCTGATGCGGCAATCATGGCGAGTCACGACATCATCCTGATCGGCGCATCGGCGGGCGGCGTGGAGGCCATCTCGACCATCGTGGCGGGGCTGCCGCGCGATCTGCGTGCCGCCGTGCTGATCGTGCTCCACGTGGCGCGCGGACGAAGCGTCTTTCCGGAGATTCTGCAGCGCGCCGGGCGCCTCCCCGCGGCACACGCGCTCGACGGTGAACGGCTCACCTACGGGCGCATCTACGTAGCCCCGCCCGATCATCACATGGCCGTGGAGGAGGACCGCGTTCGTCTCAACCGCGGACCCATCGAGAACAACGTGCGGCCGGCCGTCGATCCGCTGTTCCGCTCCGCCGCGCGAAACTTCGGCACGCGCGTGGTAGGCGTCATCGCCACCGGAGCGCTGGACGACGGTGCGGCCGGCCTTGCCGCCGTCAAACAGGCTGGCGGCATCGCCATCGTGCAGGACCCGGACGAAGCGGCGGCGCCGGGCATGCCACGCAGCGCCCTGTCGGTGGTACGTGCCGACCACGTCCTGCCGATCGGGGAAATCGCCCCAATGCTCGTGGCGCTGACCCGGGAGCACGCGTCGACGTCCCGGACGACGGGACCGCTGGTGCAGCCGATGGAGCCGGATTCGGGGCCGGAGCCGATCGTCGTCCGCGAGAGCGACAGGCCTGGCCGACTCGCGGTGCTGACCTGCCCGGAGTGCAGCGGCAACCTGTGGGAGGACGAGGCTGGAGGGGTCCTGCGATTCCGGTGTCGCGTCGGTCACGTGTATTCCGCCGAGAGCATGCTGTCGGCGCACACCGATTCAGTGGACCGCGCCCTGTGGGCGGCGCTGCGGGCGCTCGAGGAACGCGCCGCGCTCACGCGCAAACTCGCGGACCGCGCCAGGGAGCGCGACCAGAAGTTCATCGCCAGCACGTTTCTGGAGCGCGCCGTCATCGCCGAGGATCAGGCGGCGCTCGTACGGCAGGTGCTCCTCGACCGGGCGGATCCGCAGCCGGTGCCCGAAACGGAGCAGGAGGGGCCGGGCCGCCCCGAGCCGCACCACGAACGGGCTCAGGGCGAGGAGTGATCGACTAGCCGGCGGTCGCGGCGGTCTCGTCGTCGACGGCGATGAACCAGCAGCGGCGCGGGTCGTGCTGCAGCCGCCGTCCGACGACCCGGACCGGCCGCGGACGCCGCTCGCGGGGGCGGACGAGCGCTGCGATCTCGACGATTGACGTCACCCCCTCGTTCAACGCCGTGAGCGCGTCGGTGAACCCGCCGCGGTCGGTGAAGAACAGCATCAGCGGACGGCCGGCGAGGTGCTGCGGCGACACGTTCAGCAGCGCCGCGGCGGCATCGTTCGCCTGCTCGACGTCACCGTCGGCGTTCGTCCAGAGGCAGGGCAGCGGGAGGATCTCGGCGTACTCCGAGAACTGCTGCCGCAGGACCTGCGCCTCGTGCCGCGCCTCGGCGACGGTGTCCAGATGCTCCTGGAGCTGCTCGGTGGCCACCTGCAGTTCCTCGAGCGCCTCGGCGAACTCCGACAGCGCCGCCGAGAGCACGGCAGACGCCGGCGCGGGGATCCGCTCCGCGCGCTTCTGGAGCCGGGCGAGCTTGCCGAGCGCCGTCGTCCGGCGCAGGCTGAGGATGTGCAGCGTATTCATGCGCGATCCACCTGCGGCAGCGCGTATTCGTCCATGACCAGAATCGCGCCGGTGGGCACCTTGCCGGCTTCGCGGAGCGGCCCGATGCTGACGCGGCACTGAATGAACCGGCCCCGCCGGTTCGTCGCGGGCAGGATCACTTCGGCCGCCTGCTGCACGCCGGTGAGCACGTGCCGGACACGCTCGCGGATCTCGGCGAGCGGCAGCCCGATGTCGAGGCCGAAGAGATCGCTCCCCTGCGCCTCGTCCGCACGCAGCCCCCACAGCTCCGCGGTGCGGTCGTTCCAGACCAGGACGCGGGAGTCGCTGTCGACAACGATCACGGCGGAGCGCAGGCTGGCGAACACCGACTCGAGGAAGGCGTTGGCGGAGTTGAGCGCGAGGCCGCGGCTGCGCAGCTCGTCGTTCATCGTCTGCAGCTCTTCGTTCGTGGACTGGAGCTCCTCGTTCATGGTCTCCAGCTCCTCGTTCGTCGACTGGAGCTCCTCGTTCGTCGTTTCGAGTTCCTCCACGGTGGACTGCAGCTCCTCGTTGGTGGTCTCGAGCTCCTCGTTGGTCGACTGCAGCTCCTCGTACGCGGTCTCGAGCTCCTGCTGGGCGTGCTGCAGCTCGCTCTCCAGCCGGCGGAGCTGCGTGACGTCGTCATACGTCACGCGGACGCCGATGACCGACTGGTCCTCGTCGACCAGGGGCAGCACGCTCACGTTGAAGAGACGCGACTCGGGCGGCTGCCCGCCCGGCACGTCGTGCACGACGACGGGCCGGCGCTGCGAGAGCGCGCGTTCGATCGGCGCCCGGAGTTCGACAGGCCGGAACGACACTTCGAGCTCCTCGAGCGGCCTGCCGATGTCGCGCAGCGAGATGCCGAACCGCATGCGTGCGATCGCGTTCGCCGCTGCGACCGCCCCCGACAGGTCGACGACGATCTCGGCCGCGCTGTTCGCCTCGAAGGCCGATTCGCGGAGGCGCGTCTGGCTCGGCATCGGCGCCGGCACGACTTCGCGGCCCGTCTGGGCGAGCAGCACGAGCCTGTCGCGATGCGTCGGTTTCGGAATCGCCCGGAACAGCCGCCGCTTCAGGTCCACCGGCGTGAACATGTTCGCATGGCTGAAGAGCATCTCCGCCCGGCCGAGCAGCACGTGCGCCCCGGGATTCAGTGAGAAGAAGAACCGCGCGAGGATCCGCGACTGCGCCTCGGCATTGAAGTACATCAGGGTGTTGCGACAGAGCAGGAAGTCTACCCGTGAGATCGGCGCGTCCTGCACGAGGTCGTGCTTGCCGAAGATGACCGTGCGGCGGTAGTCGCGCTTGAAGACGTACGTGCTGCCGGCGCGGTCGAAATACTTTTCGAGGAGCGGAGCGGGCACGCTCTCCACCTGCTTCGCGGTGTAGGCCGCCGCGCGGGCCTCCGCGAGCGCCTCCTCGTCGGCGTCGGTCGCGTAGATCTTGACGTGGTCTTTGAGCGCCTCGGCGCCCATGACCTCCCCCAGCAGCATCGCGACGCTGTAGGCTTCCTGCCCAGAGGCGCATCCGGCGGTCCAGACCCGGAACGGCTCGTTTGGCGCCCGGCTCGAGACGATCTCCGGAAGCGCGCGCGTCCGCAGGTACTCCCAGACGTCCTCGTCGCGGAAGAAGGAGGTGACGTTGATGAGGATCGTATTGAAGAGCTCGGAGAACTCCTCCTGGTGGACCTGCAGGTAGTCGAAGTACGCCTCGTAGGTGGGTACGTTCACCGTCTGCATGCGCCTGGTGACACGGCGCACGAGGGTGCTGCGCTTGTACGCCGTGAAGTCGAACCCGCGGCTCTGTTGCAGGTACTGGAGGATCGCCTCGAACTGCTCGACGTCCGAAGGAGCGGTCATGGCTGGGTCAGCGACTGCATGACGCGCGCACTGTGGTTGTAGCAGTAGATGCCGCAGCCGTTCGTGCAGGGGCGGAAGTAGTCGAACGTCACCCCGTGCAGCTTGCGCCGTTCCACCCAGGCGAGGACCGTCCCGCATTGCGGACACGTGCTGATCAGCTGGAGCGGCGGCCCCTCGGCGAGGAGCCGCTGCGAGCGGGCGATGACGCGGCCGGACCGTTCGCGCAACTCGGCGACACGCTCGCGCGCACGTGCACTGCGCGCTCTGAGAGCCCTCGCCTCGGCGAGCACCTGGCGGATGCGCCCGATCAGCATGTCGGGCAGGACCGGCTTCACGAGGACGTCGGTGAACAGCCCCGCGGACCCGCCGAGCGTCTCCGGATCCCGGCCGGTCAGCGCCAGAACCGGAATGGCCGCCGTTCGAGGATTCGCATGGAGATCGCGGGCGAAGCTCACGCCGTCACGTTCACCCGGCAGGCCGAGGTCGGTCACGATGACGTCCGGCTGGACATCCTGCGTCATCGCCACCGCGTTCTCGACGTCCGACGCATCGACAATCCAGTAGCCGTCGCTCTCGAGCGCGAGGTGGTACATCTCGCGGCTGTCGAGGTCATCCTCGACCAGCAGAACGATGGGAGGGGCCGGAACCGACGAGATGCTCTGCTGGGTCATGGATCGATGCCGCGCCTCCTGTGCGCTGCCGCCAGCCGCCTGATGCATGGCGCCGCACGGGTGGGGCCCTCATCCAGAGTAGGGGCCAGGATGGCAGACAGCCAGCACGACCGGAAGATAAAATCTCACGCCTGAGCCGCTTCGCGCAACCGGCGACCCCGTTCGGCGGTAGAATCGACGGCGAACCTTGAGAGCGCCCGCAATCGTGGCTGCCCCGCCCTCACTCGAGCAGAGAGGCTGGCAGTGTGTCACGAGTCACCGCGTTCATCCATCATCTGGCGGATTGCACCGCGCAGGTCCGCCGTGCCCAGCGGCTCATCGAACGCACGCGCGAACGGCTGGAGCGCACGGACATCGCGTTGAAAACCGGTCTCACGCGCCTGCTCGAGATGGACGCGCGGACCCTGGAGCCGGAGAAGCCGCTGGGTTTCCCCTCGGCTCGAGCGGCCGGATCGGAGCCTGCACGTGATCGACGATCCGACGACCGACCCCGAGCTGGAGGACGAGCAGGATGAGGCGGCGCATCTGGCGCAGGTCGCGAGGCGGCTGCAGGCCTCGCGCGTGAATCTCATCCGCACCGTCCGCGCCCTCCAGGAGAAGCGCTACACGCCCGAAGAGATCCAGGCGATCAGGGACCGGTCCTCACGCCTGGTGCGACGGGCGCAGCTGCTGCTGCTGCAGATCCGGGTCCGCTTCACGGTCCACTAGAGGCTCCCTCTCCGGCGCCATCGCCCGAGCCTCCCTCGGCCTGCGGCTGCAGCATCGCCTTCAGCTCGTCCGACTCGATCACTTCCTTCTCGAGCAGCCGTTCCGAGATGCGGTCGAGCGCGTCCCGCTTCTCGCGCAGGATGCGCCGGGCCGTCTCGTGCGCCTCGTGCAGCACGCGCTTCACCTCGGCATCGATCGTCTGCGCCGTCTCCTCCGAGTAGTTGCCGCGCTCCTGCGCGAAGGGGGAGTCGAGGAAGGCGGCACGTTTGTGGCCGTCGTAGCTCACCACCCCGAGCGCATCGCTCATGCCGAACTCGGCGACCATTGCCCGCGCAATGTCGGTCGCCCGCATCAGGTCGTTCTGTGCGCCGGTCGTCACCTCGCCGAACACGATCTCCTCGGCGCTGCGCCCGCCGAGGAGCACCGAAAGCTGGTTCAGCAGATCCTGGCGCGTGAGCAGGTACCGGTCCTCGAGCGGCAGCTGCATCGTGTAGCCCAGGGCCCCGAAACCGCGAGCGACGATGGAGATCTTGTGCACCGGGTCGAGGCCCGGGAGGCTGCTCGCGACGATCGCGTGTCCCGACTCGTGGTACGCGACGATCCGCCGCTCCTTGTCGTTCATCACGCGCTTCTTCTCGAGCCCCGCCACGATGCGGTCGATCGCGTCGTCGAACTCCTTCATTTCGACGGCCTGCTTGTCGCGACGTGCCGCGAGCAGCGCCGCTTCGTTCACGAGGTTCGCGAGATCGGCTCCCGCAAAGCCGGCGGTGCGCGCGGCGATCACCTTCAGATCGACCCCGTCGGCCACTTTCACCGTCTTGACGTGGATCCTGAGGATGTCTTCGCGTCCGCGGACGTCGGGCTTGTCGACGAGCACCTGCCGGTCGAAGCGGCCGGGGCGGAGCAGGGCGGGGTCGAGCACCTCGGGGCGGTTCGTGGCTCCCATGATGATGACCCCCTTGCGCGCGTCGAAGCCGTCCATCTCGGCGAGCAGCTGGTTCAGCGTCTGCTCGCGCTCTTCGTGGCTGCCCATGGGACTCTGGATGCGGACCTTCCCGAGCGCGTCGAGCTCGTCGATGAAGACGATGCAGGGAGCCTTCGCGTCGGCCTGCGCGAACAGGTCCCGGACGCGCGACGCGCCCACGCCGACGAACATCTCGACGAACTCCGAGCCGCTCAGGCTGAAGAAGGGGACCTTCGCTTCGCCGGCGACCGCGCGCGCCAGCAGCGTCTTGCCGGTGCCCGGCGGCCCGACGAGCAGCACCCCTTTCGGGATGCGGCCGCCGATGCTCGTGTACTTCTTCGGTGTCTTGAGGAACTCGACGATCTCCTTGAGCTCTTCCTCCGCCTCGTCGACGCCCGCCACGTCCTCGAACCGCACCTTCACGTCGTCTTCGGCGTACACCTTCGCCTTGCTGCGGGCGAACGACATGACGCCCCCCTCGGCGCCGCTCATGCGCCGGAAGACGAAGCTCCAGAGCGCGACGATGATGACGAGCGGGATGACCCAGCCGAGCACTTCGCCCATCCAGCGGCTCGCGACCTCGCCGCGGTGGGGCACGGCGTGGCGATCGAGCTCCTCGACGAGCTTCGGGTCCTCGATCCGCACCGCGTTGAAGGGCCGCGGCCGTCCGCCTTCTTCCGCCTTCAGCAGGCCGCGGACGGTATCCTGTCCGACCGTGACCTCCTGCACGCGGCCCGACCGCACGTGCTGCTTGAACTCGCTGTAGGTGATCGTCTCGCCGGCGGCCGCCGAGAAGAACACCGTCTGGGCGAGCGCCAGCAGCAGCAGGAACCCGAGCACGTACCACATGGCCGACATCGGCGGCGCGGGGCGCGGGTTCATGCGCCGCTCGGGGCCGTGCCGTCGCGACCGCGGATTCGGGGTGTTCGTCTCGTCAGCCATTCACGCCAGACCCTGTGCTCGTCGCTGCCGCGCCGTCCCGCCGGTACGGACGACGGCGCCGACCGCCTCGCCGCTCATCGGCTGACGGTCTCCCGGGCGCCCTCGAAGCGAAGCTCGCCGTCCACGGCGTCGATCCTCACCGTGTCGCCTTCGCGGAATTCCCCCTGCAGCACGCGCATCGCGAGCGCATCGAGCACCTGGCGCTGGATCGTGCGCTTGAGAGGCCGCGCGCCATACGTTGGATCATATCCCTCGGCGATCAGGAGGTCTTTCGCGCGATCGCTCAGCTCGACGCGGATCTTGCGGTCCTCGAGCCGCTTCACCAGCCCGCGGAGCTGGATGTCGATGATCGACCGCATCTGCTCGCGGCTGAGCGCGTGGAAGACGATGATCTCGTCGACGCGGTTGATGAACTCCGGCCGGAAGTGGCCGCGCAGCGCGTCCATCACCTGCCGGCGCGTCCCCTCGTCGAGTGCCGGCTGAAGCCGGCCCCTACCGTCCTCATCGACAGCAGCGCCCGTGGAGGCCGGCTTGAGCCGGCCCGTGCCGTCGTCGTCGACAGCAGCACCGGTAGAGGCCGGCTTTAGCCGGCCTTCCGCGGCCGCCTCGGCGATGAAATGGCTGCCGATGTTCGACGTCATGATGACGACCGTGTTCTTGAAGTCCACGGTCCGCCCCTTGCCGTCGGTGAGCCGCCCGTCGTCGAGCAGCTGCAGCATGACGTTCAGCACCTCCGGGTGTGCCTTCTCGATCTCGTCGAACAGCACGACGGCGTAGGGGCGGCGCCGGATCGCCTCGGTGAGCTGGCCCGACTCCTCGTAGCCGACGTAGCCGGGAGGCGCGCCGATCAGCCGCGAGACCGTGTGCTTCTCCTGGTACTCCGACATGTCGATCCGCATCATCGCGTGCTCGTCGTCGAACAGGAACTCCGCGAGCGCGCGTGCGAGCTCGGTCTTGCCGACGCCGGTCGGCCCCAGGAAGATGAAGCTGCCGAGCGGCCGGTTGGGATCCTGGAGCCCCGCGCGCGCGCGCCGGATGGCATTCGCCACGGCGCGGATCGCCTCCTCCTGACCGACGACGCGCTGGTGCAGGCGCTCTTCCATGCGCAGCAGCTTCTGGATTTCCCCTTCGATGAGCCGGCTGACCGGGATGTGCGTCCAGCGGCTGACGACCTCGGCGATGTCTTCTTCGTCGACCTCCAGCTTCAGCATGCGGCTGCCGCCGTCGCCGTCCCCGGCCTCCGCGGCCTGGATCCGCTTCTCCAGCTCGGGGATGCGCGCGTACTTGAGCTCCGACGCCTTCGCGTAATCCCCCTCGCGCTCGGCCTGGGCGAGCGCAGTGCGGGCATCCTCGAGCTGCTGCTTGAGATCGGCGGCCCCGTGGATCGTCTCCTTCTCGCGCTCCCACTGGGCGCGGAGCCGTGCCTGCTCCTCCTTGAGGTCCGCCAGCTCCTTCTCCAGGCGGTCGAGGCGCTCGACCGACGCCCTGTCGGTCTCCTTCCGCAGCGCCTCGCGCTCGATCTCGAGCTGCAGCACGCGCCGGCGGACTTCGTCGAGCTCCGCGGGCATCGAGTCGATCTCCATCCGCAGTTTCGACGCGGCCTCGTCGACCAGGTCGATCGCCTTGTCGGGCAGGAAGCGGTCGGAGATGTAGCGGTTCGACAGCACCGCCGCGGCGACGAGGGCCGCGTCCTTCAGCTTCACGTTGTGATGGATCTCGTAGCGCTCGCGCAGTCCGCGCAGGATGCTGATCGTGTCTTCCACCGTCGGCTCGCCGACGAGCACCGGCTGGAAGCGGCGCTCGAGCGCCGCATCCTTCTCGATGTGCTTGCGGTACTCGTCCAGCGTCGTCGCGCCGATCGTGTGCAGCTCGCCGCGCGCGAGCATCGGCTTCAGCATCTGTGACGCGTCCATCGCCCCTTCGGCCGCGCCCGCGCCGACGACGGTGTGGAGCTCGTCGATGAAGAGGATGATCCGCCCCTCGGAGTCGGCGATCTCCTTCAGCACCGCCTTCAGGCGCTCCTCGAACTCGCCGCGGTACTTCGCCCCCGCGACGAGCGCGCCCATGTCGAGCGCGAACACCGTCTTGTTCTTCAGCCCCTCCGGGACGTCCTTCTCGACGATGCGGCGGGCGAGCCCTTCGACGATGGCGGTCTTGCCGACGCCGGGCTCGCCGATGAGTACGGGGTTGTTCTTGGTGCGCCGCGAGAGCACCTGGATCACCCGGCGGATCTCCTCGTCGCGGCCGATGACCGGATCGAGCTTGCCCTTGCGGGCGAGGTCCGTGAGATCGCGGCCGTAGCGCTGCAGCGCCTCGTAGGTGCTCTCGGGGTTCTGGCTGGTCACGCGCTGCGAGCCGCGCACGGCGGTCAGCGCCTGGAGGACGGCGTCATGCGTGATCCCCTTCGCCTGCAGGAGGCGGGTGGCCGCCGAGCGCCCGCCCTCGTCGGCGACCGCCAGAAACAGGTGCTCGGTGCTGACGTATTCGTCCTTCAGGCGTCCGGCTTCCTGCTCGGCGGCGGCCGCCACCTGGCGCAGGCGAGGCGACAGGCCGGCCTGGGCGCCGCCGTGCGCACGCGGCGCGCGGCCGAGCTCGGTCCGCACCGCCGCCGCCAGCGCCGCCGGATCGGCGTTCATCTTGCGCACGATCGACGGCACGATGCCGTCACGCTGCTCGAGCAGCGTCAGCAGCAGATGTTCCGGCGTGATCTCGGGGTGTCCCTCGCGATCCGCGAGCCCCTGCGCCGCCACGACCGCTTCCTGTGCTTTCTCCGTGTACTTGTTCAGGTTCATGACCGTTCACCAGCTTCAACCAGCAGCTTGCAGTCGCCAGCTCTGACTCCTAACTCCTAACTCCTAACTCCTAACTCCTAACTCCTCGATTCTGTTCTCTGCAGCGCCTCGTAGTGCTGGCGCTGCTCGCGCGTCAACGCACGCGGCAACTGCACCTCGACGACCGCGTAGAGATCCCCGCGCTGGTCCGGCTTGCCGACGACCGGCATGCCGTGCCCCTTGAGCCGGAAGACCTGCGCGTTCTGCGTCGTCTCGGGGATCTTCAGGCGGACCGACCCGCCGATGGTCGGCACGTTGGCCTCGCCGCCGAGCACCGCGGTGGTCACCGGCACGGCGACCTTCGTATGCAGGTCGTTGCCGTCACGCTGGAAGACCGCGTGCGGGCGGATGCGGACGCGCAGGTAGAGATCGCCCGAGGCGCCGCCGTTCGAGCCGCTGCCTCCTTCGCCGGCGGCGCGGACGCGCGAGCCGTCCTTCACGCCGGCGGGGATGCGCACGTCGACGCTGCGCGCATGCCCGCCTTCCTTGATCGAGATGCGGCGCGTGGTGCCGTGGAACGCCTCCTCGAGCGTGAGCTCGACCTCGTGCTCGATGTCGCGCCCCTTCTGCGAGCGCGCGCCGCGGGGCCGCGCGCGCCCCTCGCGCGGCGCCCCGCCGCCGCCGAAGAAGGTCTTGAAGAAGTCGGAGAACGGATCCTCGTCCCCGAACATCTCGCGCATGTCTTCTTCGCTCATGGTGCGGTAGCCGCCGGGTCCGCCCATGTTGATCGTCCAGGCGCCGCCGCCGCCGAACGGGCTGCCGGCACCGAACGGCCCCCCGGCGCCCTGCTGCTGCGCCTGTTCGTACAGCCGCCAGTTGGCGCCGAGCTCGTCGTACTTCCGCCGCTTCTCGGGATCCCCGAGCACCTCGTAGGCCTCGTTGATCTCCTTGAAGCGCGCCTCGGCCCCCTTGTCGCCCGGATTCACGTCCGGATGGAACTTGCGGGCCAGCTTGCGGTAGGCCTGCTTCAGCTCCTTGTCGGACGCGGTTTTCGCGACGCCGAGCGTCTGGTAGTAGTCCTTGAATTCCATCACCGCCATCCAGCCGTCACAGACCCACCATCTCGCCGATGCGCTCGATCTCGTGCGCGATCCGGCGCCGCGTGTCGGCGCGCCCCTCCTTCACGAGCGGCCGCAGCCGTTGCACCGCCTCGGCGATCTCGAGCAGGCGCTGCACGCCGGCGAGGTTCACGCCGGCTTCCTCGACGAGATGCTTGATCAGCCGCAGCCGCTCGAGCTCGTCGCGGGTGTAGACCCGCATGCTGCCGACCGTGCGCGTCGGCCGCACCAGCCCGAGCCGCTCGTACTTGCGCAGCGTCTGCGGGTGCATGTCGAGGAGGCGGGCAGCCATGCTGATAAAGTAGAGGTCGTGTTCGACGGGCATCCCTTCGCTCCGTTGCGCCCGCACCGGAGTCCGGCGCAGAAGTTGCGTCACTTCAAAGATAGGCATTGACACGGTGCGTGTCAACTTCAGCCGCACAGCCCCCGTCGCATGAACGTAGAGTTCGCCGATCTCCTCACCGTGGCCCTGCTCGTCGTGCTCGAGGGGCTGCTGAGCGCCGACAACGCGCTCGTGCTCGCCATCATCGTGCTGGGGCTGCCCCGCAAGGACCAGCGGAAGGCGCTCCGCTACGGCATCCTCGGCGCCTTCTTCTTCCGGATCCTGGCCATCCTGCTCGCGGTGCACCTGATCCACGTCGGGTGGGTGAAGGTGGTCGGCGCCGCGTACCTGCTGTGGCTGTCGTACGAGCACTTCTTCGGCAGGGGAGACGGGGAGAACCGGCGTGCGATCCGCCCCGCCACCGGCTGGCTGGGGCTGTCGCCCTTCTGGGCGACGGTCGCGAAGGTAGAGCTGACCGACATCGTGTTCGCCGTCGACTCGATCCTCGTCGCCGTCGCGATGTCACGCAAGACGTGGGTGATCATCACCGGCGGCATTCTCGGGATCGTCGCGATGCGCCTGGTGATCGGGCAGCTGCTGCGGATCGTCCGCCGCTATCCGGCGCTGGTCGACGGCGCTTTCATCATCATCGCGTGGGTCGCGGTGAAGCTGCTCGTCGAGTACCTGAACGGTGCCGGCTACGTCGAGTGGCACATCAGCAAGTGGCTGTCGTTCGGCCTCATCGTGGTGATCTTCGCGGCGTCGTACCTGTACGCGCGCACGCAGGGGCCGGTGACCGACGAAGAGGAGGACGCGGCCGCGGTGCTCCTGAAGAAGGCGGACGCGGATCTGACGCAGAACAGGAGCTAGCGCGCGTCCTAGCTCCTAGTCTAGCTCCCAGCTCCTGACTCGAGCCGCAGATCGAGCGTTTCGACCTGTCCCTCGTCGAGCGTCAAGCGGGTCGCGCGCGTCTTGAGCCGCTCCAGCACCTCGGGATCGAACCAGTCGCCCTGCGCGATGTAGTCGAGCGCCACGGCGTAGTAGCTGCCCGCCGGCAGGTTCTTCAACTGGAAGCGCCCCTCCTGGTTCGGACGGGCCGTGGCGATGTGGCGGGTCATCGGCACCGTCCACTTCTGCGGGTCGTCGGAAAAGACGACCACCGTGTAGTCGGTCGCCGGCTCGTTGCCCTGCTTCACGGTGCCGGTGATCTCGGTGCCGCGCGTCGTGAGCACGACCTCGAGCCCCGTCAGCGGCTCGCTGCCGCGGACGTCGAGGCCGGCGTCGGTGATGTCGCTGCCGTTGTAGCGGATCGCCTTCAGCACCCAGCCGGCCGGCACGTTCATCACCCGGAAGATCCGCGGCCCGGCGACCCCGCGGATCTCGAACGTGCCGTCGGCAGTGACCGACGAGGATCCGCCGAGCAGCCCCATCGGCCCGTCGGCGTCGGGCGACGCCGCGCTGATGCGGAGCGTGTTCACGTTCGGTTTGGAGCCCCCCTCGTACACGACGCGTCCGCTCACCGACGTCCCCTTCGAGGTCACGACGATCACGTTCGCCACGTCGTCGCCGGCGACGCTGAGCGGCACGGACCCGAACTCCTGCTGGGCCTCTCCGCTCGCCGCCGCCACCGTCCTGGTGGTGAACATCGTCCGGTCGCCGTCGACCGAGGTCATGGTGATCGTGGACCGGGCGCTGAGCGTGTACTCGCCGGGCGCGACGCCCGTCATGGTGAAGTTCCCGTTGCGGTCGGTGCGTGCCGTGCCGCCGAGCGCGAGCGGCACGCCGTCCATCGCATTGCGCGGCGCGGTGCTCACCATGATGCCTTCGAGCGGCCGCCCGTCGGAGCCGATGACGGTGCCGCTCACGCGGGCGAGACGCACCGGCACGAGCGCGAAGTCGGTGTTCTGCGCCTCCTGGCCGAGACCGACGAGGATCTTCTGGGCCTGGGTGGGGCTCGGCGTCCCCGGATAGTACGTCGGGGCGTAGCCGCTGCGCGGCGCCTCGTCGCCGGCGTTGACCGTCGTGCGCACCGACATGGCGACGGCCATCTCGGCGACGATCATCTCCTGCGCGCCGCGGACGGTGCTGCTCACGTAGTACTCGCCCGGGGGCAGGCCGTAGATCCGGAACTGTCCGAGGTCGTTGGTGGTCGCCGTTCGCCCCGCCGACTGCAGCCGGCGCCGTCCGTTCTGCCAGGTCGAGCGCATCGCGGTGACGACGGCCTCGGCGACCGGCTCGCCGAACTCGTCCACGATGCGTCCGGAAATCACGGAGCCGCGTGGCATCACCAGGTCCGCGCGGTCGACCACCTGCCCCTCGGCGAGCTCGATCGGCTTGCCCGCCTCGAACGGACGCGTCTGGCCGTAACTGATCGTGACGTACCCGCTCTTGGTGGCGCTCAGGGTGAAGCGGCCGGCCGGCAGGTCGCGGAACTCGTAGCGCCCCTCGGTGTCGGTCGTGACCGACTTCGGCAGGATGTCGCTGCCCGAGAGCCGCACCTGGGCGCGCCGCACGGGGGCGCCGGTGTCGGCGGTCACGAGCCGCCCGGCAATGCGCCCCGTGCCGGTCTTCAGCTCGCGTCCGGGGCCGGGCATCTGGATCGGTTCGCCGCCCGGACCTGCGGGCATGATCGTGATCTGCGCCGCCGCGGGCCCGCCGATCACCGCCAGCGCGAGTGCCGCCGCACACGCGATCTGCATCTGTTTCATGAAGTACCGCCTCGTGTCGTGCATTCTAATCAGCCCGCGATGTTAAGGATGTAAAAGCCGCTGCCGCGCCGCCCGTGCCGTGAGGTAGACGGGGCGGCGGCGGATTTGGTTGTCGCGCCGGGCCGTCAGCGCAGGGCGATCGGCAGCGGCGTCCCCGCGGCGTAGCGGGCGGCCACCTGTTCGACGGCGCCGGCGAGCGCCTCGACGAAGTCCGGATCGTCGTTCACCGAGGCCGCGCGCGCGAGCGGCAGCCCCAGCTCCCGCGCGACCGCGGCCGCTTCGACGTCGAGGTCGTAGAGCACTTCGATGTGGTCGCAGATGAACCCGATGGGGCAGAGCACGACCGCGGGCACCCGGCGCGACGCGGCCTCGCGGAGATAGTCGGCCACGTCGGGCTCGAGCCACGGATCCTCCGGGCGTCCGCTGCGGCTCTGAAACACGACGCGCGGTTCGCGCGGCGGCCGCCGATCCAGACGCGCGAGAACGGCCGCCGCGCTGTCGCGGATCTGCCGCTCGTACGGATACCGCGCCGCCATCGCCACCGGGATGCTGTGCGCGGTGAATGCGATCTCGGCGTGCCCCCGCACCGCCGCCGGCAGCGTCTCGAGCGCCGCGCCGACCCGCCGCGCGTTCGCGTCGATGAAGCCGGGCGCCAGGTGCCAGTCGCCCGCGTAGGTCACCTCGACGTCGGGGCCCCCGCGCTCGCGCAGCACGCGACGCGCGTCGGCGACGTTCTCGCGGTACTGCAGGCAGCTCGAGTAGCTCCGATGCGCCGCCGCGATGACGCCGACGGCCCGGCGGACGCCGTCCGCCGACATTTGCGCGAGCGTGTCGGCGAGGTACGGATGCCAGTTCCGCATGCCGACGTAGACGCCGAGCGGCAGGCCCCGGCGTTCGAGCGCGCGGCGAACGCCGTCGGCCTGCCGGTGCGTCAGCGCGGTGAGCGGGGAGATCCCCTCGAACAGCTCGTAGTGGTGGGCGACTTCTTCGATCCGCTCGGCGGAGACGCGGCGGCCGCGCAGCACGTTGGCGAGAAACGGTCTGATGTCGTCGCGCCCCTGCGGTCCCCCGAAGGCAATGAGCAGGACGGCGTCGAACGGCACCACGACGCGATTGTACATAGGGGCTCCGGCGCCGGATCGCGGATGGGGGCGAGGAGAGATATAGTGGCGCCGCGATGACAGAGGGGCAGCGGCTCGTGTCGCTCGACGTCTTTCGCGGCCTCACGATGGCGGCGATGGTGATCGTGAACAACCCGGGCGACTGGGGCAACGTCTACGCGCCGCTGCTGCACGCCGACTGGCACGGGTGGACGCCCACCGACCTCATCTTCCCCTTCTTCCTCTTCATCGTCGGCGTCTCGATCACGCTCTCGAAGAAGTCGCAGAGCTGGGGCGCCATCCTGCGGCGGAGCCTGCTCATTTTCGCGCTCGGCCTGTTTCTCGCCGGCTACCCGCGGTTCGATCCGGATCGCTGGCGGATTCCCGGCGTGCTCCAGCGCATCGCCGTGTGTTACCTGGCCGCCGCCGCGGCGTATCGCCTCACGGCGGGCGATCGGCGGCGCCAGGCAGCCGTCCTCGCGCCGGTCGCCGGTGTGCTCGCGCTCGCGTACTGGGCCGTGATGACGCTCGTGCCGGTGCCCGGCGGCGTCGCCGGAGACCTGTCGCCCGAGGGGAACCTCGGCGCCTGGCTCGATCGCGCGCTCATGGAGGGGCACCTGTGGCGGCCGCGGTGGGACCCCGAAGGGTTGCTCAGCACCGTTCCGGCGATCTCGACGACGCTGCTCGGCATCCTGGCGGGCCTGCTCCTGGGCACCCGCCTGCCCGGTGAGCGCAAGACCCTCGTGCTCGCGGCGGCCGGCGCTGCCGGTGTCGCCGTCGGCCTCGCCTGGAACCTCCTCTTCCCGATCAACAAGAATCTCTGGACGAGCTCCTACGTGTTCTTCACGGCGGGCTGCGCGTCGCTCCTCCTCGCCGCGTGCTACTGGCTCGTCGACGTCAGGGGCTGGCGCCGGTGGACGACGCCGCTCGTGATCCTCGGCGTGAATGCGATCACGCTCTTCGTCGCATCCGGCCTGCTGGTGAAGACGCTGAACGTCTTCCGCGTGGAGACGGGCGACGGACGCGACGTGGCGGTCAGCCGGTGGGTGTACGTGACGCTTTTCGCGCCCCTCGCCTCGCCGAAGAACGCGTCGCTCCTGTATGCGGTGGCGAACCTCGCCCTCCTGTTCCTGCTGCTCGCGTGGATGTATCGCCGGCGGATCTTCCTTCGCGTATGACGCGAGGCACCGGCACGGTGAGCCCGGCGCCGTCCGCGCGCCGCCACTCGAGCGGCCGCTGAGCATGCGGCCGAACCTTCCGCGACCCGTCTGGCTGCTCGGCTGGGTGAGCTTCTTCACCGACACGGCGTCGGAGATGGTGTATCCGCTCCTGCCGTTGTTTCTCACGCGCGTGCTCGGGGCCGGCGCGATGTCGCTCGGCGTGATCGAAGGGGTGGCCGAAGCGGCCAACAGCGTCCTGAAAATCGTGTCGGGGCGCATCGCCGACGCGACCGGACGCCCGCGCCGTCTCGTGCTGGCGGGGTACGGCCTCTCGTCGGCGGTGCGGCCGCTCATCGCCGTCGCGGCCGCGTGGTCGCACGTGCTCGCGATCCGCTTCGCGGACCGGCTGGGGAAGGGCATTCGCGGCGCGCCACGCGACGCGATGCTCGCGGCGTTCGCGCCGGCGGAGCAGCGGGGCCGCGTCTTCGGCTTCCATCGTGCGATGGATCACGCCGGCGCCGTCATCGGGCCGCTCATCGCGGCGGTCTTCCTGTATTTCTACCCGGAGCAGTACCGGACGCTCTTTGCGCTCACGATCGTTCCCGGGCTCATCGTCATCGCGTTCGTCCTCGCCGTGCCGGAGACGCGGAGCGCAGAGGTCGTCGGGGAGCCGGCCTCCGGCGCGCGCGCGCGCGAGGCGTGGCTGCCGCCGGGCGCGCTCCCTTCGCCGCTGCGGCGGGCGCTGGCCGTCATCTTTCTTTTCGGCCTCGGCAACGCCTCGGATGCCTTTCTCCTCCTGCGCCTGAACGACGTGGGCGTCGCGCCGTTCTGGATCCCGCTCCTCTGGTCGGCCCTTCACGTCGTGAAGGTCGCCTCGTCGGTGGCCGGCGGGGAACTGTCGGACCGGTTCGGGCGCCGCGAGCTGATCGGCGCCGGCTGGTTGTTCTACGCCGCCGTCTACGGCGCCTTCGCGCTGGTCGACACCACCGCCACGCTCGTCGGCGTGTTCCTGGCGTACGGGATCTACTTCGGGCTCACCGAAGGCGTGGAGAAGGCATGGGTCGCGGATCTCTCGCCGACGGCGACGCGCGGGACCGCCTTCGGCTTCTACAACGCGGCCATCGGCGTGTCGGCGCTGCTCGCGAGCCTCGTGTTCGGCCTCATCTGGACGACGATCTCACCGCAGGCGGCCTTCCTGACCGGCGCGCTCCTCGCGGTGGGCGCGACGCTGCTGCTATACTTGCTGTTTTCTCATGAAGCGAATTCTCGTCACCAATGACGACGGCGTGCACTCGGAGGGGATCCATGCGCTCGCGGCGGCGCTCGCGCGGCTCGGCGAGGTAACGATCGTTGCGCCGCACATCGAGGCGAGCGCCATCGGCCACGCGCTCACGCTGCGTCGTCCCCTGCGGATGGAGCGGCTCGCGAACGGCGCCTACGAGGTGGACGGCACGCCGACCGATTGCGTGAACGTCGCGATCACGCAGCTCTACGCGCAGCAGCCGCCCGACCTGATCGTGTCGGGCATCAACAAGGGCTACAACCTCGGCGACGACGTGACGTATTCGGGGACGGTGTCGGGTGCGCTCGAGGGATCCCTGCTCGGGATTCCGAGCATCGCGGTGTCGCTCGAGCGCACCGCGGGCCCGTACGACTTCGGCGCGGCGGCCGACGCGGCGGCGACGGTCGCCGAGGCGGTCCTCGAGCGCGGCCTGCCGCCCCGGACGTTCGTCAACATCAACGTGCCGTCGGGCACGCCGCGCGGGATGCGCGTCACCGTCCAGGCGAAGCGGAATCACATCACGGTGGTGTCGGAACGGCTGGACCCGCGCGGCCGGCCGTACTACTGGATCGAGGAAGGGCAGAACGACTGGGAGCCGCACGACCGGTCCGACTACCAGGCGGTGCGCGACGGCTACATCTCGATCACGCCGCTCCAGCCTGACATGACGGCATATCAGGCGCTCGCCCTGGTGGGTGACCTCTGCTCAGCGGCCCTTCAGAACTGAGGCAGGCCTACGACGGCTGAACACGGCGGACGGGCGCGCGCCTCGTGTTCGCGCCGTCCTGCTGTGGCCGCGCGCGGGTGCGGCGTCGCGGGGCGCCCGTTGCGTCTGCCTCCGAAGCGAGTGCCGCCTCCGGCGGCAGCAGCTGCCTGACGAGCGACTCACCGAGGCCCCCCTGAATCTGCCCGACGTGCTGCAGCATGAGGTCGTGGGCCAGCTCCTCATCGTGCCGCTGGACGGCGTCGTAGATCAGGCGGTGGAAGTGGCAGACCTCTTCCTGCACCGGCCGCGGCACTTCGACCTTCTCGACGATCTCTTCCATCATCAGATCGGCGAGCGAATTCATCAGCGTTGCCAGGGGCAGGTTGTGGGCGCACTCGGCGAGGGTGCGGTGAAACAGCATGTTGGTGGGCCGGTAATTCCCGCGGCGCGCAAGCGCCCCCTCCTGCCGCTCGATCACCTGCTTCAGCTTCGCGAGGTCCTCCGGACTCGCCCGCCGGGCCGCCAGGCGGGCTATCGGTGGTTCGACGACGAGGCGGGCTTCCGTCAGTTCGGAATGGGACATCCGGCCGAGCCGCAGGACCAGCGACAGCGAGCGCTGCACGGCGCCGTGGTCCATCTTCGCAATGAAGGCGCCCCCGTCGGCACCCCGGCGGATGTGGAGGAGGCCGAGTTCCTCGAGCGACCGGTACGCCTCACGCACCGAGACGCGGCTGGTCTTGTACAGCCGCGCCATCTCGCGCTCGGCGGGCAGCTTCGCCCCCGCACTCAGACGCCCCCTCGAAATCTGGCGCTGAATGCGCTTGGCGATGGTTTCGGAAATACGCGTGGCACGGCCTCGTCTCGGCGGCATCAGTGGCAAGTCTCCGAAGCCGGCATGCATGCGCCGGCGACGTCATAAAATAGGTCTTCCTCATGCCGAATGTAAAACTCAAAACTGCGCTCGGAACCTATGGCCATACCCAGCCGCTGAAGGAGGGAGCGGTCACACCGCGCTCCTTCGACTTCGAATTCGAGGAAGTGCCGGTCATCATCCAGGCGTTCCGCCGGATGGTACGCGGCCTCGAATTCGACGTCTCCGAAATGGCGATCACCACCTACATCTGCGCCCGGGCGCACGGGAAGCGGTTTACCGCCATTCCCGTCTTTCCGATGCGCGGCCTGCACCACGGTGCCATCCTGTACAACGTCCGGGCCGGCATACACACGCCGAAGGACCTCGAAGGGCATCGGGTCGGCGTCAACCGCGGCTACACCGTCACGACGGGGCTGTGGGCGCGGAGCATTCTGCAACACGAGTACGGCGTGGACCTGAAGAGGATCACGTGGGTGCTCTCCGGTGACGAGCACGTGACGGAGTATACCCCTCCGCCGAACGTCGTGCCGATCGAACCGGGGCGGAAGCTGGAAGACCTGCTCGTTGCGGGAGACCTCGTGGCCGCCGTTGGCGCGGCCAAAATCGAGTCGCCGGACGTGAAGCCGCTCATTCCGAACGCACACGACGCCGGAATGGCGGCGTTGCGCGAACGAGGCCTGTACCCCATCAATCATACGGTCGTCGTGAAAGACGACCTGCTGGACGCCTACCCGCATCTGGCTGCGGAGCTGTTCGCGACCTTTGCAGAAGCCAAGCGCTTGTACGTTCAGCGCCTGCGCGGCGACGACCCAGCAGGGATGAGCGCCAGCGATCGGCTGTACCGGCAGGTCATGGACGTCACGGGCGACCCGCTGCCGTACGGGATCCAGTCGAACCGGCCGATGCTGGAGGCGGTCGTTCGCCACAGCCTCGAGCAGGGCATCATTACCAGGCCGCTCGACATCGAGGACCTGTTCGCGCCCGGCACCCGCGAGCTGACCGCCTGACGAGCGCTCGCGCGCCCGAAGCAGCACCGGCGAAAGGGCGGTTCGAGGGGCCTTGCTCAGCCTCGCGCCGCTCCGAGGAATTCCAGCAGCCGTGCGGGGACCGTCTCCTCCGTCTGGTACTCGACCGGCACATCCCAGTACGTCGCGTTCGGCAGGCACTCCTCGAGGTATCGCGCGGCAGACACTGCGTGGGCCGCATCCCTTCCGGGAACGACGAGCGCCGGCACGTTGAGACGCAGCATGTCCTCGGGTTCTGCCCCTGGCGCGGTGTCGCGATCGATCAGCGTGCGCCCCATGCCCGTGACCACGAGCTTGTACAGCGCTTCGTCCTGACGCAGGTACGCAGCCGCAAAGTCGGCATCCCGGCGGATCACCGCGGCCCAGGGCCCCTGCCGCGCGTCCTCGCCGAAGCTTTTCCGGTTCCCCTCGCTGCGGATGAGCGACACCACGCCCGCCAGCCCGTGCTGTTCGACGTACGCGAGATGTTCGGCGAAGCGGCGGTGGCCGTTCATGCGGTACTTCGCGCCGCCGACGGGCCAGTACAGAACGAGCCGCTGTACCCGCTCCGGGTGTGTGACCGCCAGCGTGACGGCCGGACCGCACCCCATGCACGCACCCATCACATGCGCCTGCCCGATCCCCAGATGATCGAGCAGTCCCTTCCCCTGGGCCATGTAGTGGCTCCAGGTGACGCGCTCAACGCGCCCGCCTGAGGCGCCGGTCTCGCGGCGATCGAAGACGATGCAGGTGTAGTGCCGCGGCAGGTGGTCGAGGAGCTTGATCTTCGCGTAGATACTCTGCGTCCGCCACTTCTCGATCGTGGCGTCGAAGCCGCCGGGCGAAAACATCAGGAGGGCAGGCCCTGAGCCCAGCACTTCGTAGTACGTGTCGATCCCCTCGATGGCGACGCTAGGCACGTGCACCTCGCAACTGCCGCCCGGCGCGGATGTCCTCCGCAAGCGTCGTGACCGCCTCCAGAGCCACTTTCGCCACCTCCGCGTAGCGTGGCGTCTCGTCGTCGAGACTCGACGCCAGGAACCCCAGGGCAGGGTAGATCGCCCGCACCCGGCCATCGAGCCACGGACCGCCCCCGAGGCCGCCGATGACCGGGATCGACACCGCGGATGTCGCGGCAGGGCCGGCGATCGGACCGGAATTCGTGAAGTCGAGCATCACGGCGCCCGCCGCCTCCAGGCGCTTCGCCTCGGCGACGAGCGTGTCCGTCATCTCGGCGGCCAGCTCAGGTCCCGCCTTGCTCATCCCGCCGTACCGCAGCGCCGTGTGCGGCGTGATGCCGAACTGTGCCCATACGGGAATGCCGGCGCTGGTGATCGCCGTAACGGCCTCAGGGAAGGCGGACGCACCATCGACTTTGACCATGTCGGCGCCGCCTTCCTTGACGAGCCGGATGGCGGCGCGGACGGCGGCTTCGGTGCCCTCCTGCACAGGGCCGAACGGGAAGTCACAACTCACCACGGCGCGCCGGACACCGCGCCTGACCGCCGCGCACGCCAGGATCATCTCGTCGAGCGTGACATCGAGCTCGGACCGGTGTCCCCAGACGTTGATCCCGACGGAGTCACCCACCGACACGATATCGACCCCGGCGCGGTCGACGATCTGCGCCATCTGGTAGTCGTACGCGACGACGGCGACGATCTTCCGCCCTTCGCGCTTCATGCGCTGCAGCGCAGGGATCGTTCTCTTCTGCTCCATGATGACGAGGATACGCGATCCGGGTGCCCGTACGGCACGGGCACCCGGATCGCGACAGTACCTTGCGCGGCGCTTCTAGAAGAGGAGCTTCACGCCGAGCTGAACCTGTCGCGAGGGCGTGACGAGCGAGGTGATGGCGCCAGCCGCCGGCACTCGCGCACCGTTGGAGGTAAACAGCACGATATCGCTCGGCGGAGCGAAATTCGCGCGGTTCAGCAGGTTGAAGACCTCGAAGCGAAGCTGCAGCACGGTGCGGCCGAGCTGCTGGTTCTTCGTGGTCGACAGATCCACGACGCGCAGGTTCGGTCCGCGCAGCGAGTTGCGCCGGACGTCGCCGAAGGTGCCGGCGGCCGGGAGCACGAACGCGGCCGGATCGAACCACTGGTTCGGGTTGCCGGTGATTGCGTTGCCCGGGTTGCGTCCGGGGGCCCAGCTCGGACGCTGCAGGTCCGTATCGCTCTGTCCGTCACCAGCGCGATCGAAGCCGATGACCGGGTGGAACGGAATCCCGCTCGAGGCGTTCACGATCCCGGAAATCTGCCAGCCTCTGGCCAATGCGCCCGCCACGCCACGGAGATCCTTGCCCCACGGCAGGACGTAAACGGCATTGAACACGAAATTGTGCGGCACGTCGAACGACGAGCGGCCGCGCTCGAATTCCGGATCCCACCAGTCGACGGCGCTGCCGGCACCCGTCAGGTAGTCGCTGCTCCCCTGGAGGCCGCCAGACCATGTATCCACCGAGCGAGAGAAGGTGTAACTGCCCTGCAACTGCAGTCCCTGCGACAGGCGCTTCTGAAGTCCGAGGATGAGGCCGTGGTATTCGGATTCGGCTCCCGTCCGCCGGGTGCGGATCCGGCCCCAGCTGGGGAAACGGATGGAGGAGCCGGGCACGACGCGCTTCGTGCCGTCGGGCAGGTATTCCGAAGGCCTCACGTTCGGGTCGCCATAGAAGGGCAGGTTCACGCCGCGGGACCCCAGGTATCCCACCTCCGTCGTGAACCCGCCGCCGATCTCCTGCTGCCAGTTCAGGTGCCACTGCACGTTGTACGGCTGATCGAGGTCGTAATGGATGAACTCCGACCGCTTCTGGACGGCGGCGCCGACACCTCCCGCGAGGACATTCTGAATGCCGGGACCGAACACGGCGGGCTGCCGCAGATCAACGCCCGCGAAAAACGGAAACTGACGGAACGACGTGCCGCGGTAGAACGACACCGTCAGCGGCTGATGGAAGATCCCCCCGCTCCCGCGGATCGTCATGCGGTTGTCGGCGGTCGGCTTCCAGGAGAAGCCGACGCGCGGGGCGAATCCCGCCTTTTTCGACGGATTTCTGAACAGCGGTGACCCGGGCGTCACCCCCATCGGGCCGCTCTCGAGATCGTCCATCCTGAGCAAGCCTGCCACTTTGCCGTTCTTCTCCTGCGGCACCGTGACGAACTCGTACCGGAGGCCGAGGCTGAGGCTGAGCCGGTCGGAAACGCGGAAATCGTCGTGCACGAAAAACGCCACGTAGTGCTGCCGCATGTCCCGCAGCGTGTCGGTGCCCGGAAGATTGCCGAGGAAGCGATCCGCCTGCGCGGTGGAACTCCGCCGAAGCGTCAGCATCTCCTCGAGCGACCGGAAGCGGAACGTGCCGCCCAGCCGCGAGTGCGAGAATCCATAAAAGTTGTAGTGCTGATAATCGAAGCCGGTCTTCCAGGTGTGGCGGCTCGAGTTGATCGTCAGCGTATTCGAGACCTGCGTCAGGTCCTGGTTGTACTGTGCCGGGTCGTTGAAGTTGCCTGCGAGTGTCAGCACGCCCGGCATCTCGATGGCGCCGAACATGGCCGGCAGGAAGTACAGCGACTGCGGGATCTCGATGAGCGGCGTCGGCTTGATTTCGCGCGCCGTCCGGTTGAACGCGCCCCGCAACTGGTTGACGACGGCCGAAGAGAAGATCCGCTGCCACTGCGCGGTGAAGTAACGGGTATCGGTGGTGGTGACGTCGGTGAAGTCCGGATGTCCTTCCCAGAGCTGGTTCTCCGACGTGTCGCTCGAAAAGCGCACCATGTAGCCGTCTTTCGCGTTCGGATTCCAGTCGAACTTGCCCACGAAAAAATTCTGCCGTGTCGGCTCGGTCGGCGCATGGATCAACTCGGCCGTGCCGTTGCCGAGGTCGCGGCCGTTCGGCAGCGGGTAGAGCAGATCGAGGTACTGCCGCATGGTGGGGTGGACCGTCACCTGTCGGAGCCCCCCGGAGCCGTTCGGCAGCAGCCCGCGGTGGGCATCGGCGTTCGGCACGCGTGCGATGCGAGTGGTCGCGAGCTCTTCGCGCAGACCTTCATAACTGCCGAAGAAGAAGAGGCGGTTCTTCCTGATGGGTCCGCCGAGGGTACCGCCGAACTGATTGCGCCTGAAATCAGGCGGATCATCCCCCTCGTCAAAGTAGTTCTTCGCGTCCAGGGCGCTGTTGCGGTGGAACTCGAACGCGGTGCCACGAAACGTATTGGTGCCCGACTTCGTGACGGCGCTGATCACGCCGCCGGCGGCACGTCCGAATTCGGCGCTGTAGCCGTGCGTCTGGACGGCGAACTCCTGGACCGTGTCGACGCCGAGCAGGACGCCCGCGACGCTGGAGGGGGCCTTGTCGCCGATGTCCGCGATATTCGTCCCGTCCATCAGGTATCCGGTCTGCTCGGGTCGCGCGCCGGCGATCGTCACCTGTGTGCCGCCGTAGCCGCCGGCGAAATCGCGCTCACTCGCGCGGCTCACATTCACGCCCGGCTGGAGCGTGGCGAGCTGCATGAAGCTGCGGCCGTTGAGCGGGAGTTCTGCGATCTGACGCGTGGTGACAACCCCCCCGACGACGGCGGTGCTGAGGTCGAGCGTCACCGTGTCAGCCGCTACGGTCACGTTCTCGGTCACCCCGCCGATAGTGAGTTGCAGGTCCTGCGACACATCGCCGCCGATCGTCACGATCAGCCCCTCGCGCACCGCCCTGGCAAAGCCGGACAGCTCCGCCGTCACGCGGTACGGCCCCGGCACCAGGCCAAGGGCACGGTAGCGCCCTTCGGCGTCGGTCGAAAGCGTTCGGCTCACGCCGGTGTCGACGTTCTCGACCGTGATGGTCACGCCCGGCAGGACACCGCGCGACTCGTCAGTGACGGTTCCCGAGATGCTGCCGGTGGTGGATTGCGCCGCCACTGAGACGGCGGAAGAGGCGCAGACGAGCACGAACAGGACGAGACGGATGATCGGTAGCATCAGCATGCGGCTCCAGGCGGATAGGTCAGACCATTCGGGGCGATGGCGGGAAACTGTGCCCTGTTTCGCGGCGCGGTGTCAAGCGAATCCGCGCGGCCGCAGACGGTCAGCGGGGCAGGAGAGTCTGGAGGGGGCGCGCCGGATCCGCCAGTGCCATCGGATCGACCGGCACGGCACGCTCGATGAGGCGCCGCACGACCGCCAGTTCGCGCCGCGCATTGATCCCGAGCGCATAGACGATCCGGTCGTCGGTCACTTCCATCACCAGTGCCGCGCCTCCCGCGAGGGGCCGCTCGACTCGTTCCGCCTCCGCTGCCGGCCAGCCGATCCCCTGGATATACAGGTCGTACTGTTCGGACCAGAAGGACGGAACGGTGCGGTAGCTCTCTTCGGCACCGGCGGCGTTGCGACCCGCGACGGTTCCGTGGTCGAGGGCATGGCGCCAGTTCTCCAGGCGTACGAGGCCCGCGGGACCAGGGAGCCGGGCGACGTCACCCGCCGCGTAGATCAACGGATCCGACGTCCGGCATCGCTCATCCACGACGACTCCATCGCGGGTCGCGAGCCCCGCGGCGGCGGCGAGGCGATCATCCGGCACCGCGCCCGTCCCTACGACGATCGCATCCACCGCGAAGTGATCCCCATCCGCCGTTTCGACAGCGACGCGGCCGTCCTCGCGCGCCTCGGCGTGTGTGACCGTGCTGTTCAAGCGGATCTGGACGCCACGGGCACGATGCACCGCCTCGACACGGCCGGCGATCTCCGCGTAACAGACGCGCGCCATGAGGTGGGGAGCCGCTTCAACGACGGTGGTGCCGACGCCGAGTTCCGCCGCCGAGGCGGCGACCTCGAGGCCGATCAGCCCGCCGCCGACGACGAGCAGCTCGCGAGAGCTTCCGAGGGCGGCCTTCAGGCGCGCGGCGTCTTCCTCGGTGCGGAGGTAGTAGACACCGGGTGTGGATGCGGGCAGGACGGGGAGTTCGCGAACCCTCGCGCCCGTCGCGATGACGAGCGCGTCGTAGGAAAGCGGGGAGCCGTCCTGCAGCACGAGCCGCCGCTGCGACGGCTCGATCGCCGTGCAGCGGACATTGCTCGCGAGGCTGACGCCGTGCGCCGCCACGCCGCCGGGGCCGGCAATCGGCGCATCCGAGGGGCGGGCCTTGCCGGTCAGCACCGCCTTGGACAGCGGCGGCTTTTCGTAAGGTTCCCCGGCCTCGTCGCTCAGGAGCGTGACGGCCGCGTCGGGTGCCTGCTTCTTCGCCGCAATCGCCGCGAACGTGCCTGCAGGCCCCGCGCCGATCACGACGATGCTGCGGGAAGCCACCGGCGGTGTCAGGCGCGGAGGGCGACGAGCAGGTCTTCGACGTACTCGTCGGAATTCGCGATCACCACCATGAGCGACCAGGGGCGGATCTGCACGAGGGTCCTGGCCAACTCCTCCTCAGGGGCGGAGGCGGCGTCAACCACGAGCGCCGTCGTGGTGACGCGGCGATCGCTGCAGGCGCGACCGATCACGGCGGCCGCCTCCGCGCGCCCGCCGGGGCCCGCCACCATGACGACGAGATCGGCGCTGGCCACCTGCGCCTCGAGATCGCGTGTGAAGGTCGCGACCGAGAAGAAGGCGGCGTGACGCCAGTCCGACACGGCGAGGCGGCGGACCACCGCCTCGCCGGCAGGATCGAGTGCCACGACCTTGATGGCGCGCGGCAACGAGTTCGGCGCCTGGACGCGGAACCGCGCCTGCGCCGCCGAACTCATCAGCACAGACTCGCTGAGCAGGCCGGCGCTCATCAGACCGACGCGGGAGCGACGTCAGGCCTGGCGATCATCGCCTCCCGCGCCCCTTCCTTGAACGGCACGTCCGGCGGCAGCACGATCGCCGCGGAGCGTACCTTCTGGTGAACCGGGTCGACCCCGGGCGGCGTGATCCCCTTGTCGACGAGCGCCTTCACGGCGCGCAGCAGCCGGTGACGGGCCATTATGATCCCGTTGTCGGTGGAGACGAGATTCTCCTTCGTCCGGTCCACGATCGGTCCCATGCTCTCCTGAAGTGAGGCGTCCTGCATGGCGATCCCCTGGACCCCGCTGAACGTCCGCCCTTCCTTCTGCGCGACGCGATCGATCAGGTAGTCGTTCGTCTTGTTCGCCAGCGGGATGTAGGTGCCCGGCACGTACTTCACGTGAATGCCCTTGCCATCCCGCATCGCGGCGACCTCGGCGTCGGTGAGTTCCCGGATCGGATGATAGTCGTAACTCCAGGCCCAGCAGTTCTCGTCGTCGATCGGGATCCAGAAGTGACCGTGCACGGAGTGATTTCCGCGCGGCGCGATCATCGTGAAGCTGGGCATCACCCACTGCGTGATCCGCCAGTAGTACTTCCCCTCCTCCGCATTGCGCCGGGCGCCGATGTAGAGGCCGCCGGGGCTCTCCACGACTTCGAACACCGGCCGGGCATCGTTCAGGTTGTACTGGTTGCCCTTCGCCCCCTTGAACAGGGGATCGTTGTTGAGGTCGCCCCGGTGAAGCCACGACACGTGGCTCGAATCGATGCCCCCCTCCATGGCCTGCAGCCAGTTCGACTCCTGCAGACGCTTCGAACTGAACGTCTGCTTGCCGGGGACCGTGCAGAACTCCCATTCGGGCAGCGGCGGCTGGTGTTCGGGCGGCCCCATGTAGGTCCACAGAACGCCGCCGCGTTCGATCAGCGGGTACGACTTCAGCTTGATCTTCGCCGCGAACCCGGACTCGTCCGGCTCGGACGGCACGTCGATGCATTGCCCGGTGACGTCGTACTTCCAGCCGTGGTAGGGGCACCGGAGGCCGCAGTCCTCGTTGCGGCCGAACCACAGCGAGACACCCCGATGCGCGCAGAACTCGTCGATCAGGCCGTACCGTCCCTGAGTGTCTCGAAACGCCAGGAGGCGCTCCGAGAGCAGCTTCACGCGAACGGGCGGACAGTCATTCTCCGGCAGTTCCTCCGACAGCAGGGCGGGGATCCAGTAGCGTCGGAACAGCTGGCCCATGGGCGTGCCCGGCCCCGTCTGCGTCAACAGGTCGTTCTGTTCCTTTCTCAGCATGTGCGCACTCCACGAACACGTCTTCACGGCGATGCGCCGTATACTTGGGATACGGCTTTGGTCTGACCTTTATGCCCGACGCTATCACCGCCCCAGGCGAGCGTCAACAGGAGTCGATCACGCATGAACGGTGCGGCGTCACGAATCGAACTGTGTCGAACGGAGGAGGTGCCGGTCGGCGGCGCGATCAAGGTGGAAACCGCCGGCCTCTCGCTCGCTGTCTACAACGTGGACGGCACCTTTTACGTGACCGATGACCTCTGCACGCACGGCCCCGGGTCGCTCTCGGAAGGGTTCCTCGACGGCGAAGTCATCGAATGCAACTTCCATCAGGGCTGCTTCAACGTCCGCACCGGCGAAGTCGTCGCCCCCCCGTGCATCGTGCCCATCAAGACCTACGTCACGCTGGTGCAGGACGGCACCGTCTTCATCGAGCCGTAGCTCATCCCGCGAGCTTCGACCGGTAGTGGTCCCAGGCCTTCTGGAACAGAGGCTGCGACCACAGATTCCTGCGGCACGCCTCCCGCTCGGCATCGCTGAAGATGTAGGGGTCCCCGATCTGGAGCGCCAGATACTGCCGGGCCGCGTTCTCCTCCAGGTAAGCCGCCATCGCGAAGCACTCGACGACGTTGGCGCCAACGACGACGGCGCCGTGCGACTTGAGGAGCACGGCGCGCCCGGCGCCCAGCGTGCCGGCGAGCCGCTGCCCGAGCGGTGCGCTGTTCACCGAGAGCGGCGAGTCCAGCACTGGCACCTCGCCGAGGAGCGCCCCCTGCCCGAACACCGGCGCATAGGCCCGTCCGGTCATGGTCAGCAGGGTGGACCACTTCGGATGCGTATGCATCACGGCCTGCACGTCCGGCCTGGCGCGGTAGATCTCGGAGTGGATGTGGAACTCGAGCGGCGGTCTGGCGGTCCCTTCGACGAGCGACCCGCCGAGATCCACCGCGACGATGTCCTCGGGGGTGACGGCCGGGCGGACGGACGCGCCCGAATTGATGTAGTAGGTGCCCGGATCCCGCCGAGCGCTGCAGTGGCCGCTATGGTCCATCATCTCGGCCCGCGCCAGCATGCGGATCGCCTCCGCCAGCAACGCCTTGAGGGGCGGGCCCGACAGCGCTGCCGTGTCGCTCACGACCAGGGCATCACCGACACGTGGATGGCGCCCGGCGCGCCCTGACCGCCGACGGATCGGATCGCGTAGTCGACCTCATTCAGCCCGAACCGGTGCGTCGTCATCAGCTCCAGCGGGAACCGCTTCGCGGCGAGATGGTACAGCGCGAGCTCGACGGAGCGGTACGAGTGGCCGCGGGCGCTTTTCAGCGTCATGCCTTTCCGGGTGAGCCGGCCGATGGGGAAGTTGGGCAGCTCCTGGTTCCCCTCGCCCTGCACGACCATGGTGCCGCCGCGCCGTTTCGTCGCCTCGATGCCGAGCAGGATCGGCTTCGGTCCGGCGCCGACGGTGCAGTCGACGACCACGTCGACACCCTGCCCGCCGGTGATCTCCATGACCCGCTCCAGCGGATCCTCCTTCTCGACGTCGATGACATCGTCGGCTCCGAGACGCAGCGCGACCTCGAGCCGGCGTGCATCACGCGACATGCCGGTCATGATCACCCTGGCAGCGCCCGCCTGCTTTGCAGCCATCGCGCAACAGAGCCCCTGCTGGCCGGGCCCCTGGATCAACACGGTCGAGGCGTAGCCGACGCCGCCGTCCATGAGCGTCCACTGGATGCCGTTCGACATCGGCGTGGCGATGCCCGCTTCTTCGGGCGTGAGCCCCGCGGGGACGCGGTGCAGCACCGCGTTGAGCGGGAGATAGAGGTACTGGCTGAACCCGCCCCATAGTCCAGGAGCGATGTCCATCGACGTGTAGCCGTAGCGGATCGCCGTGGGATCGTAGAACCACTCGGTGGCGGCGCAGTGGCGGTACTCGCCCATGTGGTCCCACTCGCAGTGGCCGCAGGGGAGGTAATGCTCGAGAAAGACCAGATCCCCTTCCTTGAAGCCTTTGTGCCGCTCGAAATCGCGCCCGACTCTGGCGAGATAGCCGACGTTCTCGTGCCCCATGATGAGTGGGGCGCCGCGCAACGGCTTCGGATACTGGCTCACGTCCGTGCCGCAGACGCCGGCCACCTCGACCTTCAAGAGCGCCGAATCCGGCGGAATGTCCGGCAGGTCCAGCTCGCGAAGCTCCGTTGTCGAGGGTCCCACTTTGACAGCTGCGAGCGTTTTTCCTGCCACGAATGCCACCTCCAATGCCTCGGCTGCTGTGAGCGCAGGCGTTCCGACTCTAAATCGCTGACGAAAAGCTGTCAATTTCCGGCATCGCCCGGCGCTGCGCCGCCGGACTTCCGGCACCCTTCCGCCGCGCGGCGCAGAAAGGCTGGCGAAACGTGCGAATGCCACCGGGGCACACCCGTTGCACCACGCGTGTCACGCGCGACCACAGCGAGGTTTCGCGACACCCTGGAGGCTACGTATGAAACACTCTCTCATTCTCGTCGTGTGCGCGGCGGTGCTTGGCGTGATGCCTCTCACCGCAGAGCAGAAGCCGTTGCAGGAGCGCGGGAGCAAGCCCGTTATCAAGCGCGAACCCGCGCAGCGCCTCCGCTCAGTCGAGGGGGCAAACGTCTACAAGGAATACTGCGCCGTGTGCCACGGCGTGAGCGGGCGCGGTGACGGTCCGGCAGCAGCGGCGCTCAAGACGCCGCCAGCCGATCTCACGACGATCGCGGAGCGGTACGGCAGGTTCCCGCGCGCGACCATTCGTGAGACCATCCTCGCGGAGAACGATCCACCAATCGCGCATGGAACGCGTGAAATGCCGGTCTGGGGACCGATTCTGCGCAGGAGCGGCGGCCGGGACGTGGCCGTCCTGGCGGCGGCGAATCTCCTCCAGCACCTCGAGTCGATACAGAGGAAATAGGACCGGCGGCGACGCCGCTCTCGCCGTGCCTGCCGCGCCAGCCGTGCGAGGACGGTGTGTTAGGATGGACTCGTGGTCCGCCGCCGAGCTGAAAGCGCAGGTGTTGTCTCGATCGTCGCTGCACTCCTGATCCCCAGTTGATGAGTGCTTCCGCAAGTCCTGGTAGGACTTGGCGCCTTGTCCCTGCTCAGCGCAGGATGCCTCTTCTGGCTCGAGCGACTGCAGCCTCTCTTCGTCGCGCTCGCTGTAGGCGGAGTCGCGTACCAGGGATGGCTCATCTCGCGGCGTCCGGCGCTGCGCCGCACCCGGCTCGTCGTCGGCATCTTCGTGGCGAGCCTCGTGGTGACGCTGCTCGTCCTCGCCCTGTGGCTGTGGCTCTCGTTCCGTTATCGATGATCGGTTCACCCGCATGAAGTCTTACGCCCTGCTGCCGCTTGCCATCTTCGTTGCGGCGGCGTGCTCCAGGTCCACTCCGCCGCCGTCACCGGCGCAGGGCATCGGCGTCAATCACGTCGTCGCGCATGTCGATGGCATCACCTGAATGGGCTGCGCAGCGACGATGGAAGTCGTGCTGCGCCAGCGCCTGGAAGGCGTTGCCCGACTCGGCATCAGCGAGAGTGAACAGACCACCGCGGTGACGTTCGCTCCGCCGAGCCGCCGCTTCTCGCCCGAGGTCTTTCGAACCGCCTTGCGCCAGGTCGGCATCGAGGTGCTGACGATGGACGTCAACGCCTGCGGTGCGATCGAACGGCAGGCGAACACCCGGTGGCTGCAGGCAGGGGAGACCAGATTCCTGCTCACGGGAGAGTTCGACCCGCCCTCGACACCTGCGGTCTGTGTGACCGGGCGTCTGCAGACCGACCCCTCGGACGACACTCACCGCCTGGTCGTCGACCGTGTCGAGCCTGGGCCGGAGACGCTCGACGCGCCCTGAGGCTGTCGTTACTGCTTCGCCGGGTCGATCTTCGCAAACACCGACCTGCCGCCCTTCGCGTCGAACGCAATCACTTCATACGCGACCGGGTTCGGTGACTCCATTCCAGGGGACCCTTCCGGCATGCCGGGGACGGCGATTCCCAACACATCGGGACGCTGCCGGAGCAGGTCCTTCACGACGTGGGCGGGGATGTGCCCTTCGACGATGTAGCCCCCGACCTGCGCGGTATGGCACGAACGGAGATCCTCCGGCACCTTCGCGCGGGGCGGCGCGTCGTCGCGCGTTTCGACGATGCGGTCCTCGACGGTGAAGCCGCCTGCCCGCAGGTGGTCGATCCACTTGCCGCAGCATCCGCAGGTCTTCACGCGGTACACGGTGACCTGGTCCGCCGGCGGCGTCTGTATGGCGACAGCAGGGGCCGGCGCGGTCAGCGCCAGGACGAGCAGAGCGAGCAGCGTTGGCTTGTGCATGGCGTGATTATACCGGCCGGGCGCTCGCGTCCGTGCCGCGGCGCGCGTCGAGGATCGGGCCGAGCCGCGGGTACGCCCGTCGGGCGTTCCCCTCGAAGATCTTCGCGCGATCCTCGCCGCTCAACCAGCCGATGGCGTCGACCAGTGGCTGGTTGTCGTCGAACATGCGGCCGCTTCGCGGATCCACCGCGTTGACGCCGCCGAGCATCTCGGAGGCGAACAGGACGTTGTCGACGCCCACCACCTGGATGAGCATCTGCATGGCCTCCGCGCTGTAGACCGTCGTGTCGAAATAGAGCCGTCTGACGAACGCCTCGAACGGCTCCCACTTGTTCATCAGGCAGAGTGCACGATAGCGGGCCTCCTGGTACGGCACGTTGCCGCCGCCGTGGGTCAGAATCAGCCGCAGCCTCGGAAAATCCTGGAACACGCGAGACTCCAGCAGCTGCATGAACGCCGTCGCGTCCACGTTGAGGTAGTGGGAGCCGGTCGTGTGGAACGCGGGATTGCACGTCGCCGAGGCGTGCAGCATCGCCGGGACCTCGAGCGCCTCCAGCTTCTCGTAGAGCGGGTACCACCACTCGTCGCCGAGCGGCGGATCCGTCCAGTAGCCCCCCGACGGGTCAGGGTTCAGGTTGCAGCCGACGAACCCCAGCTCGTTCACGCAGCGTTCGAGTTCCTCCACACACTCCTTCGGCGGCACTCCCGGCGACTGCGGCAGCGCGCATACCCCTACGAAGCGGTCGGGATAGAGGCGACAGACGCGGGCGATGAGGTCGTTGCTCACTTCGGTCCAGTGGCGGCTGATGGCCGCCTTGCCGAAGTGGTGCCCCATCGCAGACGCCATGGGGGAAAACAGCATGACGTCGATGCCCCGCTCGTCGAGCAGCCGGATCTGCCCCTTCTCGAGCGAGGCGCGGATCTGATCGTCGCTGATGTTCACCGCCGACTTCTTCGGGCGTCCCATGTTCGAGATCTGCAACGCGCGGAAGACCCGCATCTCGGCGGGGACGGTGGTGTAGTGGCCGTGAGCATCGATGATCATCGGGGCAGAGTTCTCCTGAAATGGTGATCTAATGCGGTTCGAGGACCGACGTGGCTCGCTTGAGACTGACGCTGGCGTGCTGGAACTACGACCGGACGAGCGCGCTCGCCGACGGGCGCGTGCGGCCAGACGGCATCGACCTGAACTATCTGAACCTGCCAGTGGAGGAGACGTTCTTCCGGATGCTGCGGCACCGGGAGTTCGAGGTGGCGGAGATGTCGCTGTCCTCCTACGTGCTGTCGCTCTTCAGGCCCGACCGCCCCTTCGTCGCGATCCCCGCCTTCCCGTCGCGCGCGTTCCGCCACTCGTGCATCTTCGTCAACGATGCTGCGGGCATCCGTCGTCCGCAGGATCTTGCGGGGCGCCGGGTGGGCACCCCCGAGTACCAGCTCACGGCGCCCGTCTGGATCCGCGGCATCCTGGCGGATGATTTCGGTGTGCCGGTGGACGCCGTGACGTACTACACCGGCGGGGAAGAAGACCCGGGACGGCCCGAAAAGCAGCCGCTCGACCTGCCGCCCCGCATCCGCGTGCAGCGCATCGGGCCGGAGCAGACGCTGGCCGCGATGCTCGCGGAGGGGGAGATCGACGCCCTCTACTCGCCGCGCGTCCCCTCCACATTGCGCAGCGGCGGCGGGCGCGTCCGGCGGCTGTTCGAGGACTTCTACGAGGTGGAGCGCGACTACTTCAGCCGCACGCGGATCTTCCCGATCATGCACACCGTGGTGATCCGGCGTGACGTGTACGAAGCGGCACCGTGGGTGGCGCAATCGCTGTACAAGGCGTTCCACCAGGCGCAGCGCCTGGCCTACGACGACCTGCGCGAGACGGCGGCCCTCAAGGCCATGCTCCCGTGGCTTCCGGCGCACGTCGAGACGACGCGGCGCGACATGGGCAGCGACTACTGGGCGTACGGCCTCGAGCCGAATCGTCATGCGCTCGACACCTTCCTGCGCTACTCCTTCGAGCAAGGCCTGGCGGCGACGCGCCTCGCGCCGGAGCAGCTGTTCGCGGCCGAAACGCTCGAGTCGTTCAAGATCTGACCTCCCACTCCGCGTCGGGGGGGTAGAGCGTGCGCAGTACTCGACGGCTGTACGTCGAGTGATCGCGCCAGTCGCGCGACAGGGTCATCCAGCGCTGATAGTAGTCCTGCGCGTGGTGCACCTGCAGGTCCGCTTCGCTGCGGAAGACTTCATAGAGGCAGACGGTGTGCGGATCGGCTGCGTCCTGAAGGACGTCGTACCTGACGCACCCCGGCTCGGTGAGGCTGCGCGCCGCGTGCTGGCGCACGTGCGTGACGAACGCCTCCAGGTGCGCGGGTTTGACCTTGATGATGCCGAGGATCACGTACATCGCGCCCGATCAGCGTCCCGCGGCTTTCCGGCAGGCGTCGAGCGCCGCGAACGAGCGGACCGGTGCCGCCATCAGGAAGCGGTAACCGGCGTCGACAGCCGCCTGCGCGTTCTTCTGATCCGTCCGGGGGCGGCCGCAGGGCACCCCGTGCTCCTGGCAGATGCGCAGGATCGCCGTCATCGCCTCGACGACCGCCGGGTGGTCCGCCTGTCGCGGATACCCGAGGTTCTGCGAGAGGTCCCCCTCGCCGCTGAGGACGACCCCGATCCCCGGAACCTCCTTCAGGATCCGCGGCAGATTGTCGATGCCCGTCACGTCCTCGCACATGATGACCACGAGCACCTCACCGTCGGGGTCGAGCGGCCAGACGTCGGCCTTCGTGTAGTACTCCTGCTGCGTGAGCCCCCAGTAGCGCGCCGCGTTGGCCGGATAGTCGCCGCGGAGCCCGGCGGGCTCATATCGTGGACGGCCGAGCGGGCGAGGGTAGCGGCAGGCGGCGACGGCGTTATACGCCTCCTCGACGGTGCTGACGCGCGGCCACACGACGCCGTATGCGCCGATGTCGAGCGCCTGCTTCGCCATCCACTGGTTCATCTCGCCGCCGTTCACCGGCAGCCGGACGAGAGGCGTGACGCCGGGCGCCACCGTGCCGCGCTCCAGGATCTGCCGGCGGCTCAGCATGTACTGCAGCCCGTCGCGCAGTTCCTTGATGTCGTATGGGTTGTGCTCGGATTCGAAGATGACGCCGTCGTAGGGCTGGGCAGCAACGGCGATGGCGTTGTCGATGGTGGGAGGGGAGACGAACGTCGTGATCGCGACCTGCCCCTGCTCGAGAGCGGCGATCACGCCATTGAGACGCGGAATGCCAGCCATCAGACTACCTGTACGTCACCGGCCGGCCGCAGGCATGCGGCCGGCCGGTCGAAGAACCTGCGATTAGAAGTTCAGCTTGAACCCGAGCTGCAGCTGCCGCGCCGGCGTCGACGTGCTCCGGATGCGGCCTGCCGTCGGGTTGCGGACGCCGCCGGCATTGAAGATCGTCGCGTCCGGCAGCCCCAGGTTCACCCAGTTGAAGGCGTTGAAGGCCTCCAGCCGGATCTGACCCTGCACGCGGCCGACCTGCACGTTCTTGAAGAGCGACAGATCCGCGATCTTCACGCCGGGCGCCCGCAGCGAGTTCCGCCGCGCGTTCCCGAACACGCCGGGTGCCGGCACGCTGAACGCTGACGGGTCGAACCACTGATCGGCCGTCTTCGGATAGCTCACCGATCCGCTCACGTTCGGCTTCTGCACGCCCGTGTCGCTCTGCCGGTCGCCGACCTGATCATACGAGAGGAAGGGCGTGAAGGGCAGACCGCTCGAGAACTGCAGGACGCCGCCGACCTGCCAGCCCTTCGCCAGCGCACCGGCAAAGCCTGTCAGGTCGCGCCCGATCGGCAGCACCCACACGCCGTTGATCACCAGGTTGTGGCGGACGTCGTAGTTCGAGGGACCGAACTCGTACTCCGGATCCCACCAGTCGGTCGCGCTGCCGGCGCCGTTGTCGAAGTCGCTGCCGCCAATGAGGCCGCCCGACCAGGTGTCCTTCGCATCACCCAGCGTGTAGGACACCTGCATCTGCCAGCCGTCGGAGAAGCGCTTGTTCACTCCGGCAGTGAGGCCATGGTAGATCGAGCGCGCCTCGTTGATACGCGTGCGGATGCGGCCCCAGCTGGGGTACCGCAAGCCGGCGCCCGGCACGAGCCGCTTCACGCCGTTCTCGTCGTAGAAGGAGGGGGTCGTGTTCGGGTCGCCGTAGAACGGCAGGTTGTGTCCCTTGGAGCCGATGTAGCCGATCTCCCCGACCATGTTCCAGCCGAGGCCCCGCTCCATGTTCACGTGCCACTGCTGCATGTACGGCTGTTTGGCATCGTAGAAGATGAACTCCGAGCGCTTCTGCACGGTGTCAGGATTGACGCCGGCAGCCAGGACGGCCTTCATCCCCGGCCCGAACACAGCGGGCTGGCGGATGTCAACGCCCGCGAAATAGGGGTAGATGCGGAACGTCGTGCCCCGGTAGTAGGACGTGGTGAGGGGCTGGTAGAAGAGCCCGTAGCCCGCCTTGATGGTCGTGTCCTTGTCGCCGAACGGGTTCCACGCCGCGCCGAGCCGCGGCGCGAGGCTCTTCTTCGAGGGATTCTTGAAGATCGGCGAGCCGGGCGTGACGCCGAACGGCGGGCTCTCCAGGTGATCGAGGCTCAGCAGCCCCGCGACCTGGCCGTTCAGTTCCTTCGGCGTCGTCACGAACTCGTAGCGGACCCCGAGATTGAGACTCAGGTCGTCGGACACACGCCAGTCGTCCTGCACGAAGAACGCGGCGTAGTGCTGCCGCATCTGCCGGAACGTATCCGTCCCCGGGAGGTTGCCGGTAAACCGGTCGGCCTGGGCCGTCGAGCTGCGGCGCAGCGTGAGGAATTCGGTCAGGTTCCGGAAGCGGAACGCACCCCCATACCGGGAGTAGGAGAAGCCATCGAAGTGGTACTTCTGCCAGTCGAAGCCGGTCTTCAGGACGTGGCTGTTGGCGGTGTACGTCACCGTGTCGGAGAGCTGGAAGATGTCCTGCTTGTAATCCACCGGGATCGTCGCGATCGAGCCGGCGGTGGAAACGCCGGTGATCTCGATGGCGCCCCAATGCGGATCTTCCGTGAAATACAACGAAGTCGGGATGTCGATCGTCGGAATGAGATCGTTGTCACGGCCGGTGCGGTTCGCCGCGAACTTCAGCGAGTTCAGCAGCTTGTTCGACAACACCTGCTGCAGCTGCGTCGTGAAGTACCGGGTCTCGGTACCGATCTCCTCGAAGAAGAGCGGGTGTGGCTGCGAGAGCTTCGTATCCGAGACATCGCGCGACCAGCGGACCATGAAGGTGCTGCCCCTCTTGCCGAAGTTCCAGTCGATCTTGCCGACGCCGAAATGCTCGTCGGTCGGATCCTGGTGCGAGTGCGCGAGTTCAGCGGTCCCGTCACCGAAGTCACGCCCGGTCGGGATCGGGAACAGCAGATCCAGATACGGACGCACGGTCGGGTGCACGGTGACGGTGGTGAGTACCCCCTGCGCATTCGGCACCCGCCCCTGATGGGCGAGCGCGTTGGGGAGGCGCGCGAACTGCGTCACCGCGTTCCGCTCGCGGAGCGCCTCGTAGGCGCCGAAGAAGAAGAGCCGGTTCTTGAGAATCGGGCCGCCGATCGAGCCGCCGTACTGATCGCGGCGGAAATCGGGCAGCTCACCCTCGGCGAAGAAGTTGCGCGAGTCCATCGAATCGTTGCGGTGGAACTCGAACAGCGACCCGCGGAGACGATTCGTGCCCGACTTCGTCACGGCGCTCATGATGCCGCCCGCCGCACGTCCGAACTCGGCGCTGTAGCCGTGCGTCTGCACGCTGAATTCCTGAACGGTGTCGACGCCCAGCAGCACGCCCGACAGGCTCGACGGCGCCTTGTCGGAGATGTCGGCGATGTTCGTGCCGTCCATCAGGTAGCCGGTCTGCTCCGGCCGCGCGCCGCCGATCGCCAGCTGCGTGCTGCCGAACCCGCCAGTGAAGTCGCGCGCCGTGGCGCGGCTGACGACGACGCCTGGCTGCAGCGTCGCGAGCTGGGTGAAGCTGCGGCCGTTCAGCGGCAGCTCGGCGATCTGCTGTGTCGTGACGACGCCACCCACAGTGGTCGTCCCCAGCGACACGCTGCTCGTTTCGCCGGCCACCGTGATCTGCTCGGTGATGCCGCCGATCTTGAGCTCCATATCCGCGACGACGTCCCTGCCGATCGCCACCGTCAGATCGGCGCGCTGCACCGGCGCGAAGCCCTGCAGCTCCGCCGTGGCGATATACGTGCCGGGGGGCAGGTTCAGCACACGGTACCGCCCCTGCTGATCCGATACCTGGGACCGTTCGAGACCCGTTTCCACGTTCCGCACGGTCACGGTGACGCCCGGCAGCACTGCCTTGGACTCATCGACGACCGTACCCGAAATGCTGCCTGTCGTTGCCTGCGCGGCGGCCAGCGCCGGGACTGCGACGACCAGTAACGCCGCCAGCCAGGCGCCGAAGCGTTTCTTCGCTGAAATCACGGTCTGTCCTCCTTGCTCTGCTGCCGAGCTCTCGACAGCCCCTGGCCACGGACGGCGGGCTGCCGCCCAGACGAGAGCTTTTGGTCCTACCAAAGGGCGCACGAGAGCCTAACGTGTGTGCGCCCGGTTCGCAAGTCTGGTGCGGAGACGCCCGGAAAACGCCGCGGGCGCCCCCCGATGAGGTGTGAAACGCTACCGCGAGGCCCGCGGCGCGAGATCAGCCGTTTTCGCCTGCTCGACGTACCAGGCAGCTGTCGCGGGCGAGAAGAACCCGTCCTGTACGAGGCGGTCGGCCGCCTGGGTGACGCAGCTCGTGTACGCCTCACGCGTCAGTGTCTCGCCGCGGCGGAGCAGTCCGAGCCGCTGCCACGCCTGCGTCGGCGTCTCCCGCAGATCCCAGATGCCGTTGCGGTTCATGTCGGCGAACACATTCTCGGCATCGAGCGGCTCGAGCCCTTCGCCGGTGAACGGAGCGAAGGCGGTGGTGCCGGATCGCGTGTTCGGGTACGGGTAGTAGACGCCGAGGGGACAGGCGACGTCGGGGAAGGCGAGCGCCGGATGTTCGATCACGCCATCGCCGTCTGCATCGCCGAGCACCGCCCAGTCGGAGCGAGTCTCCGGCGGCGCCTTGCCGGTGTCAGCCCACGCGTCGAGGAGGTCGATGAACCGGTCCATCAGCCGCGACATGTCCAGGATCTGGATCTCGCCGCGCCGCCCGTCCGGCAGCGACTCGCCGCCCGAGTGGCTGATGCTCCGCACTTCGTACATCCGCGCCTTCGCGCCGAGCCCTTTCTCGCGCAGAAGCCGCGCGTTCTGCCGCTTGTTGTGGAGGTAGCTCGGGGACATGTAGGGCGGTTTCTGCCCCGGCCAGATGTTGTTGTACATCTGGTGCGTGACGTCGAGTTGCGGCACGAAGCGCTGCTTCTCGGCGTCGGTGGTGAACAGCACGTCGCGTCCGTCCTTCATGACCACCGGCAACCAGCCGCCAGCCGCCGCGTCGTCGAGCAGCAGGGCGTCATAGAGCACCTGCCCGTCGCGCCGCGTGTTCAGCCCGGGCGTGTAGTTCAATCCGCGTCCGATTCGCGCGCCCGCCGAGTGGCCGTAGAAGTAGGTCCGGCGCGGCGCCTGCCGGAGACGCGTCCGCAGGATGTTGTGCGCCAGCTCCGTGAAGTCCTTCACGTAGGCAGCCGAGTCGTTGAAGGCGACGTCGTCCACCTTCCGGCCGTCTTCGAGCGTGGCGATGATTTCGCCGAGCCCTTCCGCCGACGTGCGGCGTGTCTTCACCAGCGCGTAGCCTTTGGCGAGCATGAGGCGGTCGTACTTGTTCAGGTCGCGCAGCGGATCACCGGGATCGAGGTTCTTGTCCCACGCTTTCAGATTGCCTTCCTTGAAGGACACGCCGCGGCCGTGCACCGTCACGAAGACCTTGCCGTTCCACGCCGCGGGATCTGCGGGGTGCACGATCGTCATGGCCGCCCCTTTCTCCCGCTCGTAGGCGGCGACGGCGAACAGGAGCGGACCGGGATCCGCGGTTTGACCGAACACGAGGTCCGGAGCGTTGGTGAGGTATTCCTGGTAGTCGCCGGTCCTGGTGATCCAGCCCTCGACCGTGCCGGTCACCCCGACGTCGAGCCGTGCGTAGGGGCGGCCGTCGAGAGACAGGGCGCTTTCCTGCGCCGCGCAGGAGGTGGGCCCGACGCGCTTGCCACGGACCTCGCGCGGCTCGAGAAGCCATGCGTCGCACGACGCCGCGGCTGGAGAGGGCTGTCCTGTCGGTGTCGCCACCATCGAGGCGCACAACACTGCGGCCCACGCGGTGAGCCGTACTGACCGTTGCTGCATTCGACCTCCTGCGGCACGAGCTTGTCGCGTCGGCGCCGCCGAGTCAAGTTGGTCCTACCATTGAGCGCCCCGATCACGTACACTTTCCGCCCATGCCACGAGTCCGCGCCGTCCGCATCCGGGCGGCGGTCCTGATCACCGCCCTGGTGTTCGCCTCCTCGGTGGCGGGCGAGCAGCCGGATCCCATCCACATCGAACAGACCGCCGTGCGGGCGGATGACGGCGTCGTCACCGAGGGGACGCTGTACTGGAAGCCGCCGGCACGCCCGAAAACGGTCGTCGTGACAATGCATCCGAACGACGATCGTCAGCGCCATTACATGCTTCGGCCGGCGGCCGAACGGGGGTTTGCCGGCTACGGCATGAAGAGCCGCTGGTCAGGGCAGCATGGGGTGCACGAGGAGCTGCTGCTCGACATCGCGGCCGCCGTGCGGTACCTCAAGCGCGAGCGCGGCTTCGAGAAAGTGGTCTTCACCGGGCAGAGCGGCGGCGGCTCGCTGTTCGCCTTCTATCAGAGCCAGGCTGAAACGAAGCCTCCGCACCGGCTGACCGCGACGCCTGCGGGCGACCCGCCGAATCTGAACGCGCACGAGATGATGCCCGCCGACGGCCTCGTCGTGCTGAACGCCAACGAAGGCGAGGGGCTGCACCTCACGCACCACCTCGATCCGTCCATCGTGGACGAATCGGACCCGTTCTCGAGCGACCCGTCTCTCGACATGTACAACCCCGCGAACGGGTTCCGTGTCCCCCCTGCGTCGAGCCGGTACTCTCCCGAGTTCATCCGCCGATTCCGCCAGGCGCAGTGGGACCGCGCCGAGCGGCTCACGGCGGTGGCCCGATCGCACATCCGGGAGCGGGAGTTCTACCGAACGCTGTTGAAAGCCCCCGGATTCGGCGACCTGCCGCTCGAAGAGCGGCTGGAGATCGAGCGGCGCGCGGAGCACCTGCCGATCATGGTGCTGTATCGCACCGAGGCGGATCTCGACTACACGGACCAGATCACCCGCCCGAGCGACCGCACGTACGGCTCGAACCGCTCCGACCGGCCCGATGTCTACAACTACGGGCCGGAAGCGCGCACGCGCACGGTGCGTCCCGATGTCTTCCTCAGCACGATGTCCGGTCCCGCATCGCGTGCACGCCTGCACGAGAACATCGCCAGGGTGACCGTACCGACGCTCGTTCTCATCGGCACGGCCGATCGCGGCACGTACCCCTGGGAGCAGGAGCAGACGCACGCCGCGGCAGGCGCGCGTGACAAGACGCTCGTGAAGATCGAAGGAGCCGACCACGCCTGGAACCCTTCGGGACCGAAAGCGGGGGATCGCAGGCAGCGGGAGCGGATGCTCGACGCGCTGTTCGGCTGGATCGAAGCGCGGTTTCCCCGGTAGGCGCGATGCGGATCCCTTTCGGCATGCTGCTGACGACAGCGGCCCTGGTATTGTGCGCAGCCTCCGTGCGCCCCGCGGCCGGGCAGATCGCCTCGGCCGGCGAGACGAAGACGCTGCGGGCGCTCCGGACGACGCTGCCGGTGCAGGTCGACGGGCGGCTCGACGAGGAGGCGTGGGCCCGGGCGGACGTCATTCGCGACTTCGTTCAGGAGGAGCCGCGCGTCGGTCAGCCGGTCACCGAACGCACGGAAGTGCGGGTGCTGCTCGACGACGAGGCGATCTACTTCGGCGTCTGGTGCTACGACTCCGACCCACGTGGGATCATCGCCCGTGAACTGCGCCGCGACCAGCCGCGCAACTTCCCTCCGGAAGACCAGTTCGACATCATCCTCGACACGTTCCACGACCACCGGAACGCCTTCCACTTCGGCATCAATCCCCTGGGGACGCAGTACGACGCCCTCGTGACCGACGAAGGGCAGGATGTCACCGTCGAGTGGGACGAGCGCTGGTGGGCGGAAACGACGATCGGCTCCGACGGCTGGTACGCCGAGATCAAGATCCCTTTCACGGCGCTTCGCTCGCGTGCCGGGGTCGAGTCGTTCGGGGTCAATTTCAAGCGATTCATCCGGCGCAAGAACGAGACCGCGCTGTGGACCGGGTGGAGTCGCGACTACAACTTCCACCAGGTCTCCCAGGCGGGCCACCTGCTGGGCGTCGAGGGGATCCGTACCGGCCTGCGTCTGCGGCTGAAGCCGTACCTGCTCGCCGGACTCCAGGACGCCACCACCTCGGGAGCCTCGCGCTACCGTGCGCTGCGTGACCTCGGGATCGAAACGATGAAGATGAGTGTCACGCCCGGCCTGACGGCGGAAGTGACACTGAACACCGATTTCGCACAGGCGGAAGTGGACGAAGTGGTCGTCAACCTGACGCGCTTTCCCACCTTCTTTCCCGAGAAGCGGGAGTTCTTTCTCGAGCGGGCCGGCATCTTCGAGTTCGGGCTCGGCGGGCGCCGGGGCGGCGAGGCTGAACGCAACCTGCAGATGTTCTTTTCGCGCCGCATCGGCCTGACGCCCGATCGTGCGCCGGTGCCGATCCTCGGCGGCGCGAAGATCACCGGCCGTGCGGGCGGGTTCGATATCGGCCTGCTGAACGTGCAGACCGATCGCTACGCCGCGCCGGGCACGGGAGTGCAGACACCGGGCAGCAACTACACCGTCTTCCGCGCCAAACGCAACGTGCTCGCGCGGTCCAACGTCGGTATGTTCCTCTCGAACCGGCAGTCGTCCGGCGCGGAGTACAACCGCGTCGTCGGGGCGGACGCGAATTTCACCCTGCTGGGCAACACCGACATTCAGGGATTCATCGGGCGCTCGCTGACGCCCGGCCGCCGCGGCAACGACCTGGTCGGGCGGGTGAAATACAACTGGATCACGGACCTGTACGAGGTGTTCGTCGAGCACCTGTACGTCGGACCCGACTTTCAGCACGACGTCGGATTCGTCCGCCGCACCGACGTGCGCCGGACCGACGTGACCGGCGTCTGGGAGCCGCGTCCGGGCCGGTTCAACATCCGGAACTTCGTCTTCCGCGGCCAGCTGATCTACGTGACCGACGTCGCGGGCAACCTCCTCGGGCGGGAGCAGATTCTTGCCGCCACCACCCGCTTCCAGAACGGCGACGTCGGCCGCCTCTCCTTCAGCCGCAATTTCGATCGGGTCCGCCGCCCGTTCGAAATCGCCCGCGGCGTGGTCGTCCCGGCAGGCGACCACGAATACGTGGACGCGTGGGCGGAAGGGGAGTCGAGCAGCAAGCGGCCGCTCCTTGCCCGACTCCGGGTCGGCGGCGGCGACTTCTACGGAGGGCAGCGGCGGTACCTCCGCTTCACCCCCGCCTGGCGACCCTCGCCGCTGCTCTCGTTCGAAACCGCCTACGAGATCAACGACGTCGAACTGCCGCAGGGGGCCTTCGTCAGCCACGTCGTGAACGGGCGCATGAACCTGAATTTCAGCAACCGATGGCTGACGACCACGGTGGCGCAGTACGACAGCGGCGCGCGCCGCCATCTCACCTATATGCGGCTCAACTACATCTACCGTCCCGGCGACGACATTTTCGTCGTCTTCACCCAGACTCACGAGCGCGGTCTCGGACGTGGCGGGCGGCCCGACCGGACGGTCATGCTGAAGATGACCTACTCGCTCGATTTCTGATCCTGGAGTAGCATAAGCGTGCTCAACAACCCCAATGGTCATACCAAGGAGGGGGACCGATGGTGAAGCGTCTGGCGGTGGTCGCGGCAGGAACGGCGATCCTCGCATTCGGTGGCAGCCGCTCCGGCGGACCGATTTCGGCCGAAATGGCGAAGCCACTGCTGAAGGCAACGGAGCCGGCTGAAATCTGCCTCCGCCCGGACCTGTATCCGGACGAGGAAGAGGGAGCATGGCAGGGTGGACAGCAGGAGCGCCCCGGCGCCCTCGCAGTGCCTCCCGATTGGCCCGGGAAGGACGTCATCGGTGGAGACGTGCCCCCCGTGCGGATCGTCGCTGATCCCTATCCGACGTTCGACGGCATTGCCGTCGACCCCGAGAACGGCCTCGTCGTCATGAGCGACGAGAACCGCAGCGGCCTCTTCATGTACGACCTGAAGAGCGGCAGCTACTCGTCGAAGATCACCGAGCCGAAGCGCCACATCATCGGGCCGCGGACGAAGCTCGGGTTCATCGCCGGCGTCACGCTGGATCCCAAGCGGCGCGAGGCGTGGGTCGTGAACAACGACGGCGGCGGCATCACCGTGTTCTCGTACGACCAGCACGGGGATGTGAAGCCGGTGCGTGAGCTCGAAGTGCCGCACCAGTCATGGGGGCTGTCGCTCGACCTCACCCGCGAGGAAATCGCCGTCACCAGCCAGCAGTACCAGGGGATCTCGATCTATCGCCGTATGGCGACCGGCACTGAGCGCCCCCTCCGGACGATCCGCGGCGACGACACGCAGATGGCGGACCCGCATGGCGTGTTCCTCGATGGCGTGAACAACGAGGTCTTCACCGCCAATCACGGCAACTGGACCGAGATGCGCTCCTACGCGGACGACGCAGTCATGCTGCCGGGAGAGTACAAGCCGGGCCGCTTCGAGGAACCCTCGATCCGCATCTACCGGTCGACGGATAACGGCAACGTGGCGCCCATCCGGTCGATCCAGGGCAAGCGGACGCAGCTGGCCTGGCCGATGGGAATCGACGTCAGCCGCGAACGCAATGAACTCGCGGTCGCCAACTACGGCTCGAATTCGATCCTCGTGTTCTCGCGCACCGCCAGCGGCGACGCAGCACCGCTGCGCGTGATCGGCGGCTCCCAGACAGGAATCGTCGGTCCCATCGGCGTCGGCTACGACCACCGCAACAAAGAGATCTGGGTGGCGAATTACGGCGACCACACGGCCGTGGTGTTCGACATGGAGGCGGCCGGCAACGTGCGTCCGAAGCGTATCGTGCGCAATGCGCCGGAGGGGACGCCGACGACGGGCTTCACCAACGCGTCGGCCGCAGCCTACGACAGCAAGCGCGACGAGCTGCTGGTCCCGAATTGAGTGAGCGTGCCGAGAATCTCGGCGTTTGCCAGGTTGGCAAACGGAAATGTCGCTCCCGATCGGATCATCGAAGGCCAGCAGACGAACCTCAGCCGGACCATGCACGGCCTGGCGTACGACGATGTCAATGACGAGATCATCGTGCCGGTGGCGCTCTCGGGTGCAATCCTGGTGTTCCGCGGCGGGGCGATCGGCAACGAGCCGCCGATCCGCGTCATCCAGGGGCCCGACACCGGGCTGATCCGACCGCATACCGCCAATGTCGATCCCGTCAGCGGCGAGATCCTCGCCGGGGATCCGAGCGCACGCGGCGTACTGGTGTTCGACCGCCTTGCCAACGGCAATGCGAAGCCGAAGCGGGTCATCAGCGGTCCGAAGACGCAGTTCCGCGAGATCGTCGGCGTCGCCTCCGACACGAAGAACAACGCGATCGTGGTGGCGAGCCGTGCTCCCGGCGGCCCCAGCGGCATCTTCGTGTTCGACCGGCTCGCCAACGGTGACGTCGCGCCGAAGCGGACGATCGCCGGACCGATGACGGGAGCCATCGGCCGCTTCCGTCAGCTCGCGGTGGACCCGGAACGCGGCAAGATCTACCTCGCGGTGCAGGCGTTCCGCGCCCAGCATCCGACCCCGCAGAAGGCGGCCGATCTCTACACGAACGAAGAATCGCTGAAGAAGCTGCGCGACGTCGCGCGCGAAGAAGAGGAGGCCAGCCGGCGCGCTCGGGGCGGCGCCGTTCCACGACTCCTCGAAGCGGGGTTCATCGGCGTGTGGAACATCGATGACAACGGCAACGTGCCGCCGCGCATGATCATCCGGGGACCCGAAACGCGATCCGTCGGGTTTGCCGGCGTCGCCTTTGCACCCGCGAAAGGGGAGGTGTACGGCGTCAGCGGAAACCTGAACGGGTTCCTCACCTACCTCGTCCCGCAGTTCTTCGAAAAACCGCAGACGTCTCCGACGGCCATGCGGTGATACCGTCCCGCGGCACTGCGGCGCGCCCTGACACGAGGACGCGCCGCAGTGCCGGTAGCGCTCCTTCAGTCGTTCCCCCCTCTCGAGCTCTCGCCTCCCTGCCCCGCATCGCCGGGTCGGTTGTCCGGCCGGCGAGCCATGATTTGACGATTGGTCTGGAGGTGCGGGAATGCCGGGATCGTGGGGTCGGATACGTCGATTTGTCAGCGCCCGCTCGCGGCGCTACTCGTCACGAGCGGGCTCGCCAGGGCGCAGGGAGCGGCTGGGACGATCACGGGTGTGGTGACCGACGAGAGCGGCGCGGTGCCCTGCCGCAGGCGGCGATCTTCAACGCGGACGGCAGCTATCGCTCCGATGCGGGGCGGATCACGAGCACCGTGGGAACGCCGCGGCAGATGCAGCTCGGCCTCAAGTTCGTCTGGTAAACCGCGCGGGGAGCTGGTGGGCGCGTGGCGCGAGGAGGCGATCCTCGTGCCACGCGCCGGGTCTGGCGCCGCTCAGACGAATGGCGCCATCAGCAGGTGGATCGTCGCGGTGATGATGGCGAAGATCAGCGTCGCCGGAATGCCCACGCGGATCATCCGTCCCATGTCGATCTGGCCCACCGAAAACGTCGTGGCCGCCGCCGCGCCGGCCCAGGGGAGCGCCAGCCCGAGGCACACGTTCGCGATGAGGATCGCCATCGACGCCGGGTTGAAGTCGGCGCTCACCGAGGCGGGGATGAAGATGCTGCAGTAGAGCGCCGTCGCCGCGGTGCCCGAGATGAAATTCGTCGTCACGGCCGCGAGGATCCCGGCCACGTACGGCAGCGCCGTCCTGCCCAGTCCGAGTTCCCGGACGATGCCCCCCATGAAGTCCACGAAGCCGAACTTCGTCAGGGCCTCGGTCATCGCGACGGCGCCGACCACCAGGATCATCACGTTCCAGGGGGTGTTCCGCTCGGCCTCCTTCCATCCGAGCAGGGCCTGATCGGCGCGGCCGCCGGCAGCCGGCACCGTGAAGAGCAGCACCATGAGCGCCGGCGGGACGACCCAGATCGGCAGCGCGCGCTGTACTGCGGCCGTCCAGCGATGATCGGCCCCGAGCGCGAGCGACACGAGGGTCGGCAGCGTGAACAGCAGGACCATCACCGCGAACACCCCGAGCACGCGGCGCTCATTGCTGCTGACCGGCCCGAGTTTCGCGCGCTCCTCGCGCAGAAACGCCTCACCGCCGGGGGCATGCGTGACTTCCGGCGGCACCATAATCCAGAGCAGCAGGTAAAAGGACACCAGCAGCGCGAGGTACACCGGCACGCCGGCGACCATCCAGTCGAACCAGCCGAGCGTCCGGCCGGTGAAGTCCTCGAGCAGCGAGATCGCGATGGCGTTGTGCGGAATGCCGACCATCGTCGCGGTGCCACCCGCGAGTGCGCCGTAGAACGTCGCCAGCGTCATGAAGGCCGCGAGGTTCGTGGCCGGCGCCGCGCCCGCCGCCTGCGGCGCCTGGATGTGGCGCACCAGGGCCATGCCGATCGGCATCAGCATGGCGATCACGGCGGTGTCCGTGACGAACATGGACGTGAGCCCCGTCACCGCCATGTACGCGAACGTCAGGCGGCGCATGCGTCCGCCGAGGCCCGGCATCGCGAGGAAGCCGATCGCGAACCGGCGGGCGAGCCCGTGCTTTTCGATGGCGTAACCCATCAGGACCGTTCCCATGATCCAGAAGAAGATGGGATGGCCGTACAGCGACAGCGTCGCACTGATGGACATCGTGCCGGTGGCGGGGAAGACCAGCATCGGCAGCAGGGCGGCGATCGCCCACGGCATCGGCTGCGTGATCCACCAGACCGCGGCGCAGGCGAACGTGGCGAGCGCGATCCGCCCCTGCGTCGACAGATCGAGCGGGAGCAGCATCGTGAGGGCGAACGCGACGGGCCCGCTCGCCAGCTTCAGATAATAAGCGGCAGCCGATCCTCCCGCCGCCTTCGGGTCCGGTGTGGTCTCGGCAGCCATCGTGTCGACTACTGGCTACCGCCGGGACGCGGCGCCGCTGCACCAGCCGTGGTGGTCGTCGTCGTGTCCTTCCGCGCGGGGAAGTAGTGCTGGTACGTGCCCGCGTTCGCCTTGCGCAGCACCTCCAGCGAATACGCCCCCGGGTTCGGCGCGTAGTCACGCATGTAATCGCCGGGCGCGTTGATCCCGGGCACCTCCGGGATCCAGTCTTCGGCGAGGATGTAGTCGGGATCCCCGTACCGCGACGCCAGCGCGCGCACTTCCGGATCGTCCAGACTCGTCATCCGTCCCTTGTCGAGCAGCTTCACCCACTTGTCGGTATTCCGCAGGCGCACCTTGTAGGTCGTGAAATACGTGTGCGTGTGCCAGCCGTGATCGAAAGGCGTGTTGTTCTTCTTCGAGAAGTCCGCCCACACCTTCGACTCCGTTGGTGCGTCGGGGTCATGCCACAGGCGGATTCCAAGGCCCCAGTGAATCACACCGCTCCGCGCCCGCTCGGGACTCGTGTTCCCGTACTCGAGCAGCGGCCCGGGCGCGCGAAATGCCTTCGGATGCGAGCCGAACGCGATCTCGTAGAGGTACCAGAAGCCCGGATTCTCGTGGTACGGGAAGACGCGATCGTTGAGGCCGGGATACTGCAGGAACTCCTTCAGCGCGGCTCCCTGCGCGCCGCCGCCTTTCACGTCCGAGATGAACCCGTCTTTGAAATAGATCTCCCAGCGGGGGAAGAAGCCGCCGTGCCCCTGGGTGCCCGCGAGCACGCCGTGGATGAGCGCGATCGGCTCACGCGGCAGCCATTTCTGCTGGAAGCCGGGATAGTTCACGAACGAGTACCCGAAGCGCCCGGTCGCCTGGTTCGGGAACATGTACAGGTGCCCCCGCTGGTACGCTCCCTGCGACCACCGTTCGGCCATCTCCGGCGTCAGGTCGGACCACAGATTCGTGCCTTCGGGATCCGTGATCTCCAGCCGTGCGGCGTACGCGAGGGGCTCGAGCAGCTGCTCCTCGGCGAGTTGCCAGACGTCCCCGGGATACGTCGTCATCTGACTCTGGAGCGTGTAGACGTTGTCGGTGATGAAGGTGCCGAGATATTTGTCCTGCATCGGGTACAGGGCGCGTCGGAGGCCTGTCGTTCCGCCGCTGCCCCAGAACACCCCGCGCACCTGCGGATTGGCTTTGAGGTACGCCTGGATGCCCTTGCCCACGACTTCCCGGTCGCTCGAGGTGGCGCGCGGCATGCCCGTCTCGGGATCCACGTCCTTGTCCTGCGCAGCCGGAGCCGCGCCCGCTGCCTCTGCGGGGAACAGTTCCGCGTAGAGGTCCGGCCGCCGTTCCTTCAGCCACTTCTTGGGCACCTCCGGATTCGGAAACTGTCCCGTGATCCAGCCGGACGCCTGGTAGATGCCGGCCTCCTCCACCTTGCGTCCGGCGCGTTCCGCCGAGTCGCGGCGCGAGGATTCTGCCGCCGAGCGGCCCAGGAACTCGTGCGAATACTTGATGTGCGGCGTCACCTGCCGCTCGGTGAGCGCGCGCCGGACCGCTTCGACGACCATCGGATCGGCGCTTGCGGTCGGGACGATGAGGACGTGTTCCCCCGCCTGGAGGATGCCCATGCCCTTCCCCTGGAAGCCTGACGTGTTGCGCGCGAGCGCGCGCGCAGCCGGCATCAGGTCGTCAACCGACTTTGGCGGCTTGAAATAGGACGGCCAGCGCGGCGCGGGGTAGGTCTCCGTCTGCTGTTGTGCCGTCTCGCCGCCTTCGCGATCGCCGCCGCTGTTCCCGCGGCAGGCACTGCCGGTGGCGAGCACCGCCACCGTGACAGTCAGTCGAACGAGTAGTCGTAACATTCAGGCTCCCTCCGTTGTCGTTACTGTCGGCCGGCGCGCTCGAGTGCGGCGCTCACCGACGTCCGCAGCGTGTCCTGCGTGCGCAGGATCGTCCGGCCCCAGCTGCGCAGGCCGGTCGGCGTTTCTTCCCAGACCGATTCCGCGCCGTAGAGCAGGTAGGCGTCCCAGAGCACCGGACCGGTGGCTCCGCTCGTCTTCGGGGCGCGCTGCTCCTGGATGCCGGCGAGCCGCTGCATGTACCACCGGCCGACCACCTTTTCTTCGTCCCAGAAGTGCACGACCCTCGGATCGGTCAGGGCGTCCGAGGGCCAGTGTTCCCGCTGCTCCGACCCGAACATGCTGAACCAGATCGCATAGACGCGCAGGTCCGCGTTCGGATGCTGCGCGAGCACGTCCTCCTGCACCCACCGGGCGCCGTCGACGCATGCCGGTCACGTGGGCGAGAGGAGCAGCACGAGACGCGGCGTGCCGGCGTCCGCATTGAAACGGGCTTTCAACTCGTCGACCCGCTCGAGGTCCGAGAGCCTTGGAGCGGAGCGGCCGCACGCAGCCGCCAGCACGGCGAAGAGCACGAGCCACCGCCGCACGCGAGATGGTCCTACCATTTGCGCGCCTAGCCTCCTACGGGTGCGATCGCCGCGTCAAGCGGCTCACGTCAGATCGATCCACGCCGGCACCGCCGCGAGCGCCACCGCACAGCAGAGGGTGAGCAGCGCCGCCGCCGCAAACCAGCCGTACACCGGCACATTCCGCTCCAGCCGGGAGCTCACCAGCGTCCCCGCTTCGACGGCATCGATCGCGCGGGACACCTCCGCGAGCTCCGCCCGTGAATCGGCCGTGAAGTACCGGCCCCCGCCGCGTTCAACGGCACGGACCAGCCGCCGGACGCCCTCTTTCTGCTTGACCTCCGCCGCAAGGTCGACACCGATGAGATGCACGCGGTGTCCGGCATCGAGCGCCTCCCCCAGCGCCTCGACCGGGTCCCGTCCGTAATTGTGCTCGCCGTCGGTAAAGACGACGATCACGCCGTTGCGCGTGCCGTGCGTCGCCTGCCGTCGCAGGAGCAGGTCCGCCAGAGCGATTCCCTCGCCGATGGCGGTCATCCCTTCCATCCTGAGGGTCTGTTCGTCGATGGAGGCCAGGTACCGCTGCAGCGGCTCGTGGTCCGACGTGAGCGGACTCACCACATAGGCGTTGTCGGAAAACACGACGAGACCGAGGCGATCCGAGGGCCGCCGCTCGATGAAGGCGCTGATCGCCCGTTTCGTGACCTCGAGGCGGGACTGCGGTGCCGCATTCACGGCCCCTCCGCTCATCACCTCCTCCATGCTCGACGAGAGATCCAGCACGAGCGCGATATCCACGCCCCGCTCCGTGACGCGTTGCTCGGCCACGGGTGTCGCCGGATCCATCAGCGCCGCGGTCAGGAAGATCAGCGCGCCTCCGAGCACGAGCCGCGGCAGGTGCCGCAGCGGGGAGGCCCGCACGGCGCGCGGAAAGAGCGCCGTCGAGGAGACGCCGAGATAGTGTCGCCGTCGCAGAACCCGATGGAGCAGGAGCACTCCGACGGCGCCTGCGAGGACCCACGCGAGCTCGGGCCGGTGAAAGGTGAGATCCGTCGTCATCGGCGGCGGCGGAGGATCGCTTCGGCACGGCGAACCGCATCGCTCCAGGGCGACGACGCGGGAGGATCGGGAGCATAGCGCCAGCGCTCGCAGAGCTCGAGCAGCGTCTCGACCTCCTCATGGGGCCGGGATGGGGTCCGCGCCTCGAGCGCGCGCCTCACCTCCGCCGGCGTGAGTGCCGTCGCCGGAATGCCGGTCACGAGCTGCAGATGTTCACGGACGAGCGCGTCGAGCCGCTCGTATGCGGCGGCGTGATCGGCTGGCGACACGGGAGCCAGAGCCCGCAGCTCCACGGCAGCATTCCGCCGGCGCCGCGGCCGCACCGTACCGCGTCGTGCCCACAGGCGTCGCAGCGCGCTGCCGGCACCGATCGCGACGAACACAACCGGGACAGCCGCCACCGCGACGAGCACGAGGCCCACCGGCCGCGCCACCCCCGCGTACCCCGCCGCGGCAGGCAGCGCCACCGGCTCGCGGAGATCCGGCAGCCGCGGTCCGTCGGGCAGCGTGCTGCGCACCGCGATGACCGCCGGCGGCACGACCACCTGGCCGGCAGGGGCCGCGCCGGCTCCACCGGCGACGGCCGCTGACGAAAAGTACCGGACCGAGAAGGCGGGAATGCGGACGGCCGGCGTGTCGATCCCGAATGCCGTCACCGTGTGCCGCACGCGGCGAACCCGCCGGGTACCGCGCGCCTCCTCCTCGGTGCCGCTCTCGAGGATCTCGCCACCCTCGATGATCAGCCGATCCGCAGCGAGGTCGTCGAGCAGAATATCGACGCCGGCGTCGGTGACGAGTTCGATCGTATAGCCGACGCGATCGCCCACCCACATGGCGGTGCGGTCCAGCGTCGCACGCACGGACACGGGACCGGGCGGGCCCGGCTGCGCCACGGCGTCGGCCCCCAGGCAGATCACAGCCACGGCTGCGAGTACCGGCGTGAGGCGGCTCATCCGCGCTTCCTCCGCAGAAACAGGTCCATCAGTGGCTGCAGGATCGCCTCGTCGGAGCGCACCAGCACCGACTCCATGCCGAGCCGGAAGCAGGCGTCGACGATCAGACGCCGGTGGCGGGCGACCGCCTCGGCGTAGACACGCCTGTTCCGAGGCGTGAGCGCGACGGTCATCTCCCCCCCGGTCTCGACGTCCCTCACCCGCAGGTATCCACGCCCATCCGGAAGCGTCGCGTCCGTCGGATCATCAAGGACGACTGCGACGACGTCGTGAGCGGCCGCCAGCGTGCGCAGTTCAGCAGTCGCGAATGGATCGTCCGCCGTGAAAAAGTCCGAGACGAGCACCACCAGCGCCGTCCGCTGAAGTGCGGCTGACAGATGCCGGACCGCCGGCAGCAGCGCGGTGGGCGCCTCCACGCCCTGCACGTCCCAGAGCTCCTCGAGAAGCTGCCAACTGCGTCCCGAGGCGTGGCGCGGCGGCGACCATCGCAGCACCCGGTCGCCGAACGCGAGGAACCCGGCGTTGATCTGCGCACCGGCCGCCGAGAACAGGAGTGAGGCGGTGACGAACGTCATGACCTCCCGCTTGCTCCGCGGGCGGGACCCGACCTGCATGGACCGCGACACGTCCACAGCAATCACGAGGTCGAGTTCGCGCTCCGCGTGCGTCTGCCGCAGGTACGGCGCATTCAGCCGTGCGGTCACGTTCCAGTCGATGCGCCGCACGTCGTCTCCAGCCCGGTAGGGGAGATGCTGGTCGAAGTCGAATCCCGGTCCGGAGGAGCGGCTCGTATACGGCCCCAGGCGCGCCGTCTGCATGGCGCGTCTCGTCGTGACCTCGAGCTCGCGCAGTTCGGGAAGGAGGTGCGCGGGGATCATGGGATCGGCACCGCGCGCAGCAGTTCCTCCAGCAACGCGTCGGTCGTGATGCCCTCCGCCTCGGCGCGGAGACTCCGCACTACGCGGTGACGCGCCGCATCGGGCAGCAGCGCCTTGACGTCTGCCGGCAGGACATACGTCCGCCCCTCGAGGAACGCGTTCACCCGCGCCAGCGCGAGTACATGCTGATACGAACGGGGCGACAGGCCGGCGACGATCATCTCCGCCAGCCCCGGCCGGCCGAACTCCTGCGGGGTCCTCGTCGCACGACCGAGCCGGACGATGTACTCGCGCAGCCGGTCATCGACGTGCACCGCCTCGCGCACGAGCTCGCGCACCTGCACGACTTCAGCGGGCGTGATGCGCCGCTCGACCTGCATGCGTGCAGCCCCGACGCGCAGCATCTGCAGTTCGTCGTCGGCCGACGGGTACCCGACGCGCAGCATCAGCGAAAAGCGGTCCAGCTGCGCCTCGGGCAGCGCGTACACGCCTTCCTGCTCGATGGGGTTCTGGGTCGCGAGCACCCAGAACGGGTCGTCGAGCCGACGCGTGCTGTCGGCCAGCGTGACCTGCCGCTCCTGCATCGCCTCGAGCAGGGCACTCTGCGTCTTCGGGGTGGCGCGATTGATCTCGTCGGCGAGCAGGATGTTCGTGAAGACCGGACCGGGCTCGGTGCGGAACGAGGCGGTCGTCGCGTCGTAGATGCGTGTGCCGATGATGTCGGCCGGCAGCATGTCGGGGGTGAGCTGGATCCGCTGAAAACGGGCGGAGATCGCCTGCGCGATGCTGGTGGCCATCAGCGTCTTGGCGACGCCGGGCACCCCCTCGAGGAGCACGTGGCCGCACCCGTACCGGATCTCCCCCTCCGTGTAGGCATACGGGATCGCGGCAAAGAGGGACGTGAGCAGCCGGCGCGTCAGCGCCTGCTGGCCGACGACGACGGAACCGATCTCGCGTTCGAGAACGTTCACCACGTCGAACGCAAGCCGCACCTGCTCGGACTGAACGGCGGGCGAGACGCTCATGCGAGGATCACCAGTCCGGTCACCGCAGCCGCGGCGCCAGCGAGGAACAGCAGATAGAGGTCGCGATACTCGATGCGGCGCGTCCAGCCCAGGGGCCGGCGATCCGCGGCCGTGACACGCTCCAGCGCAGCGGCGAGTTCGCCTCCCGTCGCCGACCGGAAGTAGCGCCCGCCAGTGAGCGCGGCGAGACGTCGCAGCGTCCCCTCGGTGAAGGTCGTACGCAGCACCCGTCCCTCGTCGTCTTTCAGCAGCTCCTCGCGGCCGGCCTCCGACATCACCGGAACCGTCACCGCCGCGTCGGAGCCGATCCCGATCGTGTGAACGGCTATGCCCGCACGCGCGACACGCGCCGCCGTGGCTTCGAGCCGCCCGCTCTGGTCGTCCCCGTCGGAGATGAGGACGAACATCGGGGGGGACGGTTCACCCGCGTCTTTCGGCGCCGTCAGCGAGAGCGCGGTCTCGAGCGCCGCGCTCATGTCGGTGCCGAAGAGCACACGCGTGTCTTCGCGGAGCCACTCGAGATAGAAGAGCAGGCTCTCGACGTCCGCTGTCGGATAGGCGAGCACGACGGGAGTGGCCGAAAAGCCGACGAGGGCGATCCGGTCAACTGACGCCGGCTTCTTCCGCAGGAACTGCTCGATTTCGGCCAGCGCCCGAGCCGCCCGCGTCGGCGGCACGTCGCGCGCCTGCATCGAGACCGACCGGTCCAGCAGGAGCACGAGGGTGCGCTGCTCGTATCGGACGACCTGTCGCTCGGCGCTGATCTGCGGTCGCATCATCGCGCCCGTGAGCAGGATGACGGCCAGGAGAGCGAGCGCGAGGCTGGCCACATCGCGCATGCGCCGGCTGCGGCGCGAGCCGGACACCGGGTCCCACGCCCGGCGCTGGCGCCACTTGTATCGATACCGTAAGGTCCAGCAGGCGATGACAACCGGCAGCGCGGCGAGCCAGACTGCCATCTCAGGGTGCAGGACGCGCACTACCCGACCTTCCTCGGGGCGGGCCCGGAGGACGGCTGCGGCCGGAGCAACTGCATCAGCTCTTCCGAGCGCTTGCTCGGCTGCCGGCGGAGTTCCGAGACGATGCGAGCCGCAATTTCGTAGTTCACCTTGGTGTCCCAGTCATCCGGACGCGCGCGCAGCGCCTCCCGCAGCTCTTCTTCGGCGCGCGTGAACCACGTCACCTGGGTTTGCGCGTTCCCTTCCGCCATCCCCATCCGGATCAGCGCCAGCCCAGCCCAGAAATGCGGCGCCGCCCCGGCGGGCGCGGTCGCCGCCTTCTCGAGCAATGCGTCGTAGGCGGCGCTGCGGTACAGCAGCTGGAGCTGGTTGTGAACCGCCGAGGCATAGGCGTCGGCAAACAGCACCCGCGTCGCGGCCGTCTGACCGAGCCGATCCTCCGCCTCGCGGTATTTCGCGAGCGCATCCCCCGCGCGTCCTTCAGCGGCGGCGATGTCCGCCTCGAGCAGTGGCTGCATCCAGGCGGCGTACGTGAGGGAGAGGCCGCCCACGACGAGCGCGGAGACGAGCACCAGGGCGGTGAGAGGCCGGACGCGTGAGCCGTGCATGATGGAGGGGTGAAAGCCCGCGGGGATTACACCAGAACGCCCGGTGACCGTCAACCTCCCAATGGTCCGACCATTCGCCTCTTGACAGGTCCCCGCCGGCACGTTAGTTTCCGAGCCTGGCCCGCGCGGCTGCCGCGGTGCTTGGCAACTTCAGCCGGACGCGCCGTCGCAACGCACGATCTTCAACTTCCCGGCTCGACAGCGGAGAACACTACATGACCCGACGACCTATCGCGGCGCTGCTCGCGATACTCCTCGCCGCCACGGCGGTGAGTGCCCAGGGGACGACGGCGACGCTCACCGGCGTCGTCACTGACGACACCGGCGGAGCGCTGCCTGGCGCGACGGTGACGATTCGCGCCATCGAAACGGACACCACCCGCGTCGTACCGACCGACTCCAGCGGACGCTACCGCGCACCTCTGCTGGAACCAGGCGAGTACGAGATCGTGGTGGAACTGCAGGGATTCCAGACGACGCGGCGCACCGGCATCAAGCTGAGCATCGGCCAGAACCTCACCGTCGACCTGAAGCTCGCCGTCGGGCAACTTCAGGATGTCGTAACCGTGAGCGCCGAGGCGCCCGTGATCGATACGACGCGCTCGTCGATTGCGGCCGTCGTGGATTCGCAGCAGATCCGCGACCTGCCGCTGAACGGCCGGGATTTCACGCAGCTGACGCTGCTGCAGCCTGGCGTCCTGGCGTCTCCGACGACCACGCGGCAGGTCGACCGCGGGATGGGGACGCAGGTGTCGATCGCCGGCGCCCGGCCGAACCAGATCAGCTTCCAGCTCGACGGCACCGACGTGAACTTCCAGGGGAACGGTGCCCCCGGGAGTGCGGCCGGCGGACAGCTCGGCGTCGAGACCGTGCGTGAATTCCAGGTGCTGATCAACAACTACAGCGCGGAGTACGGCCGGAGCACGGGTGGCATCGTCACGGCCGTGACGCGTTCCGGGACCAACCAGCTCTCGGGTGCGGCGTTCGAGTTTCTGCGCGACGAACGGCTCGATGCCCGCGACTTCTTCGATCCGGCCGACGAGCCGAAGCCGCCGCTGACGCGCAACCAGTTCGGCGGATATCTGGGCGGGCCGATCGTGCGTGACCGGACGTTCTTCTTCGCGAGCTACGAAGGGCTGCGACAGGAACGCGGCTACACCAGCGTGAGCCGGGTACCGAGCCGCGCGACGCGGGCCCGCGCCGACATCCACCCGGCCGTCCGGCCGTTTCTCGAGCTGTACCCGCTACCGAACGGGGAGGAGTCGGGCGCCTCGGGGCTTTACAGCGTCGAGATCGTCGAGCCCACGCGCGAGAACTATATCGTGGGCAAGATCGACCACACATTCTCGCCGAGCCACTCGATGTCGGCGCGCTATTCGTGGGACAAGGCGAGCGTCGTCGTCCCGATGCAGCTGCCGCTCTTCTCGGTGGACACCAACACGAAGGCGCAGTTCCTCGTCGGCGAACACAAGTGGATCGTCACGCCGAACCTGCTCAACACCGTCAAGGTCGCGTGGAACCGGGCGTACGAGGCGACGCTGAACGTCGACCACGTGGACGTGGGCCCGTCGCTCCTCTTCATTCCAGGCACGCAGTTCGGCTCGCTGCAGGTGACCGGGCTCACGACGCTCGGGACGGATACGAACACCCCTACGTATATCGACCTGAAGAGTCTGCAGATCGTCCAGAGCCTCACCTGGTCGCGCGGCGCACACAGCGTGAAGTCGGGCGTGAACTGGACCCGCTGGTTCAACGACCAGAACTCCTCGTTTACGTACGGTGGCATCTACCGGTTCACCTCCGTGGACAATTTCGTGCGGAATCGCGCGAACACCTTCGAAGGGCAGGCGCCGCATTCGAGCACCGACCGGCAGTGGCGGCAGAACCTGATCGGGCTGTTCGTCCAGGACGACTGGTCGGCGCGGCCGAACCTGACGATCAACACGGGGCTGCGGTACGAGTTCATCACGGTACCGACCGAGAAGCAGGGGCGCGTCGCCGCCATGCCGGATCCTTCGGCGCCGACGACCACGACAGGCATTCCCCTGTTCAAGAATCCGTCGCTGAAGAACATCGCGCCGCGTACGGGGTTCAACTGGGACATCACCGGTGATGGACGTAATGCCCTCCAGGGAGGTGCGGGACTGTTCTTCGAGCCGATCCTGAGCAACGTCTATCGCGCCTACGGCAACCGCACGCCGCCGTTCTACGAGACCATCAACCCGCGGAACCCGCCGTTTCCGGACCCCACTCCGGCGGGCGCTGGTACGCCGAGGCTGCGGCTCGATCTCGTCGAGTACAACCTGAAGAATCCGTACCGCGTGCAGTACAACGTCACCTACCAGCGGCAGCTCTGGCTCCAGACGGTGGTGACCGCCGGCTTCATCGGCGCGCGCGGGTACAACCAGATCCGCAATATCGAGTGGAACCAGGCGGTGCCGCAGGTCCTGGCTGACGGCCGGTACTTCTTCCCGCCCAACTCCGTGCGGCGCAACCCGGTGTTCGAGAGCATCCGCATGCGCACGACGGATGGGCAGTCCTGGTACAAGGGGCTGATCCTCGGCGCGAGCCGGCGCTTCGCCAACAACCTCGCGCTTCAGGCCTCCTACACCCTCGGCAAGTCGGAGGACCTCGGCTCGCAGTCGGTCGGCAGCGGCGATTTCGAGAACAGCTTCCAGCCGGCGTACGGGCACGATCCGATGAGCAACAAGGGGCTTTCGGATTTCGACATCCGCCACAACTTCGTGTTCAACTACACCTGGCAGCTGCCGAGCGGTGGCGGAGGGAATGGCGTGCGCGCCGCGCTCCTCGGCGGCTGGCAGCTCTCGGGGATCGTGACGCTGCGGTCGGGCGTGCCGTTCTCACCGCTCGTCGGGTTCGACCGCGCGCGGGCGCTGCCGCGATCGGGCGGCGGCGGCCAGCGGCCGAGCCTCGCACCCGGAGCCTCGCTCAACCCTGTCCAGGGCGGCCACCAGCAGTACTTCGACCCGAACGCCTTCGTGCTGCCGGAGCCGGGCTTCCTCGGCGACGTCCCGCGCAACACGATCATCGGGCCCGGATTTGCGACGTGGGACAGCTCGCTCGTCAAGAACTTCCGTCTCGCCGACCGGCGACGACTGCAGGTCCGGGTGGAGGCGTTCAACCTTCTGAATCGTGCGAACTTCGGCTTGCCGGCGGCGACGGTGTTCGACGCCTCCGGCCGCGTGCCGAACGCCGGCGAGATCACCACGACCGTCGGAACCGCCCGCCAGGTTCAGCTCGGCGTGAAATTCGAGTTCTGAGACAGGGGCCGCACCACGCGGGCAGTCGCTTGCGATTCAGCTCAGGCGATGCCGGGAGTGCGAGACCGTCAGGATTGGACTAACCTTAAAGGGGCCGGCCCGCTCTGCGGGCCGGCCCCTCACCCCAGGAAGGACACGGATGCGAACACGCGTACTGCTGGTGCTCGGCGCCACGTTGGTGCTGCTGATCTCTCACCGCTGGGAGCACCCGGTGGTGTCCGCGGAGATCGTCTCCACGCTCTTCGGAGCGGAAACGGAGATGTGCCTCATGCCTCCCGACCGCGCGGCGTATCGCCAGACGCGCGGCGGCGGAGCCGGACGGGAACTGCCGGAGGACAAGCGGAGGAATCTTGGCGACTGGCCGCCCGAGAACGTCACGGGCGGAGACATCATGCCGGTGCGGACGGTCTTCGACCCGTACCCGACCTTTGACGCGGTCGCGGTGGATGCGGAGGCGGGCCGCGCCTTCTTCAGCGACTCCAGCCTCTCGAGCCTGCTGTCGTACGCCGTCGACTCCGGGGACCTCTCCGATGCGATGACGGAGCCGGTCACCCGCATCCTCGGGCCGGACACCGGCATCGGGTTCATCGCGGGTGCCGAGGTCGATCCGGAGCGGAAGGAAGTCTACGCCGTCAACAACGACGGTGGCGGCGTCGTGGTGTTCTCGTACGACCAGTCGGGACCGGCCAAGCCGGTCCGCCACTTCGAGACCCCGCACCAGTCGTGGGGCGTGGCGATCAGCGGCCCGAGAAACGAGGTAGCGATCACGGCGCAGCAGCTGCACGGCGTCGTGTTCTACACGCGTGACGTCAAGGACATGGAACCGCCGCTGAGGACGCTGCGTGGCTACGCGACGGAGCTCGCCGATCCACACGGCATCGACTACGACGAGAGCCGCAAGGAGCTCGTCATCACCAACCACGGCAACTGGACGGAGCTGCGGCCCTACAGCCCGTACGACCCGCTGTCGAAGGACCCGCCGTCCTACGAGCCGGGCCGCTTCGAGGCGCCGTCGATCACCGTCTTCCCGGCGTCGGCAGAGGGAAACACGAAGCCGCTCCGCAAGATCTCCGGTGACCGCACGGGGCTGAACTGGCCGATGGGCGTCGAGGTCGACGAACAGCGGGACGAGATCATCGTCGCCAACTACGGCGACAACTCGGTGCGCTTCTACCGCCGGAACGCCACCGGAGACGTCGAGCCGGTCCGCACCATCAAGGGAGACCGTACCGGCATCGTCGGGCCGGTGGACGTGAGCCTCGACCTGAAGCGGAACGAACTGTGGGTGGCCAATTACTCGGACCACTCCGCCGTCGTGTTCGACCGCACGGCCAGCGGGAACGCCAGGCCCAAGCGGATCATTCGCAACGCACCTGCCGGAACCCCGGCGCTCACGTTCACGAACGCGTCGGCCGCAGCGTACGACACCAAGCGGGACGCGCTCATCGTCCCGAATTGAGTGAGCGTGCCGAGAGTCTCGGTGTTTGCCAGGTTGGCAAACGGAAATGTGAAGCCGGAACGGGTCATTGAAGGACAGGGCACGGCGCTGAGCCGGACGATGCATGGCGTCGCCTACGACGAAGTGAATGATGAAATGTCGATTCCCGTCGCCCTCGGCGGGGCGGTCCTGGTATTCCGCGGCGGCGCATCGGGTGAGGAGGCGCCGATCCGCGTCATCCAGGGATCGAAGACACGGCTGATCCGTCCGCAGACGATCGCCGTCGACCCGGTGCACGACGAGATCATCGTCGGCGACACGACCGCGCGTGCGGTGTTCGTGTTCGACCGCAAGGCGAATGGCGACGTGGCGCCGAAACGGGCGCTGTACGGTGACAAGACGAAGCTGCTCGACGTGGTCGGCGTGGCGGTGGACCCGGTTCGCAACGTGATCGTTGCGGCGAGCCGGTCGGCTTCCACGATCGGGCTGATCACGTTCAACCGGACCGACACGGGGAATGTCGCGCCGCGAACGGTGATCTCGGGGCCGAAGACCGGGCTGGCGCACTTCCGCCAGGTCGCCGTGGATCCGGCGACCGGGCGCATTTTCATCGCGCAGCAGAGCATGCGGGAGAAGCAGCTCGAGGCCTACCGCGGCGATCGGCCGCGCCCGGAGGAGGAGTTCCGGAAGGCGCTGGCGGCCGCGTCGACCGGCAGAAGCGGTCCGGGCTTCATCGGCGTATGGGACATCGACGACACCGGCGACGTGCCGCCGCGCGGGATCATCCAGGGGCCGATGAGCCGCCTGATCGCGCCAGGCGGCGTCGCACTCGATCCGAAACGCGGCGAAGTGTACGCGATCGACGGCGGCAGCAGCGCCTACTACACGTACATCGTGCCCCAGTTCTTCAAACCGCAGTGGCCGGCGACGTCCGCGTCGCGATGAGGAAGCCGCATCAATGAGCAGCACGTGGAAACGCGCCGCCGTCCTGGGGCTGGCGGCGGCGCTCGCCGCAGGGTGCAATGCCGCCGGTTGCCGGCGAGGGGGCGACGACGGCGCGTCGGCTGGAACAGCAACGGCGCAGCCGGACGGGTCGTACCCCTCCCCGCGCTTCCCGTCGTACCTGCGGCCTCCCGGCTCGCTCGAAGAAGTGATGCCGTACGTGCGCCCGCTCGCACAGGCACGCCACGGGCTCCAGGGGGCGGGACTCGGCATCATCGAGCGCGGGGAATCGGTCCTCTTCGTCGTCTCGATCGACGCCGAGGACATGATCGTGGACGCCGTCGTGAAGGCGATGGAGGAGCGGGGGGTCACAGCGGTGGTGCGCCGTGACTACGAGCTGGTCGGAATCCCCCGCGACGAAGCGATCGAGTACCAGCGCACGCGGCGGAGCTATACGTCGGAGCAGGGCTACATGGAGGCGGCCAACTGGGTTGACGCCAACTTCCCGGAGCCCGAGAAGGCGAAAGCGTGGCTGAAGGAGCGGCGTCCGGATCTGCACGCGCAGCTGTTCCCGGCGGGACGCGAGATGACCCCGCGGCAGAAGGAGATCTACGAGAAGATGCGCGGCGAAAGCGTCGGCCGCGCGATCCGGGAGTTCCTCGAGAAGCATCCGGCACTGCGTGGGGCGTACTGGGGCAAGGGCGGCAGTACCACCCTCAGACGGCACATGCGGCCGGCGGAGGACAAGTTCCTCGGGCTCTTCCTGGTGGACAACCGCTGGGACGTCATGAGCCTGATGGGCACGTACCCGGGGGACGTCTGGCAGCTTGCCGAGGACCAGTCGATGGAGCCGATCGTGCACACCGACCGTATCGAGATCACGGATCCGGAAGGCACGAACCTGTGGGCGGACATCACGCCCGAGATGGCGCACAACTGGGCACGCGGGGTGTACCAGCGCGGGCACCTCTACATGTTCCCGAACCAGGCGACGGGCCGGTTCGGCTACTCGGTGATCGACTATCCCGCCTTCCAGGGCGAGTGGCTGCCGCGCGAGCCGATGGCGCTGGCCAACGGCGTCATCGCCGGCACGACGAACCACACCGGGTTCTATCCGAAGTGGGAGGTGACGCTCCGCGACGGCTACGTCCGTGACGTCAAGGGGGGTGGCGTGTTCGGTGAGGCCTTGAAGGAGTTCCTGCAGTATCCGAACAGCAACGACAAGGTCCTCCCGTTCCACAACGAGGATCACCCGGGCTACTGGTGGTTGTACGAGATCGCGATGGGGACGCACCCGAAAGGGTTCCGCAATCCAGCGGGGCTGCAGAACGGCACCGCCACCCCCGAACGGAACCGCTCGGGCGCCTTCCACTGGGGGTTGGGGGTGACGCTGCATCACGATCCGGGTGAACCCGTCAAGTCTCAGAAGCTGCTGGATTTCACGGCGCAGTACAACCTGCCGCGGGATCACGGCTGGCACACGCATACGTATTTCACCACCTACCGCGTGCGGCTGCGGAATGCGAACCAGTGGGTGACGATCACCGACAGAGGGCGCATGAAGAGCCTCGACCATCCGGAAGTACGCGCCCTTGCGTCGAGGTACGGGGACCCGGACCACCTGCTGCAGGAGGACTGGATCCCCGGCGTTCCCGGGATCAATACCGCCGGCAACTTCGACGACTTCGCGCGGGACCCGTGGAAGTACGTCTGGGGCGACATCGAGAAGGTGATCGCCGGCACGTACGAGCATTTCTTCCCGCGCCGCGAAGGCGGCACCGGGCAGACGCCACGCGCTCCCGCGAGCGGGGAACGCAAACCGTAGATGTCCATCACCTGGCGACTCCTGAAGATCCTCGGTGGACGTGCGTTCGTCACGTTCGGCCTCGTCACGTTCCTGGTCGGCGCGCTCCTCGCGACGGTGAACCTCACGTCGCGGTACGCGTTGAAGGTCTACGTCGAAGACCAGCTCTCGCGCATTCCGTGGGACCTGGCGATCTATCAACGCGGCGGGATTACGGGACGCGAGAAGCTGCCGAGCGCGGTGTCGGGCGTCGGCGGCGTGCGGCAGGTCGAGAGTCTCGTCTTTCTGCGCGCCCGCTTCCCCGAGGGCGGGGAAGTGATGAGCGAGGTGGACGGCAAGCCGCTCACCGCCCCCTGGATGTCCCTCCTCGCGGCGTCGGACACCTCGATCCTGCCGCCCCAGCTGTCGTTCGCCCTGGAAGGGGGACCCGACGAGGGGCCGCGCGACGGCGCCGTGCTCGCGCTCGTCGGCCCTGAACGGGCGATGGGCAGCGCCTTTCTCGCGCTGCAGGGTGCGAAAGAGTTCTCCGTACGCGTCACGACCAACCGACAGCAGCGGCTGCTGTTCTCGACCCCGCTGCGGGGCGTGATCCGCCTCGATCGGGACGAGCTGAACCGCTGGTTGATGGACCAGACGGGCTCGGTCAGTTACGTACCGTACATCGGCATCATCCTGCTCATGCCGCACGAGCCGAACGTGATCGCGCGGTTCGACGCGGTGGCGACGGGGATCGTGCCGCTCGAAGTCCTCGGCAGCGCCGGGAATGCCGATCGCGGCCACCTGCAGCTCGCCGAGTACGAGCCGGAGATGGTCTATCTCGGCAAGCTTCGGCGGGAGGAGCTGATCTCCGGGTGGGATCTGGGCGCGTCGCTGGACCGTGTGGCGGCGGTGAGTATGGCGGTCGGAGAGGCAGCCCATGCGGTGAGCACCCAGGCGTGGTACGGCAATGAGCCGATGCTGCTGCGGGTGCACGATCCGGCCGACCCGACCGGCAAGGAGAAGGCGCCGGGCGCCTTCGGTCAGTTCGTGGTCGACAGCACCACGCAGGTGCTGCTCGGACGGATGGAGCGGATCGCGCGGCTCGTGGGCGTCCTGTCGCTGCTCGTGTCGCTGCCGCTCCTCTGGATGGCATGGGTCCTCGGGGCGAACCTCGCGGGGCTCCTCATGCTCAACGAGCGGCGGAAGCTGGGGCTGATGCGCCTCCGCGGCATCTCGGGCCGAGCCATGGGGCGCGCGCTCCTCATCGCCATCATCACCGGCGGGGCGGTCGGGGGCGTGCTGGGGCTGGTGTTCGGATCCGTCGTGCCGCTGCTCGTGTACGAGCGAGGCGCGCTGCCGGTTGACGTGCTGACGCAGCCGTCGCAGCTGCTGCTCTTCGGCGCCTTTCTGGTGATCTCTCTCGTGCTCGCCCTGGTGGTCAGCCGTCGTCTCGTGAAGTACGCGATGACGATCTCCCCGCTGCAGGCGTCGGTTCGCGTCTCGACCACCGAGGCGGCGCAGGGGGCGCTGTCGTTCGGCCCGCTGCAGGCGATCGCGCTGCTGCTCGGATCCTACGTGCTGTTCGGATGGACGTTCGACTTCGCGCTGTCGGCCTTCACCGACGCGCCGCTCGTCCGCGCGTTCGATCGCAGCCTGGATTTCGTCGGCCTGCCGCTGTTCCTCTACGGCGTCGCGACTCTGCTGGCATCGAAGCGCGCGCGTATCGAGCGCGCGATGGCGCCGATCGTTCGCCCGATCGGCGGCCGTCTGGGCCGGTTCGCCATGCAGCACATCTCGGTGAAGCCGCACCGCGCGATGGCGTTTCTGCTCATCGTGGCGCTGATGACCGGGGTGAGCGTCTACCCGACCATCACGAGCCCCTCGTTCTCGAACAAGGCGGAGCGCGGTGCCCGTGTTCAGCTCGGAACGGATTTTCAGCTGCTGTACAACGCGCCCGACCTCGTTGACGTGAACCTGTTGCGGGGGGCGGCCGGAGATCAGCTGCGCGCACTCCGGCCGGAACTCGACCGCCTCGTGGCATCGCTCCAGCGGGTGGAAGGGGTGCGGTCAGTCAGCTGGATGGTGGAGGCGGTCCTGCCGAGCTTCTATCTGCCGGGCTACGGCTTGCGGGGCGTCCCCATGTATCTGCTCGGCAACGGCGACCAGTACGTGCAGAACGTCTACCACGAGCCGCAAGTCGGGATCAGTGACGACTTCACGGCCATCCTCCAGCGGGTGAGGGACGGCGGGACGGCGAGTTCGGCGCCGGTCTCGTCCTTCTGGCGCCTCTCGGAAGGGACGCCGGTGCTCCTCGGGATGGACGCCGACCGCCGCGCGATCGACCTGCCCTCTGCCGGAACCCTCGGGTTCCTCCCCGGGATCCCCCCACGGTCCGTCACCGACCGTCAGGGATACGTGCAGGCGCGCGTCGACTACCTCAATCATCTGTTCAGCAGCAACGCGTACCTCGCTGCGGGGGCCGAAAATCGCGAGTTGTCGACGCTCCAGCTGCTCATTCCGCGCGTGATCATGCTGGTCTCGACGGATGGACGGGCATATCCCGCGATGCAGGAGGCGCTGGTGCGCGCGTCGGCACACCGGCCGCTGGAAGTCCATGACCTGCCGCACGAGGTCGGCAAGGTCGGTACCGACATGTTCATCGCGCTGGCGCTCGCGAACATGCGCATCTACCTGATCGGCGGGCTGGCGTTGGCCCTGATCGCCATCCTGGCGATCGCCATGGCGAACCACGCCGAGGACCGCCGGACGCTGGCGCTGCTGCGCATTCGCGGCGCGTCTCCGCGCGACCTCTGGCGGTTCGTCGTGGCAACGCTGCTGTCGCCCGCCATCCTCGGCCTGCTCCTCGGAGGGGCAGCGGCCGTCCTCGCCGGGTACGGCCTGGCGAACTACGTCTGGAAGCTGCGCGAAATCCGCACGGTCGTGCAGTACCTGCCGACACATCTCGTCCTGTCGCCGCTGACGGCCGGCGTCTTCGTCCTGCTGATCGTGCTGCTGATCGGTGTCGCGTCCGCCTTCAGCTGGTACGTCTACAGGCGGACGGCACACGAGGGCGTCAGAACGGCGTGATGCCGGTATCCCTGGAGAGCGCTTCATGACCACGGTTCCCGCTTCGTTCTTCAAACACCCCGGCGTCCGGGTCGAGGTGTCACGTCTCAGCAAGCACTACCGCATGGGGCCGGAAGAGGTCCTCGCCCTGCGGGATACCGACTGGCGTGTGGAGACCGGCACGGCGGTCGCGATCATGGGCCCGAGTGGCTGCGGCAAGACGACGCTGCTGAACCTGCTCGGCGGTGTCGATCGTCCCTCCAGCGGCACCATCCGCATCGAGAACGACGACCTCACGGCGATGAACGAACGCGCGCTCGAGAGCCATCGCCTTCGCCGCGTCGGCTTTGTGTTCCAGTTCTTCAATCTGATCCCGAGCATCAGCGCCCTGGAGAACCTCGAACTGCCGATGGTGATGGCGGGAGTACCCGATGCGGAGTGCCACGAACGGGCCCGCACGCTCCTCACGCTCGTGGGACTCGGCTCGAAGGGGCAGAAGCGACCGGAAGAATTGTCAGGCGGGGAACAGCAGCGTGTCGCCATCGCGCTGGCGCTGGCGAACGATCCCGCACTGATCCTCGCGGACGAGCCGACCGGCAACCTCGACAGCACGAACGCGGCGGCTATTTCGCGGCTGCTGCGCGCACTCGCCGACGAGTACGGCAAGACGGTGATCCTCGTCAGCCATGATCCGAAGACGGTGGAGCATTTCCCGACCGTCTACGCGATGCGCGACGGCCGGTTCGTCGATGCGGCGTGAGCCGCCTCAGAACTGCAGGAGCCGCGTGTACTTCACCATCAGCGAGCGCGTGGGCTGCAGGGCCAGCAGCCCGTCGGTCGAGCGATTCTCGTTGAACACGACGGAGAAGTCACTGAGCGGCCGGTAGGTGAAGTTGAACCGCCCCATGGTGAGCACCCGGCGCGTCTCGGCGTTGTACTGCACCAGCGCGTCGGTGAACATGCGGGGGCTCACGGAGTACAGTCCGCGCAGTATGAAAAGATCCGCGCGAACGCGGCCCACCGGCAGGTCGATCCGGTTCCGCTCGTAGCTGAGCGTCGCGGCCAGGCGCGGCTTCAGCAGCATCGTCGCGCCCGTCGACAGGCTCGTGCGGTCACCGTCGTAGAACCCCCCACGCGTCAAATTCAGTGATCCGCTGAGCAGCTTGCTGCGGTCGGAGTTGTACGCCAGCCGGAATTCGTTGAAGCTGTAGTCGCCGGTGGCGATCGCAACGGAGGAACGCAGCCGGAACGGCTGCACCAGCCGCTCGAACTGCGGGTTGTGGCTCACCTCGACGCGGCTGCCGTCGCGGAACCGCACCTCGAGCGCGTAATGTTCGTCGCGCGTCACGGTGCGGTTTGCCGGATCCGTCATCAGCTTGATGTTGGTGTGGGGATGCCACTCGCGGACGAGGCTGCGCCCGCGCGGGCGCGGCCGCATACCGGCGTTGAGCTGGTAGCTGCGGACGCCGCTGCGCGGCACGAACCCCACCTCCGGGCGGAAGTTCCGGCCGATGTCGGCGAAGATCATCTGCACGCTCAGGAGGCCGTCGTCCCACTTGCTGGAAATCTTCCGGTGCTCATTCGAGCCGCGCAGGTCGGGGCCCGCCGTTGCCGCCCAGAAGGCGTTCGCTGTCCAGTTCGCCCCCGCCCGCACGTTCAGGTCGGCTCCGTATGACCGGTTGTAGTCCCCCGGGCGCCCCCCCTCGCGGCTGATGAAGATGGCGCCGACGTCCGATCCCGCGAACAGGTTGCGCCGCACCCGCGCGACCGAGAACGTGTTCGCGGCGGTGTGATCCGTCTTCTCCTGATGGATTCCGAGAAAGCCGAGGCTCCATGGGCCCGCGCGGCCCGACAGCCGCGCGCCGCCACGCAAGGGCAGCGGCTCTCCCGCCTCCGAGAGGCCGATGCGCCGCGAGTAGAACAGCTGGGTGTCTTCGTTGCGCCGCTGCGAGCTGCGCTCGCCGGGCACGTCGCCGAAGTGGAAGATGTCGGCGTTCTCGAGGAAGAAGTCGCGTTTCTCCGGAAAGAAGAGGCTGAACCGCGTCAGGTTGATCTGCTGGGTGTCGGCCTCCACGTGCGAAAAGTCCGTGTTGTACGTGACGTCGAGCGCCACGCCTGGCGACAGGCGGTAGCGCGCGTCGACGCCCACCTTCGCCCGGTCGGCCGGCGGCGCCGCGGCGCTCCGCATGTCGACCGTCGCAAACGGCTTGACGCGCAGGGCCCCGCCGCCGCTGATGCTGCCCAGCCCGGTCAGCGTCCCGGCCAGCGACACGTAGTTGATGGTGAAGCGCCGGGGCACGGGGCTCCAGTAGCCTTCCTCGTTGTTGCGGCGGATACGGCGCTTGAAGTTGATCCCCATCGCCTCGATGTCGCTCGATCGCAGCCCGAGCGTCTTGAAGGGGATCGCGATCTCGGCTACCCAGCCGTCCGCGTGCACCGCCGACCGCACCTCCCAGACGCCGTCCCACTGCACGTTCGTATGCCGCCCGTCGTCGAGCGACTGTGCATCGCGCTTCGCCGAGCCGGGATTCGTGAAGAAGCTGAAGCTGTTGCGGCGGTCGTGAAGCACGTCGAGGGCGACGCCGAACGCGTCCGATTCCTGCGAATCGAAATCCCGCCTCAGCTCGTTGACGATGATCCGGGCCGGATTCGAGTCGAAGCAGTAGGCGCCGATGTAGAGGTACTCGCGGTCGAACAGCACGCGGACCTCCGTGCGCTCGGTGAGCGGCTGCCCCTCGCGGGGCTCCGCCTGCACGAATCCGCCGGCGACCTCGGCCGTCTCCCACTCCGGCTCGTCCAGCCGCCCGTCGAGCACCGGCGGCCGGTCGGTCGGCTGGGCACGTACGACGCGCCCCTGGGCGGTCTGAGGGGCGGCGGTCGCGACGGCAGGCACGAGCAGTGCGAAATGGACGAGCAGCAGGAAGGGCATACGCCCCGGCTGGAAAGGTCGGACCATTGTGATGCGCGACATTATAGTAAGGTCTGGTATCTTATGGGCCACGCGCAAACGTGTTTCCGGCGGATCGGCTGCCGGACACCGCAAACGTCGCGCGCGAACTGGAGCGACATGGCTGAATCACCCCTGCACGCCCGCATGTGGCTGCGCTTCCTCATCGGCGGAACCGTCGCTGTCGGCACGATGCTGACCGCCGGACATTCCTCGTACTACGCGGCGAGCCAGTACGCCCCCCACGGGCGTCTGGTGAAATTCACGCCCATACCCGAGGCGACCGATATCTGCCTCATCCCGTCGGCGGTGCAGCGGGCGGAACGGTCGAGCGCGGTTCAGAGTCGCCGCAACCGCGTGCTGCCGCTCGACAGCAGCACGCAGAGCTTCTCTGGCCCGCCGAACCGCAAGATCAAGGACGCCTATCCGTCGTTCGCCGCGATCGCGGTCGATCCGGTCAGGAACGAGGTGGTCGTGACGGATGAGAGCACGTTCAAGATCCTCGTCTACGACCGCCTCGCCAACACCGGCCCCGAGGGGATCACCGAGCCCAAGCGGGTGCTCGAAGGGGACAACACCCTCATCGAGTTCCAGTCGGGCGTCTACATCGATCCGGCCAACGGCGACATCTACGCGCCCAACAACGACACTGTCGACACACTCGTCGTCTTCGCGCACGGCGCCAACGGTGACACGAAGCCGAAGCGGGCGCTCCACACGCCGCACGGCACGTTCAACATGGACATCCACCACGGCCGCGGCGAGATGTTCCTCACCACCCAGCACGATTCGAGCGTCGTCGTGTTCCGGAAGGACGCCGACAAGGAAGACGCGCCGATCCGCCTGCTGCAGGGGGACGATACCGGGCTGGCGGACCCGCACGGCATCGCGATCGACGAGAAGAACGAGATCTTCTTCGTCGCCAACTACGGCTCTCGTGCGCTGCGGGATCCGGCACGCCCCACGCGGTCGGGCGTGCCCGGCATGGGCAAGGGACGCGACAAGGAGAACTGGCCGTACGGTCGTGAGTACGCCGTCCCGGGCAGCGGCTGGCACCAGGAGCCCTCCATCACGGTGCACGCGCTGACGGCGAAGGGGAACGACAAGCCGCTGCGGAAGATCCAGGGCTCGAACACGCAGCTGAACTGGCCGACCGGCATCGCGTTCGATCCCGGCGCGCGCGAGATCTACGTCGCCAACGACATGGGACCGTCGGTGCTCGTGTTCGATGCGGACGCGAGCGGCAACGTCGCGCCGAAGCGCGTCCTCAAGGGGCCGAAGACGAAGCTGGCGAACCCGACGTCCGTCTCACTCGACCTCAAGAACGGCGAGCTGTGGGTGGCGAACTTCGGCGGGCACACCGCCACCGCGTATCCCCTCAAGGCCGCGGGCGACACGCCGCCGCTGCGCACGATCAGGAGCGCGCCGGAATCGGTCCCGTCGCTCATGATCGGCAACCCCGGCGCGCTCACGTACGACTCGAAGCGCGAGGAAATCCTCGTCCCGAATTGAGTGGCCCATCCGCAGATTGCGGTGTTCGCCAGGCTGGCGGACGGAAATGCAGCACGAAACGGGGCGATCGAAGGACAGCGGACGATGCTCGGGCGGACGATGCACGGGATCGACTACGACCACATCAACGACGAGATCGTGGTACCGCAGCAGTTTGGGCAGGCGATTCTGATCTTCAAAGGCTCGGCCCGCGGAGAGGAACCGCCGATCCGCGTGATCCAGGGTTCGAAGACACAGCTCATCGCGATGGACCGGCTGGCGGTCGATCCGTACAACGACGAGATCTACGTGCCCGAGGGTGACCAGGTGCTCGTGTTCGATCGCAAGGCTAATGGCAACGTGGCGCCGAAACGGACCCTCGGCGGTCCGAACACCGGGTTCACAGCGGCCGGCACCGTGGCGATCGACCACACGCGCAACCTGCTGGTGGTGGGCGCCGAGCTGCCGGACCGCAGCGGATCGCAGCTGGCCATCTTCGACCGCACCGCCGCGGGCAACGTGAAGCCGAAGCGGGTGATCAAGGGGGCGAAGGCGCGCGTGGGCAATCCCGGCAACATGCGCATCCACCCCGAGACGGGACAGATCTTCGTGGTGCAGCAGGAAGGCTACATCGGCGTCTGGGGCATCGAGGATGACGGAGAGGTGCCGCCGCGGTTTACCGTCGGCGGGCCGAACGGCATGCTCGACAAGCCGCGCGGGCTGGATCTGGATCCCAAGAACAACGCGGTGATCGTCTCCGACAAGGGACTGAATGCCGTGCTCACGTACGAAGTGCCGCAGGTGTTCAAGGTCACGAGCTCCAGCGCTTCGGCACGCTGAATCCTCCGGCCGCCGTCGTCCGTCACCCGACGGCGGCCGGTCCTTTCCATTCCGCCAGGAGATCCTCGCTCCTGCTCGCATGCGACGCCTCTTCGTTACGCTTCTTCTGGCCAGCGCAACTGCCTTGCTGGCCTCACCCTCGCGAACGGCCACTCCACCTGAGACGTTCGTTCCCGTTACCGATGCCGTGCTGAACAATCCCGCTCCAGGGGACTGGCTGCGGTGGCGCCGTGATCACGCCGCGTCCGGATACACGCCCCTGGCGCAGATCGACAGGACCAGCGTGGCGCGCCTCCGGCTCGCGTGGGCATGGGCCATGGGACCCGGCGTGCAGGAGCCGGAACCTCTCGTCTACAAGGGGGTGATGTACCTGCTGCACGCCGACGGCGTGCTGCAGGCGCTCGATGCCCGCAGCGGCAGGTTCCTGTGGGAGTACCGCCGCGACGTGCCGGCAGACCTGCGAGGCAGCGACCCGGTGCGCAACATCGCGCTGTACCGGGAACGGCTGTTCCTCGGCGCGCAGGACGGCCATCTCGTGGCGCTCGACGCCGCAACCGGCAAGGTCGCGTGGGACGTGGCCGCCGGCGACTACCGCAACCGGGTGAACTACTCGACCGGCCCGATCGCTGCCGACGGCAGGATCTTCGCGGGCCAGACGTGCGGCGTCGGCGCGACGGCCGCCTGCGCGTTGTCGGCGTTCGACGCGGCCACCGGCCGCCGGCTCTGGACACGCGAGTCGGTGGCCGGTCCCAATGATCCGCCGGCGCACCAGGCCACCTGGCGATCGGTGCCGTACGAGCGCCGGCGCAAGGCGTCGTTCTGGATGGCCGGCAGCTACGATCCGGAGCTGAAGACCCTCTACTGGACCACCGCGAGCACCTATCCGTACCCGGAGATCCACCGTGGAACCGGTGACGGCGAGCTGCTCTACACGAACAGCATCCTCGCGCTGGACGCGGCGACAGGCTCCATCAGGTGGTTCTTCCAGATGCAGCCGCGCGACAACTTCGACATGGACCACCAGGACAACCCCATCCTGGCCGACGTGGTCGTCGACGGCCGGCGGCGCAGGGCGGTGTTCGTCATCGGCAAGCCGGGGATCCTGTGGGCGTTCGATCGCGAGACAGGAGAGCACCTCTGGAATCGGCAGCTCGTCACCGATCAGAACGTCTATGCGAGCATCGATCCGAAGACCGGCGCACTCGTCATGAACGAGGCGATCATTCCGAAGCAGGTCGGTGTAACGCAGCTCGTGTGCCCGGGCATGCGGGGCGGGAAGCTCTTCCAGACGAAGAGCTACGATCCGGCGCGCCGCGTGCTCTACACGCCGGTAAGCAACGCCTGCACGACGTTCGAGGTGGTGCCCCTGGAGGTGAACGCCTCCGGCGTCCGGAACGACCGCATCACGCACATGACCGGCAGCAGAGGGAACGTCGGTCGGCTTGCGGCCGTCGAGGCGGCGAGCGGCCGCCTGCTGTGGAACTACGACCAGCGGGTCGCCCTCGGTTCGCCGCTGGCGACTGCCGGAGGACTCGTCTTCATCGGTGACTTCGACCGCTACTTCCGCGCGCTGGACGCGGACACCGGCAAGGTCGCCTGGCAGATTCCGCTCAGCGGACCTGTGACGGGATACCCGATCAGCTATGCCGTCGAGGGACAGCAGTACATCGCCGTCGGGGTCGGCGGCGGCACGCCGGGGCAGCGCAATCTGGCGCAGCTCTATCCGGAGGTCCGCTCCCCGATCGGCAGCAACGTGCTGATGGTGTTCGCGCTTGGAGACGGGGCGTCAGCGGCCCCCACGGCGGCAGGCGTCGCGCAGCGGGCCGCTGCGCCCCCTGAAACAGGGAAGGCGGCCGCGGGCGGGGAGGCCAGACGGTCGCAGGGCACGCCGAGTCGAACCACTCCGCCCGCAAGGGGCTGGTACACCCGTGCGCAGGCGCAGCGGGGGAGGATCGCATACGATGCGCGCTGCGCGTCGTGCCACGGCAAGGACTTCTCTCCGGACGACTACGCGACCGGGCTCGCGGGGGCGGCGTTCGACTGGCGCTGGAGGGACAGGACCGTCTTCGACCTGTTCGAGATCACCCGCACGACGATGCCGCCCGGCGAGGTCGGCACCCTCACGCCCCGCACCACCGCCGACATCGTGGCCTACCTGCTGCAGGCGAACGGGTACCCGGCAGGGCGCGTGGAACTGCCGGCGGATCCGGCGGCGATGGGGCGGATGCGGCTCGGAAAGTGAAGCGTGCGGGCGCCGGAGCGTCCGCGGGAGCGGCGCCGGGCAACGCCGGCAACCTTTCAGGACTCGAGGAGATCGCCGAGGGCCGCGCCGAAATCGTCCCGGGTGAGCCACTCGGTGCCGGTGAGCCGCACCTCGGCAGCCGCGGCGATCTCGTGCCGCAGGTCCTCGATGAACTGCGGCAGCCGCCCCTCGGCCCGGGCGTCCTCGTACTTCATGAAGAGACGCTCGCACGACAGTTCCAGCACACGCCGCGGCTGCGCTGCGCGCAGAAAGTCACGGCGATGAACGCCGCCCCGCCGCGTCATGCCTCCTCCGGGAGGCCGGCGGCCTGCAGCAGGCTCCGGCGCACGAGTCCGCGGGTCAGCGGCACCTTGTAGCGGTTCTTCAGCAGCGGGCGCGCGTCCGCCACCGTCTCGTCCGCCACGCGTGCCGCGAGCGCCGCGCTCATCGGCAGCCCCGCGAGCAGGGCGGCCGCGCGGTCGCGGTCCCAGGGGATGGGCGCCACGCCGCCGAGCACGATACGCGCCCGCCGGCACACCGTGCCATCCATGTCGAGCACGACCGCCGCGCTCGCAAGCGCATGCGTCCACGACTCGCGGTCGAGCAGCTTCCGGTACAGGCTCCGGCGTCCAGCGGCTGGCGGCGGCACCGCCACCTCCGCCAGCACCTCGTCATCGCGCAGCACGTTCTCCCGCGAGGGGTCCGCAGTAGGCAGCACGAAGAAATCCCGAGCGGCGACGGTACGCTCGCCTGAGGGTCCGACGATCCGGAACGTCGCGTCGAGCGCCACGAGCGCAGGCGCCGTATCCGACGGGTGCACGATGTAGGAGGGCCCGCCGCCGAAGATGGCGTGGTGCTGGTTTTCGCCCGTTCGCGCGAAGCAGCGCTCGCCTCCGTTCTTGTAGCAGGGGAAGCCGTTACGCAGGTACCAGCACCAGGGCCGCTGGCAGACATTCCCGGCGATGGTGCCGACGTTGCGGATCTGCGGTGTTCCGACGCTCGCGGCTCCCTGCGCCAGTACGGGGTAGTCGCGCAGCACGGCCGGATGTGTGGCAATCGCGTTCAGCGTCGCGAGCCCGCCGATGCGCAGGCCTGCGGCGCCCGCCGTGATCCCGTCGAGGCCGGCGACCGTTTTCAGGTCCACCACGACGTCGGGCGCGACCAGACGCTCCTTGATCAGCCCGAGCAGGTCGCTGCCCCCGCCGGTGACGACGGCGCGCTTTCCGGCGCGCCGCGCGCCGCGGAGCGCGTCAACCGCCTCCTCGAGGTTTCGCGGGTTCAGGTTGGTGAACGCCTTCACGCCAGCACCTCCAGGATCCGCTCACGGGACATCGGCAGGTCCTTGATGCGGCGCCCTGTCGCGTTGAAGAACGCATTCGCGATTGCCGCCACCGACGGGATGATCGGCGGCTCGCCGAGCGTCTTCGCGCCATACGGGCCGTGCGCGTCCTCCGTCTCGACGAAGATCACCTCGACGTCCGGCGCATCCAGGTGCGTCATGACCCGCGCGCCGTAGTAGCCGGGGTTCAGCGGTACGCCGCTCCACGGGTCGTAGTGGAGTGCCTCGTGGAGCGCCATGCCGATCCCCATTGTGACGCCCCCTTTCACCTGGCTCACGGCGGTGAGCGGGTTGACGATGCGGCCGCTGTCGTGCGCCGCCACGTACTTGAGCACGCGCAGGTGCCCGAGCTCGACGTCCACCTCGACTTCCACGAAATGCGCGGCGAACGCGTACCGCGCCGCTCCCTCGAGGCGCGGTTCCGGCGTGGCGGAGCCGACGATGGTGCCCTCGCCGGTCGGGAGCCCTTTCTCCGCAATCTGCCGCTGCAGGTCGCGCACCGCCTCGATCACCGCCTGCCCGGTGAAATTGGTGGTACGGCTGCCGGACTCGCCGATGGAGTAGGGGCAGCGGTCGGTGTCGCCGCTGATCACGGTGATCTTCTCGACCGGCACCCCGAGCGCCTCGGCGGCAATGAGCGCCATGGTCGTCTTGGCGCCGGTGCCCACGTCGGTCACGCCGACGTGCAGCCAGTAGCGTCCGGAGCCGTCGAGCCGCAGCACCGCGCTGCTGCGCCCGACGCGTGAGTGGAAGGCACCCATCGCCATGCCCACACCGCGCTTGCGGATCCCCGTGTCGGAGGCGGGCGCGCGCCAGCGGCCGCTCCAGTCGAATGCCTCCGCGCCGCGACGCATGCATTCCTCGAGTCCGTAACTCGTGTAGGGCAGCTTGTCCTGGTACTTCCGCGTGGCGTTCTTCAGCCGGAAGTCGAGCGGGTTGATCTTCAGCTCGTGCGCGATGTGGTCCATCAGCGACTCGATTCCGAAGACCCCCTGCGGGTACGCGGGGGCGCGATAGTTCGCCGCCACCGCCGTATTCGTGTAGACCGGGTGCACCAGCGTCTCGATGTGGGGGCAGGTGTACAGCTCGGTGCCGGAGATGGCGCCAGACCCCTTCCGGTAGGGGCCCATCGCGCTGTACCCGCGGAGCTGGATCGCCTGCAGCGTGCCGTCAGCCTTCACGCCCACCTTGTAGTACTGGCGCGTGGGCCATCGGCCGTGTACCGCGATGTAGTCTTCCTTGCGCGTCAGCTCCAGCCGCACCGGCGCGCCCGTCTCTCGCGCGAGAACCGCCGCCATGAGATCGAAGTCGTGGCACTGGTTCTTGTTGCCGAAGCCGCCCCCCATGTACTCGCAGACGACGCGCACCTGCTCGGGCTTCAGCTCGAGGTCGTTGGCGAGATCGCGCTGGCAGTTGGAAATTCCCTGCGTGGAGGCGTAGACGGTGAGCTTGTCCCCCTCCCACGCGGCGACGCTCACGCGCGGCTCCATCTGCGCGTTGTTCACGTGCGCCGAGCTGTACTGGTCTTCGAAGATGCGGTCGGATGCGCGAAAGCCCTCCTCGACATCCCCCCGCCGATAGGCCATTGGCACCAGGTGCCCGTCGTCGGTGCGCGAGAGGTTGCCACCCTCGTGGATCGGCACCGCCCCATCGGCGAGCGCCGCCTCAGCGTCGACCAGGAAGGGGAGCCGCTCGTACTCGACTTCGATCAGCCCGAGCGCCTCTTCGGCGATGTGCACGCTCGTGGCGGCGACGGCCGCAACGGCGTCCCCCACGAACCGCACGGGGTTATTGAACAGGTAGCGCGTGTTCCGGGTGTCGCCGCTCGACCAGACCACGCGGCAGTTCTGGTGAGTGATGATGCCCTTCACCCCCGGCAGCGCCAGCGCGCGCGCGGTCCGGATCGCGAGCATCCTGGCGTGCGGATGGGGACTGCGGAGCACGCGGGCGAAGAGCATGCCGGGCAGCCGCACGTCGCCGGCATAGCGCGCCGCGCCGGTGACGCGGCTCACCGCGTCGATGCGGGGGGTCGGACGTCCGACGGCGCTCATCGGGGGTCTTCGCCTCGGTCCGCCCCGCGCTGCGTCCGAGCGGCCGCCAGGACGGCCTCCACGTAGCGGTTGTAGTTCGAACACCTGCACAAGTTTCCCGTCAGCGCGGCTCGAACCTCGTCGGCCGTGGGCTGCGGCGTGGACGCCAGCAGCGCCTTCGCGGTCATGAGCTGCCCCGACGTGCAGAAGCCGCATTGCGGGGCATCGTGCGCGATGAACGCCTCCTGGAGGGGATCGAGCCTGTCGCCGCTTGCAAGCCCCTCCACGGTCGTCAGCCCCCTGCCGCTCGTCCAGACGGCGAGATAGCTGCACGCGTAGATGGGGGAGCCGTCGAGCAGAACCGTGCAGGCGCCGCACTCGCCGCGGTCGCATCCGATCTTCGTCCCGGTCAGCTGCAGGTGATCACGCAGGAGTTCGGCCACGGTCCAGCGGTCTTCGACGTCGACCACCAGCTCCGCGCCGTTGACGGCGACACGGATCCGCGTCCGCGGGGCCGCGGCCTGAGCGGCCGCCGCCCCCGGCGCGGCTGGTGTCAGGGCGGTCGCGGCGATCCCCGCCGCGCTCGCCTGCAGAAAGTCCCGGCGTGTGAGGTCGCTCATGATTGGGCGGGGATCGTGTCCGACGGTCCTACTTGCCGTAGACGACGAACCACTTGTCCTCGTAGAGCGGGATCTCTTCGAGCTGCCGAAGACCGGCCGCCTGCATCCAGCCGCGGACCTGCTCGCGTGACACCTGCAGGTGCGGTTCGTTCGCGTGTGACGTGCCCGGATGATCGGCGTCGAGCTCGATCACAGCGATGCGGCCGTTCGGCTTCAGATACCGCGCCACCGCCTGCAGGTACTCGGCGCGTTTCTCGATGTGGTGCAGCACGTCGTGGAAGAACGCGAGGTCCACCTTCTCCGGGAGCATCGGGTCCTCGAACTTGCCGAGCACCGCCTTGACGTTCGACAGCCCCTGTTCCTTCGCGCGGCGCTCGAGGTAGGGGATGTAATCCTTGTCCACTTCGACGGCATAGACCGTCGCCGGCGCCACCGCGCGTGCAAAGGGCCATGCAAACGCCCCCGCACCGGCGCCAAGGTCCGCCACGACGTCCCCCTTCTTGAGTCCGAGTTTCTGCACCACTTCGTCGGTCTTCAGCGCCGCGACCCGCTCCGGGCGCTCGAGGCGCGCGATCCAGTCCTCCGCGGGACGGGAGCCGAGCTGGGCGAACGCGGGTGTTGCGATGAGCATCAGTGCCACGGAGAACCCGATCACCTGTGTCTTCACCACCTTCTCCTCCTGTGTGTTACGCTGCCGCAGCCGTTCCAATCATGCGCCGAACCGCCGCAGCCATTCTCACCATTATCGTTGCCGTGACCGCCGGGGGCACGGTGCGCTCCGATGACCCGGTGTCGTCATCCCTGACGTTCAATCGCGAAATCGTGCGGGTGCTCGAGCGCAAGTGTTTCCAGTGCCATGGTCCGGGCTCGGTCGCGATGCCGCTGGCGAGCTACCGCGACGCGCGCGCCTGGTCTCGTGCGATTCGCGAAGAGCTGGTGGAGGGCCGGATGCCGCCGTGGGGGGCCGCCCCCGGATACACTCCGCTCGCCCATGACGGCGCTCTGACGCTGCGCGAAATGGCCATGCTGCTGACGTGGCTCGACGGCGGCATGCCGCGGGGCGACGACCGCGATCTGCCGGCGCCGCCTCCCACGCCGGCACCTGACGACGCTCCTGATCTCCTCCTCCAGTTGCCTCCGCAGGACGTCCCCGCGGAGGCAACTGGAGGAGGAGATCAGGAGCGTCGTCAGG
>Ga0247719_1000042_pt1 | contig 84075 bp, 105 predicted proteins | sample 41E_DmetaG_FD_189046 | JGI IMG/M metagenome (GOLD analysis project Ga0247719, IMG submission 189046) | Soil microbial communities from hillslope of Landscape Evolution Observatory, University of Arizona, Oracle, AZ, United States - 4-1-E_D | ecosystem: Engineered > Artificial ecosystem >...
TCGGCGGTGTTGTGGCTCAGCGTGCCGAACCTGTTCGTGCTGCCCTTCGGGACCGCCCTCGGCATCTATGCTCTCTGGGTGCTGCTGCACAACGAAACGCGCGCCGTGTTTCTGGGCCCCCCGCTGAAGCAGGCATAGGCGCTGATCCGATGGAAAAGACCGCAAGCGGCCTCGACGAGAACCTGGCTGGCGCTCTCGCGTACGCGCTGGGGTGGATCAGTGGGGTCTTTTTCCTGCTGACCGAACCGTCCAACAAATTCGTCCGTTTTCATGCCCTGCAGTCGGTGATCGTCTTCGGCGGGCTGTCGATTGCCTGGTTCGTCGCCATGTCGATCGTGCTCATCGGATGGGTGATCGTCTGGGTCGTCATCCCGCCCCTCTCGGTGTTCCTCTGGCTGCTGCTCATGTTCAAGGCGTACCAGGGAGAGCGCTTCAAGCTCCCGTTCGCCGGCGAAATCGCGGATCAGCGCGAGCGGTAGCGTCGCCCGTCGTGCCGGTACGGCACGGTAGAATCGAGTCTTCCAATCATGTCCAGCACTGTGACCGAAGCGGCCGTTCTCGACGCGTTGAGAATGGTTCGCGATCCCGACTTCAACCGCGACATCGTCGACCTGCAGTTCGTGAAGGACGTGCGCATCGACCAGGGCCGCGTGTCGTTCACCATCGAGCTGGCGACGCCCGCCTCAGGCGCCAGGGGTCCCATCCGCGACCTTGCCCGTGACTTCGTCGCGCGGATCCCCGGCGTCACCGGCGTCGACGTCGTGATGGCGGCGCGCGTGCGCCCCGCCATCTCGCCGGAAATCAACAAGCCGCCCGTCGAAGGGGTGAAGAACGTGATCGCCGTCGGCGCCGGCAAGGGAGGCGTCGGCAAGACCACCGTGGCGGTCAACCTCGCGATCGCGCTGAGCCAGGCGGGCGCGCGCGTCGGCGTGATCGACGGCGACGTGTACGGGCCCAACGTGCCGATCATGCTCGGCATCAGCACCCAGCTCCAGACGGATGGCCAGAAGATCGTGCCGGCGGAGCAGTACGGCATCCAGCTCGTGTCGATGGGCTTCCTGACGAGCGACGATTCGCCCGTCATCTGGCGCGGTCCGATGCTGCACGGCGTCGTACAGCAATTCTTCCGCGAAGTCCGCTGGGACAATCTCGACTACCTGATCGTCGACATGCCTCCCGGCACCGGGGACATTGCGCTGAGTCTCAGCCAGAGCGTGCACGTCGCCGGCAGCGTCGTGGTGACGACGCCGCAGACGGTGTCGGTGGCGGACACGCGCCGCGCCGTGCGGATGTATCAGAAGCTCAACATCCCGACGCTGGGCCTCGTCGAGAACATGAGCCACTTCGTGTGCCCCTCGTGCGCCCATGAGAGCGACATCTTCGGCAAAGGCGGAGGCGAAGGGCTGGCTCGCGAACTCGAGGTGCCGTTCCTGGGCCGGGTGCCGATCTACGAGCCGATCCGTATCGGCGGAGACACGGGGGTTCCGGTCACCATCGGCGAGCCGTCGTCTGCGGCGGCCAACGCGTTCCGCAGTGCCGCGGAACGGCTCGCGACGCAGATCGCGATCACCACCTGGCACGCGGGCAGGGTGAAGCGGCCGATTCCGTTGACGCAGGTCAAAAGCTAGGAGCCAGGAGCTGGGAGCTGGGAGCCTGGAGTTGCTGACTCGCGACTCGCAGCCAGCTCGCGGTCCAGCTTCCGCATAGCGATCGCCCCAAGCACCGGGCCGGGCACGAGCAGCAGGAAGACCCACCGCCAGCCGTACGCCGCCGCGACGAGCGGCAACACCTGCATGCTCACCATCGTGAGCAGGAATCCGATGCACGTTTGAAGCGTGAGGGCCGTACCGACGTGCGTCCGCGGCGTGTGCTCGCTGACGAGCGCCGAGAACTGCGCCGAGTCGGCGATCACCGCGATCCCCCAGACAGTCGCGAGCGCCACGAGCACCCAGAACGGCGCGCCGAACCACACACCCGCCAGGACGCAGCAGGCGCCGCTCAGTTGCAGCGCGGCTCCGGCGACCCTCGCTTTGCCGATGCGGTCGGCCCAGATGCCCGCGATCACGCAGCCGGCGGCGCCGCTGCCGATCGCGAGAAACGCGATCAGCGAGCCGATCCGCTGGGGCTGATCCACGGTGGCGGCCATCCACGCCGCGGCGAACGCGGGGATCCACGCCCACATCGCGTACAGCTCCCACATGTGTCCGAGGTAGCCGTAGGTGGCGAGCCGCGCCTTGCGGTTCGCGGCCACCGCGCGGATCGCGTGCGGATCGAACGGGGCGGAGGCCGCGACGTGCGGCCCGTCACCGACGGCGGTGTAGACGATGGCTCCGCCGGCGAGCGCCATCGCCGACGAGGCGAGCAGCAGCGTGCGCCAGGGGACGTCGGCAGCCGTCCACGCGAGCAGGTGCGGAAATGCCGAGCCGAGCGTGAGGGCGCCAATGAAGACGCCGAGCGCGGTGCCGCGCCGCTCGCGGAACCATCCGGCGGCGATCTTCATGCCGGGCGGGTACACGCACGCGAGCGCCGCACCGGTCGCGAAGCGGAGCGCCACGACCGGTGCGAGCGATCCGGTTGCGGCGATTGCCGCGTTCGCGGCAGCGCCCGCCACACAGCCGGCGGCGAACAGCCGCCGCGCGTTGAAGACGTCGGCCAGGTTGTACCACGCGCTCACCAGCGTGCCGACGACGAAGCCGGCCTGCACGGCGATCGTCAGCCACGCGGTGCGTGCCGGCGTGAGGTCGAATTCCGCGCTGATCCGCGGCGCCGCCGCCGTGGCCGAGAACCAGAGGGTCATGCCGAGGAACTGGCCGAGCGCCACGAGCGCGAGCATGCGGACCGCCATTTGGCGTTTACGATCCGCGAGATTGCCGGTAGGATGCAACTGTGAAATCGCCGGCTTCGACGTCGTTTCGCTGCGCGCTGCTCGTCGCCGCGGCGCTCGCGCCGCACGCCCTGCCGTCGGCGCGGCAGCCCTCCGCGCCGCTGCGATCCGAAGTGCGCGGCGACAGGGCGGTCGTCGCGGCAGGCCGCACGTTCGCGGCCGAGGCGGGCGCGCAGATGCTGTCGGCAGGCGGCAATGCCGTCGACGCCGGCGTCGCCGCCACCTTCGCCGCCGCCGTCGTCGAGATCTCGCACTTCGGCCTCGGGGGCGAGGCGCCGATCATCATCTATTCGGCGCGCGACAACCGCGTGATCGTCATCAACGGCCAGGGGCCGGCGCCCAAAGCGGCGTCGCCGGAGCTGTTCGCCGGCAGGGCGGCGGTGCCCGGCAACGGTCCGCATGGCGCGACCGTGCCGGCGGTGGTCGACGCGGCGGCCCTCGCGCTCGAGAAGTACGGCACGAAGACGCTCAGCGAGGTGCTCGCGCCGGCAATCGCGCTCGCCGACGGCTTTCCGATGTACGAGTTCCTCAGCAATTACCTGGCGTCGGAGCGCAGGGCGTCGGAACCCTACGAGTGGACGATACGCACGTATTACCCCGACGGCCGGGTGACGCGGGCGGGCGAGATGTTCCGCCAGCCCAATCTTGCGGCGACGCTCCGCGCGCTCGCCACCGCCGAACAGGCGGCACGTGCCTCCGGTGCCACGCGCGAAGCGGCGATCCAGGCCGGCCGCGATGCCTTCTACAAAGGTCCGATTGCCGAGCGCATGGCCGCCGCCGTTCGTGCGGCCGGCGGCGTGATGACCGCGGAGGACCTGGCCTCGTATCGCGGCCGCCTCGAGGAGCCGGCCTCGGCGAACTACCGCGGCTACACCGTGCACAAGGCGGGCTTCTGGAATCAGGGGCCGGCGCTTCTCCAGACGTTGACGATTCTCGAAGGCTTCGACCTCGCGAAGATGGGGATCGGATCCGCCGAGGCCATCCACACGATTACGGAAGCGATCAAGCTGGCGTACGCGGACCGGGACCACCATTACGGCGATCCGGACTTCGTGAAGGTGCCGGGCCCGGCGTTGCTGTCGCCGCAGTACGCCGCGATCCGTCGCGCGCTGATCGATCCGCGGCGGGCGAGCACCGAGCATCGCCCGGGCGACCCCGAGCGCATGGCGCCGCGGCTGGAGGGGCGGCCAGCGGACGCGGCGGCCGGCGTCCCGCGCGAACCCGGCGATACCACGGCCATCGAGGTGGTGGATCGCGAGGGCAATCTCTTCTCGGCGACCCCCAGCTCCGGCTGGCTCCTCGGCGGCGCGTTCGTCGCCGGCGACACCGGTGTGCCGATGAGCAATCGCATGCAGGCGTTTCGCCTCGACCCGGCGAGCCCGAACGTGCTCGCCGGCGGCAAGCGGCCGCGTACGACGCTGACGCCGACGGTCGTGACGAAGGATGGCAGGCCCTTTCTCGCCATCGGCACGCCAGGCGGCGACAGCCAGGACCAGCAGATCCTCCTGGTGCTGCTCAACATGATCGACTACGGTCTCGACGTGCAGGCCGCCATCGAGGCGCCGAGATTCAACTCGCTGCACCCGCAAAGCTCGTTCGACGACCACCGCGCGCAGCCGGGCGTGCTCGAGGTGGAGCGGTCGGTGCCCGCCGCGGTGCTGGAGGACCTGCGCGCGCGGGGCCACATCCTGCGGCTGCGCCCGGCGTACGGGATCTCCACGGGGGTGGTGGCTGCCGGTATCGATCCTGCAACGGGGCGGTTGCGTGGCGGCGCCGATCCCCGGCGCGAGCGCGCGCTCATCGCCTGGTAATGAACATTCCCTTCGCCGAGCGGACTCTCGACAACGGGCTCGACGTGCTCGTCCACGAAGACCGCAACTGCCCGATCGTCGCCGTGAACGTCTGGTATCACGTCGGCTCCAAGAACGAGGTGCCGGGCCGCACCGGCTTCGCGCACCTGTTCGAACACCTGATGTTCGAAGGCTCGCAGCACTACGACCACGGCTTCTTTCAGCCGCTCCAGCAGGCGGGGGCGTCGCTGAACGGATCCACGAACGCGGATCGCACGAATTACTGGGAGGTCGTGCCGCGCAACGCGCTCGAACTCGCGCTCTGGATGGAGTCCGACAGGATGGGTTACCTGCTGCCGGCGCTCACCGAGGCGAAGTTCAACAACCAGCGCGAGGTCGTGCTCAACGAGCGGCGGCAGAACTACGAAAACCGCCCCTACGGACTCGCCGGGATGGCCCTCGTCGCCGAGCTGTATCCGCCCGATCACCCGTATCACTGGCTCACGATCGGCGCCGCCGCGGACCTGCGCGCGGCGCACATCGACGACGTCCGCGCGTTCTTCCAGACGTACTACCACCCGCAGAATGCCTCGCTCGTGCTCGCCGGAGACGTCGACGCCGACGAGGCGTTCCGGCTGGCGGAGGCGTACTTCGGCACGCTGCCGCCGGGTGTCAAGCCGGCGCCGGTGACGCCGGCGCCCCCGCCGCCGCGCACCGCCGAGACGCGGCTGGTGCTCGAAGACCGCATCGAGCTCCCGCGGCTGTACCTCGCATGGCATTCGCCGGAACTGTTCGGCGTCGACGACGCCGAGCTGGATCTCGTCGCCGACGTCCTCGCCGGCGGCAAGACCTCGCGCCTGTACCGCGCGCTCGTGTACGAACAGCGGATCGCCACGGAGGTGGCCGCGTCGCAGAACTCGCGCGAGGTCGCGGGGTACTTCCAGATCGTCGCCACGGCAGCCCCTGGGCACACGCTCGAGGAGCTGGACGCGAGCATCTCCGCCGAGCTCGAGCGGCTCTGCGCCGATGGCCCCACGGCCGGCGAGATCGAACGCGGCGTCGCGCAGGCGGAGGCGCACTTCATCTCGCGGCTCCAGACCGTGGGCGGCTTCGGAGGGAAGTCCGACCAGTTGAACGCCTACAACGTGTTCCTCGACGATCCGGGTTTCTTCGAGCGCGATCTCGCGCGCTACCGCCGGGCGAACGCCGACAGCCTCACACGCGCCTCCCGGTTCTGGCTTCCGCGCCACCGGCGCGTGGCGCTGAGCGTCGTCCCGCGGGGCCGGCCGGAGCTTGCGCTCGACGGCTCCGCGCCGGTCAGCGTGTCCTGATGGTCGTCGATCGTTCCTCGCTGCCGCCGCTCGGCCCGCTCGCGCCGTTCCGCTTCCCCGACATCCAGCGCCGCACGTTCGCCTCCGGGATGCGCGCGTGGACGATCGAACATCGCGCCGTACCGTTGATCAGCGTCCTCGTGCTCGTCCGCCGCGGCGCCGCCGCGGACCCGATGGGACGTGAAGGGCTCGCCGCGATCGTCGGTGACCTGCTCGACGAGGGCTGCGGCGACCTGGATGCGCTGGCCCTGCACGAGGCGCTGGGGCGCATCGGTGCCCAGCTCGACACGGAAGTCGGTTCCGACGCCACGCTGCTGACGCTGACGGTGCTGTCGCGATCCGCCGTGCGCGGGACGCAGCTTCTGGCGGAGATGATCCGCCGGCCGCGGCTCGAGCAGCGTGACTTCGAGCGCGTGCGGGACCTGCGGCTGAACCGGCTCCTGCAGATCCGCGACATGCCTCCGGCGCTCGCCGACCGCGCGTTCACCGAACTGGTCTATCCGGACCACCCGTACGGGCATCTGTCCATCGGCTCCGAGGAGGCCCTGCGCCGCCTCACGCTCGATGACGTGCACGCCTTCCACGCCGCGGCGTACCTCCCCTCGAACATCACCGTCATCGCCGCGGGGGATGGAAGGCACGACGAGCTGGCGTCGCTGCTGGAGGGGGCATTCGGTGACTGGGTAACGGGCGGCGACGCATCTCGCGACGAGCCGGAGCTCGCGGCACCGGCAGATCCTCCTGCGCGCCTGGCCATCCTGCACAAGCCCGGCGCACGGCAGTCGGAGCTGCGTCTGGGCCACATGTCGGTGCCGCGGAGCGCGCCCGATTATCTCGAACTCCTCGTGCTCAACATGGTGCTCGGCGGCCAGTTCGTGAGCCGGATCAACATGAACCTGCGGGAGGACAAGGGCTACACCTACGGCGTGCGCACGACCTTCGACGCCCGACGCGGGCCCGGTCCGTTCCTGCTGCAGACGAGCGTGCAGTCGGACGCCACCGTGGCGGCGGTGCGCGAGAGCATCGCCGAGATCGAGGCGATCCGGGGGGAGCGGCCGGTGACGAGGGCGGAGCTCGAGACGGGGCGCGCGGCGCTGACGCGCGGCTACCCGCGGAATTTCGAGACGGCCGAACAGATCGCACGCGCCGCGGCGCAGATGGCGCTGCACGATCTGCCGGAGGACTACTACTCGACCTTCGTGCCGAAGGTCCTGGCGATCGACGAGGAGGCGGTCACCGCGGCCGCCACGCGGCACCTGCATCCGTCGCGGCTGCTGACGGTGATCATCGGCGACGCCGACCGTATCCGCCCGTCGCTCGACGAACTCGAGCTGGGGGCGCCGATGGAGCTCGCCGTCGCGCCATGAGGGTGGTGCGGTTCCACGAGCACGGCGGGCCCGACGTGCTCCGGTACGAAGAGGCGCCGGATCCCGCCGCCGCACCCGAGCGGGCGATCGTCCGCGTGCGCGCCTGCGCGCTCAATCACCTGGACCTCTGGCAGCGGCGCGGTCTCGACCGCGTCCGCATTCCGCTGCCGCACATCCCCGGCAGCGACGTCTCGGGCGAGATCGTCGACGGCGCGGGCAGGTTCGCCGCGGGGACACGCGTACTGCTCCAGCCGGGCCTCAGTTGCGGCACCTGCGAGTGGTGCACCGACGGACGCGACAACGAATGCCCGTCGTACAGCGTCCTCGGCTACCTCACCGACGGGGGCTACGCCGAGCTCGTGTCGGTGCCGCTCGAGAACGTGGTTCCGATCCCCGGCGACGTCGACTTCGTCGCCGCGGCGGCCTTTCCGCTGACGTTCCTCACCGCCTGGCACATGCTGGTGACGCGAGGTGGACTGCGCGGTGGCGAGTCGGTCCTGGTGCTCGCCGGCGGCAGCGGCGTCGGCCAGGCGGCGGTCCAGATCGCGAAGCTGCACGGCGCGCGCGTCTTCGCGACGTCGAGCCCCTCGAAGATGCAGCGGACACGCGACCTCGGCGCCGATGAGGTCTTCGACCACTACGGGGGCGATTTCGCGCAGGCGGTGCGGTCGGCGACCGCCGGCCGGGGCGCCGACATCGTCATCGAGCACGTCGGCGAGGCGACTTGGGAGCGCAGCGTGCGGGCGCTCGCCCGCGGAGGACGCCTCGTGACGTGCGGGGCCACCACGGGACCGCGCGGGACCCTCAACCTCCAGCATCTCTTTGCGAAGCAGTTGTCGATCCTCGGCTCGTACATGGGCCGCAAGTCGGAGCTGCTCCTCGCGTTGCCGCTTCTGTTCGCGGGCAAGCTCCAGCCCGTCGTCGACGACGTGCTGCCGCTGGCGGAGGCGCGGCAGGCCCACGCGCGGCTCGAGGAGCGGCGCCACTTCGGAAAGATCGTCCTCGTCCCCTGAGCGTCCACTTGTCACACCTCCCGCGCGGCTGCGGGGCGCTCGCCGGGCAACAGCGGCGATTGGCCGGCAGGCCGGAGCCGTTCGCCGGACGCGTGTTGCTCGTCGTGAAGGGGTGCCCTAGACTGGACGTACTTCGATGAGTTTCGCGCGTCTCAGCCTCAGCCTTGCGGCGGTCATCGGACTGATCGCCACGGCGCTCGCCGCGGCGACGATCTGGCTGCTCGTCACGCAGCCGGTCACCGTCGCCGACGCGGTCGCCACCGGCGAGGTCTCGCCGATCATGCGGGCGCTCGGCGCGGCGCTCTACGACGCCCTCGCCGGCATCGTGAAGTACCTCTGAGGCGCCGCCTGGCCCCGCCTATAGCGCTCGATTCAGAAAACGGCAGAGGGTGAAGCCGTCGAGGTACTTGAACGGTGTCACGCCGGTGCTGTAATGGCCGCAGGGCAGCACGGCCACCGTGTGCGGCACGTTCCTGCCCCTGAACTCTTCCACCAGCACTCGCGACAGCTCCAGCGGAAACGTCAGGTCGTACAGCGCGTACACGAGCAACGCACGGCGGTCCTGCATCCGGTCGATGTAGGGGAACGGGGAGATCGGCATCCAGATCCGCCGCAGCGTGTCGAGATCGATGTTGCCATCGAGCGACGCCCGCACGTGCGCGGTCGAGAGGCCGCTCCACACGACGTCGGCGAAGTACGGCGAGATGTGATTGAGGGCTGCCGCCTTCACCAGCGGCTCGTGCGCCGCGGTCAGGAGCGACAGGCAGGAGCCGAGGCTCGTGCCGAGAATCCCGATCGACTCGTACCCCTGACTCCGGAGCCACGCGATCGCCAGCCGCGCGTCCAGCACCGCCTGGCGGCACACCGCCAGCGTGCGGCCGATGTTCGCGCTGACGATGTAGTCGGCGCGCTGCAGTTCTGCGGGCATCCGCGCGTCGTGGTAGGGAAGGCTGAGCCGCAGCGCTGAGAGCCCGAAGCGGTTCATCAGCCGGCAGAGGCCGACGTGCCCCTCCTCGTCCGAATTCCATTGCGGGAGAACGAGCACGGCGCGGCGCCGTCCGCGTGGGGACCGCTCGGGGAAGTACCGGCAGACGACCGTGTTGTTTGGTGGATGTGGCGTGGCCACCGCGCTGCGAAAGGTCAGGCGGTCTCCCGTGAGCGTGTACTCCGTCGCGCCGACGGCGTAGAACGTGTCGGACTGCGCCACGGCGAGGTCGGCCCCCGCGAGCAGCCGCGCGCGCGGATCCGCTTCGGCGGGCGCTGCCTGGCTGAAAGGCGGCACGTCCTGGACCCACTCCGCGCCCCAGTCGAACGGCCGAACCGTGCGGTTCTCCGCGGCGGCGGCGAGCCGCCGCTCCCAACGATGGAAGACGCGTGCGATCACTGCGTGCGACGGCCGCGTCCCCGGCCCGACGTCCTAGGCGACATCAGCGGCAAGGCGCGCCTCCACGGCCTCGGCGACATCCAGCAGGCGCCCCGTGCGGTGTCGCGCGCCCACGAGTTGAATGCCGAGCGGCAGCCCGGCGCGCGTGCGGCCCGCCGGCACGGCGACGGCGGGGTGCCCCGTCAGATTGAACAATTGCGTCAGCCGCAGCATCGCCGCCCGAACGGGCTCCGGCGTCCCGTCGATATCGACGGTGCTCGCCCCCAGGGGGGGCGCGGGGATCGAGAGCGCCGGCAGCAGGAGCGCATCGCACGTGCTCAGGGCTCGATCGACGCTCGCCGCGAGCATCTCGCGCAGCCGGAGCGCGCGCACGTAATCCTCGGCCAGCACGTAGCGCCCCAACTCGAGCCGGAGCCGCACCGCCGGTGAATACCCCGATGCGTCGGTGTCGAGCGTGGCTGCATGGTACTCGGAGGCCTCGGCAAGAACGATGTGCAGGTAGACGTCGGGAGTGATCTCGCTGTGGTCGATCTCCACGTCTTCGACGGTCCACCCGTCGCGCGCGAGCTGCGAGCGCACGTTCGCCAGCATGTCGCGGACCTCCGCGTCGAGCCGCGCGAGTAGATGGCCGCGCGGCACACCCAGCCTCAGCGTTCGGACGGGCATCGCCGGTATCGGGGCTGCAGCGAGGATCTCGAAGAGGATCCGTGCGTCGCCGACGGTGCGAGTGAGCGGTCCGACATGGTCGCACGTGCGGCTGAGCGGCACGACCCCTTCGACGGGCACTTCGCCGTGCGTCGGCTTGAGACCCACCGTGCCGCAGGCCGCCGCCGGAATCCGGACGGAGCCGCCGGTGTCGGTACCGATGGACGCGAAGCTCATGCCCTCGACGAGCGCCACCGCGGCTCCCGAACTGGATCCCCCGGCCGAGCGCGTCGTGTCGAATGGATTGCGGATCTGCCCGAACGCGGTGTCCTCGCCGGTGGTGCCGAATGCGAACTCGTGGAGATTGGTCTTTCCCACGATCACGGCGCCCGCCGCGCGGAGCCGCTGAACGACCGGTGCGTCGGCGGCGGGATGCAGCGCAGGCACGGCGGAGCCGGAGGTGGTCGGCACGCCCGCGACGTGGACGAGGTCCTTCACCGATACGGGCACGCCGTGCAGCGGTCCGCGGTAGCATCCTGCGCCGATCTCGCCGTCGGCTTGCGCCGCCTGCTCGAGCGCCCGCTCGGCCATCACGGTGATGAAGGCGTTGAGGTCCCGGCGCGCCTCGATCCGCGTCAGGCACTGCTCGACCAGCCTCGTGGACGAGACCGCGCGCCGTTCCAGCAGCGGCCCGATCTCCGCGATGGTGCGGCGGTCCCTGTCGATCACGGCGCGTCCCGTTCCTGCCCCGAGCGGCGGATCTCCGCGTCCGCCCGCCGGAGCGCCGTGGTGGACCGGGCGAGCGCCTCGAGCAGCGGCTTCAAGTCAGGCAAGCCGCGCCGGTCGGCGTCGCTCACCGCCGCGCGCAGCCAGTCGTCGATCCGCATCAGAAGCTCAACGTCCCGCGCAGCGTCACCGGGATCGTGAGGAAGCGGTGCTCGACCGGATCCGTCAGCCGGTTCAGCGCGAACTTGACGGCGAGCTGCACGCCGAGCGGCCCCACCGTGAGTCCGCCGCCGCCCTCGGCAAACACTCGCGTCCCCTCGTGCACGTCACCTTTGATCCGGCCGGCCCCCGCGATCACGAACGCCTGACTGCCGAGCCCCCATCCTCGGGAGCGGTCGGCCACGTAGACACCTGCACCGACGTCGTACCCGCGCGCGCCGGTGAACGCGTAGGGCGGCGGAGCTCCCGGCCCCGCGAAGTCGATGCGGATCACCGGCAGCTCTTCGACCGCGCCGCGGATCGCGAACGTCGGTCCGACGCTGAGGCCAAAGGGGTAGATCGCCACCGACGCGCCGCGGTTGCGCTTGCGGAACTCCAGCACGTCGATGAGGATCTGCTCGTCCCGCGTGCGGTAGTCATACGCCTCGCCCTGGGCGGCCGCCACGTCGCGCCCGACGAGATCCTCGAGCGGGTGCGACGCAAAGTGCAGCGGCTCGGTATTCAGCCAGTCGAGGCTGACCGTGATGAACTGTCGACGAGGCTTGTCGACGGTGTACGTCTGCGCGGCCGCCGGAGCGGCGAACGACAGCCAGGCGAGGAGCATCAGGAGACGGCGGGCGTGATTCATGGGACCGGGTAGAAATGTGAGCCGGTTCAAGGGTAACGTACCGGTGTGAGCGATCGCATCCTCGCGGCTGTCATGGCCGCACCCCGGCGGCCCGTCGAACTTCGAGAGTTTCGGCGGCCCGACCTCTCACCAGGAAGCGCGCTCCTGCGAACGGTTCGGTCGGAGGTGTGCGGCACGGATGTGCATCTCTGGCACGGCCGCCTCAGCGGTGTTCCCTATCCGATCATCCCGGGCCATGTGTCGGCCGGCGTGCTCGAAGAGGTGCGGGGCCCGCTCATCGGCCTCGATGGCTCGACGCTGCGCGAGGGGGACCGCGTCGCGTTTTTCGACGTGCACCGCACGTGCGGACGGTGCCGCGCGTGTACCGTGCATCGCACGCCCACCCGGTGCGCGTCGCGGCGCGTCTACGGCATCACCGACTCGGCCGACGAGGGGCTGTTCGGCGGCTGGTCGCAATTCATCTACCTGGAGCCGGGCGTCGGCGTCGCGCACCTGCCCGAGAGCATCACGGTGGAGGATTACATCGGAGGCGGCTGCGGCCTGCTCACGGCGGTGCACATCCTCGAGCGCGCCGCGCTGCGTCCCGCCGACACGGTGGTCGTGCAGGGCACCGGCGCGGTCGGCCTCAGTGCCGTCGCGCTCGCGCGTCTCGGCGGAGCCGCCACGATCGTGGCGATCGGCGCGCCGGGCGACCGGCTCCAACTCGCCCGGCGCATGGGCGCCGACCACGCGCTCGACATCACGACGACCGACCCCGCGCATCGCCTCGAGATCGTGCGCGGCCTGACGCACGGTGAAGGGGCGGACGTCGTCATCGAGGCGGCCGGCGCCGCGCCCGCCGTGGACGAGGGGCTCGACCTGGCGCGCGACGGCGGGCGCTATGTGATCGCCGGCCATTACACGGACGCCGGACCTGTCACGATCAACGCGCACCGGCAGATCAACCGGAAGCACCTCGAGATCCGCGGCTGCTGGGGCAGCGAGCCCGGGCACTTCCTGCGCGCGATCGCCGTCCTGGAGCGCTACGCGCGCGAGCTGCCGTGGCGCGAAATCGGCGGGCGGACCTATCCGCTCTCGGCCCTCAACGAGGCGCTCGCCGACGCCGAGTCGATGCGGGTGCCGAAGGCACTCGTCGATCCATGGGCGGCGGCGTGAGGCGAACCAAGATCGTCGCGACGCTCGGCCCCGCGAGCAGCGGTCCCGACGCCATTGCCGCGCTGATCGCCGCCGGCGTCGACGTCTTCCGCCTGAACTTCTCTCACGGCACGCACGCTTCGCACGCCGAGGTCTACGCCCGCGTCCGTTCGGCCGCCGCACGCGCCGGGCGGATCGTGGCCGTCATGCAGGATCTGAGCGGACCCAAGATCCGGACCACCGCGCTCCAGGAGGGCAGACCGGTTGAGCTGGTGCCTGGAGAAGAGCTTCGGCTCCGCGCCGGCGAGGAGGCAGGCGGTCCCGGACTGGTGTTCACGCCGTACGCCGAACTGATCCACTCCGCCCGGCCGGGCGACCGCCTGCTGCTCGACGACGGGCGGATCGAGCTGCGCGTCACGCGCGCCACCGGCGAGGAGCTCGTGACCACGGTCGTCAGTGGCGGAACGCTGGGGCAGAACAAGGGGATCAACGCCCCCGGCGTGGCGCTGCCGGCATCGGCAATCACACCGAAAGACGCCGACGACCTCCGGTTCGGCCTCGACCTGGGCGTGGACTACATCGCGCTCAGCTTCGTTCAGACCGCCGACGACGTGCGGCGCGCGCGCACGATCATGGAGGAGGCGGGCCGACGCGTACCGCTGATCGCGAAGATCGAGCGGCCGGCGGCCGTGCAGAACCTGGCCGGCATCCTCGAACTCGCCCAGGCGGTCATGGTTGCGCGGGGTGACCTCGGGCTCGAGATGCCGCTCGAGAAGCTGCCGCGCGTTCAGAAGGAGATCGCCCGCCGGGCGCGCGCCGCCGGGCGGCCGGTGATCATCGCGACGCAGGTCCTCGAGTCGATGCGGGTGGACCCGCGGCCGACCCGCGCCGAGGTCAGCGATGCCGCGAACGCCGTCGGTGAAGGGGCCGACGCGATCATGCTCGCCGGCGAAACCGCCGTCGGCGCCTGGCCCGTACGCGCGGTCGAGACGCTGTCGTCCATAATCGTGGAGGCGGAGCTCGCCCCCGCCGACGATCACGTGGCGCCGGCCGTGGATCCCACCGGCAGCCTGCACGGCCGCGCGCTGTGCGAGGCGGCCGTCACGCTCGCCACGACGGGTCGCGCCGACGCGATCGTGGCAGTGACCCGCGAAGGCAAGACCGCCCGGCTGCTCTCGGCGCTCAGGCCGCAGAAGCGGATCATCGCGGCGACCCCCGACGAACGGGTCGCCGGGATGCTCGCGCTGTTCCACGGAGTCACGCCCATGATCACGCCCGTCCGCGACCCCGAAGTCCTGGAGCGGTCGCTGGTCGAGCGGCGCGTCGTGGCGGCGGGCTCGACGGTCGTATTCATCAACGTGAGCCCGGACATGACCCGGGCGGATGCCAACTTCCTCAACGTTCAGAGAATCGGATGACTGCTGCTCACGCGCACGGGGACCGCACCGGTCCATGGGCGTTCATCATCGACAATTCACTGCTGCTGGTGTTCGGTACGGTGACCGCGCTCGTCTGGGCGAACCTGGCGCCGCACTCGTACGACACGCTGGCCCACGGTCCGCTGCACTTCATCGTCAACGACATCGGGATGGTGTTCTTCTTCGCGCTCGCGGCGAAGGAGATCATCGAGGCGACGCTGCCCGGCGGGCCGCTCGCCTCCCCGCGCGAGGCCGCCGTGCCGCTGCTCGCCGCTGCCGGCGGGATGATCGCGCCAGCCTCGCTGTACGCCGTACTGGTCCTTGCGGTCGGACGCCCGGAACTCTCCTCCGGCTGGGCCGTCCCGTGTGCGACCGACATCGCGTTCTCGTACATGGCGGCGCGCCTGATCTTTCCGCGCGACCACCCGGCGATCCCCTTCCTGCTCCTGCTGGCGATTGCCGACGATGCGATGGGGTTGATGCTGCTGGCGGTGTTCTATCCGAGCGGTCCGCTGTCGCTCCTGAATTTCACGGTGCTGATGATCCCGGCGATCGGCGTCTCGGTGTGGCTGAAGCGGCGGCGGACGTTGAGCTACTGGCCCTACGTCCTGGTCGGCGGCGGGCTGTCGTGGGCGGCGCTCTATCTCGGCGGGGTACACCCGGCGCTCGCGATGGTGCCGATCCTGCCCTTCATGCCGCACGAGAAGCGCGATCTCGGGCTGTTCCACACGCTGGAGTCGCACCTGCCCTACACGATGAACCGCTTCGAGCACGCCTTCAAGGTGCCGGTGCAGATCATCCTGTTGTTCTTCGGCCTCGTCAACGCCGGGGTGCCGTTCGGCAGCGTGGGCAGCGGGACGTGGATCGTCTTCATCGCGCTCATCGCCGGCAAGCCGCTCGGCATCGTGGCGATGACCTTCCTCGGCGTGAAGCTCGGGCTGCGCGCCCCGGGCGGTCTGACGTACGGGCACACGCTCGTCGTGGGGCTGACGGCCGGCATCGGCTTCACGGTGGCGCTCTTCTTCGCGACGGCGGCCTTCCGGGGACCCGAACTGCTGGCGGTGCTCGACGAGGCGAAGATGGGCGCGCTGTTCAGCTTCCTCGCTGCGCCGGCGGCAATCCTGCTCGGCCGCTCCATGGGGCTGCGCCCCAAGCCGCAGCTTCCAAAGCAGCCGCTGCCGTGAGTCTGCTCAGGGCTCCTCGAGTCGGCTCTTCAGCAGCGCCAGCGAGGAACGCCAGCCGCGCCCGATGACCTCGCGGTAGCGCGCCCACCGCGCCCCCTCACCGAGGCCGCTCTGGGTCACGGTGAGCCGGCACGCCGGCCCATCCATCGCGCAGCGGACGACGAGCGCCATCGGGCCGAGCGGATCGCCGTCGGGTGGCAGCCACCACGCGTCTGCGACGAAGAGCTCCCGGCCGGGGCGGTACTCCACCACGGTGCCATGGAAGACGCCGCCCAGCCGGCCCAGCAGGTCGTCACGATCCGCTGTCGGCACCCACTCGACGGCGAACACGCCAGGCACACGTGCGGTGGTGACCGAACGGGTGACCTGCCACCACGCCTGGAGCGCGACGGGATCCGTGAAGGCAGCCAGCACGCGGGTCGGGGCGGCCGAGATCAGCAGCGTGTGCTCGAAGAAGGCCTGTTCGCGGTCTGCCACGCCGCGCATCCTAGCGAGCCTCGCCCGTACGAGTAAAGCGCCGGTGCTCGGACGCGCCAGGTGTTCGGTGCCGGCTTACTTCTTTCGCAGCGTCTGCACGTACGCGACGACCGCCCAGATCTGTTCTTCGCTGAGCTCGTCCTTGAACGCCGGCATCTTTGGCCGGCCGCGGCCGTTGAGCACCTTGTAGAACACGACGCCGTCTGGATTCCGGCCCGCGCGCTTCGGCTCCGTCAGGTTCATGTCGGTGAGCTCGGGGTCAGCGTCCGGGCCGTCGCCGAGTCCCGCCGGACCGTGACACCGCGCGCACTTCGCCTTGTAGAGGGCGCGGCCGTCCGCCAGCGTCTTTTCGTTCACCACGAGCGGGTTCTTCTTCGTGTCGGCATCCTCGCCGAGCGTCCATCCTCGTGCGGTCTGCGGGATCGCCGCCGCCCTCACGGTGTTGAGCGACGTCACGACGGCAGCACACGCCAGGGCTGTCAGGAACATGTATCGAACTCGCATCGTTGGGTACGGCCTCCAAGCCCGACGGTGGTGCGGGAGGATGATGATACAGTTTTTTCCGAGGTGCGATCGTCGAGATGAAAGAGCAGCCGCTGGCGTTTCACGACCTGGAGTTCCTCAAGACGTCCGATGCGCGTCCGATCCGCATTCTTGCCGAGTACCTCGAGCCGGCGAGGCGCTTCCGCAATGCGAACATCCAGGACACGGTGGTCTTCTTCGGCTCGGCGAGAACGTTGAGCCGCGAGGGGGCGGAGCAGGAGCTCGCACGGCTCGATACCGACGAGGCCAAGAAAGCGGCCGACTACGAGGCCGCGCTGAAGCGCAGCCGGAAGGCGCTCGAGTGGTCGCGGTACTACGAAGAGGCGCGCGAGCTCGCGCACATGCTGACGACCTGGAGCCTGTCGCTCGAGGAGCCGCGCCGCCGGTTCGTCGTCTGCTCGGGTGGAGGCCCCGGGATCATGGAGGCGGCCAACCGCGGCGCTCATGAAGCGGGCGGCAAGACCGTGGGCCTCAACATCCGGCTGCCGTTCGAGCAGGGGCCGAATCCCTACATCACGCCGGGGCTGCACTTCGAGTTCCACTACTTCTTCATGCGGAAGTTCTGGTTCGCGTACCTGGCCAAGGCGCTGGTGATCTTTCCCGGAGGCTTCGGCACGCTCGACGAGATGTTCGAGATCCTCACGCTCGACCAGACGCGCAAGCTCTCGAAGAAGCTGCTCGTGATCCTCTACGGCACCGACTACTGGGACCAGGTGCTCAAGTTCGGTCCGCTCGAGGAGTGGGGGGCGATCAGCAGCACCGACCTCGACCTGTTGTGCCGCGTGAACACGCCGGCGGAGGCGTTCGAGCAGTTGAAGGCACACCTCACGCGCCACCACATGGTGCCCGAGACGGCGCAGGAGACCGGCGCGCCAGGCATCGCGAAGACGCGCAGCTGAGGGGGAAGCGGGTGGATCGGGAGACACGTGAGCGATTGATCGGCCTTTACCGCGACGGCTACCGTGCCGTCGTCGAGGCGCTGCACGACGTGAAGGAGGAAGAGCTCGACCATCGTCCCGCCGAGGGACGGTGGAGCGTGCGCCAGATCGTTCATCACCTCGCGGACAGCGAGATGACCGCAGCGATCCGCCTGAGGCTGCTGCTCGCCGAGGACCGGCCCGCGATCCGCGGCTACGACCAGGAGGCGTTTGCCGAGCGGCTGCACTACGACCGTCCGCACGAGAGCTCGTTGATGGCCTTTCGGTACGCGCGCGAGTGCACGGCGCAGCTGATGGACCGGATGACCGAAGCGGAATGGGCGCGCGAAGGGACCCACACCGAGGTGGGGGCGTACAGCGTCGAGAAGTGGCTCGAGATCTACGCGACGCACGCCCACAGCCATGCGCGGCAGATCGTCGAGACGATCGCGCTGCTGCGGAAGACTCAGTAGAGCAGGAAGGGCTCGCGCAGGCGGCGGAAGCGATCCTCGTCGCGCCGCCAGCCGTCGACGAGGGGGCGCACGTCGCCTCGCGCAACCGCCTCGCGGAGCTCGGGTGAGCCGTAGAGGATGTCGATCGGCATCTTCTCGTGCTCGTATTCGTACGGCGGTTCGCGCCATGCGAAGCGCGCGGGATCCTGCCGGTGGACCTCGTCGAGCAGTTCGACCGCCGCGCGGAGGGGCCTGAACGCGCCGCGGTCGAGTACGTGGAGCTGGACGCCGCCGCAGGTGGTCCGCGCGTGCTTCTGAAACGTCGGCTCGAAGAATACCGGCCGGAAGTGCGCGCCCGGCACCTCCCGCGCGTTCATCGCGTCGGCGAGGCGCTCCCCGTCGATCCACGGCGCGCCGATCAGCTCGAACGGACGCGTCGTGCCGCGTCCTTCCGACACCTGCGTCCCTTCGAACAGCACCGCGCCCGGATAGACGATGGCCGTGTCGAGCGTCGGCATGTTCGGCGACGGCATCACCCACGGCAGCGACGTCTCGTCGTAGAACATGTCGCGGCGCCACCCCTCCATGCGCGCCACGTGCAGATCGGCGCCGATCCCGAAGGTGACGTTGAACATCTGCGCGAGCTCGCCGACCGTCATACCGTGGCGCATCGGGATCGGGTACTGCCCGACGAACGACGCGAACGCCTCCTGCAGGAGGTTCCCCTCGACGTCGGCGCCGTTGATCGGGTTGGGGCGGTCGCACACGATGACCGGCAGCTGGCGGCGGGCGGCCGCCCGCATGCAGTTCGCGACGGTGTAGATGAACGTGTAGACGCGCGTGCCGACGTCCTGGATATCGATGACGAGCGCGTCGAGCCCGGCGAGCATCTCGTCGGTCGGCTCGCGCACCTCGCTGTAGAGGGAATAGACCGGCACCTGGCGCCGCGCGTCGGCGGCGTGCGGCGTCTCGATCATGTTGTCCTGCAGGTCGGCGCGGAAGCCGTGCTGCGGCCCGAAGATCGCCCCGAGGGCGAGCCCGCCGTCGTCGAACAGCAGGTCGGCCGTGTGTCGAAAGGCACCGTTGATCGAGGCGGGGTTGCAGAGCACGCCCACGCGTCGTCCGTCGACGAGCCTCCGGTCGGTACTCAGCAGGCGATCGATCCCGGGAGTGACCACCGCGACGCCAGCGTGCATCATGCCGCGATTATAGACGGCGGTCGCGCGGCGCCGCGAAGTGCCGGGCGAGCTCCGCCGCGACGAGCGCGTCGCCGTAGGTGTTGAACCGGAAGTGCGCGGCGACGGAGTGATCGGCGCGCAGCAGCACGAGGTCGCGCTCGACGCGCGTCACCTGGCGGATGCCGTGCCACGGCGAGGCTGATGTCCGTCCGCCGCCGATGAAGATGGCGCGCGTCGGCGTCGCCAGCACCCGTCCAGCCGCCTGCATCTCATCCAGGGGGAGCGAGGCCGGCGCCGTGAAGTGGCAGGGCTCGGCTCCGACGACGCGGTGCTGCGTGGCGAGGCGCGGCAGCGCGCCGGCCGAGCACTGCCGGCGCATGTCGCGCAGGCGCATCAGGCCGTCCAGCATCTCGAGCTCGATCTCGACATCGGCGCCTGCCGCCGCAGCCGCGTCGAGTTCGCGCCTGAGTGCGTCGATGTCCGCACCGTCGGGCGTCTCGACCGCCGCGTTCCAGCCTTTCCGCCAGGCCGCGAGCCCGGGGGGTTGGTCGTCTCTTTTCCACCAGCCGAAGAGGGTCATCCGATCGCCGGTCCCACCAAATGTTAGGAATGCAGACTCAACACGGGCCTGCCGAGTTTTGCGCGATATCAGCGGTCCGGGCCGGTCCGCGCCTCAAAGGGCGTATTCGCGCAGGGTGCGACATCTTGCGCGTTTGGCGCTCACATTGCACCACCGCCGGCTGTCCCGACATGCCACGGATGTTCGCCGGTCGCGCACATCTCGGCGGATTCGGGATAGAATGACGGACCATTTCCTGTGGTAGTCGCCGTCGTCAACAACAAGGGAGGCGTGGGGAAGACCACCACGTCGGTCAACCTCGGTGCCGCGCTCGCGTCGCCGCGCCGGCGCGTCCTTCTCGTCGATCTCGACAGTCAGGCGTCCGCATCGCTCTGGTGCGGGGTGCCTCGGCCGCGGCTGACGCCGTCCTCGGCCGACTGCCTCCTCCACAATTATCCCGTGTCGAAGGCGATCCGCACCACGTCGACGCCGAACTTCGACCTCATCACCGGGTCGATCGAGCTCGCCAACGCGGATCTGGCGCTCTGCGACGTCCGCGGCCGCGAGCTCACGCTGCGCCGGGTGCTGCAGGGCATCGTCAGCCGCTACGAATTGATCATCCTCGACTGCCCGCCCAGCCTCTCGCTCGTCGGTGTGAACGCGCTCGTCGCGGCGGACGCGTTCCTCGTGCCGACGACGCCGCAGTACCTGGCCATGGAGGGGCTCGTCAGCCTGCTGGCCGCCGTCGAACAGGTGCGCACGCGGCTGAATGCCCGGGCCCGCCTGCTCGGCATCCTGCTCACGAGCTTCGACGGCAGCCGCGCGGCCAACGAGGCCTGCGAGCAGCTTCGCGCCCAGTACCGCGAGCGCCTGTTCCACACCGAGATCCCCACGAGCCGCGCCCTGGAGGAGGCGTCGGCGGAGCGGCTGACGATTTTCGAGCACGCGCGCCGGTCCCGCGCCGCCGACGCGTTCCATCGTCTCGCCGGGGAGGTTCTCGAGCGTCTCCGGCATCTGAAGCGCTGACCCTCCTGAACACCCGCCCCCGCCCCCTGCTGCTGCAATCGGGGTGGAAGAATTCGCCTTTCGTTCCTTGCAGTTTACGGTCGAGCTTGAAGTAAACTACGCCGCTAGTGTTGAATAGCGGCCGGCTCATCCGTCGATGAGCGGCGCTGATTAGGGATTGAAAAAAATCACGCAGCGCCGGGACCGAACGAGTACAGGGTTGGTGAACCGAATGGCGCCCCGCCGAAAAACGAAGAGCTCCAAGCCGCCTGCGGACATCTTCGCCCCCACGAAAAAGGCCGCGGGAGCCAAGCGGGGCCCGGGCCGCCCGCCGGTTCACGACGAGGCGTGGACGAAGGTCACGGTCGTCCTGTTCAACCGGCAGATCGTCTTTCTGGACCGGCTGGCGGCCAACATCCGGGCGCAGAGCGGTGCGGCGATCAGCCGGGCGCAGCTGATCCGGTCGCTCGTGGACGCCGTCGCCGATGCCGATATCGACCTGACGGCCTCCCGCTCCGAGGTCGACCTGAAGGCGACGCTGCTGTCGCGTCTCGGCCGCTACCGCCTGGGCGGCTGACCGCCGCGGATGGTACGATGCCCGGATGATGCGCTGCGTCATCGCGCTCGCCTGGGTCGCGGCCGCCGTGCCGCTCCTCGCGCAGGAGATGGTGATCACGCGGCCCGGAACCCCGCACTACCACTGGCCCGGCTGTCCGGTCGTCAGCGAGGGCAAGGACGTGCTGGCGATGACCCGCGGCCAGGCGGCGTCGCGCGGTCTGAAACCGCACGACGACTGCGACCCCTCGAAGGCCGGGGCGACGCCGGGGCGTGCGAAACCGGCATTCGTGTCGGTCGCGAAGGGGGACCGGTTCTACCACCGCGACACGTGCGGGAAGCTCGGCGACGCGCCGAACCGCGTGACGCTCGACGAGGCGGCGGCGCGCAAGCTCTACCCCTGCCGGACCTGCAAGCCGCCGATCAGGCCGCGCAAGGAGGCCAAAAGGGCGGCAGACGCGTCAGGGCAGTGAGGTGAGATCGATGGCGAAGACTGGACGGAACGACGCGTGCCCGTGCGGAAGCGGGAGGAAGTTCAAGCAGTGCTGCGAGCGGAAGCCCTCGAGCTCCTCGTCGCGGCTGATCGTGATCGCCATCGGCGCGCTGATCGTCGCGGCGATCCTGGCGACCGTCTCCAACTCGAAGAGCGGCTCCCCGCAGCAGAATCGCGTCTGGTCGGCCGAGCACGGCCACTATCACGACGCGAGCGGCCGCGAGATTCCACGCTGAGCCTCGCGTGCGACCGCCGCCGTAGGTGACGCCGGCGGCCGCCCGCTTCAGGACAGGCTGTCAGTTTCCACCCAGTCCCGACTTCCGCGCCTCATCGTCCTGGTAGTGAATCTTCTTCCCGGAGCGGGTCTCGATCACCTTCAGGGCGGGCCGCACGATGTCCTTCCCGAGCTCGAAGATGGCCGCCTGCTCCTTGCCCTTCTCGTCCTTGTACGAGATCGACAGGTAGTGATTGCGCTTCTTCGAGAACAGCGCGAGCGGGCTGACGAGGATGGCGACGCCGACCCTCCGCCCCGCCTTCTGTCCGTATTCGAGCTCGACGATGGAGCGGTAGGGGATCCGCACGGTCGGCGCATCCTCGGTGTTGAACATCAGGTACCGTTCGTCGGTGGTGTCGAGCCGTCCTTCCGCTTTCTCCTTCAGACCGGCAATGGTGCCGCCGACGTATTCCGCTTTCCGCTTGTCGACGGCGAAGGTCACGGTGCTTGCAGACACGATGGTTGCGAGCACCAGCCATGCGATGCGCTTCATGAGAACTCCTGAATGTGTGGGCTGTGATGAACCTTCAGCTTAGCGGGCCGAGAAGCGCGCCTCAATAGAGTCTACACGGGAGACTCCCTTTCCTCCGGCCTTCGGAAGCGCTTCAGGGCTGCCGCCGTTAGCGGCTCGCGGCGCGCCGCAGGCGATCGTCCACGGCCTCCCACTCGATGGCGGCAGGCGGCCGCTCGACGAGGATGACGTCCCGCTCTTCGAGCTCCCGCAGCACCGCGAACAGGCGACGGCCCCAATCCCGGGGATCATGTCCGAGCGTCTCCGACACCACACCTTCCACAGGCGCAGTGACCACGGCGCCCACCCGTTGCGATGCCGCCAGTTCGCGGTAGCGCGCGGCGAGCCGATCCCGGTCGACGAGTTCGACGCGCGCGCGCGGCGCGTAGTGGCGGTGCCGTGTGCCGGGTGACGCCCCCGCGGCCGCGGCATCCCCCGGCGCGAGCGGCCCCGTGATGCGTTCGATCGCCTCGCGGGAGATGGCGCCGGGACGCAGCAGCCGCGGTGGATGCACCCGAACGTCCACGACGGTCGATTCCAGACCGAGATCCGTCGGTCCCCCATCGACGTAGATGGCGACGCGATCACCGAGATCGGCGCGCGCATGGTCGACGCGGGTCGGGCTCGGCCGTCCGCTGGTATTGGCACTCGGCGCCGCGAGCGGGAGGCCCGTCGCTCGCAACAACGCGCGGGCGACGGGATGCGCGGGTGCACGCAGCGCGATCGAATCGAGCCCCGCGGTGGTGATGCCGGGCACGTGCGGGGCCTTCGGGAGCACGATCGTCAGCGCGCCGGGCCAGAACGCCTCCGCCAGCCGGTGCGCCACTTCGGGCCAGCCGTCGGTCAGCGGCCGCGCGGCCGCCTCGTCGAGGACGTGCACGATGAGTGGATTGTCGGGAGGGCGCCCCTTGATCGCGAAGACGCGCGCGACGGCCGCGGCGTCCAGCGCGTTGGCGCCCAGCCCGTAGACCGTCTCGGTCGGGAAGACGACCGCCTCGCCGCGCCTCAGCGCGGCCGCTGCGAGGGAGAGCGTGTCGTCGATCACCCGTGGCTCCAGAGACAAGCGGACCTCGTGATGTTCTCACGAGTGTGGTCGATTCTCAGTGCGGTGGAGAGAGCCCTCTTTGCCTGCCGCTGGATCAGAGCGGCTCGGAGGTGCTACCGTGGGCTGCCGTAGCGAGCGCGACCTCGTGCGCTCGTCACCTCTGCCACCGCGATGACAGGCCGCTCCATCGGGCACTTTGAGATTCTCGAGCAGATCGGCGAGGGCGGGATGGGCGTCGTCTACAAGGCGCACGACCCGAGGCTCGGCCGCGCTGTGGCGCTCAAGCTGCTGCCGGCGGGCATGACCGCGGATCCGGAGCGGGTCGCCCGATTCCGTCAGGAGGCGCGCGCCGCCTCGGCGCTGAACCATCCGCACATCTGCACCATCTACGAGGTGGGGGAGGCCGGCGGCGTTCACTTCATCGCGATGGAGTTCGTCGACGGCTCGACGCTGGCGGCCGAAACGGCCCGCGGCCCGATCGATCTCGCGCGGCTCCTCCCATGGGCCGTCCAGATCGCCGACGCACTTCAGAAGGCGCATGAAGGCGGCATCGTTCACCGCGACATCAAGCCGGAGAACATCCTCGTCTCCCGCGACGGCTACGTGAAGCTGGCGGACTTCGGCCTCGCCAAGCTGCGCGACGCGCGGGTGCCCCCGCTCGAGCAGACGGTCACGCACCTGGCAACGGAGCCGGGGATGCTGCTCGGGACGGTGAACTACATGTCGCCCGAGCAGGCGCTCGGCAGGCCAGCCGACCCGCGGTCCGACCTCTTCAGCCTCGGCCTCGTGCTGTACGAGATGGCCACCGGCAGACGCGCTGTGGAGGGACCGAGCGCCGTCGATGTGCTCTTTCGGATCGTCCATCAGCCGTTGCCGCAAGCGGCGCTCGCGGACGTGCCGTCGGGGCTGGCGGCGATCATCGCGAAGGCGACCGAGAGAGAGCCTGATGATCGGTACCAGTCCGCTCGCGAGCTCGCGGTCGATCTGCGGCGGCTTCTGCGCCAGACGCAGACGGACGCGGCGGACGTCATCCCCGCGCGTCCGCGCCGACGGGGAGCGCTGCGGATCGCAGCCGTGGCCGGCACGCTGGCGCTGTTGCTGGTCGCCGGCTGGTGGCAGTGGGGGCGATGGCCGGCAGCGCCGCAGAGCGCGGTGCAGGGGCCGCCAGGCGCCGTGCGGGTGGCCGTCCTTCCATTCGAGAACCTGACCGGCCACCCGGAAGACGACTGGCTCGCCGCGGCATTTGCAGACTCGCTGACGTTCGGTCTGCAGCCACGCCCGGAACTGATCCTCCTGTCGCCTGAAGGGGTGGCGTCGGCGTACCGCCAGCTCGGGGCGCCCGAGGCCCGCCGCCTCGATCCGCGCGTCGTCGAGCGTCTCAGCCGGTCGCTCGGGCTCCGGCATTACGTCCACGGCGGGTACCAGAAGGTCGGAGACGAGATCCGCGTGACGGCGCGGCTCGTTGACGCCGATGCCGGCACGATCGTCGTCCAGGAGACCGCCACGGATTCGATCTCGAACCTGCTGACGCTCCAGAACGAGATTGCGCACCGGCTCGCCGCGCGGCTGACGCGGGGCAGCGTCGAGGACGTGAAGCCGGAAACGTCCACGCTGGAGGCGTATCGCGCACTGAGCGAAGCCCGCGCGCTCTACGCCACCGGCCGCTGGACGGAAGCAGTGGTCGCGGCGCGGACCGCAGCCGACCTCGACCCTCTCTCGGCCGCAGCCTGGGCCGTGCTCGCCAAGTCCGCCTCACGTCTCACCGCGCCGTCGGTGTTCGAGGGAGGCGACCCGGCCGCCTATCGGCAGATGGCCCGGCAGGGCGCCGAGCGCGCTGTCGCTCTCCGCCCGGACCTGCACGAGGCGCACGCCGCGCTGGCGCTGGTGTACCGGGAGCTGGGGGAGGTCGCACCATGGCGCCTCGCCGCGCAGAAGGCGATCGACGTGAATCCGCGCCAGGCCGAGGGGTATGCGCTGCTGGCCGATTCCTACGGGCCCGCCCCGGTGTGGGGCTGCGGGCGTGATCGCGATGCCGCCCGTGCCGAATCGCTCTACCGGCAGGCACTGCAGTTGGACCCCAGCGTTCACGCCTACCACCGGAACCTCAGCTCGCAACTCGCGATGGCCGGGCGAATCCGCGACGCGCTCGACATGACGGCCGAAGCCTTGAACGCCTATCCGGAGAGCCGGCCGCTGCGCAGAGCCCGCGCGTTCGCGCTGGCAGTCGCCGGGCAGTGGGAGGAGGTGGAGGCGGTCCTGGGCGGTAGCGAGTCGCAGACCGTCGAAGAGCGTGTGCTGCTCGCCCACGCCGACAAGCGGCGACGGGCCGGACGCTCGTGGCAGCGGCAGGTGGACGCGCTGGTGGACCGCGGCGTGCCGTACATGCGGCTGATGATCGCGGCATTCTCCGTCGCCAGCAACGACGCCGAAACGGCGCGCCGCTACGTACGCGAGATGCTGGCGGTCGAACCGGATTGCGCCGGCTTCCTCCGGCTCACTGACGCACCATTCTTCGCGCGACTGAGAAAGGATCCCGTCATCGCCGGCATGATCGAACGCGATCATTGAGGAACCGAGGTGCTCGCGAATCGCCGTCGCGCACCTGCTGCGCGTTGCGAGCCGCACGGGGCGGGACTGCTTCGAAGGGCCCGATCACTGCGGCTGCGGCTCCGCGAGACCCACGCGCCGTCTGAGATCCTGGAAACGCGGTTCGTCGCGGAGGCGGCTCAGCCGCGGCTCTACTCTCAGATACCGGATCGAGCCGGAACCTTCCAGGTACGCTGTTTCCAGCCACTCGGGCGCGGCGTGCTCATCGCCAAGCCCGACCCGGCGTGCACCTCCGCAGTAGTTCAGAGATGGTGCGAAAGGGGGGACTCGAACCCCCACGGTGTTGCCACCGCCAGCCCCTCAAAACGCCGGGTGCGACGCGATTCGGACCCGTCGTTCCGATGCGAACCTCACGTCAGATCCGTTTCGGCGCCGTCGAGCGACCCCTCGATTTCCTGAGGAATTTTCGAGGTGTCGGAGGCGAGTACCCCCGGTTCCTGCCCCGGCTTGCCGAACGCCGCCGTGAGGATCTCGTCGAGGTTCAGCACCTGGCCCAGCTCCTCGAGCACGGGCCGCTGCGTGTGGGGCCGCATGTGGGTGTACCCCTGCGTCGTCAGGATGTCCTGTCCCATCGTCGCGGCCCGCTGCGCCTCGGTGAGGTACGGCACCTCAGCGAGCAGCGTCGCCGCGGTGTGCCGGATCGTGTGGAAGGTGACGCCGCCCTTCAGCAGGCCGTACGTGAGGTCGGCCGCCTCGGCGCCGGCGCGGACGGATCCGCGAATCTCCTTGATCGGCTTCCCGCGATACGTGACGACGTACGCCTGGTCGCGCCGGCGATCGCGTTGGAGCACCTGCAGGAACGCGCGCAGTTGTCGTGAGATCGGCACGACCAGCGGCTGCTGCGTCAGGCCAACCGTCTTGTGTTCCGGCACGGTGATGAACGTGAACGCCGGGTCGAAGCTGGTATCCCAGCGCAGGCCCAGCACGTTTTGCAGTCGCAGCTTCGGCGCGAGTGCGGCGATCGCGATCGCGATCTGCGCGTGCCGCGGCGCGTGCTGCAGCCAGCGGCGGAGCTCGTCGGCCGTCACGGCGACCCGTTTCGTGCGGACGCTGTACCGTTCCACTTTCGCGAAGGGGTTTTCCGTCACGCCGGTCTTCTTCGCGAACTGCGGGCGCATCGCCGTCTTGTACAGGCGGCTCATGATGCTGATGTAGTGATTGCGCGTCTGCGGGCTGACGGCGCGCTTCGGTCCCTTGCCGGTCCCGACGCGTCGCGCGTCCATCCACTGTTCGAACTTCGTGATCCACGACGGATCGAGGATCGGATCCGCCATCCGGAGATCGTGGTACGGCTCGCCCTCGATGGGCGGGTTCTTCGGATCGCGCCCTGACGGCCGGCGACCCCAGAACCGCAGGACGACGCGGAGCAGGTCGTCGACGCGATCGAGGCGGCGGACCTTGCCCCGCTTTCGGATGTATTCGTAGTAGGTGGCCGCGAACTCCGTGATGTGCGGGCTGTGCTCCGCGAGCGTCGAGAGCCCGTGCGCGCGTCGGCGGACCTTCCGCTTCTCCTGTTCTTCGAACTCCTCCGCGTCTTCGCGGGTGAGCTGACCGGTGGAGCCCTGATACACCTGGCCCTTGTAATAGAACTTATACCGCCAGGCGGCGCGATCCTTCTCCTTCCAGACCGTCATGATGACGACGACGATGCCACAGGATCCGTCCAGCCGAGGGCGAGTGCGGCCGCCTTCCACCGTTCGGCTGTGTCGAACACGTCCTCCTGGGAGCGGCATACCTGCGTTCGCCGCACGTCGCCCGACGTTTCGAGGCGGAGCTCCCAGCCGAACTGGTGCGTGAATAGCCGGCAGACGGCCGTGCGCTCACCCTTCACCAGGCGGAAGTACTCGCCCTGGTCGAGCGGTTCGCCGTGCCAGTCGGGACGCTGAAGCACCTGCATCGCCATCGATCACCTCGTGTCGCCGCAGCCAGTCCAGTCGCCGACGGCAGCCGACCGTCGGCCACGAGCGCAACGCGAGCTCGTAGAAGTGCATCGCGGCGTCGACATGGCCGCGGCGCTCCGCCAGCTCCCCAAGTTTCCGTTGCGCCTCGGCTCGGGTTTTTCGCTCGGCCGTCAGATCCAGGGCGAAGCCGCTCTCGGCGAGCGCACCGTGGAAATGCTCGAAGTACTCACGCAGCCGGTGCCCGTACTTGTTCAGGTGTTCGCGTTCCTGCGCCAGGATCTCCATCAGCGCGGCCACCGCGAGGCGGAGATCCGGATCGACCCCGATGGCCAATTCGACGGCCGGCTCCGGTTCGATGCCCGCTCGGCGCAGGAGGTCATCGGCCGTTGAGGGGCGCCGGCGAACCTGACGGACGCGCTCTGTCACGATCACCTGCTACGCTTCACTCTGCTACCCTCTCCCCGTATGGCCGAACGCGAGCGGATTCTCGACGTGATCGAGTCCTTGATCGTGCAGACGGAGGAATGATGTACAACCGGCTCCGCCGTCTGTATAACGAGCTGTTCGCGCCGCCCCGCCGGCGTCGCCGTGTCCCCGCTGACGAACTGGAGGAACTCTTCGAAACCCACACGGCACCAGAACTCCTGGAGGAGCTCTTCGCGTTCGGGCAGTTGATGCTCGACGAGGTCGCCGGCCGCACCGTCGTCATCGAAGGCAAGGCGACGAGCGTCCTGGGCTGGACGACCGCGCTGCTGGCCCTGTTCGTGCTGCAACCGCCAACTCCCCTCGCGGCGCTCTCGCTGACCGAAGCCGTCCTCACTGCCCTCGGCGTGTCCGGCGCGATCGCCGCATTGATTGCCAGCGCGCTGGCGCTGCGCGTGCAGGACTGGGACTGGCCGAGTCAGCAGGACTGGCTCCGCTCGGCCATCTTCGATGACCCGACACTCCTGCGGCAGTACCACATCGTTTCGATGCTCGAGACGCACGAGGCGCACGCATGCGTGAACGAGAAGAAAGCCCGGGCGCTCAAGTTCGCTCAAGCGGGCCTGATCCTCGCTGGCCTGTGTCTCGGGCTCCAGCTGGTGGCAGCGCTCGTCTTCCAATGGTGGACGGCGCCGCCACCCGGATAGACCTACCCCTTCGACGGCCGAGGCGGAGGCGTCGGCTTCGGTCGCTGTGTTCCGGTTGAGGGTCCCTTCACGACGGTGTCCGGCCGCCGCGGCGGAATCTTCGACTTACTCACGACTTCTTCTCGTCCTGGTCGCGAGGCGGGGGCGGCGGCTGCGGCGTGGGAATCGTCCCTTCGACAATTGTGCGCTGGACCGTATCCGGCAGCCGCGCCGGAATCTTCGGCTTGCCCTTGTCAGCCATTGGCGTCCTCTTTCTTGAATCATCGCGCGGAAGATTGCAGCCTCCCCGCCGATCTGTGGGTCTCCCCCGGTTTCACATACTGGCGAGAATCTCAGCCTTCGCTTAGGCGCTACAACTCCACCCGGCTGTCTTTTCGACCATGTCGAATCCACGTACGTCAAAGGAACCTTCGGAGCCTTCGAACGGCTGTCCGAGTGAAAGGCGGTAGACCATGCGTCGGCTGCTTCGAAGAAGCGCTACGATGGCCTTCCCCGCCGCTGCAATCTGTGGCGCTCCAGGACTGCTTGTAAGCGTCTCGGCGTCAACGACACCGAGGATGAAATTTCCGTCTGCGTTCGAGCCGCCGATGTTCCTGATGAGTACTGCCTGCTCGATGTGGCGCAACGCGTAGAGCTCGGCGTCGGCCTTGTCGAATCTGATTTCGATTAGTGGTGGTCCAGACGTTCGCGTCGACTTTGGCAACGTAACGAACGCCACGTACTGATTGTTGTCGTTGCAAAACACCCGAAGTGATGCGGCCTTGTTCGAGGAGGCTAGCACCATGGTGGTGACCTTCTCATCTGTCATCGGATCGACGCTGCGCTGTACGCGCCATGCCGTCTGCGTCTGTGCAACGTTGATTTCCGCCGGGACGAGGCTAAGCATGAGAAGAGCTGGTGCCGCGCGCATCAGAGATCCCCTTTACAAGACGCAACGATGTCTGAACTTCGCTTGCCGCCGGCGAGCCCCGATGTGTCCGCTGATTCGTCAGCTCTTGGATCAAATCGTCGAACGCCTCGTGCGCTGCAGCCACCGCACCGCGGCGACGGTTGGCCGCGCGTACGAGCGACCGCAACAGCTCCGGCGCGACGATTTCAAGCCGGTCGAAGGCGCGCTGCGCTGCCCTGAGGTCTTTCACCAATTGCGCGTACTCAGGCCCGGATAGAGAGCTGCGGATCGTGACTTCCAGTTTGGTCTTGCTCATCGGCCTCCTCAGGCGCGGCGGCGCTCCCTAGCCGCAAGCCTGCCCTCGATCAACAGCTGGATGGCACTTCGCTCTTCGTCAGTCAATGACTGCCAGTCTTGGAGGAGTGTCGCCTCCGCTTCGTCCCGCGTCGGCTGCTTCGGCCACAGGTGCGTCGTCATGCCCATCAGCGTGCTGATTTCAGCGGTCAAGTTGAGCAGCCGCGTGACCTGGTCAGAGGACAGTTCTTCGACGATTACATGCTCGTCGTCACCAGGGCCGATCTCACGCAGCAACTGACGGAGCTCCGCGAGTTTGTCGTTGAGGTACTCGCCGCGAGCGATCTCCGCTCGGTCGTACTCCTCATCGACGCCGCGCAATAGATCACCGATGCTGCAGTTCAACGCCTTCGCGAGTTTGAATAGGGTGGGCGTTTCCGGCAGGCCACGCTTGTCGTTCTCCCACGCGGATACGACCGACGGAGCAACCCCAATCTTCTTCGCGAGCTGTCCGGCACGCATGGCGCGCCCCATTCGCAACCTGCGTACGTTCGCACCGAAGCTCGCCACGCAGAGAACGATAGCCCCAGAGCTATAAGCGCGCAATATTTTTTCGCCTGTAAGTTCCTGTAACGACGCCACTTAGCCTGAAAGGTTGCGACAGCCTGAACTCACAGGCTATTTTTTCGCTTGACTGCTACGAACGGCGGCAGCAAACTTCGCCTGTGAGTTCACACCAGCAGCGCCGACCACTTACCGCTGAACAGCTGGAGGCACTTCGTGCCGTGCCCCTTGGCGCGATGCCAAACAAGATCCGAATCGCTCTCGCGCTCGTCAAGGCGCGACAGGCCGACGTCGCCGAGGCCACGGGAATCCCGGCCCCGAACGTCAGCAACATCGTGAACGGCCGTCCGGTGATGCTCGACACGGCCAGAAAGCTCGCGGAGTTCTTCGGCTGCCAGATCGAAGACCTGTTCCCTGGCACTACCGAAGATCGCCGTCAGCGGGTGAGCGCCTGATGACGCTCCAGGCTGCGTTCCAGTCGTGCGGTCGCCAGCCGCAGCGCGCGCTGCGCGCGGAGCACCGCCGCGTAGTCCGCGAGCAGCTCGGCGTCTGTTTCGGGTGCGGCGTCTCGCTCGGCCAGCATTTCGACGATCGCAACAACTTCCTGCCGTGCGGCGATCCGCGCGTGCGGTCCGCGCGCGTGCAGCGTGGGCTCCATGACGCGCTCGACGGTATCCACCAGGCGCGCCCCACGTCGAGAGCAAACACCGGCGAAGAAAGCCGAAAGCCGCGGAGGTCCCGCTGATGGACGTCCTCGATCTGATCGTCGCGCAGCGGAACTTCGAGTCAGCCGCGGCCTCGGCGCACACCGCGCTGTTTCGGGCGGAGCAGGTGCTCCACGAGCGCGCGCTCCGCACGTCGACGGCCATCGCGCAGACGCGCGCGGCGATCGCCGACGCGATCCGCGCCTGTGACGCGATCCTGGCGCAGCTCGAGACGAACGGCGGGAACGGAGCCGCGGCGTGAGGACCGTCCTGAGGAACCGCGCAGCGTGGGAGGCCTTCGTGACGGCGGTGCATGCCGGACTCGAGGCGGTCGGCATCGAGCGCGACTACTTCAGCGTGTACGACCTGCAGCACCTCGCCCGCGCGCGGTACACGGCGGCGCAGGTCGTGGCGCTCGCGCGCGCAGCCGTCGCGAGCGACTTCCGCACGCGCACCGAACGAGAGGCGGCGCGGCCATGACGCTGCAGAACCGCCTGGAGTGTCAGCTGCGCACGCCCTGCACGCCGCGGACGGCGCGGGAGTACGCACACTGCACGCTGCGTCATACCGCGGCCGTGCCCCTCGAACAGATCGCCGCCGCCACCGCGATCCCGGTGAAGCGGCTGATGAAGATCTCCGCCCCGCAGGGGGACACACAGGCGAAGCCCGAGGAGATCGCGGCGATCTGCCGCTGCACGCGGCGGTACGAGTGGCTGCGCTTCTACGTCCGGCAGGCCGGCTGCGAGTTGTTCGAGCTACCCGACGTCGCCGGCGCCGGCGCTGATGCCGAGGTCCTGGAGCAGGCCGCCGCGTCCCTGCGGTCGCTGTCAACGGTCGTCGACACGCTGCGGACGATCACGGCGGCCGATTCGGCCCGCGGCCATCGGATCAGCACCGAGGAACGGGCGGTGTTCAAGGACGTGGTCGGGCAGCACATGGCGGTCGTCGCGCGCCTCGAGGCGTGGGTGGACGCGCAATCCGACGCGCCGCTCAATCCCGTCGCCGTGGTGCAGATGCGGAGGGCGAACTGATGGTACCCGCACACCTGCGGCCGCGGGCCCGACGCGTCGTGCGACTCGCCGTCGAGAAGGTGGGCCAGGCGACGTGCAGGCACACGTACGCACTCGTGATCTTCCGCGGCCGCATGTTCCTGCGCTGCAGCGCCTGCAATCGCGAAACGCGCGGCTTCGTGGTTTACGAACCGCTGAAAGGGCAGGGCGACTCATGAGCCGCACGACCCTCGAGCGGCTCCTGACGATCAACGAGCTCGCCGAGCAGCTCGGCTGGCCGGCCGACTACGTCCGGGAGCTCGTCGCGACGAAGCAGATTCCGCACGTCCGCACCCCGAGCACCCGGAAGGGCCGCGCGATCCATACCGGCGGCCGCGGCCGCATCTACTTCGAGCCGTCGGCGATCCGCGCCTGGCTCGACGAGCGGAGCCACCACGTGGATCGTCGGCGCACGCCGGCGGCAGCCGTGGATCCGGAGCGGTTGGCGGAATGCGAGGAGCTGGGGATCCCCGTGGATCACAGGTATTCGTGATGCCGCACAACGTCCACATCCGCATCGACGCGCAGTGCGAGGAGTGCGGTGCAACGTTCTCCGCGCGACGCTCGAAGCGGAACGCCGGCGGGGCTCGATTCTGTCGTCGCGGCTGCGCCGCGAAGCGCCACTGGCGTCGTCGTCGGGAGCAGATCGAAGCGCTGCTCCTCGAGCGCCGCGAGATCACGGCTGACGGCTGTTGGAACTACACGAGGTCAGTGGACTCCGGTGGGTACGGCCAGATCGCTCTCGGTCTGCGAACAGCCGAGGGGCATTGCCGGCCGCTGCGCGTCCATCGCCTGGCGTGGGAGTTGTTCCGCGGCGCGATTCCCACAGGTCTGACGATCGACCACCTGTGCCGCAACCGTCGGTGCTTCAACCCCGACCATCTGGAGCCGGTGACCTTGGAGGAGAACTCGCGGAGGGCCAGAACGGCCACCGCCTAAACGAAGGGGTCCGCTGACCCTGCACGGCAGCGGACCCCGAGGACCGAACGCGATGCCTCATCAGAGTACAAAAGTCACGCCGTTTTCGCCAGCGCCGCTCCGGGAGTACGCCCGCGAGGCGGTGGCGGCCGCTCGCTGCGACCAGCGCCACGGTGTCCTGGCCTGGCGGATCGCGAGCCACCTGGTGGGCCAGGTCCGGACGCTGACCGGTCGTCCCTCGGCGGAGCTGTCCCAGGTGCCGCCGGCGGAACGCGAGTTCTACATCGGCCTCGCCCAGGCGGCGATCGCGCTCATGGAGTCGATCGACGGAGAGGCGCCGCCCACGGCGACGGAGATCCTCCGCTACGAACAGCGCAAAGCGCTGGCGCTCGCGCGCGCGAAGGCGCGCGCCGACGCGCGCCGCTTCGGCCACGAGATGGACGTCTGGCGGCCGAGCGATCCCGGGTACGAGCTGTCCACCTGCCGGCGCTGCGGCGCCGGCGTCACCCTCCACCTCGAGTCGGCGGGGATCTCCGCCGCGCGGCAGCTGGAGCTGCCGTGTCAGATCGCGCGGTAGCGCAGAGGAGCGTCATGAGCACAGCAGTCCAGGAACAGGAACAGGTCAGGCCGGCGGAGGGTACCGCCGCCGAGGAGATGCAACTCGAGAAGCGCAGCGCGGCCGCCTCCATCGGGTTCGGCATGACGGCGCGCAACTGGGACGAGGGGTTGCGGATCGCCCGGCAGCTCGCCACCTCCACGCTCGTGCCAAAGAGCTACCAGGGCAAGCCGGAGGACATCGTCGTCGCCATGCAGCTCGGGGCGGAGATCGGGCTGCCGCCGATGCAGTCGCTCCAGTCGATCGCGGTCATCAACGGGAAGCCTGGCGTGTACGGGGACGGCTTCATGGCCGTGATCATGTCCTCGCCGAGCTACGCGAAACACGACGAGTACTACCTCGTCAACGGTGAGCGGCGCGACATCGTCGGTCCGAAGGACCTTGAGCTCGACGACACCACGGCTGTCACGAGCTTCTGGCGCAAGGGCAATCCGAACCCGTTTACCGGCACGTTCTCGGTCGCCGATGCGAAGCGGGCGAAGCTGTGGGGCAAGGAAGGCCCCTGGGCCAACTACCCGGCGCGGCAGATGCGGTGGCGAGCCCGCTCCTGGGCGGGTCGCGACGCCTTCGCCGCAGAACTGCGCGGCATGGGGTCGGCCGAGGAGCTCCGCGACATCCCGCCAGACGAACTCGAGGTTCAGTCACAGGCGATTCCTGAACCCGTCCGCCGCAGCGAGAAGGCGGCCGCGGCCTCGCCGACGCCGGCGGGCAGCAGCGCGGCCGCGAGCCAGGATCCCGTCCTCCAGACCGAGCTCCCGCCGGCCGGCGAGTCGCACCACGCCTCGCCGGAGAAGCCGGCACGCGAGGTGGCGGCGACGGCGAAGTCTGCCGGCCGCGGTTCGACGCAGCAGAAGCCTTCAGCTTCGAACACCGGTCCCACGGTCGAGACGAAGTCGATGGTCATCACCGACGTCGTGTACTGCACGCCCAAGGGCGAGGATCCGTACACGGAGATCAGCGCGACGGTGAAAGAGCAGGGGAAGGCGCCGATCGGCATGGTCTTCACCACGCGTGACAAGGCGCTGGCGGACATCGCGGCGTCGTGCGAGGGCACCGACACGCTCGTCAACATCACCTGGCACGGGGCCACCCGGCCGAACGGGAAGGCCTGCAAGGTGCTCGAGCGGATCGTCTCCGCCAGCTAGACGAGGCGCCTCATGTCCGCCATCGTCTGGCACACCCTCGGGCTGGCCGAGATCGAGGCCTGGCACCGCGCCGACGGCACGGAGCTCCGCTGCGTGCTGCGCATCGAGCACGTCGCGTGGCCGCACGCCTTCCGGATTCGCGCGTACCGGCCCCTGGAGACCGCCTTCGATCCGCTCGTGCTGACGCTCCGGCACAGCGCGCTCTCGATCGACGACGCGAAGCGGCTCGCCGAGCTCCTCGAATCGGAGTTCCCCGCCGAACGCCACGACGAACGCTCGCTCGAGCAGCTGCTCGACGAGCACCGGCGGCAACGCGAGGCGGCCCAGCCGCGGCCGACACGCTGCCAGTTCGTCCACGCGTGGAAGGTGGGGGCGCGCGACAGCGACGCCTGCCTGTGCGGCTCGGTCACGAAGGGGTTCGCGCGCGACGCGGGACTGGCGGTGCCGGCATGAGACCGCACCAGCACGCGCCCGTCAAATCGCTCCGAACGGTTCGGCCGTTCACGCACTGCGTGGCGGAGCGGCCGGCGGAGTGCAACGAGCGGGCACACCAGAACAGCACCGTCGAGGACACGTGCCGGTGCGGCGCGAAGCGCAGCATGAACCGCAACATCGGGGGGCTTGCGGTTGAGTCCTCCGGCTGGCGACGGCAGGAGGGTGCATGACGCCGATGAACGCGCTCGTCGCGACGGCGCCGCCGCAGTTCGCGTTCGACCCCGAGAAGCACCTCTACACGATCGATGGCCAGGTGGTGCCGAGCGTGACGCAGGTCCTCGAGGAGGAGCGGTTCATCGATTTCTCGGTCATCCCCGGCGAGACACTCGAGCAGGCGAAGGCGCGCGGGACCTACGTCCACACGGTCCTGCACTACTACCTCGAGGGCGACTTCGACCTCGCGGACGTCGACGAGCGGTTCCGCGGGTACGTGGACTCGGCGCTGGAGTATCTCGCGGTCGCCGGCATGAAGCCGCTCCGCGGCGCCGACGGCACGCCGATCGCGGTCGAGTACCGCTTCTGGGATCCCGATCGGCGGTTCGCCGGGACGATGGACTACCTGGCGTACGACAGTGACGGGGTCCTCGCGATCAACGACTGGAAGACCGGCGAGCCGAGCGACGTCGCGGCGCCCCTGCAGACCGCGGCGTACGAGTACGGCGTCCGCAAGTTCCTCCTGCCGACGGTCCTCCCGACATACGCGAAGTCGAAGAAACCGATCCGCCGGCGTGCCGTGAAGTTGTATCGCGACGGCAAGCGCGGCCGGCCGGAGCCCTACGAGGACCCGCGGGACCTCGCGATGTTCTTCTGCGCGCTCTCGTGCGTGCATTTCCGCCGCAATCACCAGCGGCACCTCTGAAGGAGCGACATGGCAACAGAAACCGAGGTCGTCACACAGCAACCGATGGAGGCGACCGTCCTCCTGCAGCCGAAGAACCGCGCGGAGATCGACGCCGAACGCGCCGCGCTCGTGCTCGAGGCGGAGCGCGGGCTGCCCGACGAGATCGCGAGCCCAGCCGAGTACACGGCCGTCGGCGAGCTCGAGGTGCGACTCAACGGGTACGTGAAGAAGTTCGAGCCGGTTTTCGACGACCACGTCGCAAAGGCCCGGAGCGTTTGGCAGACCGCGTGCGCGATCCGCGACGTGTTCATCAAGGGCCCCAAGGACTTCGCTGCGCGATGCCGGCGGCTGCGCGGCGATTACGAGCGGAAGCAGGAGCAGATCCGGCTCGCCGAGGAACGGCGCCTCGCGGAGGAAGAGCGGCAGCGTCAACTGGCCCAGCGCAATGCCGAGGCGAAGCTGCTCGAGAAGCAGGGGCAGAAGGAAATGGCCGCCGCGGTCCGGCAGCAGCCGGTGCTGGCGCCGTCGGTCACGCTGCCGAGCGCGGTGCCGACGGTGGCGGGGGTGCGCGCCACCAGGAAGAACTGGACCTGGCGCATTGCCGGGTGCACCGACGCGTTCGGCGGCCGCAAGGATCCTGCGGCGCGGAAGCGCGCCGCCGCGCTGGTGCCGCGCGAGTACCTGACGCTCGACGACGCCGCGCTGACGGCGATCGCGAAGTCGATGAAGGGGACCGTCAAGATCCCGGGCATCGAGTTCTACGAGGAGAAGGTCTAGCACGTGTGGCCGTTCCGAACTGGAAGCCGCAGCGCCAGAGTGCCAGCGCACAGCGGCGGGCGAAGGAGGAGGTACGGCGCCGCGACGGGTGCCGGTGCCGGGTGTGCGGCCGCCCGACGCGCGTGGTGCACGAGCACAAGACACGGGGCGCCGGTGGCCGCGTCTCGCTGGAGAACTCGCTCTGCGTCTGCGACGTCGGCGACGGCGGCCTGTGCCATCCGCTGCTCCAGCGCGACGACATCCTGCCGGTCATGGCGGACGGCGCGGAGACGTTCGACGCGAGCGGCTGGCTGGATTTCGAGATGACCGAAACCGTCGCGCGAAAGGTATTTGGGGATCGATCGCGACCCGCCCACGTGCGGATCGTGGAGGACACGCAGGGTGCCTGACGACAGGCTGTTTCACAAACGCCTTGGCCATTCGGAGAAGGTCAACGCGTTATCGGATCTCGAGGACATCGTGTGGCGGACGTACATCCAGGCAGCCGACGACTTCGGCGTCATGCGGTTCTCGCCGCTTCCTCTGCAGGATTTCTATGACCGGCTGGCGAAGCACTCGACGCAGAAGGTGATGCGGATGCTCGAACGGGTCGCCGAGGTGGGCCTGGTCAGCCTCTTCGACCACCAGGGCCGCACCTACTGCTATCAGGTCGATTGGCAGGACTACCAGAAGATCCGCTACGCGCTCGCGACGGCGAACCCGCGGATCCCGGCACCGCTCCTCGCGGACTGCAGCATCGCCACGCAATGGCTGCACACCCTCTGGCCTGGCGGCGGCGGTCGTGGGAAGAAGCTGAAGAACTGGACACCGGAGAAAACCTGGACGCCGCCCAACTGGGAGGACCGTTCCGGGAACGGTTCCGGGAACGGTTCCGGGAACGGTTCCAGAACGGTTCCAGACCGCAACGCGCGACACGCGGACCGTACCGCGCGTCACCCTGGGTGCCCTGTCCCTGTCAGTAGTACCCAGCTGGAACTACTCCCGCCTGTGCTGGTACACACGGCTGTAAGTACAAACCTACCGGCGCTGTCGCGCCGGCCTGTTGATTCCCTGTTGAAAACCCATGTCGAAGCGGACGAGGCGACCGCCTCCGTCGACGCCGGTGCCCTGGCGGCAGCTCTGCCAGATCGCCCGCTCGCTGATCGAGGCGGAGCCGACGATGTCGGACAGCGAGTGGAAAGCGCGGATTCGCGATCGGCTGGCGCACTTGGAGTTCGCGCAGCCACCGACGAGCGAACCGATCCACGCGGCCATGGCGGCCGTCGAGAAGGCGCTCGAACGGCGGTGGGGACCGCGGCCGACGGGGCTGGTGACGCCGGCTCCACCGCGGCCACCGCAGCGCCAGGCGGACCCGCCCTGGGCCATGCGTCGCGAGCCACCGGGCCCCTTCACCCCGCTGCAGACGCTGATGATCCGGCTGGTGCAAGGGCTCTCGACACCCGGACGCTCGTCGACCAGTTGCGCCAGCTCGCCGCCGGAGGGCGCCGCCGATGATCACGCGGTCGCTCTTTCACCCGCTCGACGACGTCGCTGACATCACGCGGCCCCGGCTGGAGTTCGTAGCGCCCGGCTCGTGGATCTTCCGGATCCCACGTGAGGTTCGCTCGCTCAACGCGACGATGTGGGGTCATTGGCGCAATGCGCAGCGTGAGCGCGAGGGCTGGGAGCACGAGCTCGCCGGCGCGATCGCCGCGTACGTCGTCCTCCGCGGGCTCGACGGCTGGCGCCCCGGCGAACGGGTGGCGCAGCAGCAGCTCGTCGGCCGTCGCGAATACCGACGCGTCCAGGTGCTGCGCCTGATCCCGTCCGCGCGTCATCGGCTCGACCCGGGGAACCGCCGCGCCTGCGACAAGCACCTGGTCGACGCCATGAAGCGTGTCGGCCTGATCACCAACGACAACGCGAAGTGGCTCGAGCACGGCGAGCCGCTCGAGATGGTCGCCCCCGACGGGAAGTTCTGGACCGTGATTCAGCTCGATCGTCCTGACGTTCGAGCGGCGTGGAGGAGTTGAATGGCGAAGCGAAAGGCATCGACCAAGGCCCGGTACTCCATGGCCGCGCGGAGCGGTCGGCACCGCGATCGGTACGGGAAGACAACGCGGAGTCCGCGAACCGCGCCGGCGGACGTGAGGCCGGCTGCGGCGGGACGCCAGCCGACGACGTACACCTGGACCGCCGACCAGGATCAACTGCTGCGCGACTACTACGCCGCCAATCCCCGGCGTGCCGCACGATCCGTGGCGACGGTCCTCGGCTGGCCGTTCCACGTCGTGAAGAACCGCATCAAGGCGCTCGCGCTCGACCGCGACGCCACCGAGGCCGCCGCGGCCCCTGAACAGACCGACTCCCCCAGCACTCACCAGACGCCATCGCGCGCGCGGCGCCGCAACAAGCGCGCGACGGACACGCCCGCGTCACCCCCTCCGCCTGACGAGCAGCAGGTCACGGGTGACGTCGCGGAGGCGCCGGCCGCGCGTCTCCGTCACGCCATCTGCCCGAACCGCCCGCACTGCTACACGCGCGCGCAATTCGATCCGACTGACCCTCCGGAGCAGCTGCGCGAACAGGGGTTCATCTACGGCCTCGATCCGGCGACGCAGATGCCGATCTGCGCGAACTGCCGCACGACCATGGTGGCCGCCGAGCCGGTTGATGCGCCCGAGGCCATTCGCCAGGCGATCGCCGCCGGCGACAGTCACCAGCCACGGCTCTGGCCCGACCCGCCGTTCAACTCCGATGGCGCGCTGCGCGAGCTGTTCGAGAAGCGCCGCGAGACGCGTCTGCTGAAGGAGGCGGCCGAGGCGGCGCAGCGGGCCGCAAAGAAGGCGCAGAAGGCGTACGCGAAGAGCCTCGTCGAGAAGGACGCGATGGAGGAGGCCTTCGAGGAGCGCATGATCCGGCAGGAACGCGAGGCGCAGCGGCGTCGCGATCGTGCCGAGGAGACGCTCGAGGATGTCGCGCGCGCCGCGAGCGCCTGCACGTTCGAACGCAACACGGGGCAGCCGTGCCCCGTGTGCCGCGCCGCGAGCCCCAGCCTGGTCGCCGCCGCCCTGCAGTCGACCAACGGCGCCCTCACCGACCTCGCGAGTGAAGCGCACCGCGCGCTCGCGCTCAACGCCAACTCCCGCGCGATCGACATCGCCGAGAAGCTGCGCGACGCCGGTCTCGTCGTCGACGCGCTCACCGCGCGCGGACTGCTCGGCATCCCCGAGGACGTCGTCGCCACCTGGACGGAGGACGAGCGGCGCCAGGCGCTCGCCTGGGTCGACGGTGGGCTCTCGCTCGAGGAGATCCCCGACGTGCTCGGCCAGCCGCATCGCGCCGCCGCCGCCGGCGCGGACGAGCAGCACTGCGCCGCGTGCGGCGCGCGGATCCTCCGGCTGAACGCCGGCGACGGTGACGTGCAGCCGTACCCGGAGGGTGCGCTGGTCGGCATGCACTGCACCGGCGTCGAAACGGCGGCGCCGGCGGCCGAAGACGCACCAGCGACGGCAGCCGCGGAGGTGTGACGCGATGGGGTTCATTGCGCGTCTCATCGCTCGCTTCCGGCGGCCCCGTCTGACGAGCGGGAAGGTCCCGGCGCCCGCGCCGTGGCCGCCACCGCCCGCACCACCGCCGGCCGCCGCCGGCACCCACACCCATCGCTGTGGCGCCTGCGGCTACGTGTGGCGACACGGCGACGAGAACGCGGGCATCAGGACGGCGCACCTGTGCCCCCGCTGCGGCGGCGGCCCGTGGTGGACACGGGGCGCGTGACGACGAGGAGGAGTGCAATGGCCAGCAGAGCAGAGCGAGCCCTCGGCGAGATCGCCGACGAGTTCGATGATCTCCCCGACGACGAGGACGACTTCGACGGCGAGCCGGACGAGGACGAGGAGGACGACGACTACCTCGCGCCGCTGAGCCCCGCAGACACCGTCCCGCTGCTCGCCGCGGCGCGACAGGAGGCGGCGCCACGGTGGCTGCAGGCCGACGGCCGGATCCGCATGCCGGCCGGCGAGATGACGTGCCGTGTGTGCGGCTGCAGCGACAGTCGTGCGTGCCGAGGCGGATGCCTCTGGGCGGCGCCGAATCTCTGCTCACGGTGTGTCGCATGAAACGGAGGGGACACCGAACCGAGCCGTACCGCGCGCGGCGCCGGCGGCAGCGCGACCGCGGGAAGTGCGTGACGTGTCGGAGGCGCCTGCCGGCCGAGTACCGACGGGCACGATGGCTGGAATGCCCCAGCTGTGAAATCCCGTTCTGACGAGAGGAGAGGACCGATGCAGAACACCATCGGCGCGGCTGCACCCGCGCTGCCAGCGGACCCCGTGATCGAGTGGCTCGAGCGGATCCGCGACTACGTGGTCGCCACACCCGAATCGAAGGAGCTCGCGCAGCGCGCGATCGATCGGCTGACGCGCGCGGACGAGCCCACCATTGGCGACGTCATCGAGCAGCTCCGTCACGAGATGGGCTGCTGGCGTGCGCGCCGCGGCTCCGTTGTGGCGGATCGTCCTGGAGCCACGCAGTTTCCAGCGGCGGGCCCCGACGACCTGCGCTACTACGGCGGCCACCTGGTCGCCGAGTCGATGAGCGCCAAGGCGGCGATCGCCGTTGCCCGCCTGCCGCAGCTGCTCGACGTCGCCAGCGCGACGCCCGAAGGGCGCGAGGTCCTCGCGGACATCGCCCGGGACCTGACCGATCCGCGGCCGACGCAGCGCGTCGTGGATCGCCTGGACGGGTCGCTCCGGATCCACCGGCTCGCCGACGACTTCGAGGTCTCGGACTTCGACGGTGTCGCACACCTCCTGCGCGCCCTCGCCGCCACGGTGATGGATCGCACCACGCCCGCCCTGGCGCAGCGGCTCTACGACTGGATGGAACGCGAACGCGAGCGTGCCCGATGAGCCAGCAGAACCTGAAGAACCCGACCAACACGCCGCGGATCGATCTGCGGTCGATCGACACGGAGATCCTCAAACGCGAGCTCCGTGCGCGGGAGCGCTGCGCGACCTGCGGCACGCAGCACGCGCGCAGCTGGAAAACGGCCGGACGGAACCGCGTGCTCTGCGACGAGTGCGCGCCCGATCACGCGGTCGACGTGACGTCATAGCCGGTTCGTCGGACCGGCCATCAACGAAGGGGACAGATCACGATGCAACCACAGACCACGACGGCGCCGGATGGCGCCGCCACTCTCGTCGAGAAATTCGAGAAGCTGCCGATCGCCACGATTCAGCGGTCGGCCACGAATCCCCGCACGCACTTCGACGATGCCTACATCGCCGAACTCGCGTACAGCATCACGGAGAAGGGGCTCATCCAGCCGATCGTCGTCCGCCCGCATGCCGAGCAGCGGGGCACCTACGAGATCGTCGCCGGCGAGTGCCGGTGGCGCGCCTCGAAGCTCGCCGGACTGGACCGCGTGCCGACGATCATCCGGAGCTACACCGACGAGCAGGTGCTCGAGGTGCAGCTGATCGAGAACATCCACCGCACCGATCTGACGCCGCTCGAGCAGGCCGTCGGATACCGGAAGCTGATCGACAGCAACCCCGACAAGCACAGCGCCGAGACGATCGCGCGGCGCATCGGGATGTCGCCGGCGTGGGTGTGGGACCGGCTGAAGCTGAACGATCTGATTCCCGAGGCGAAGCAGCTCCTCGAGGAGGAGCGGATCTCCGTCGGCCACGCGATCGTCATCTCCCGGCTGAAGCCGGCCGACCAGGCGCGCGTCATCAAGCCGGGCCGGTCGAACGGTTACAACGCCGATCGGAGCAGCGGGCTGTGGGAATCCGAGGATGCGTCGCTGCCGCTCGACCAGGACACAGGCAAGCCGGCGAAGAAGGGACCGTACGACGGCTGCAAACCGAAGACGATCCGGGAGCTCGAGAACTGGATCGCCGACCACATCCGGTTCGACATCCAGCATGCCGCGAAGGCAGCGCCGCTCGAGTTCGGTGAGGTCGCCGAGCAGGTCGCGGCGCGAGCCGCGGAGCCCGGCCGCGGCAAGAAGGTCGTCCCGATCACGTTCGACCAGGTGGCGCACACCGAAGCCGCGAAGGCCGACGACGAGCGGACGTACGGCTCGAGCGCCTGGAAGCGGGCGGACGGCCAAGCCGGCTCGAAGACGTGCGAGCACGCGGTCCTCGGCGTCGTCGTCGCCGGCGATCGCGAGTACGGCCGCTCGTTCGACGTCTGCGTCGCGCGACACAAATGCACCGTCCACTGGGCGAAGGAGGTCAAGGCGAAGCAGCAGGCGCAGAAGCTCCGGGAGTCGGGGCAGACGAAGAAGGCGGCGAATGTGGAGAAGCGCGCCGAGGATCGCTGGGCGGTGCAGCGGCGGCGCGAGGAGGAGCAGCGCAAGGCCTGGGAGGCGCTGAAGCCGAAGGCGATGGCGGCATTGGCCGAGCACCTGAAGACCCAGGCGGTCACGCCGGCACTCGTCGGGCAGTTGATCGGCTGGAATCTGAAGGAGGTCGAGAAGCTGACCGGCAAGCTCACCGAGAAGAACCTCGGTCAGGCAATCGCGCTCGCTGTCGTGATCGACGACGGCACCTACAACCGCGACGCGTTCCTGCGGGCCGTGAAGCCGTTCGGGTTCAACCTGGGCGCCGTCGAGCGGGCGCAGAAGCCATCCGCCGCGGCGCCGGCGAAGAAGGCCGCGAAGGCCGGGAAGAAGCGGTAGCTCGATGGTGTCCACCGCTCTGACCACTGCCCTCACCACGCTCCAGGAGACCGAGCAGCAGCTCGTCGTCGAGCTCGAGGCGACGCGTCGCGCGATCGCCGCCATTCAGGAGATCGCGGCACTGCCGGCCGCGGCGACCCGCGTCCGTGAAGACGCGGACCGCGGCCCCAGGCCCCGCCCACGCACGACCGGCGTGCCGGTCGCGGAACTGGCGCGCACGGCGGCGTCGCGCGACCGCGCGCTGCTGACGCTGATCGCCGGCGGAACGCGTTCGCGGTCGGCGCTGCGGTCGGCGCTACCCCTCGAGCCGGGCGTGACCGAGCGGCAGCACAAGTCGGCGGTCTCCAACACGCTGACGCGGCTGTCCCGCCAGGGCCTCATCGTGCGCACCACGGACGGCTGGGAGTTGACCGCGAAAGGCCGCAAGGCTGCCGGCGCGCCGGCGAAGGAGGCGCCCTGAACCCGCGGCCGCCGAGCATCTCGCGAGCGAGGTTGAGCCCGCGCCGGCGGACCAGGCCGCGATCGATGCCGCGGAGGCCGAGGCTGACAACGTCACGGCCGACACCGCGCTGGACGACGTCGAGCTGCCGGAGCCGGACGCGGACCGCTGCCGGAAGTGCGGGAAGGACGTCATCGTCCTCAACGCGCGCGGGCTCTGCGCGGAGTGCTGCGCCCAGGCGGTGAGCCACGGCCGCTCGATGCGTCCGGGCCTGCGTCAGGAGACGACGGCGCCGCCGGCGGCGGCCGGCTGGTGGGTCGGGAAGGATCGCGACGCGTTCAGCGCGGCGGCGGCCGCACGGGCCGAGCAGCTGCGGACGTCCGCAGACGCCGCCAAGGTGAAGACGCCGGTCAACTTCGTGGAGTGACGACGATGCCATTGCCATCCACCACCGTCGGCTTGCATTTGGAGCGACAGGCGGACACCGCCCGTGCGGCGTTCCTCGAGGTCGCCGGGCCTGCTCGCTCGTTCCAGCGGTCCCTGGAGATCGCGCGGCTGCCGCGCGTCGACTGGCGAGGCCGGCGTCTCTACACCCTGCGATGTCAGGGGACGAGCGGTAAAGGGCCGCACGACGTGAACGTGCCAGAAGGATTGCTCTGGTCGCTGATCGACCTGCGGATGTTCAGGTGTCCCTATCACGCGCACGACGTCAGCGACCCGGGGCCCGAGCAGCCTGGCGCGCTGCGAGGGGAGGGCTGAGGGCAATGAAGCGCCCCCGCATCGTGAAGCCGCGCACGGCGAAGCAGCGCGCGCACGCGCAGCGCTACAGCGCACGCGCGACGCCGCCAGCGGTCGCGCCGAAGGACACCGGGCTCCCCGCGTACTCCTGGTGGGCCTACGCGCCAGCCGACGGGTTCACCACCATCGCGCAGATTCAGTCGCGCCGGATGCGGCGCTCACAGTTTGGTTCCGTGCGGAACCCGACGTTTGGAGATGAAGCATGAGTACCGAGCAGCAGGCGAAGTTCGAGGGATGGGCGGTCGTCGAAGTCTTCGGGCACCAGCGGTACGCCGGCTATGTCACGACGGAAGCATTCGGCCAGGCCGTCCTCTTCCGCGTCGACGTGCCGCCGCTCCAGGAGCGGGAGCGCGTGACGAAGGCATGGGAGTACGTCGACGGCACGCACGTGCCGCCTGGGTCCACGGTGAAGGAGGCGCCGGTCCAGGGCTACACGAAGCTGTTCGGGGTCGGGGCGATCTACGGCATCACGCCCTGCACGCAGGAGGTCGCCGAGCGCGCCGTCGCCGGCATGCAGCAGCGGAAGCTCTCGGTCGTGTCGCTCGCCGAGGAACGCTCGCTGCCGGCGCCGGCGTCCGCGGGCGTCGACGAGGAACCGTCGGAGATCTTATGACGATGAAGACCTTCACGATCGGCTGCCTGGCGTTTCTGGTCGGCGGTGTCATCACTATTCAGTTCAGGCTGGAGCAGATTCGTCGAGGTATCGCAGCCCTGGACGTGGCTCGGCCCATCACGGCCGTTGCCGCTCAGGCGACGCCACTCGCCACCGAGGCGGACCGCGCGATCGCGCCGCTGGAGATCTCGCGCGACGGGCGCCAGGTCACGTTCCGCGGACCTGCTCCCGACGACCTCCAGGTCTGCGTCGTGCTGCCGCTCGGGCAGACCTCCAGCGTGAAGTGGCGGGAGTGCTTCACCGTTGGCGACGTGCGCCGCGGCCGCTTCGGGGTGAAGTGATGGCGGAGAACAGCAGCATCGAATGGACGGATTCTACGTGGCCCGTGGTGACCGGCTGCGATTACGCCTCGCCCGGGTGCGCGAACTGTTACGCCGTCCGTGACGCGCGGCGTCTGAGCCACAACCCGAATCCAAGGGTGGCAGCGGCATTCGCGGGCGTCGTCGAGCCGACGGCAGCCGGCAAGCTGCGGTGGACGGGGCGGGTGAACTGCCTGGAGGAGCGGCTGGACTGGCCGCTGAAGTGGAAGCGGCCGCGGAAGATTTTTGTGTGCAACCAGAGCGACCTGTTCCATGAGGACGTTCCGCAAGCGTTCATCATCGCGGTGTTCAACCGGATGGCTCGGGCGCCACAGCACACGTTTCAGGTGCTGACCAAGAGGCCAGCGCGGATGCGGGAGATGGTGCAGTTGATCGACGCGCTGCGTGGTGGCTCCAGCCTTTACGCGAATTGGCCGCTCCCGAACGTGTGGCTCGGCGTCTCGGTGGAGAACCAGCGATTCGCCGACGAGCGGATCCCGCTCCTGCTCCAGACGCCCGCGGCGGTGCGGTTCATCTCCGCCGAGCCGTTGCTCGGTCCCCTCGAGCTGCGCCACGACTGGCTCTATGAATACCGGAACCTGAACCCCGTGAAGGCGATCGTTCCTGCTGGCGCGCCGCTGCCGCGGCTGTCATGGGTCATCGTCGGCGGGGAGAGCGGCAAGGGCGCGCGGCCGTTCGATCTCGCGTGGGCGCGCTCGATCGTCCAGCAGTGCCAGGCGGCAGGGACAGCGGTGTTCGTGAAGCAGCTCGGGGCGAAGCCGCTGGAGTTCTTCCGCCGCCGCCCTGAGGACCCGCAGCACGTCGAAGGATGGACCGCGGTTTACTCCGGTGATCAGGCGTCGTGGTACCGCTACCTACGGCTGAAGGACAAGAAGGGCGGCACACCAGACGAGTGGCCTCACGAGGGCCTGCGCGTCAGGGAGTTCCCTGAGGTGGCGCCGTGCCGTCCCTGATTCCGTTCACCCCGCGGCCGCCGAAGCCGCGTGAACCGGAGCAGCCGGCGCTCTTCGAGTCCGCCGAGGCCGACTGCGTCACGCAGCACGATTTCCAGCCGACGCAGACCGTCTGGCCAGGCGAAACCTTCGAGCGAATGACCTGGACGTGCACCCGGTGCGGCGAAGTGCGGGGACGGTGCTGATGGCGAAACGAAACGATCCACCACCACAGGTGAAGGTCACCGTCGCGAAGTGCGTCATCCAGGCCAGCTTCGCCGTCGTGTGCCCGCTCTGTGGTGTGACCGTACCAGCGGGGCAGCTGCACGAGTGTTCGACGAAGAGGTAATCAGCGAAAGGGGCATAGCCATGGCGTTCTGGATCACGTTCGAAGACGGGAAGCGCGGCAGCATCGAAGTTCGACAGGGAGAGGATCCGCGGGCGATCGCCGCCACGTTTGGCGTCGTGAAGACGATCGATCCCCTGCCGTATCCGGCGACGCCGCAGCTCCGGAGCGTCACGGGCTGTCCGCCCTTCTGCTACTCGCCCCAGACCTGTAAAGGGCGCACCAGCTGTCCGAAGTCGTACGCCTGCAGCGAGTGAGGGACCGCATGTTCACGAGCGCGAAGTTTGCGGACTACCGATCGCCGGCGTGGGAGCGCTGGCGAGAAGTCGAGCGCGACGGCCGCGGCCACGTCCGCTATTGCGGCGGGTGCGGCTTCGCGCACCGCGTCAACAACCACGCGCCGAAGCGGGAGGCCGCGCCCGTGCCGCCCGTCGCAGGCGCGTCACCAGGAACCCTGCACGTGGACGTGTAGGAGGCGACGGGCCGCGCCCACTGGTTGAGGGCGAGCGCGACCCGTCTGAGGCGGACCCGGACACGCGGCGCCAACCGCGCGCCGGGCCCTGAGCGAGTACAGCGCTGGAGACGACCCAGCACCTTCCCCGCCTGGCGGGACCTATCGGTCCCTGCCGGGCTCAGGTGTAGGCGTGTCCAGCCCTAAAGAAAAACCAGAAAGTCTCGATCTATCGGCACTTACGCCCGATCCCAACAATGCCCGACGGCACAACGCCCGGAACCTCGAGATGATCACCGACGCACTCCAGGAGGTCGGCGCCGCGCGCAGCATCGTCATCGACGAGGAGGGGACGATCCTCGCCGGCAACGCGACCGTGGAAGCCGCGGCGCGCGCCGGCATCGAGAAGGTTCTCGTCGTCGACGTCGACGGCCGGACGCTCGTGGCGGTCCGGCGACGGGACCTCGCGCCGGAGCAGAAGGTCAAGTTGTCGGTGTACGACAACCGCGCGGCCGAACTCGCCGAGTGGGATCCCGCCGTCCTCGCGCGCCTGCAGCAGGAGTTTCCAGACTTCGACATCCACGCGTTCTGGGACGCGCGCGAGTTCGACCAGGTCATGGAGGGGCTCGGCGAGAGTGCGCCAGGCTTCACCGACCCAGACGCGATCCCGCCGCTGCGCGGCACCGACATCATGCCTGGTGACGTCTTCCGGCTCGGCGCGCACCGACTCCTGTGCGGCGACAGCACGAACCCGGCACACGTCGCCGCGCTGTTCGCCGGCGCCGTCCCGTTCCTCATGGTGACGGATCCGCCGTACGGCGTGGAGTACGACCCGACCTGGCGCAACCGCGCCGGCGTCAGCGAATCACTGCGCACAGGGGCGGTCGCGAACGACGATCGCGCCGACTGGTCCGACGCCTGGCGCCTGTTCCCGGGCGACGTCGCGTACGTGTGGCACGCCGGCATCTACTCCTCGGTGGTGGAGTCGTCGCTGGTGGCCACCGGCTTCGAGCCGCGGGCGCAGATCATCTGGCGAAAGCCGAGGTTCGTCCTGAGCCGCGGGCATTACCACTGGCAGCACGAGCCCTGCTGGTACGCCGTGCGCCGCGGCGCCGCCGCGAAGTGGACCGGACGCCGCAATCAATCGACCGTCTGGAACCTGGCGACCTTCCTCCGCTGCAACCACTGCGGCGCCGTGCTCGCCGAGGCGGCCGACGTTTCTGCCTCGACGGTCTGGGACATCGAGCACGCGGACGAAACCGGCGTGACGCGACACGGCACGCAGAAGCCGGTCGAGTGCATGGAGCGCCCGCTCCGGAACCACGGCGGCCGCGGCGATGCCGTGTACGAGCCGTTCAGCGGGAGCGGCTCAACCCTCATCGCTGCCGAGCGGCAGCGCCGTGCGTGCTTTGCCATCGAGCTCACGCCCGGCTACGTCCAGATGGCGATCGATCGATGGGAGCACTACACCGGACAGAAGGCGTAGAAGGTCGGCGAGATCCGCTGACCACAACACAGGAGAGACGTGTGAATCGAAAACTCTACGTCGGCAATTTTCCGTTCGCCACGACGGAGCGCGAGCTGCGCGAGGCCTTCAGCCAGGCGGGCGCCGTCGAGAAGTGCAACGTCGTCAACGACAAGGACACCGGTAGGCCGCGGGGCTACGGCTTCGTCACGATGGCGACCGAGGCGGACGCCCTGGCGGCGATTCAGCGATTCGACGGCACCGACTTCGGGGGGCGCACCCTCGTCGTCTCGCCGGCGAAGGAGTCGCCGCGGCCGGACGGCACTGGGTCCGGCCGCCGTGACGATCGCGAGTACCACCGGCGCGAGGACCGGCGCGATCGCCGGTCACAGCGAGAGGCGCGCTGGTAGGTCATGAAGCCGCACACGATCCACCTCGGGTACGAGGTCGGGACCGGCGACCCCGTGGCGATCCCGTTGAAGCACCTGGTCATCACCGGCATGACGCAGGAGGCCGGGAAGACCACCGCGCTCGAAGCGCTGATCTCGCGCGCGCCCGCCCGGGCGATCACCTTCGTGACCAAGCGCGGCGAGGGCGCGTTCGCCGGCGGCCGCCGGATCCCGCCGTTCTTCCGCGAGCGCGCTGACTGGGTGTTCGTCTCGTCGCTGATCGACGCCACGCTCGGCGAAAAGAACAAGTTGCTGCGCTCCTGGCTGATGAAGGTGTGCCGCAACACGTCGACGCTCGCCGAGGTCCTCGTGAACGTCCGCACGGCGAAGGCCTCGGCGCGTGGCTTCTCGGAAAGCATCTACACCGAGATCGAGGGCTACCTCGAGCTCGTGGTCCCGCAGCTGCGGCGGCTGCCGGCGCACACCTCGCTGACGATCGGCGAGGGCCTGAACGTCATGGACCTCTCGCCGTACAGCACGGAGCTCCAGGCGCTCGTGATCCGGTCGGTGCTCGAGCACGTGTACGCGCACGAGCGAGACGTCATCACGGTGATTCCGGAGGCCTGGGAGTTCATCCCCGAGGGCCGTGGGACGCCCGTGAAGCGCGAGGCCGAGGTGCTGATCCGCAAGGGCGCGAGCCTCGGCAACTACGTGTGGATCGACAGCCAGGACCTCGCCGGCGTCTGGAAGACCGTCGTCCGCGCGGCCGCGGTGTGCCTGGTCGGCGTCCAGCGCGAGGCGAACGAGATCAAGCGCACGCTCGCCAACATCCCTGGTGGCATCGCAAAGCCGAAGGCGGCCGACGTCGCCACGCTGGAACTCGGGCAGTTCTACGTCTGCCATGGACGGCACGCGGTGAAGACCTACGTGCAGCCGGCGTGGATGCCACTGGAAACGGCGCGGCTCATCGCGACGGGCACGGTGACCGTCGCCGACGCGATCAGGTCGCGGGCCTTCGTCAACAAGCTACGGGAGGAGGAGCAGGTGAATGCAGCAGAAGCGGAACGCATCCGGCAAGAGAGCCAGCAGCTCGCGCGCGACAACGAGACGCTTCGCCGCGAGAACGACGACCTACGGCGACGGATCGACGCGCTCGAGAGCAGCCGTAGATCGGCTGATCAGCGACACCAGGATCCTCGGCGCGAGCCTGGTGATCAGTCCGGCGCTGGAGGCAATGACGCCGGCTCAGCGGCGAGCGCTCGGACGGATCATGCGGCAGGCGGGACGGCTCGCCAGGTGCAGCAGATCGCCGGCGCGACGCCGCTGACGAACGACGCGCTGTACGCGGAGCTGCTCGCGCGGCTCGTGCAGGACGCGGCGAAGGATCCCGTGCTGCTCCGCGTGATCGCCACGAAGCCGGAGCTCGAGGTCCTCGTCGAGCGGAAGATGATCCAGATGGACGGCAGCAGCCTCAAGGGACGCGTCGCGCGGCTGATCGCCGAGGGGTTCTTCCGAGAGCCGCGCACGCAGGGCGCGACGCGCTCGGAGCTGAAACGTACCGGGCCCGACGTGAACAGCGGGAACCTGTCGCGCGCCTTCAGTGAGTTCGTGCGGGACGGATTCCTGACCGACGAGGGATCGGTCGGGTACCGCGAAGTCGCGGGGATGAAGACGCTGGGCGACGTGCGGCGGGCGATCCGGTGGCTCTCGGAGCGCGTGTCGGTAGCGGCCCGCTCCATCGAAGACGTGCTGCACAACGAGAGGGAGCGAGACGGGCATGTGCGCGTGCTGCAGCAGGCGGCCAACGTCTTGGAGGCCGTAACTGCTGCAAAATCACCGAGTTCGACCTAACGGGAAATTCCGTTCGATTTTTGTAGACAAAGCCAAGCGAGCCGACGTATAGTCTGTCTATCGACGGCGGGCACGGAGAGCCTGCCACACCACAGCGCCCGGTGCGTAGGGCGCCAGAACTCAGGAGACGCTGAGATGACCCACCAGACCGACGCCCTCACCCAGACCCAGCAGACCGCGCTCGAGACCGCCGCCCGCGAGTGGCTCGCCGGCGAGCCCGAGGGCACGACCCCCGAGATCCTCGACGGCGGGATGTACGACGATCTGATCCGCGAGACCATCGGGCTCCCCGAGGGATCCAGCATCCCAACCGACGCGTGGCACATCGTGCGGCGGGTCTACGCCGACCTGCGCCGATGGGAACTGATCGAGGGCGGCGACGGCTTCGCCTACGCCACGATCGAGGCAGACAGCGTCGAGGACGCGCTGGAGATCGCGCGCGGCAACGTGGATCGCGACCAGTACGACCCCGCAGACGAGCAGTCGACGCTGTACATCGACGTCTGCGCGCGCAACATCGTCACCGGCGAGATGGCCCGGGCGACCGTGGTGCTGGAGCCCGAGGCGCCCGAGTGCCTCGCCGGGCAGGAGCACGACTGGCAGAGCCCCCACGAGCTCGTCGGCGGGATCAAGGAGAATCCCGGCGTGTGGGGCCACGGCGGCGGCGTCATCATCCACGAGGCGTGCCTCCGCTGCGGCTGCCGCCGGACGACCGACACGTGGGCGCAGCGTCCCGACACCGGCCAGCAGGGACTCACCGAGGTCCGCTACGAGGCGGACTACTACGACCTCGACGAGCTGGGCTACGTCGTCGAGGAGCGCGAGATCCCGACCGTCACGGCCGACCAGCTCACCATCTGCCGCAGCGACCTGGGCGACGGTGGCTGGAGCCTCCACCGCGGCGACGAGGACGACGTCCTGGCGAGCGGCGAGGCGGAGCAGACGGACGACGGCTGGAGCCGGCCGAACGCCGACGACTACCGCGCCGCGATCGATGCGAGCCGCGAGTCTCGCTGGATCGTGCTCGACCGCTCGGACTCGACCTACACCGTCGCGCGGGACGAGGACGACGCGCGCGAGATCGCCTATCGCTGCCGCCTCGGGCACGTCGGCGCCTACGTGTGGCAGGACGCCGAATGACCCGCCCACAGTTCGCGCCGCGCGGCTCCCACCGCGCGCGCACGATCCTTACGGCCGTGTCGCGGGGCTACCCGGACGCATGGACGCAGGTCGATCGGTTCCGGCAGTCCCGCGGGCGGGAGCTGCCGGCGTGGCCCATCTGGTGCTATCTCCCGTTGCACGGCGCGTACGCGATCGTGAGCGGCGGGGAGGATCGGCGCGTCCCGCTCGATCACATCCACCACGTCGGCATCCTCGGCGCGCTCGCGGCCTGGCGCGTCACCCAGGGGATCTACCGCTACGACCCGCAGCTCTACGCCGCGCTGCGCGAGACGCCGATGCCGGACGATCTGCCGGTGTCGGTCCTCTACCGGCTACCCGAGTGGTGCGTCTACCTCGAGACGCCCGGCGAGACTTGGATCGAGGGGCGGCCGATGCACGGCGTCTGGATCCACCTGGAGTGGGACGAGGGTGGCGCGGACGAGCTGCGGCTCGTGCTCGATACCGCGGAGGATCCATCGGATCCGCTCGACGCGGCCCACGGGCTGATCCCGCTGCCGCTCGTGCTCGGGCAGGGCTCGATCGCCGACGCGCTCCGGCGCGTCGTCGCCAGTGGCACGATGCGCGCGCAGGAGGCCGGCTACGGGGTCGCCTCGCCTGCCGTCACGGACGTCGAGCGCCTCTCGGCGTGGCTGTGGCCGATCGTCTCGCTGGCGCTGTACCTGTGTGCGGATGAGCCCGACATCGCCGGCGATCGCCGCCCGCGGCGCCCGGCGCCGACACGGACGAAGGCGGGATACCGCATCTTTCCGCCGGACCGTCTCACGACGTGGGACGTCGGTGTGCGGATCGGCGCGGCGATCCGTCGGTGGCAGGAGCGGGACGCACGCGAGGCGCGCGAGGCGACGGCATCAGGTCGCGCGCGGCCGCGGCCCCACATTCGGAGAGCGCACTATCACAGCTTCTGGCGCGGCCCGCGAGACGAGGCGCGCGCCAGCGAGCGGCAGCTCGTGCTGCGGTGGCTCCCGCCGATCCCGGTGAATGTCGCAGGAGACGATGATGTCGTCACGACGATCCACGACGTCGAGTAGAATACGCCGATCACAGGAGGAGCCGAATGGAGCTCGACGTGACGATCCAATGCGACGAGGACGGCGCGTTCATCGCGGAGTGTCCATCGATCCCGGGGTGCGTCAGCCAGGGGGCGACACGCGACGAGGCGCTCTCGAACGTGCGCGCAGCGGCGATCGAGTGTCTCACCGTGCGGCGCGAGTCGGGTCTGCCTCTCACGATCGAAACCGCCCGTATCACGCTGGACATGTGATCGGAGGATCCACGACGTCCCGTCGGGCTGACGCCGGCCGCCTCGGCGGCGCCGTCACGTCCCCGGCGAAGGCCGCGGCCGCTCGGCGCAATGGTGCGCTGAGGTCTCGGTCAATCTGCACCTGCCACTGCCTCTACAGCCGACACCGCGCGCAGCGCGACGGGTCACGCGGGAGCTGCAAGGATTGCCCGTGCCCCCGGTTCCGCCTGCTGGACGCCCGCAAATAACTGTCTACACTGAGGTGCGGAGGTGTTCGGGTGGACGACCCCCGCACGATCAAGGGCCCGATCGCGGGCCCCGACGACATCCCGGCCGGCTTCGCCCTCGGCCCGGGTGGGCTTCTCGTCCCGCAGGGTGACGCCCCCCGCGCGCGCGAGGTGTGGCGCGAGGAGGAGCGGAAGGCGATCCTGGCGGCCATCCGGATCGCCGAGCGGCACGACCTGCTCCTGATGGTCGGCTGCAAGGACGACCGGTGCGCCGAGCACCCGCTGGTGGTCGAGCGGGAGCTGGAGGACGGCTCCCTGGCGTGGGTGTGCGACCACAAGGTGCGCGTCCTGACGCGGCCGCCTCGCCCGCGGCCGGCGCGGAAGGGGTTCAGGCCCTGAGATGGCCTACCGGGTCATTTGCGAGGCTTGCGGACAGGCCATGGGGAACCCCGCCTGCGCCGTTTGTCGGCGCTCTGGGGGCAGCCAGAGCCTCGGACGGGCCGAACCGGCGCGGCCGCCTGACCCGCCTCGCCGGCCACCTGCTGGCGGTACGCGCGAGCGCCGCGATCCTCGCCGCCAGCACGCCCTGCAGGACGGCCGTCGAGCCAGCGATCCCACCCTCACGACCCGTGACGTCGCCGACCGGCTCGGCGTGTCAACGGCGTTCGTGATCGGGGAGATCCGCGACGGCCGGCTCACGGCCACGGTCTGGAAACGGGACGGGAAGCGGGCGATCTACCGGATCGCGCCGGCCGACCTCGACGACTACGAGCGCCGCCACAGATGGAACCGGGGGCGCTCCGCCTCATAAGCCCACCGAACGCACGGAACGCACCGATGCGACGGAACGCGTGGAACGCACCGACGCAACGGACGAAACTGAGCCTTTGCACGGGAATTCGGTCGTGCGACCCTCCAGACTGACGCGACGGTCCTGAGCCGGATCGGCGCGTCGCCAACCACCACAACTTATTCGCTGCGCCTTATGGGCGAACACCGTGCGCGCGGCCGCGCTGCGCTCGGAGAAAGGCCGGAGTGCCGTCGAAGGTTCCGCGTGCGCTCGTCGTCGAACGCGAGACGACCGCGTGGCGGATGGCGTGTGCCGGGAAATCGCAGTCGGAGATCGCCGAGCATCTCGGGATCACCCAGCCGGCGGTCAGTCAGATCCTGAAACGCGTCTCCACCCGGGTGCTCAAGGACCTCGATGGCTCCGTCGCCCGGCAGAAGGTGATCCAGGACGTCCGCCTGGAACACATCTACGCCGAGTCGATGGAGGCCTGGGCGAAGTCGAAGACTCCGAAGAAGAAGTCCAAGCGAAAGAAGCTCACTGCCGGTCTCTCGCCTACGCAGCTCGCACAACTGCCGGACGGCGTAGCCCTGCCCGGACGGAATGGCGCACCGCTGACCCTCCGCGAGGAGACGACCGACGAGGCCTGCACGTCGGACGGCAATTTCCTGTTCCTGCAGACGGCGCTGATGGCGCTCGCCGACAAGCGGAAGCTGTGGGGCATCGACGCGCCGAAGAAGGTGGATCTCGTCGATCAGCGCCGGCCGCTCGAGAAGCTCACCGACGAGGAGCTCCTGGCGCGCGCGCGCGAGAACGCGGCGCTCCTCGAGGCGGACGATGACCGGGAGCACGGCCATTGATCCGCGCGCTCTGCGTCGCGCTCGCCACGATCGGAGCGCTGCTCGTGGGTGACGTGCGCCTGGCCACCGCCGGCGAGCAGGCCGCGGTGCGCACGCGGCCGACCGCCAAGCAACTGCTGCGGTCGATCGAGGCGCAGGAAGAGCTGCTCGCGCGCAAGGCGGAGACCTCGCTGCGATCGTTCTACCGCCAGCAGTGGAAGATCGTCGAGCGCCTGCAGCCGCGGGTCGACAACTGGCACGTCGATGCGATCTGCGATCACCTGCAGGCGACGGTCGCGCCACCGAACGAGCGGCCGCAGATCAACCAGCTGGTGATCAACGTGCCGCCGCGGAACTCGAAGTCCACGACCACGTGCGTGGCGTTCCCCTCGTGGGTGTGGGGCCCGCGGAACCTGCCAGGGAAACGGTTCATCTTCATCACGCACGCGCTGCGCCTGGCGCGTCGCGACTCGCGCTACACGCGCGCGGTCATCACGTCGGGTTGGTACCAGCAGAACTGGGGCGCGCGGTTCCGCCTGACCGGCGACCAGAACGCGAAGGACCGCTTCGATAACGACCAGACCGGCTACCGCATGATCGGCTCGATGCGCGGCGGCGTCATGGGCGAGGGCGCGAACTACCTCGTCGTCGACGATCCGATCGACGCCAACAAGCTCGCGAGCCAGAACGAGCTCGAGCACATCGTCGAGATGTGGAAGACGGGGCTCGTCACCCGCCTCAACGACCAGATCAACGACGTCCGGATCATCATCATGCAGCGGCTGCACGAAAACGACCTGTGCGGCCACGTGCTGAAGGAGGACGGCTGGGTCCACCTGAAGCTGCCGGCGGCGTTCGAGGTCGAGGATCGGTGCCGGACGTTCGTGTACGTGAGGAGGGATGATGCCGCAGGAGCCGAGGCCGGTACCAACGAACCAGATTCGACCGGCGCCGCCGCCACCCCCGCCGCCGAAGAGGACCTGCCCACACTGCGGCAGGTAGCGCCGGTCGGCCACAAACGCGTCCTCTTCTTCGAAGACCCGCGCACCGAGGAAGGTGAGCCGCTGAACCCGAAGCGGTTCCCGCGCGAAGCGCTTGACAAGATGCGCGCGGAGGACGAGGTCGTCTTCGCCGCGCAGCAACAGCAGCGCCCGGCCCCGCGAGGCGGCCAGATCCTGCAGGAGCAGTGGTGGCGGTACTACGATGCGCTGCCCGTCGACGCCGAGGGAAAGCCGCGGAAGCCCGATCACGGCGCGCAGTCGTGGGACCTCGCGTTCAAGGATCTCAAGACGTCCGACTTCATCGCCTGCCTCGTCGGCGAGCTGTACGGCCCCGACATCTACATTCGCGCGTACTTCATGGACCGCCGCGGCTTCGGCGCGAGCTGCGACGAGATCCGACAGATGCGCAGCCGGTACCCGCACCTGCCCGCGATCCTCATCGAGGACAAGGCCAACGGACCCGCCGTGATCGAGGTCCTCCGGCAGGAGATCTCCGGCATCGTGGACGTCGATCCGCAGGGCGGCAAGGTGGCCCGCGCGTTCGCTGCGCAGCCCACGCTGAAGGGCGGCAACGTCTACCTGCCGAACCCGATCGACGGCAGGACAGGGAAGGTGATGCCCGAGCGGGCGTGGGTGCAGCGCTTCGTCGCGAACTGCGCCGTGTTCCCCAAGGGACGGCACGACGACGACGTCGACGCGTTCACCCAGCTCGTGACCTATCTCCGCGGCACGCACAACGCGATGCTCGACTTCATGAAGCAGCTGAAGGCGCGGGACGCGGAGCGCGCGCGCAAGGAGCGCGAGGGCCGTGGATGACCAGCGAGCAGCTGCAGGCCCTCGCGCGGCTCACGGCGTCCACCCGCGACGTGGTCGCCCAGCTGCGAGTGATCGCCCACGCGGCGCCAGCCGCCGCGGCCGCCACGGAGATCGGCCAGACGCTGGCGCAGCTGCAGGCCGAGGTGGCGCTGCTCGCGGACGCCGTGCAGGAGACGCACGCGCGCACCTGGCTCAACACCAACCCGCCGCGTCCGCCGGCGCCGGTGACGTCCGCCGACCTGCCGCACGGCGTGCACGTGCGGAAGTTCGACCCGAACGGCCGCGCGACGACCGAAGCCAACAGCGCGGCGCCGGCGCTGTCCGGCCGCTGGCAGATCGGCACCCTCGGTCGCCCGAAGCCACGCTCCCGGAGCGCAGAGGCGGGATGTCAGGAGCGATGAGATGAAGATCTTCGGGGACATCAGTCCCACACCCGACTCAGTCACGAAGAAGATCCCCGCCGGCGGGGTGGCGGCGCGTGATCTGTCGGCCGATGCCGATCGCCTCAGCCGACGCGGGGCCTTCGCGGATCAGGGGGCCCCGGCGGCCGGCGCGCGTCCGCACCCGGGCCCGATCCCGGCGTCCGGCGAGACCGGACCCGCCGAGAACCTGCGGCACGCGCCCATCCGCTGGAATTACCCCTACGCGTATAACCAGGTCTGGACACCGCGCAGCAAGGCCCTCACGCCCTTCGCGGTCCTGCGCCAGCTCGCCGAAGTCGACGACATCATCCGCATCTGCATCGAGACGCGGAAGGATCAGATGACGTCGCTCGACTGGGACATCGTCCCGCGCGACAAGAAACAGGGGAGCGGGCTGACGGCGAAGATCCAGCTCGCGCGGGAGTTCTTCGCGCGTCCCGATCGGCGCCGCGATTTCAGCACCTGGTTGCGCATGGCGATCGAGGACGTGCTCGTCGTGGATGCGTTGAGCATCTACCGTCGGCGCACGCGCGGCGGCCGGCTGTACGCGCTCGAGCTGAAGGACGGCACGACCTTTCTGCCGCTCCTCGATGAGGACGGGGATCTGCCGCTGCCGCCGAAGATCGCGTACCGCCAGATCATCAACGGCGTGCCGATGGAGGGCGGCGACTGCACGGTCGACGAGCTGATGTACCGCCCGCGGACCGTCCGGACGCACACGCCGTACGGCCTCTCGCCCACCGAGGCGGTCCTGCTGACGGTGAACGCTGCGCTGAGTCGGCAGGTGTTCAACCTGCAGTACTACACCGAGGGCAACGTGCCCGAAGGGCTCCTCGAGGTACCGAGCTCCTTCACGACCACGCAGCAGATGGCCGACTTCCAGGAATACCTGGACGACTATCTCGCCGGGCTCGACAACCTCGGGCGGCGTCGGCGCCTGAAGGTCGTCGGGTCCGGCAGCAAGGTCCATGAGTTCAAGGAGCCGGATTTCACCAGCGTGTACGACGAGTGGCTCCTGAAGGTCCGCTGCGCCGCGTTCGCGGTCCCGCCGCAGGAAGTCGGATTCACGGCCGACGTGAACAAGGCCACGGGCGAGCAACAGGAAAACGTCGCCTACCGCCGCGGCGTGAAGCCACTCGGCCGGTTCTTCAAGGGCATCTTCGACGAGGCCCTCGTCGCGATGGATGCGGCGGAGCTCGAATGGGTGTGGACGGGTGGCGAGGTCGAAGACAAGCTGAAGCAGGCCCAGGCCGACAGGATCTACGTCTCGATGGGGAAGACGAGCGTCGACGAGCTGCGGTCGCGCGATGGCCAGGAGCCGATCGGCCTGGGGCCCTACATCGAAACCGCGATGGGCCCCATCTTCGTCGACGAGCTGCTCACCGGTCGTGACCCCGACGCGGACCTGACCACGACCGACGGCGGTCGGACGCCGGCGGGCGAGACGCTCGACGGCGACGCGAAGACCACGCCCTCTGGGAAGGGTGCCGCGCAGGCGCTCGCCGAGGCGCAGGAGGACGGCGCCGAGAAGCTGTCCGACGCGGCGCTCGCTGATCTGCGGAAGTGGCGCGCGTGTGCCATCAAGGCCGTGAAGGCGGGCCGCGCCGTGCCGGAGTTCGTGTCCGACACCATCCCGCTCGAGCTGCACGTGCGCGTCGAGCGATTCGTCAAGCTGGCGGCCGCCTCGGGGGACGTCGGGAAGGTCGTCGTCGCCTTCGACCTGGCGATCGCGGATCACCAGGTCACGAAGGCCGGCGAAAGCCGCACCATGACGCGGCTCGAGCAGCGCGCCGCGAAGGCCTACCAGCGGCTGATGAAGCGGCACTTCAGGGCGCAGGGGCGGGCGCTCGCCGAGCACCTCAAGCAGGGGCTCGGATCATGACGCTGCGGCATGAACCTATCGCGGTGCCGCAGGGCTTTGCCGGCGAAGGGCTGCGCGAGTACCTGCCGATCGCGACCTCGCCGCGCCCGCCGCGCCGCTGGCCGTGGCTGCTGGCCCTCGTGACGCTGACGTTCATCGTCGGCCTCTGGTGCGGCACGCAGGTCCACGCCGCGAGTTGCCTCACGCTGAAGGTGCGGCCCCAGGCCATGCTGCGCCGCGGCGACGTGTCGGTCGAGGCGCGGATCCCGCGACACGCCGATCATCGGCTCCTCGCCGTCTCCTGGCTGTCGGAAAACGGCAAGGACGGCGGCTACCAGGTCCCGCTCGAGGGCGACCAGGCGCCGGCGGTGCGCACGGACTGGCTGCGCGACATGCCGCCGGCGCATTACGTGTTCACCGCCGCTGTCATCGATAGCCGCGGCAAGGTGGTCGGTCGTGATCGCGCCGAAATCCTGACGATCGAAGGGGACCCGCGGTGAAGACCATCCGCCAGATCGCCGACATCACCCCCGATCCGCACAACGCGAACAAGGGCACGAAGCGCGGTCACGATCTTCTGGAGCGCTCGATCGAGCGCAACGGCGCCGGGCGATCCATCGTCGTCGATCGGCACGGCGTGATCATCGCCGGCAACAAGACCTGGGAGATGGCCGGCCAGGCGGGCCTCGACGTCGAGGTCGTCAGGACGGACGGCCGGAAGCTCGTCGTCGTGCAACGCATGGATCTGGATCTCGCGAGCGGGACGGACGCGCGTGCGCGGGAGCTGGCGATCGCCGACAACCGGACGAGCGAGGTCAGCCTCGACTGGGATCCGAACGTCCTGCTCCACCACGTGCCCGGCGTCAGCCTGTCGGAGTACTTCTTCGACCGCGAGCTCGCGCGGATCCTCGGGGAGGCCGACGAGAAGGGGGAGCTGGCCCCGCTCCCGGACAACACCAAGCGGACGAGGGGACCCTCCGAAGAGTGTGAAAAACCGGAAGCCGGCCGCTCGATCGAGCCGGACGCGGCCGCAGCGCCGGCGCACGATCCCGCCGACGAGGACCAGACGATCTGCCCGGAGTGCGGACACACATGGTGAGGACCGTCGGACGGGTCGGGACGGCGATCGCCGCGGTGGCCTGGTTCACCGTGCTGGTGGTCGTGCTCGGCACGATCCTGCTGCTGAAGGGATGCGGCCGCGTCGTCCAGCGTCTGCGCCGGCGGCCGCCGGTACCGGTACCGCCGATCGACGACCGGCTCCTCGTGCCGCGGCCGGCGCCGGCGAAGATCAGCGCTGTGCCGCTGCCCTGTCGCTGGTGCGGTCGCACCACGTTTCATCTGCGTCGGCGTAGCGCCTTCGTGTGCGAGTTCCAAGCGGAGCACCACGCCACGGAAGCCTACCGGATGCTGGCCGCGGCGATGCCGCACGCGGACCTGTTCCCTGGCTGCGTGTGCGCGCCGGGCGAGCGCACGCTGTTCGAGGGCAAGCCGGATCCGTTCTGCTTCGCGCTGGAGCACCGGCCGTGATCGTCGAGAAGAAGGACCCGCCGAAAAAGCGGCCGATCACTGCGAAGCAGCTGCGCGCGCTCGTGAAATCCTTCCCCTGGGCCGAGTGGAACCAGCAGCTCGCTCCGGAGCTCGAGCAGGTGTATCGCGATCTCGTGGTCGGCCAGGGGACCGCCGCGGCCGCGGCGCACGACGTCACGTTCAATCAGGACGACCCGTTCCTGCAGAAGCACATGACGGCATACCTCGGCGAGCGGATTACACAGTTGTCGCGGACATCACAAAAAGACGTGATCCGCACCGTCACCCGGGCGCTCGAGGGCGGCGACGACCTGACGCCGGCGACGCTCGCCGATCGCATCCTCGGGGCCGTGCGCAAGACCTACGAGCACTACGAGGTCTTCCGCGCGCTGCGGATCGCGCGGACCGAGAGCGCGATCGCCTACAACCACGGGGCGGTCCTCGGCGCCGAGCAGGCGGGGTTCAAGAGCTTCGAGGTCATCGATGGCACCGACGATCCGGAGTGCGCCGCCGCCAACGGGCAGGTGTGGAGCGGGACGAAGTGCCTGAACAACCCGATCGCGCACCCGAACTGCGTGCGGGCCTTTTTCCCGGTCGAGGAGGAGGAGTCGGACCGGGAATGAACCTTGCCCTGAGAGAGGGCTCATTCAGATTTCAGGTCGTCGGTCCGCCCGGGCCTCATGAACCCGGGTTGCGGCAGTGGGGCTCTCCGCTGCCAGGATCGACAACGCCAGAGGAGAGCCGCGAGCTAGAGCCGCTCGCACCCGGCGCCCGCAGCGCGATCTGCGGCCGCGGCCGGTTGCGGCGGCTTTTTGTTTGGCGGCTCCGTTTCTCACGAGGCACTCATGAACGCAGGCCAGGTGATCGAGCAGGACATCCCCGTCCACTTCTCCGTCCGCATCGCGAAGGTCGACAAGGAGAAGCGGGAGGTCGAGGGGATCTGCACGCAGGAGGTGGTCGACGTCCACGGCGAAGTGGTCGATCACGAGTCGATGAAGGCCGTCCTCCTGGAGTGGCCGGGCAACATCCGTGAGATGCACCAGCCGATCGCCGTCGGCAAGGCGGTGCGGGTGGAAAGCGACGACGCGGCGAAGGCCACGATCCTCCGCGCGCGGATCTCGAAGGGCGCGCCGGACACCTGGGCGAAGGTCGAGGACGGCACCCTCTCGATGTACTCCATCGGCGGTACCGGCAAGCGCGTCATCTCGAAGAAGGCGGACGGCAGCGAGGAGAAGCGGATTTTCCTCAACAAGCTCCACGAGATCTCGCTCGTCGACAGCGGCGCCTGCCCGACGGCGAGGTTCGAGGTCGTGAAGATGGTCGACGGTCACCCGACGGACGTGCAGCCGGAGGACGTCGAGAAGGGCGACGAGGCCTGCGCCGACTGCCAGAAGGCGAAGGCGGATTGCACGTGCAGCGCCGACAAGGCCGCGCAGCCGCGCGTGCTCGTCGTGCCGGCTCAGTTCGCGGAGCTGCTGGCGAAGCTCGCCGACGCGCCCCGCGCCCTCGAGGTCCTGAAGGCCGCCGAGCCGAAGCTCACGGCACCGCTGCCGGAGGTCCCCGCCGGATCGGTCGAGAAGCGGTCCTACCCGACCCCCTACAACATCGAGCAGACGCTCGGCGCGATCGCGCTGCTCGAGCGGATCCTCGCCGAGGAGTGGTGGAAGGCCCGCGACGCCGAGAGCGCCGACGAGGACGCCACGACCGACAAGGCGCAGCTGCAGGTCCTGCGAACCGCGATCGAGCTCGTGATCGCGTACCTGCTGTCCGAATTCAACGCGCAGTTCGCGGACTTCGACGCCGAGGCCGCCGGCGTCTCGATCGAGAACGCGGCGATCACCCGCCGCGCGGCGCTCGTCGAGCAGGCCGCGTTCGCGCTGCCGATCGTCTTCCAGAAGCTCGATCACACCGGCCAGCTGTGGATCGCCAAGGCGGGCGCCCGCCACTCGAAGGCGGACACCCAGATGATCCAGGCGATGCACGACACGGCGGTCACGCTCGGCGCCACGGATTGCGCGAAGTGCGTCGAGTCCGCCACGAAGCGCGCCGACGGCACGCCGGCGACGCCCGTCCAGCAGGCCGCCGGCCTCGACACCGAGGCCGTGCAGGCGATCGTGAAGGCAGCCGTCGACCAGGCGCTGCAGGCTCACAAGGCGACGTCCGACGAGGCGATGCGCGCGCAGAAGGCGGCATCCGACGCGGCGATCGCGGAGCTGCAGGCGCGCGTCGAGAGGCTGTCGAACGAACCCGCGCCCGGCGGGCCGAAGGCCCGGGCCACCGGCACCGAGGGCACGCCGGTGCACAAATCGATCGGCAACACCGGCCTCGCGGATTTCGCCGGGGTGGACCCGGCTGCCGTGGAGGCGTTCGCCCAGCAGCTGGCCAAGGACGCCAAGACCCAGGAGGAGCGCGATCGCATCGCCGAGAACCTCCTGAAGTTCCACCACACGACTGGCGCCGGCGCCGTCGTGATGCGGCAGTCGGAATCGCGCCGGCCATCCTGAGGACCTGCACGCACACAGTTTCGCCGCGTCGCCGCGGCATGGAGTCACGGAGTACACGACCATGAAGAACATCCAGGAGCTCACCCAGGAGGCGGTGACGAAGATCACCGAGATCCTGAAAGGCGGAGGCGAGCCGTACAGCTCCGTCCGCAAGGAAGTCAACACCGCCACCGGCCTGGTGGCGTACAACCTCGAGCCGATCGCGCGGCTCCTCCAGCCGGCGTACTCGCCGCTGCGCAACCGCATCCCGCGCGTCGGGAACACGAAGGGCGGCACCGCGGTCAACTGGAAGGTCATCCGGTCGCTCGACACCGCGAAGTCGGCCGTCTTCACCGCGGAAGGGGTCAAGGCGGCGAAGGTGTCGGTCACGGTGACCGACAGGAACGCCGCGTTCAAGACGATCTCCCTCGGCGACGAGGTGACGTTCAAGAGCCAGTGGGCTGGCCGCTCGTTCGAGGACGTGAAGGCGCGGACCATCCAGCGGTTGCTGAAGACCGGGATCATCCGCGAGGAGCAGGGGATCCTCGGCGGCCGCAACGCGGCGCTGCCGGCGGTGACCAACCCCACGGTCGCCGTCATCAACGGCGGCGGCACGGTGGCCGACGCGACGTACAACGTGCACGTGCGCGCCGTGGGCCACATGCCGGGCGAAGGCCTGACGGCCAAGGGCCGCTTCTCGGCGGCGGTGTCCACCGGTGCCGTGGCCAACGGCAACGACTCGATCATCACGGCCTCGGTGCCGTACGTCGAGGGGGCGAGCCGCTACGAGTGGTACGTCGGCGTGGGCGCCGACGCCAACTGCCGCCTCGAGGCGGTGACCCGCATCAACAGCGTCGCGATCAGCGCGCTGAAGGGCACCGGCGTCGACGTCGCGGCCGTGAAGGCGGCCGACACCGGCAACGGCGGTGACGTGCTGGCGTTCGACGGGCTGTTCGCGCAGCTCGACGGCCAGTTCAACATCAACAAGACCCTGCCGACCGGCGTCCTGGGCACCGGCACGCAGCTGTCGCTCGACGACGTCGACGGCGTCCTGCAGAACATGTGGGACGAGTACCGGACGGATCCGGACCTGATCTCGGTGAACTCCGAGGAGTCCATCAAGATCACGCAGCTCGTGCTCGCCGCCAACGGCGGCCCGACGCTGTACGTCACGCGGAACGACGACCAGTCGTCCGTCACCGGCGGCTATCGGGTGACGCACTACATCAACAAGGCGACCGGGAAGGCCATCCCGATCGAGGTGCACCCGTACCAGCAGCAGGGGACGATCGGGATCTTCACGTTCGAGATGCCGTTCTCCGCGAGCGACATCGACAACCCGATCGAGATCGAGACGCTCCAGGAGTGGATGCAGATCGACTACCCGCCGACCCGTCCGGCGTGGGACTTCGAGGTCCTCGTCGACGAGGCGGTGAAGATCTACTTCCCCGGCGCCAATGCGGTGATCCGGAACATCGCCCGTCGGGCGTAGATCGCGATCGTGAGGCTCGGTTCCTGGCGCGCGCTGGGAGCCGAGCCTTCCGGTCTGTCGGCTCCCCCTCTTCACAAGGCGTACTGATGCGTCGTCATCGTTCTCCCGGACCGCGGGCGCGGCTGATCGCCCTGACCATCGGCGGCGCCGTGTGCGCCCTGATGGCGGTGCTCGGCGCCCAGCAGGTGATCTCGCGCGAAACGCTGACCATCACGGACCAGCCCACGCGGATCGCGCCGGCGACGATCACCACAGCCACGGGCGAAGTCGCGCGCGAGTGCCGCGGCCGCCTCGAAACCGCGCAGGTCCGGTACTGGACCAGTGCGACGCCCACGGCGTCGGACGGGATCCTGCTGGAGGTCGGCGACACGATCGTGATTCGCGGTACCTCGAATCTGGAAACCTTCCGCGCCATTCGCACCGGCGCGACGAGCGGCAAGTTGCCGCTGGAGTGTGCACGATGACCTTCCGCGCCGTCTGGACGATTGTGATGTGCTGCAGCCTGCTGAGTGCCGCGTCGGCGCAGCAAGCTGCGGCGCCGTCGGAGGCACCGGCCAAGCCGACCCTGACGCGGGAACTGGAGCTCGAGCTCGAAGTGTTTGCGCTCACGGTCGAGAACGCGCAGCTGCGCGCCAACCTCGCCAAAGCCTCGAACGACGCGCTCGCGCTCGAAGCGCAGCTCCTCACCCAGCAGCTCACGGCCCGACAGAAGACCCTCGGCGAGAAGATGGTGCGCGCCCTCGGCGGGGACCCGGAGAAGGGCGACACGTTCGACTGGCAGACGAAGACGCTCGTGCGCGCGCCGACGCCGCCGAAAGGGCAGGAGCCGTGAGACGGACCGTCCTCGCGCTCGCGCTCGTCGTAGCCGTCGTCCGCCCAGCGGCCGGACAGGTGGAGATCATCCCGGCACGCGCGACGCTCGCCATCCCCGGCGTCGACACCCAGGTCATCTTCAACGACGGCGGGACGTTCGGGGCGACATCCGGCCTGACGTTCAACAAGACGACTGACATCCTCTCAATCGGCGCGGCCGTCCGCGTGGGCGATGGCAGCGCGTCCGCGCCGTCCTTCACCTTCGGCAATAGCACAAACACGGGTTGGTATCGGGCCAGCAACCAAGTGAACCTCGCCATGAGCGGGGTGAATGCGCTCTTGATTGAGAACGGCGGGAGCGGTTCGACGTGGACGCAGTTCCGAAGTGGGACGAGCTATCTCTATCTCGGTTCGGGTGGTGCGACCCAACTCACACTAACGTCGGGATCAGTCCAGATTGCGTCGGCAAGCAATCTGTCGTGGGGGACGCCGGGAGGATCGTCGGATCTCACCGTTGTGCGCGATGCCGCGGACACCCTCGCGCTGCGGCGCGGGGCGAACGCGCAGACGTTCAGACTCTATGGCACGTTCACAGACGCGAGCAACTACGAACGACTCCACGCAGGGTGGGACGGCGACCGCTTCTCGGTGATGGTGCAGCAGGCAGGCACCGGCACGGCTCGCGCAATGCGCTTCGGAACGGCAGGAAACGCAGCCATTCAGTTCCGCACGAACAATACCGACCGTTGGACGATCAATGGCAGCGGCCATTTGCTTGCGGACGCCGACAACACTTACGACATCGGCGCGAGCTTAGCAAATAGACCGCGAAATCTGTTTATCGGCGGCTTTCAAAGTCTGGCTGGCGTGTTGTATTTCACCAGCAGGAGCGCAATTTCCAGCCCTAGTGACGGGGTTCTACGCCTCACGAATAACGCTGAAAACGATTTCAACCGCCTCCAGTTCGGCGGCACGACGAGCAGCTTCCCGGGGCTGAAGCGAAATGGAGCGGAACTCCAAGTGCGTCTTGCTGACGACTCTGTGTTTGCCAGCTTCCAGTCGATGTATCAGCGCGTGGGGTCTGGCTCTCCTGAAGGTGCTGTCACTGCTCCCGTAGGGGCGATCTACCACCGCACCGATGGCGGTGCAGGCACGAGCCTCTACGTCAAGGAATCGGGGACCGGAACCAACACCGGCTGGGTCGCCAAGTAAAGGAACACATATGCCTCGCATCACGCTCGAAGTCGATCTCACGGACGAGCAGCTCGCCGGGCTCGCGCACGCCATTCAGCGATCGGGCGCGGATCCGGCGCCGTCGCCCTCCGCGTATCTGCATGCGCGTGTGCAGGACCTCGTGACGAGCTACGCGCAGGCGCGTACAGCGGAGATCGCGCGGCAGTCGATCGAGCCGATGATCCCGGCCTTCATCGCGGCGCCCCCCGGTCTCAAAGCGCAGGTCCTGCCCCTGCTGGAGGAGGCACGGCAGCTGTTGGGGGTGCCGACGACGTAACGAGATCGCGACGGCGTGTCGGCGGGTCGGGGCCCCGGCAGCACGCACGAGCGGTGCACCGCAGACAGGCGCCGGGCCCTCCTGGGTGAAAGCAGGATCCCGGCGCCTGCGGTGCGACAGAGGAGACCAACGAATCATGCAGCCGATCTTCGAAGTACCGGTTCCTGGGCGATGCGACGAGGTGCGCGTCGGTGGCGACGTGTATCCCGTCTTCACGCCGCACAAGTATCTCGGCCGGACGTGCCGCCGCGCCGCCCTCGTGGAAGCGCCGCTCGAGGTGGGCGTGCAGCAGGGCTGGACCCGGCGGATCGACGTCGAGGCCGGCCGGAAGGCGTACTACCTGGCGCTGGGCGCGGCCGCGGCCGACGCGATGCGGCAGGCCGATGCCGAGGGTCTCGACGCGGAGCGCCAGGCGCGCGAGGACGCGGAGCGCCAGGCGCGCGAGGCGGAAGACGCCGCCCGGGCAGCCGCGCAGCCCGACCCGGCGGCCGACGCCGCATCGAGCGCCGCGCCGAGCGAGCCGGCGCCGGCGACGCCGCCCGCCACGAATGGTCGCCGGAGCCAGCGGCGGTAGCCCATGGACCCGCTCGCGCTGTTCGACCTGCCGGCGTTGAAGGCGCACTGCAAGATCTCCGCGGCAGACGGGACGCGCGACGCGATCCTGTCGGTCATCGGCAACGCCGCCTCGGCGTACTGTGAGGCGCGCGTCGGCCAGCAGTTCAAGCCGCGCGTCTACACGATCGAGCGCAGCGGCGACGGCACGACGAAGCTCCTCCGGCTGCCGCGGCCGATCATCTCGGTCGAGAGTCTGTCCGTGGACGGGATGGACATCGCGCCGTCGGAGTACTTCGTGTACGCGGAGGCCGGCAAGATCCAGCTGCGCACGCGGACGTTCCGCGCCGGCGTCGGCAACGTGCGGGTGATCCTCAACGCGGGCTACGACGAGACGCACCCGCGGCGCCGGCAGATCACCGCGGCCGCGCTCGACCTGGCGAAGAGCCACTACGACGAGTGGGACGCCAATGCCATCTCGGCGACGTCGATCTCCGTCGGCCCGCAGTCGATGGTGATCCGGCCGGGGCTGAACCCGCGCATCGAGAAGTTCCTCGACTCGATCCGGGACGTGAGGGGGTAGGCATGCGAACGCTGTCATTCATCGTGATGGTGCTGATCGCCGCGATGCATCCGCTGTTCGGGTAGCGACGCGATGGAATTGCGGCTCAAGGCAGGCGAGGTCGTCTCCGACTACGGCCAGGCGTCGAAACTGATCGGGGCGAACATCGTCCGGCAGCTGCGCACGATCGGCGCAGCCCTGATCCGGATCATCGCCCGCGACAAGCTCTCTGGCGGCGGCGCCGCGGGGACCGGTGCGGCGCTGACGCGGCGGACCGGCACGCTCACGCGCGCGCTGTTCTGGAAGTTGCGGCTCGACGGCAAGGACGCGGTCCTGATCGTCGGCGCCGACGGGAAGAAGGCCGCGTACGCCGCGATCCAGGAGGAAGGCGGGACCGTGCGCCCGGTGCACGCCGAGAACCTGACGGTGCCGCTCGAGGCGGCACGGACGGCGAAGGGCGTCGCCCGGTTCAGCGCGCGGCAGCTCTTCGACAATCCGCAGTCCGTCGGCTACGTCGACGCGTTCACGGCCAAGGGCGTGATCTTCGGCGTGAAGCAACGGAAGCGGAAGGGTGAGGCGGTCGACGGCTACGGGTCGATCGAGGCGCTCTTTGCGCTCAAGAAGCAGATCACGATTCCGGGGCGCCACTACATGCGGGACACCGTGCAGGAGCGCCGGGCGTGGATCCTCGAGCAGCTGGGCGCGGCGGCGGCGGACGGCGCGAACGGTGAGAAGACCGCTGGGAGCGACGGATGATCTTCGACACGAAGCGCGGCAAGGCCCTGAAGGCGATCGCCGATCGGCTCCGCGCCATGACGGTGGCGACCGGGTACCACTGGGACGTCCGGCCCGGATCGGTATACACCGACCCGGTCAACCTGCTGGCGATCTCCGGGACCGAAGCGCCGCTGTTCCTGGTGGAGCTCTCGGAGAACAGCCGCGAGTTCCTGCCGGCGAACGAGCTCGAAGACGAATTTGACGTCCTGATTACAGGGCTGGTGGAGGCGCCGGGCACCGCGCCCGACCGCAAGGTGATCGCCGGCGAGAACCTGATCGGCGACGTCGAACGGACGCTGTGCGTCGACGTGACGCTCGGCGGGCAGCTGTTCGATCTGCGCGTGGTGCACGCCGATCCGCCGCTGGCCGGCATGGGGACGCAGTCCAAGGTCGTGGTGTTGGTGACGGTCCGCTGCAGCCAGCATCGGCAGCACGGCGCACCGTAGCGGTTGTTGGAGATCGCCAGGCGCGGGCGTCATGACCCCGCGTCCGCGCGCGCCCGTCGCGCTGGCGCCTCTCCCGAGTCACGGGTAGCGAGTTCGAGAGCCACCTCGCCCGCGGTCCGGCGCGTATGTCGCCGGCGCCCGCGGCTGGGTGGCTTTTCGTTTTGAGGAGGACACACGTGCGACTGATGCGCTGCGCCTTGAGTTCGGTGTCGGAAATCTCCCTCAGCTACGGCGAGTTCAGCCGCGAGCTGGGCGGGGGCGCGGTGGTCGATTTCGACCAGGTCGTCGGGCGCCAGGCGGCCGTGACCGACGTCGACGGCCGCGAGCTCGCGCCGGCTCGGTCCGTCACGATCGAGGACCTGCTGGCCGGCCGGCTGGAATGCTTCGTGCCGGTGGAGGCAGCATCCCCGCAGGAGCGGCCGCGGCTGACGCCGGCGGCCACCGACGACGTCGAGGAGTAACAAACGACGCGCGCGCGAGGCGTGCGCCCCAGGAGTAGACCGCAATGCGACAGGTAGGACGTCTCGGACGATTGCTCGCCTTCGAGGAAGCCGCGTACGGCGACACGCCGGCGCTGCTCGCCACGATGGCGGTGCGGCACCTCAATTTCACCGCCGAGTACCAGCCGCGGAACCGGGTGCCGAGCGAAGAAAAGAAGGCCACCCGTGGCCGCAAAGTGCGCTTCGATCGCGCGCGGACCGCAGGCTTCGATCTCACCGCGATCCTGCGCCCGTCGGGCACGATCGGCACGATCCCCGAGGCGCACACGCTGCTGCGACACGGGTTCGGGGCCGCGATCGTCGGCACGCTGAACGGCACGGTCGCGGCCGCGGCGTCGACGACCGTGTTCACGCTGCAGGCCGGCGAAGGCGCGAGCGTCGTCGCGGGCGAGTTCGTCAGCGTCCGTCGCGCGGCCAACGGCAACGTGCCCGAGGCGCGTCGCGTCCTCTCGAAGGCCGGCGACGAGCTGACGCTCAATGCGCCCCTCGGCGGGATTCCCGCGGCGAATGACACGGTCAAGGCGGGGGTGACGTACCGATTCGGCGCGCTCGCGAAGTCGATCGGATTCGCCCACTACCTGACGGACCTGAAGCGCACCGTCAAGGGCGGGCTCCCGAACGAGCTGACGCTCAGCTTCGAGCGCAACAAGGAGCCCGAGTTCCGCCTCGCAGGTCCGGCGCAGCAGGCCCCGCGCGGCGCCGCCGCGCTCCCCGGCTTCACGACGGTCGGTTCGCAGAACCCCCCGTCGGGGCTCGCCGGCAGCGGCCTGATTGTCAACGGCGTCGCGCGAAAGTTCATGAAGTGCGAGGTCTCGATCGATCTCGGCCGGGAGCTCATCTCGGAAAACTACGGGACGTCGATGGCCGAGGCCTTCGACGAGCCGGACTTCCGTGACGTGACGTTCTCGTTCGAACGGCGCGCCGACACGGACTACACCCTGTACGACCTGGCGGAGGACGGTGCGCTGTTCGACTTGCTCCTGCAGACGGGGCTCACGGAAGGCAACATCGTCGCGATCCACGCGCCGAAGGCCGAGATCGAGCACGTGCCGCAGCTGCCGGACGACAACGGCGTGCTGACGCACAGCTTCGCCGGCGTGCTGAACGAGAACGCCGGCGACGACGAAGTCGCGCTCGGCCTGCTGTAGATCGTCATGTGCGAGCACCCGACGCATCTGTCGCCGACAGATCGTGTGCTCTTGAGACAGCTCCGGATCGCCGCCTGGACGTGCCCACGCTGCGCGCCACCTGGCGATCCAGAGGAATAGGTTCGCAACACCAGTTCGTTCGCTGACGCGGGGCCCACCTTGTCCAGGGGAGAGGGTTCCGCGTCCCCCTCGCGAACGCCTCGTCGGTCCCTCGGCAGCCGTCGTGTCGCTGCCGTCATCCCACGATCCATCGTTCGACGTCCCCGGAGGAAGCGCCGTGAAAGTTGCCAGTTCATATCCGACCACCCTCTACATCGACGGGGAGCCGCTGCGGCTCCGCGTGAAGAAGCTCACGCGCGAGCAGTGGATCGACTTCAGCGCGGAGATGGAGCGCAGCGGCCGCCTGCTGCGCGGCCGCGAGCTCCTCCTGAAGGACCGGCAGCCGGGGGAGGACGGACTCACGAGCGAACAGGTGGAGGCGAAGCGGTTCATGGCGCTGTCGCTGCACGAGCGCGAGGCGCAGCTCGAAGCGGAAAAGGCCGAGGAGTTGCGGGCCGCCGCGTTCACCGACGCGTCCATTTCGGCCTACGTCACCGCCGAGGCCGACGCCCTGTACGACGAGGAGGCGGGCCGCTACGTGACGGACGGCGCTGACATCGTGCGCCTCTTCGGGCAGCGTCCCGACGTGCTGGCGGAGATCCTGACGGCCGTCCTCCTCGAGAACCGCCTGTCCGCCGAGCAAAAAAAAACCTTGCAGGTGCTGCGCGCTTCTCAGCGTGGCTCGAGCGGCAGAGCAGTGGCGCCTGGCACGACACCGGACTCGACTGCGGCGCCTGCCGAGAGCGAAGCCTCTGCGGCGAGCGCGGATGCGACGGGGTCGCCCGAGACGAGCCCGTCTGGAGCGACGGCCCCCTCGAGCTGACCACCTGTCCGGTGCTGCTCTTCACGCCGGATGTGAAGGCGGCGCTCATGTGGTTCACCGGCACGCATCGCCTGGTGATCGAGCAGGGCTACGCGCAGTGGGTGCGGACGGCGCTGCCGCACGAGGGAGGGCTCGGCGACCAGGACAACCGGCTCCTCGAAACCTTGGAGCTGCTGCAGGGCGTCCACAACGCCATCGCCCACGAGCAGATGGCGGAGGTCGCGCGCAGGCGAGACACAGAGACCTGGCGCAAGAACAGACGGAACGAGTGAACGGTGGCCAAAGATCGCAACGTCGAGCTGGAAATCAGGGCGAAGAACCTGACGGAAGCTGCCTTCAAGAAGGTCGCGGACGCGATCAAACACCTGGAGGACGCTTCAGAGGCGACGTCCGCGAAAGGGACGCAGAGCTGGGGCAAGTGGTTCGCCACGATCGCCGGCGGGGTCGCCGTGGGGAACCTCATCTCGTCGACCTTCAAATCGGTGCTGGGCACCGTCGCACAGATCCCCGGGCAGCTGATGGAAATCGCGAAGCGCGGCAACGACGTCGCCGACGTGAAGGAGGCGTTCGTCGGGCTGGCGGGCGGCGGCGAGCAGGCGAACGCGATCCTGAAGGAGCTCCGCACCCAGTTCGGACACACGGTGAACGACTTCGAGCTGATGAAGTCGTCGAACGAGCTGCTGCGCAAAGGTGTGGGGATGACGGCGCAGGAATTCGGCGTCCTCACCCAGGGCGCGCGGATCCTCGCCAACCAGGTCGGGGGAGACGGCAAGGCAAACTTCGACAGGTTCCTCAGCGCGATCGGGCGCGGCAACGAGCGGGAGCTGCGTGACCTCGGCGTCAACATGGCGAACATCGAGCGCGCCGTCGATCGCCAGGCGGCCGCGTGGGGCAAGGAATCGAGCGCGCTCAGCCAGGCCCAGAAGCAGCAGGCGATGAAGAACGCCGTGCTCGAGGAGGCGAACCGGCTCCTGCGCGAGAACGGCCCCGTCCAGAACGGATTCAACGACAACCTCAAGGCGGCCGAAACGCTCGTCCAGAACTGGACCGATCGGCTCGGCGAGGCGATCGCCACCTCGCCCCAGCTGAACACCGCGCTCAATCACATCGTAGGTGGCATGGCTGCCGCCTTCGGTCATGACCCTCAGGAGCAGGTGAAGTCGATCGCGCGGCTGATCGGCCACGTCGCCATCGCTGGCGTCAACGCGGCGCAGTACCTCGTGAGCGGAGCGGAGCTGGTCGCCCGCGCCTACTACCAGGTTCGCGAGATTTTCAGCGCAACGATGGCGGCGCTGAATGCGAAGAAGATCCGCGAGACCGAGATTCTGCTCGACGCGTTCAGGGCGATGAACCAGGGATCCCAGGAGGTCCGCAATCAAATCCGTGCGCTCGAAGACGAACTGGCGCAGTTGCAGGGACGCACGAAGGGCTTCAGTGACGACGCCGCGTTCGCGGCGCAGATGAACAAGGACCTCGCCACGAAGAGCGAGGACCTCAGGCGAAAGCTCGCCGAGATGGAGCTCGCCATGCGTGCCGCCGGCGAGGCGACCGGCGAGGCCTCCAGGACCGGCCGGGGGCTGATCGGCACGCAGGGCGCGCTCGGCGAGTCGAGCGCGGAGCTCGCGAAGCTGCAAACGGAGGTCACGAAGAAGCTCCGCGAGATGGCCGCGGCCGCGGACGCCGCTGCCAAAAACAACGTGCTCGAGGCGTGGGCGCGTCAGAACGCCAGCGCGCTCCAGAAGCTCGCCATCGATGCGATGACCGTGGGCAAGACGCTGCAGGGTCCCCTAAAGGACGCCCTAGTCTTCAACATGAAGGCCGACGGCGCGCAGTTCGCCGCAAAGGAGTTCGATCGGATCATCAAGGAACAGCAGGCGACGCACTTCAAGGCCGTCGACGCGATGAACACGAAGTTCACGACGTCGCTCGACCTGCGCGCCGGCGCGTTCGCGGAGTACCACGACCTGGTGGCGAAGCGGACGATGACGGAGCTCCAGTACCAGCTCGAGGTCATCCAGCGCGAGGAGGACGCCAAGATCCTCCAGCTGCAGCGGCTCGGATACGCCACCGCCGAGAATCTCGAGCTGATTCGAGCTGTCACCGCGGAGAAGATGGCGGCCGCCCGGCTCGCGCACAACACCGAACTCGAACGGATGCGGCGCGAGGTGGATTCCTGGGGGAAGCGGTTCCGCGACATCGTCGGGGCCGTTCCATCGCTCCTGAAATCGGCGTTCACCGGCGGGGGTGGCGCCAAGGGATTCGGCCAGGCCCTGTCCGTCCAGATCGGCGAAAGCCTGTTCGGGAAGGGCGCCGAGAAGCTCATGACGAAGGGCTTCCAGGGGCTGTTCAACAAGGGGCTGATCAGCGCGCGGACGCTCGGTGGGCTGGCCGAGATGATCCCGGGTCTCGGCGGTGCAATCGGCGCGCTCGCGGGACCGCTGCTCGGCAAGGTGTTCAGCTTCTTCGGCAACAAGGAACGGAAGGAGAACGAGGCGGCCACGAAGGAGGTCCGCGCACTCGGCGGGGAGCTCCTCACGACCTACGGCTCGATGGAGAACCTGCGTCTGCTGGGCCAGATGACGGGGAAGGACATCGCGGGATCGTTCGGCCACGCCGGAAAAAAGGGCCTCGAACAGTTCAAGCTCGACGCCAAGGAATTCGAGAAGGCCGTCGGCGAATTGCGCACGCGCGTGAACCGCGACCTCGGTGGCGTGCTCGAGGAATTCCGCGGGATGGGCTTCTCGATTCCGGCCGCGCTCCAGCCGTCGCTCGACAAGCTCCGCGAGATGAACCTGCTCACGGAGGACACGCAGGCGCTGCTGCGTGGCTTCGGCGACCAGGCGACGATCGACTACAAGCGGATGGAGGAAGCGGCCGCCCGCTATGGCATCCACGTCGACAAGCTGGGACAGGGATTCAACAACGCGAAGATCTCGGCGTCGGTGCAACAGATCCTTGAGGACTACGACCTGCTGACCCGCGGCGGCGCCGAACCGACCGGCATCCTGGAGGACATGGCCGACGAGATCTCCGAGGTGGCGCAGCGCGCGATGCGGCTGGGCATCTCGATGCCGGAAAACATGCGGCCGATCCTGCAGGCGCTCGTCGACAAAGGCCTGCTGCTCGACGCCAACGGCGAGAAGATCGAGGACCTCAACGGGATGTCGTTCGGGGACCCGATCAAGGTGGGGCTCGAGCGGATCGCGGATCTCCTCGAAAAGCTACTGAAGGGTCTCGGGATCGATCTGCCGAATGCGCTGAACAACATCCCGCGACGCGTCGACATCGACATCAACGCGCACGTGCGCACCCACGGCGAGCTGCCGGCGTCCGGGTACGCGCCGGACGACAGCGGCCTGGGCATGCCGACGTTCCGCGGCGCGGCCGCCGGCGGCCTGTTCACGCGGCCGACGTTCCGCGTCCTCGCCGAGCGCGAACCGGAGATCGTCGGCTCCCCGAACGTGATCTCCGACGCGATCGCCACGGCACTCCGCCAGGCGGGCGGGGGCCTCGTCGGTGGTGGCGAGGTCGTCATTGAGAACGTGACGTTGGTCACCCGCGACCATCGCGTGCTCGCGGACGTCGTCGTGCCGGAGATCCCGCACGTCGTGAAGCGTCGCGTCGGGCCGGGAAGGCGGCGCTGATGCCGGTCGACCATGAGATCGAGATCAACGGCGTCGTCCGGCCGTTCGTCGCCACGTCACTGGATGTGGAGTGGGATCTCGACGGCCGCGGGAGTATCGCCTTTGATGTCCCCTCCGGTGACGCGTCGTTCATTCCCGCCGAGCGGCAAACGGTACTCGTCCGCGAGAACGGCGTGCCGATCGCGCGCGGCACGATTGACACGCCGCGGTCGGCAGGCGTTGGAGGCGTCGGCCTGACGCCGGTGGAAACCCACGTGACGGCGCTCGACGCCGTCGCGATCTTCGACCGTCTCTACGTCACCGGCACGATGCCGGCAGGGTCACTGAAAACGAAGCTCCAGTGGCTGGTGTCGTTTTTCTCAGGGCACGGGCTCGAGCTCGATCCGGCACAGGTGGATGGGCCTCTCGACCTGCCGGAGATGCCGTATCCCGAGCCGACCCGCGGCGCCGACATCGCCGGGGACTTGGAAATGGTGACTGGCTACGCGCTCGACGTGAGTCCCACGCTCGCGGTGCGGATGTTTCTGCCTGGCACCGACCCCGCGCCGTTCGCGATCGTCGAAGGTGACGGCAACGTCTACGGTGACCTCGAGGTTGAGCGCGTCGACCTGGACTACGGAAACCGGATCCGGCTGCGCTACACCTTCGCCGCGCTCGCAGCCTATGCCTTTTACGGGGGCGGCGGGAACGTCGTCGATGGGGACCAGGTGACGATCGGCTCGCGCACCTATACGTTTCACGACGAACTCCAGGGCTCCAGCGGCAGCGTGCTGATTGGACCAGACCTGCACGAGAGCCTGTCTCACCTGATGCTGGCGATCGCGTCAGCGGATCGCGTGGGGGCTGGAGTGCTCTATTCGGCGGCCACGGCCGTGCACACGCAGGTGTCCGCCTACTTTCAACACGCGACTGCGCTGCGCGTCGTGGCCCTCACGCCGGGCAGCGCCGGCAACAACATCGGCGTGGACTCCACGTCGGGCAGCGCGGGGTGGTTCACCGAGGGCGGCGGACCGACGTCGACGCTCCTGTTCGGCCTCGACGCCGGGCTCGGCAATGAGGTCGTCGTCGACGACGCGGTCGAGCAGGCGAAGCCGGGCGTCGGCGTCTGGGAGGCGCTGGTCGTCCGCGAGGACGTCTACACCGCCGACGTCGCCCAGCTGTTTGCCGCAGCGTATCTCGCCCGGGCCGTGCAGTCCTCCTACTCTCGTGTCACCTACGCCACCCGCCGCCCAGGATTGCGGAAGGGGCAGACGCAGACGATTGAAGCGCCGGCGCGCGGCGCGACGGGCACGCACCTCATCACGAACGTGCGCGTGCGTCGCCCGAAACCGTTCCGGCCCGTCTGGTACGTCACAGCCATCTCCGGCACGGTGTGGCCACGCACGTCCTGGAAAGACACCTACGCCGGCTGGTCGGCGGGCGGCGGCTCGAATGCCGCGGCGCCGCCGGGAGGCGTGACCGTCGTGACCGGTGGAGATGTCGCCTCCGTCTTCCACGGCGGCTCAAGGGAGATGGCGGTGCCCATGGGGGCACCGCCCGCCTGGACGCCGATCGTCGGCTGGCTCCCACACGTCGCGCGCGCCACCGGTACGCGGCGAATTCGCGCGGCACTCGGCGCCCGGGCAGCCGGCGTTGCGGTGAAGGTGCGGTGGCACAACCTCACCGACGGAACAGATGTTGAATCGAGCTGGGTCACTGCGGTCACGCCGCAGGTCCTCATCGAAACCGAATTCCTGGTCACCGAGGAGGCCGGCAAACGGTACCGGCTCGACGTGATCACCGATACGAACGGAGTGTCCGCGTATGCGCTCGTGCAATCTGAACGTGTGTAGAGGCGCCCTGCTCGCGCTCGTCATGTGCGCAGCGGCGGCGCCGGCGCTGGCGCAGGCGCCCGAGATCGATGTCTCGCGGATCTATCTTGGGTCGCCCGCCGCGACGCTCCACAGCGGCTCGGGCGCACCCTCGGCCTCGGCGCCGTCCGGCAGCATGTACTTCCGCACCGACACCGGGCAGTGGTACCAGCACATCGCCGGCGCGTGGCGCGCATTAACCGATGCCAACGGCGTGCTCGTCGGGTCGGCGAATCTGACCGATCTCAGCGCTTCTGGCTCGGTGGACGCGACCGGCAATGTATTCGCGCGTCAGGGGCTCTATATCGGGAGCGATGGCGCCTGGCTGCTGAACAAGTCCGGCAGCGGGTGGCTGAACTGGGCCGTGCGGAACACGAGCGGCAGCGAGTCGACGCTGGATCTGCAGTTTCTCGGGCCGATCGGGGCGCATCTGATGCCGGCCACTCACGACGCGTTCCATGTGGGTCGTGCGGATCGCATCTGGCGCGAGGCGTGGATCGGGCAGCTGCATTCGCTGGTGTTCAGCGCGTCGACGCAAACGATCTTCGGCGGCTACAACATCATCGGCAAAGGGGCGGGGACCCTTGCGTCGCTGGTGACGCCGTCGGACACGAGCATCGATTTCGGCCGGTCGATGACGGCGACCGACTGGGTGGAAATCCGCGCGCACGACACCAGCGGCGACGTCAAGGTCGAGTACCTGCAGGTGGGCGCGCTCGTCAGCGGCACCACCTACGCCGTCACGCGCGATCTCGCCGGCGCGCATGGGACCGACCCGGAGTGGGCGGCCGGCACGCCGTTCTTGGTGCTGGGCTCGGCTGGGGATGGGCGGATCGCGCACCTCGCGGCTGGGCCCCGCACGATCTGGGGGCAGCAGGGGGTGACCCACGACGCGTTCACGCCACGCGTCGTCGTGGGCAATCTCGACGGATTCTTCGGGTACAGCTCGCGCGTCTTCGGCCTCGCTGCTGGAGATCCGGCCGCGGCGTGGATCAAGATCGATCCGACGAATGGCCTCCGCATCGGCCACGGATCCACCACGAAGATCAGCCTTGACGCCAGCGGGAGCGCCGTGATCACCGGTCCCGACATCACCCTCGGCACCGCGGCGAGTTACCTGTCGAGCAACGCGCTGAAGTTCGCGCGGCCGTCGAATCACAGCGGGGTCTTCGACCTCTATTCCGTCGCCGGATCAGGTCTGACGGATCTCTATTTGGAAAACGACCTCGCGCCGGCGTTCGGCGCGTCGCAAGGCCGGATCATCCTGCGCGCGCGGAGCTACAGCGTGGGGCCCACGCCGTCGAACTGGGCCTCGCTCACGCTCACGAGCCTGTCGAGCAACACCGTTTCCGCCGCCCAGCTCGTGGCCGATCAGATCGCGCTTACGGGCACGACGAGTATCACGGGCGCGCTCTCCACGTCGAGCGCCATCACGGAGCGGAACCGCGCGACGCCACTCGGCGAATGGCAGTCGGTCGCGTACAACAGCGGCCACTTTTCGGCGTCGGCAGGGACGTGGACGGTGGAGAGTGCCGACCAGGAGGTACTCGGCTACACGCTCGTCGGCAAGACCATGACGGTGACGTATCGGCTCACGTCGACCAGCGTGAGCGCGGCGCCTGGCGCGCTGCGCGTCGCGATCCCGGGCGGCTTCACGGCCGCCCGCAGCACGCTCGTGCCCATCGGCTATGCGGCGGACGCGGGCACGATCGTGGACGCGTACGCGTCGGTAGGTAGCGGGGGCACGCTCATTGTGTTCAACAAGCGCACCGCCGCGAACTGGTCGACCGCCACCAACAGCACCGACGTGATCGGGCAGATCACGTTCGAGATTCAGTGAGAGGACTCCACATGGAGATCACGATCGTCGGTATCAACCCGCTCACCGTCCAAATCGCGTTTGGCCCGAAGGAGCAGCGCGCCCTCGCGTTCGCCGCGCAGGAGGCGAGCCGGACGGAAGGCCGCGCGATCACGGCCCGCGAGCACCTCGAGGGCCGCATCGGCGAATACGTCAGCGCGATGCTCCGCCGCTACAAGGAACGCGTGACCAATGAGCTGTTGGAGAAATTCGACGTGGCCACGCCGGAGCAGCAGCAGATCGCGATCGAAGCCGTGGGCGGCACGATGCCGCAATAGGGCCGCGACCACTCATGCTCATTGTCTCGCCTCTCGGGTAGGCCCCAAGCAAAGGTAGGAGCTCAGATGGCGCATCCGAACCGTCGCGGTGACGTGCTCGCCGGCACGTGGGGGCCGGTGTCGATCACCAACGTGCCGCTGTCGGCGACGCACGCTGGGAGCCGGCTGGCCGACGCCGGCGCGGTCGGCTGGCTCGACGACGTGGACACCGCGGTCCTCGTCGCGCGGCTCGACCCGCCGACCGCGGGCACGGATCCGCAGGGGCTCTGCATCGCGCTGTACGACCAGCGCACCCAGACGGTAACCCCCGTCGCGCCGCGTGGCGCAAACGCCGGGGCAGCGGGCGGCGGCGTGTGGGCGGTGTCGTCCAGCCGCGACGGCCTGCTCGCGTCGACGGGCTGGGCCGACCCTGGCCTGTTCGTGCACGACGTGGGGCCGGACGGCGCGATCGCGTACACCGACTTCCGCAACTTCCCGGTGCGGCTCCGCTACCCGAACGGCCACGATGTCGAACTCTACGCCGGCGTGGTGCACAGCCTCACGCTGCTCGGCGACGGGCGCGCGGTCTTCGGCACGCACGATGGCCGCTGGCACTTCGTCGGTGTCCCGCAACCGGTCGGGCTGCCGCAGGGCGCCAACCTGGTGCGCCTGGCCGAGGTCGCGGGGACCTGGTGGCTGACGTATCAGCTCGGCTACCAAGTCGTCCTTCGGCGGGCCGATGACCCGACCCGCGGATACGTGTACCCGTTCGTGCAGCGGCCGGACGCCGGCGCGTTCGGCCTGCAGCTGCGCGACGTCGACGGGCAGGCGCTGGTCTGCTGGTCCGTCTTCGCCGGCGCACGACCCGGCGAGCAGGAGGTGCGCGTGCAGGATCTCGGCGCCCCGATGGTGGCGCTCCTCGAGGCGCCGGTACCGGTTCCGGTTCCGGCGGTCCGTCCCTGGCCGCGGAAACTGTGGATCGCGCCGTTCAAGACCCACTCGCACCGGTACGGTGACACGCCGATCGAGGACCACGTCGGCAACGCGGTGTACGTCGAGGGGGACGACCGCGAGCACCCCGGCCGCATCCACGCGGAGCTCGACCGCGTGCGGCGCTTGGGTCAGCCGATGATCGTCGCGGTCGAGGAGCCGATCGACGCAGTGCACATCAACACCACGATCGCGTGGTTCGTGCACGCGGCCGATCTCCCGACGCTCGAGCAGAAGGTCGAGGTGGCGCTGGGCTGGCCGGAGAAGCCGGTCATCGCGTATCTCGACAAGATGCGCGCCGAGGACTGGCCCCTGCAGCGGCCCGCCTGGATGTCGGCACGGGTGTGGCCGTCGGTGATGGCGTACCGGGATCCCGGCGAGCCCCTCGCGACCTTCGACCTGCGGGTGACCGCGATGCTGCACCGGGTCGCGCAGTGGGGGACCTCCCTGGCGCTCACCCCGGCCTTCTTCACGCGCAACGGTCGCGCGACCGTGGCGGAGATCGTCGAGTGCATGCCGCTCTACGAGCGGTGGATTCGGGAGTTCCCGATCGTCTGTGTCATGCCGTTCGCGGACCGTCGGCCGACGGGCATGATCGACCATCCAGTGCTGCGCGCCTGGGCGCGGGCCTTCCTCGAGGCCAATCCCGCGCGGCCCAACCGGTTCGACTATTGGCGGGGCGGCGCGACGGACCTGCCAACGGTGTTGCGGAACAAGCTCGGACAGTCGACGGAGCTGGTGATCCTGTCGGCCGACGAGAAGCGTTACCTCCTGGACCGGCTCGGAACGTAACTTGCCGTTCCTGAGGTACCGAACCTGAAACTGTCCGCATCGGCGCGCCCCGGCGACCGATTTTGTGACTGACGATCGAGAAATGCGTGCGCTCCTCTTCGCCGGCGCTCTCCTGGGTCTGGCCTTCAGCCAGCCCGCGGCGTCGTCCGCCCAGATCCCCGCTGCAGCGGTGACACCGGCAGCCGAGGACGGGCGGACCACGGCGAGCGGGGGACCCATGGACGAGCAGCTCTTTAAGTACGCACTGACCCAGGGAGGGCTGACGATCGTCTGCCTCGTGCTGTTCTGGTGGATTCAGCGCGAACACCGCCGGCAGGACGCGGCGAAGGACGAACGGATGCAGATCCTCGTCGTCCTGGTGGAGAAAAACACGGCGGCCCTCACGGCGTCTGAGGCGACCAACGCGCGGCTCGCGCGCGCGATCGAGACCACGCGGCTGTTGCCGCCTGGGGCGACCGTATGACACCGCAGGACTACGCGGCGCTCGAGGCGCAGCTGATCCAGCACGAAGGCCTCCGCCTGACGCTGTACCTGTGCACGAGCGGCAAGCTGACGTGGGGCGTCGGGTACAACGTGTCGGACCGCGGACTGATCCCGCTGCAGCGGGCGCTTGGCCGCAGCGTCACGATCGAGGATCTGCGCGCCGGGCGCCTGACCCGCGAGGATGCCCTGACGGTGCTCCGGAGAGACATCCCCACGTTCGAGGCGCAGATCCGCGAGCGCCTGCCCCGGTACGACCAGCTCGGGGCGGTCCGGCAGCGGGCGATCATCGACTTCGTGTTCAACCTGGGCGCCACCCGCGCCGCCGCGTTCACCAGCGCGATCGCTGCGGGTCGACTCGCGCTCGCGCAGACGGATCCGCGCCTGGCGCAGGCCTGCTGGGACGCCTGCGCGTTTCACATGATGGATTCGCTCTGGGCGCGTCAGGTCGACGACGGGCTCGGGGGGAAGCGCGGTCGCGCCGATCGCGTCTGTCACATGATCCGCACCGGCGTGGACCCGGGGCCGCGATGAGCGATCTCTTCGAGGCGGTACCGCCGCGGCCGCGCTCGCGCATCCACGGATGCCGCCGCATCCTGTCGGAGCTCCGGCGACTGCTGGGGAAGACCCGCCGCGCCGCGGAGTACCGCGCGCACTCCGATGTGGAGCAGCGGTGGACGGCACGCGTCGGCGATGCGCTCGACCAGTTGATTCGCGAGGGTGACCTGGTGCTACCAGGTGGCGACGATCCGCGAGATCGGCGCCGCGTGCGCAAACGCCAGGTGAAGATGTTCTGATCTGCGTTCGTCCGCGCCCGTTCCTCCTTTCACAGGACGCGCGCTGTTCGTCAACTGCCGAGCCCCGGCGGCGAATGGTGAGGTGTCCCGTGAGTCGAGTCTTTGCGTCTCTGTTCTTGCTGCTATTTCTGCTGACGCCGGCGCCGGCGTTTCTCCAGGCCGACCGCGTGCAGTCGCCGGAGGCCTCGATCGGCTTCCTGGACGAACTGCCGCCGATCGTCGGCATGACGTCCGCTCCGGTCCAGGTCCCCGACCACGGTGCGTACGTCGCGCGGCGCTGGCGTGAACTCGGATTGTCGCCGCG
>Ga0247719_1000043_pt1 | contig 83454 bp, 77 predicted proteins | sample 41E_DmetaG_FD_189046 | JGI IMG/M metagenome (GOLD analysis project Ga0247719, IMG submission 189046) | Soil microbial communities from hillslope of Landscape Evolution Observatory, University of Arizona, Oracle, AZ, United States - 4-1-E_D | ecosystem: Engineered > Artificial ecosystem >...
CCGCGGTGGCCGCCACCCAGCGCGATCTCGTCGTGACCGCCATGGAATCGGAGCGCTCGCGAATCGCGGCCGACATTCACGATGACGCGCTGCAGCACCTGATGGTCCTGGCCTGGCAGCTCGACTCCGCGGGCAACGCCGAGGCAGCGGCCGAGGCGCGCGCAGTCGCGGAGCGTCTTCGTGCGATCTGTGGCGACCTCCGGCTGCCCATGCTCGACGACCTGGGTGCCGGCGCAGCGCTCGAATGGCTGGTCGAGCGCATCAGCCAGTTGGCCAATGGTGAGGTGCGGCTGGAGCGCGGCGATCAGGCCCGGCCGCCGGCGGAGGTCGAGCTGGCCTTCTTCCGCGTCGCCCAGGAGGCTCTGTCCAACGCCGTGCGCCATGGCCGGCCACCCATCGTCGTCCGCTACTCAGCTGACTCTGGATCAGCCTCGCTGGCAATCGAGGATGCCGGTGGCGGCTTCGACGCGACCCGCTCGTCGCGCTTGGGCGAGGGACACTTCGGCTTGCTGAACATGAAGCAGCGCGCAGAGAGGATTGGCGCGCTGCTCGAGGTTCGGCCCTGGCCAGCGGGCGGCACGCAGGTGAGGCTCGAGTGGCGCGCGGTATGAGCGCGGCAGGAGAAAAGGATGGCTCGGCATCAATGGTCGCGCGCCGTCGGCCGATCCGGATAGCGATCGTCGACGACCATCCTGTCGTTCGCGACGGACTGAGCGCGCTGCTTGACCAAGAGCCCGGAATCGAGGTGGTCGCACTGGCCGCGAGCGTGGAGGACGCGACAACCGTGCTCGCTCGCGAGGACGTCGATGTCGTCGTTCTAGACGTGAGGCTCGGCACGGCCAGCGGGCTGACTGCCCTGCGCAAAGAGGCAGCTCGCAGCCGCCCATCAGTCATCGTGCTGACTGCGTATGCGCAGCCTCAGTACGCGCGCGCTGCGGCCGATCTCGGCGCGAGCGGCTTCGTCCTCAAGAGCGCCCCCGTAAGCGAGCTGGTCAGGGCCATCGAGGCTGCTGCGGCGGGCGACACTTTCTTCGAGATTGATCCGTCCGCGCCGCAGGCCATGGGCCCACGTGCCCTGGAAGTCGTGCGGCTCGTCGCGGACGGCCGCTCCAACGACGAGATCGGCGTGGCGATGGGGATTGCGGCGAGCACCGTGGAAACACACCTGCGCCGACTGTACGAGCGGTTTGGGGTTGCATCGCGGACCGAGCTGGCGACCCGTGCAATGCGGGAAGGCTGGCTCGGAGTACCCACCGACCCGGGTTCTGCCTAGCCGGCGGCGACGTCCCGGAAGGCAGACCAGGCTGGAATTGGGCGGCTCAGGAGGAGCGCACCGGCGACCGCGGCCGCGGGCAACAGCACCAGCGCGACCGCCAGCTCCGGGATCGGTATCACGAGCGGCGTCTCGCGGCTCGACAGCAGGCCCCAGGCGGGCAGCAGCCCGGCGGGCACGGCCAGCACGCCAGCGAGCAGCGCGAGGACACCGGCCCGGGCGGCCGCGATCCGGCGCCTGATCCGAGGATCGGCGCCGACAGCCAGCAGCGTGCGCTGGTCAGCCCTGGCCTCCGCTTCGCCCAGCGCGACGGCGACCGCGGCCACGCTCAGGGTGAGGATGAAGCTCAGCACGGTCGCCGCCCAGCGCACCACGACCTCCGGTCGCAGCGGGCCGACGTCTGCATATGCATAGGTTTCCGGGTATTCCGACACCAGCATCCCCGCCCGGCTGACGTCGACGTCGGTCACCGCACGCGGCAATCGGATCAGGTAGCCGTCCTCCGCGTCCGGCCGGACGCGGAGCTTCGCCGCCAGGGCCTCCGTCACCAGCACGCCTGGCGTCCCGGCGCGGTTGGGGTCGACCCCGACCGCGACCGCGCTTGCCGGCAAGGTCGTGACCTCGACACCGTCCTGCCTCCAGATGACGACGCTCACCTGGCTGAGACTGAGGGGATCCTTGGTCAGGATCACCGCTCGCCCCGCCAGCAGGGCCGGTGCGGCCTCTTCTGCAGCGAGCGCCGCGAGCAAGTCGTTGCTGGCGAGAGTCACCCGGCTGGCCAGCAGGCAATCACCGCAGATTGGCTGGCCATGCTCGTCGAGCTCCAAAGAGGGCGCTTCGCCTGCGGGCGTGTAGAAGATCTCGATGAAGAGGTAGCCGCCCTCGGGCGATCGATTGAGCTCGGTGATCGGCGCACCCGCGATCGCTCCCATCTCGCGCACCACGAACGGACCCGCCACCGCGGCGTCCTGCCCGACGACGAACAACTGGTCAGGCCGCGTGGTGGGCTCCCACTGGCTGGCCGAGTAGCTGAAGTAGCTGGTGATCAGCGCGCCGGCCGCGACCGTCGCTGCCAGGCCGGCCAGCATCGCGGTGACTATGGGCGCGCTGCGCGACCGGGCTCGGGCGGCATCCCGGAAGGCGAGCCGCGGCGCGAGCGGTAACCGGCGACCTATCGCCTCCAGCCGCTCAATGAGCCATGGGCTTGCCGCCCCGAAGCCGAGCACGCCGATGATCGCGCCGGCGACCAGCATGACAAGCGCGGATCCCTGGCTGGGGTCGACCAGCAGGATCGATGCTCCATAGGCCGTGAGTGCCACCGACACGACAACGAGCACCATCCCGACTGCCAGCACCCGCCGCGCACGGGCTGACGGAGGGCGGCGACCGGACAGGGCGGCCAGGACCGGTAGCCGTGCCGCCGACCACGCAGGCACCGTCGCCGCGATCAGCGCGGCGAGCAGGCCGACGATCGCGCTCAACAGGAGGCCGGGCAGGTCGAGCGCTACCGGTGGCACGCGCCGGTCCAGCAGGTGGTCAAGCATGGGCGATGCCGCCAGCACGGCGCCGAAGCCGAGCAGCGCACCCAGCGCGGCGCCGATCCCGCCCAGCAGCAGCCCTTCACCCAGGACCGTGCCCGCCAGGTGCCGCGGCTGCGCACCGGCTGCGGCCAGGATGCCCAGCTCGCGCTGGCGCCGGCGGATGCTGACCGCGAACGCGGCTGCGGCGACGAGCACGCTCTCGATCAGCACCAGCGCACCGAAGACGACTACCCCGCCGGTCGCGCCAGCCGGCCGTCCGAGCCAGTCGTCGCGCGTCCGAGCATAGAAATCCGGACCCAGGTCCACCTCGCCAGCCTCCGGGGCCGGTTCTAGTGGGACAGCCTGCTCGTCAGGTGCTCCGCCGCGCTGTAGCAGCTCTGCGCCATCCGGCAGGGAGACGAGCCATGTCTCGATGAAGGTGTCCGCGGCGATCGGGCGCAGCACCAGGCGCTGGCTGAGGCGAGCAGGGTTCTCGACGATGCCGACGACGGTGCGTACCACGCCGTCGTCCATCTCTACATGGGAGCCTAGCTCCAGGTCGAGCGCGGCGACGCTTGGGCTGACCGCGACCTCGGCATCGTTCCGCGGGGTCCGGCCCGCGACCAGGCGCAACATTCCCTGCGCAAGCCCGTCGAGGTCCATCTGCCGTAAGGAGACGCGCAGCTGGCGCCCGGGCAGCTGGAGGCCAGCCTCGCCCAATGCAAGCGGCTCGATAACCGAGCCGGCGGGCAGGACCGCTCGAAGGTCGCTCGCGGTCGCGTCCGGGGTCTGGGCGTAGACGAGCATGTGAGCCCGTCCCAGCGCTTGGGTCGCCGTTGTCTCGGGATCAGGTGCGGTCGTGGCGAGGTACGTGATCGCGGCGCTCATGCCGGCGACGGGCAGCGTGATCAGGATCACGATCAGCGCGCTGCGCCAGCGGCTGCGCGCCACGTTTCGCCGCGCGATGCGCAGGACCGAGCGGGCACCAGTCGGGCTCATGCTGCGCCGGCGACGGTATGCGGCGGCTGGCGATGGGTCTCGTCCACAACCCGCCCGTCGCGCAGGAAGATGACCCGATCTGCCCACGCCGCATGAGCTGCGTCGTGCGTGACCAGGATCGCCGTCCCGCCCTCGTTGCAATGCTCGCGCAGCAGGCGCATGACCGACTCGCCGGTCATCGAGTCGAGCGCCCCGGTCGGCTCGTCGGCGAGCAGGATCCGCCGACCACCGACCAGCGCCCGACCGATCGCCACGCGCTGCTGCTCGCCGCCCGACAGGTCGTTCGGGAACCGATCGCCAAGCTCGGCCAGGCCCAGCGACTCGAGCACCGCGTCGGCTGCCGCTCGCACCTGGCGGAGAGGCTGCCCGTCGAGCTCCAGCGGCAGGGCGACGTTCTCGCGAGCGGTCAGGCCCGCAACGAGGTTCAGGTCCTGGAAGACGTAGCCCAGTACGCGCCGGCGCAGCACGGCGAGGCCGCTGCCCTTCAGCTTTGCCAGGTCATGGCCGGCGACCTCGATCCGGCCGCTCGTGGGTCGATCCAGCCCGCCGATCAGCGACAGCAGCGTCGACTTGCCTGAGCCGCTCGGGCCCATGATGGCCAGGAACTCGCCGGCCCCAACAGACAGCGATGTGGGGTGCAGGGCAACGACGTGAGTGTGGCCGGCACCGAAGGCGCGGCTGACATCCTCGAGCTGGACCACTGCGCTCATTGCGTTGACCCCCGTGCTGCGTTGGCTGAGTGACGAATGCGCGCTTCCACCGCATCGAGCCAGCGGATCTCTGCCTCAGTCCGGAAGATGAGTGCGTCGAGCATCAGCAGGAAGCCGATGTCATCAACCGGATGAGCGCGCGCCTTGCGCCGCGTGTAGGCCTGGAGCTGCTCGAGTGATGCGCGGCGCTGGCGCTGGACGAGCGCCGAGACATCAAGGTCCGTGGCTGCCACGGCGAGCAGCACCTTGATCGTCAGCTCGTCGCGGGCCGGCGCCTCGGCAACCACCGGCGCGGCAAACCACTCCTCGAGCTGTGCCTGGCCCGCGCTGGTGACCCGGTAGTCCTGCCGCTCGTCCCCGTCACCGAGCCGCTCGACCAGACCGTCGCGCTCCAGCCGCTGGAGCGTCGTGTACACCTGGCCAATGTTGAGCGCCCACTGGCCGCCGGTCCGTCGCTCGAACGCGGTCTTGAGCTCGTAGCCATGGCGCGGCTCCTCGGCGAGCAAGGCGAGCAGGCCGTATCTGATGGACATCGTTCCCCTCCCAGTAGATCGCCGCAGCGTACATACTCAGTATGTAGCTGTCAAGGTGGCGGGCGAACCGTCGTCGGCACGACGCGGCCCGTGCTCGCGCTTGGTGCGCGCGATGGGCGGTCGCATCTGGGCAGCCAACGCTGAGCCGGGCCTGGGCGCCGAGTTTTCTTTCTGGCTCCCACCCGCGGAGGAGGATGCGGGCAGCGACCCTTGAGGTGACGGCCTGCGAGCCACGCGTCTCGCGACGGCGGTGGCCTGTGATGGCTGCGGCATGGCCTGCCGGCGAGACTGCTGCCGTACAGCGCGCGCAACGTCGCGCGCCATGCCATGCATATGAGGTCGCGCCGTGGGCAAGTTCATCCTTGGGCTCATCGTCGGCATCGTGCTGATCATCTTCCTGCTGATCCAGTGCACTCGGGCGATCTTCTGATGTAACCGGCGCGGCGCTGGTCCGGGCGCTGGCCGAGGAGTACGCTGGCTGCGGCATGCCTGTCCAGCCCCGCAGCCGCTCGGTCGGCCTGCTCGAGGAGCAGGTTCGTTCGATCAACCGTTTTCCCGACCAGAACCCGAACCCGGTGATGCGCGTCACCTGGCGGGGCGAGGTGACCTACGCCAACCAGGCCAGCGAGCCAATCCTCCAGGCGCTGGGGGTCGCGGTCGGCGATCGGCTGCCAAACCCCGTCCGCGGCCGGATCCTGGCCGCCGCGCGCACTGCCCAACGCGAGACCGTTGACGTGGAGCACCAGCACCGGACATTCGCCCTCCTTGCCGTCGACGTCCCTGACCTGGGCTTCATCAACCTCTACGGCACGGACATCACCGCCCAGCGGGTCGTCGCCAAGTTCCCCGACCAGAACCCGAATCCGGTCCTGCGTATCAGCCCTGAGGGCGAGCTGCTGTACCACAACGCCGCCAGCGCGCCAATAGTCAGCGACCTCGGGCTGGCGGTCGGCCGACCGATCGCGGACGAGCTGATGAACGAGGTCGGGCTGCGCCTGGCCGATCCGGACGGCGGGCCGATAGACCAACGCTGTGGCGAGCGGCACTTCGAGCTGAAGCCCGTCTGGGTGCCCGAGTTTGCGTTCATCAACATCTACGGCACCGACGTGACCGCCGCCCGCCAGCTGGCCGAGGCGCACGCCATGAACCAGCGCCTGCTGCTCAACATCCTGCCGCCGCCCATCGCCGAACGGCTGCTCGCCGGCGAGCGGGTGATCGCCGATCGCTTCGAAGACGTGACGCTGCTCTTCGCCGACATAGTCGACTTCACCGGGCTCTCGAGCAGGCTCTCCGCCAATGAGGTCGTCGAGTTCCTGAACGAGGTCTTCAGCCTGTCCGACGAGCTGGCCGATCGCTTCGGGCTGGAGAAGATCAAGACCGTCGGCGATGCCTACATGGTCGTCGGCGGTCTGCCGGAGCGATCGACCGACCACGCCGCCCGGGTGGCCGAGATGGCCCTCCAGCTAGGTGCCGACCTGGGTCGCCTGCGGACACCCGCGACGCGCAGCCTGAGCATGCGCATGGGCATCCACTCGGGGCCCGCCGTGGCCGGCGTGATCGGCACGCGCAAGTTCATCTACGACGTCTGGGGCGACACGGTCAACACCGCCAGCCGGATGGAATCGCATGGCGTCCCGGGCCGCATCCAGGTAACGGCGCCGGTCGTGTCGCGGCTGGGCCAGGCCTACCTGTTCGAGCCGCGCGGTACGATCGAGGTCAAGGGCAAGGGCCAGATGGAAACCTGGTTCCTGCTCGGCCGAGCCTAGCTCAGGGCCCCTCGAAGACGATCGCCACCTTGCCCGCCGCCCCGTTGTCAGCAACGGCGTAGGCCTCGGCCGCGCGCTCGAGCGGGAAGCGGTGAGTGACGATCTGCTCCGGGTGGAGCTGCCAACGCACCAGCCGATCGAGCAGCTCGGCCATGTGGCGCAGCGACGTGACCCACGAGCCGTGAAGGGTTACCTGGCGGTGGATGAGCAGCGGCGAGACCTCGAACTCGACACGACCGCCCTCGCCGACGAAGATGCAGCGGCCCCAGTCGCGCATCGCCTCCAGGGCTGCGAGCCGGCCCTCCGCCGAGCCCGAGCAGTCGATCGCCACCTCGAAGCCGCCGTCCGCGAGGGCGCGCAGGGCGGGGCCGTCTACCAGCGTTGCGTCGAGCGCGTCGTCAACCAGCCGCAGCTGCTGGGCCAGTCCGCGCCGCTCGGCCGAGACGTCCGTGCCCACCACTCGCGTCGCGCCCATGGCCCGGCCGAGCATCGCCACCGCCAGCCCGACGGGCCCCAGCCCGGTGACGAGCAGCTGGTCCCTGCCGCTGAGTCGTGCGCGCAGCAGGGCCTCGTAGGCCGTGCCGAAGCCGCAGGCGACGTTGGCGCCATCGAGAAAGGTCAGCTCGCCCGGCAGGCGCAAGCAGGTGACCTCGTCGGCCACCATGTGCTCGGCGTGGCCGCCGTCGCGCTGCCAGCCGTACGCTGCCCGCTCCGGCCGGTGGCAGCCGATCATGTAGCCGTGGCGGCATTCGTCGCAGAAGCCGCAGCCGCCGATGTGGTAGACGACCACCCGATCGCCGATCGTCAGCCCGCGCACCCCCGGGCCCACCTCCTCGACCTCGCCGCATGGCTCGTGGCCCGCGATGACGCCCTGGTAGGCCTCGGCACCGATGCCCAGGTGCTGGCGGTAGATCGCGCGAATGTCGCTGCCGCAGATCGTCGAGGCGCGCATGCGCAGCAGCACCTGGCCATGGCCCGGCTGCGGGCGCTCGAAGTCGCGTAGCTCAACCGTGCTGTTGCCCGGCAGCACGACCCCCTTCATCGGGCCCTCAGGCCGCGATTGTGCGCCGGCGCTGGCGCCGGTCCGGCAGCGGCGCGAAGACGCCGCGCAACGCGGCCTGGGCGAGGTCCCGATAGGCGAGCCCGACCCGGTGCGGCCGGCGATCGAGGCTGACGAGGCCGCACCTGTTGACCCGGCCGCGGTCGATCGTCAGGGCGCTGTCCCAATCGACGTGGTCGAGGAAGCCGTACCAGCAGATGCCGCGGGTGGGCAGGCCTTCGGCCCGCATCTCGAGCGCGTCCGCCCACGTCTCTGCCAGCCAGTTCATTGCCAGCTGGCCGGCGATGTTCGTCTCGCTGAGCATGAAAGGCATGCCATAGCGGGCGTGGTACTCGCGCGCCAGAGCGAGATAGCCCCGCCGCCGCGGGCCGGCGCGCTTCGCTGAACGTTCCGTGACCAGCCACTCGTTGCCGCGGTAGTAATCATGGCCAACGATGCAGCCTTCGGTCGAGCCGTGGCTGGCGAACCAGTCGAGCCGCTCGCTGGTCATACCGTTCGCTTCGAGCCATCTCGCCACGGAGGCCGCCGGCCGGCGGCCATAAGTCAGGTCGAAGGCAAGGAATCGGCGCTCGTTGAGAAAGCGCGCGCGCTCCTCCTGCCGCGCGTCGCCGGCGGTTTCGGCCTGGTAGCCCTCGCATGCGTCGCTCTGCAGGAAGATCGCGTCCGGCCGCGCCGCGCGGATGATGTCCATCCCCCGAATTGCGCAGGTCACCAGGTTATCGATCGCCGCCACCAGCGCTCGATCAGAACGGTCACGCTCGTACCAGAGTCCGGCGATGGTAGACAGCACGGCCAGCACCTGTGGCTCGTTGACCGGCGTGTAGTAGCGGACCCACGGGTAGCGGCCCACGACCTCGCTGACGTACGCCTCGAACCGCTCGACCAGCCGGCGGTCCGTCACCCCGCCGATGTCATCAGGCAGCCCGAAGTGGAGCAGGTCGAGGATCGGCTCCAGGCCGGCGTCACGCAGCGCGGCCAGCGCGTCGTCCGTCCAGCGCCAATCGAAGGCCGCGGCGCGCGGCCCGCTGGCGACGAGATGGAATGGGACGCCCCAGCGAACGTAGCGCATCCCGAAGTCGGCGATGAGCGCGAAGTCCTCAGCGTAGCGCTCCCAGTGACCCGTCTTGAGCAGCTCGTCCTGCCGGAAACCGGGCCGGATGACCGGCGCGGAGCACTCGATGCCGGTGCTCACCACGAAGCCGTGGTCGAGCTCGAGGACGTGCGCGTCGGCGGCAGCCCGGCTCACTGCTCGACGCCCATGACCAGCCCCTCGATGTCGTGGCGCTGGGTGATGGGCTCGAGCTGGTCCACGACGCGACACAGAAGGTGCTTGCGGACGTCTTCGTCGAGGCTCTCGTAGAGCGAGCGGCTGACCTCGAGATCGTGCTCCTCCGGATTTGCCACCTCGCCCGCCACCACGCCCAGGATCAGCACCGGTCGTGCCAGGGCCGAGGCATGTTCCGTCCCGCGGTGGACGGTCAGCGCCGTGCGGCAGGCCACGTCGCCCCGGCGCGGGAACTTGCGCTGCGCAACGGATGCGAAGCGCGGCCACTCGTCCTTTGGCGGGAACATGCCGTGATTCCAGTCCTGGCCGGCCTCCCACTGCGTTCCGAGCGCGATCTCGAATGGGCCCATGTCCGGCGTCACGTCCACACCCGTCAGGTTGAAGGCGAGGGACGTCAGCCGGCGGTCGCGCCAGGTCTCGGGCGGCGAGCGGAAGTCCCTGTGCCACGGCTGGTTCTTGGCGCCCTGGAAGGGCACGTCAAAGCCAACCTCGACGATCCGGTAGTCCGGACCAAGGACGGCCCTCGACATGGCCACGATCCAAGGCTGCGTGACGAGCTCGACGAAGCCGCGCACCTGCTCCGGATGGACTTCGACGTACCAGCGCTGCGGGCCGCGGCTGACGGCCCCGCGCTCGCGCGCCCGGGCCTCATCGAAGGCGCTCAGCATGTCCTCGCGCAGACGATCCACCCACTCCGGCGAGAACAGCCCCTTCGCGCCGACGATGCCGTCGCGGAGCAGGGTCTCGACGTCCGGCTCGACGGCTGGGCGGACGGAGGTCAGCTGTGAAGTCATCGCGACACCTCGGCTGCGCGCAGGCTGGTTTCGACGGCATGCTGAAGGGGAATGGGTTGTGGGCTCGTGGTCGGGCCAAGGGTGCGTGGTCCATCCGTCGTCCACTCGAGCCGGTCCACGCACATCCGGCGTGCTCGGTGTCGCGGGTCCCAGGCGTGGTAGACGATGTAGTCCGCCCCGTCCGGTCCGACAACGACCGAGTTGTGGCCCGGGCCGATCAGCTCGCCCGGGCGGGTGCGCAGAACCGTCGGCCCGTCGGCGGGCGGCTCGGCGAACGGTCCGAGCGGCGAATCTGCGACTGCGTAGGAGACGCCGTAGCCCTCGCTGGTCCAGGCGCCGCCGGAATAGAAGCACCAATAGCGGCCGAGCCGCTTGACGACGAATGGGCCCTCTAGGGTGTGCCAGTCGTAGACCGCACCGTACATGAGCCGCTGCCGCCGGAAGATCTGCCAGTCCGCGCTGGGCAGCAGCACCGTCACGGGCTTGCCAGCGAGCCTGTCCATCTCGACCAGCTCGTCCACGACGAGCGATGTGCCCGCCCGATCGCCCTCCAGCCGGTCGCGGGCGTAGTAGAGGTACCAGCGCCCATCGTCGTCACGGAAGGGGCTGGCGTCAATGGCGAATCGCTCGTCCGGCGTGAGCACGACGCCCTCATAGCGGAATGGTCCCTCCGGTCGATCGGCGAGGGCCAGCCGGATGTGATGTGCGCGATCCTCGATCCCGGCCGAGAAGTACATGTAGAACGTGCCGTCCCGCTCGCACACCTCGGGCGCCCAGTGGTCTCTCGCCGCCAGCCCGTCGACGGCCGGGAGCGCTCGGCCAAGGGATGACCAGCTGACCAGGTCGCGCGAGCGCAGCACCTCGAAGGCACGGTCAGCCGAGCCCACGGCGTTCGTGCCGTAGGCGTAGAAGATGTCGCCGTGGCGGAGCACGAACGGGTCTGCGAAGTAGCCGTCGTGCACCGGATTGGTGAAGTCGCGCACGGCTCGACTCAAGGCATGGGCTGTGGGTCGGTCGTTGGGCCGTCGATGACGGGCATCCCGTCGGCGAAGGTGACTGGCTCGATGCGCAGGCTGCGCTGCCCACGCGGGTAGCCCACGCGCACGCCCTCCCAGGCGTGGTAGGCCATCCACAGGTTGTCGTCGGGGTCGTAGAAGAAGGCCTGGCCACCCGGGCCGAGCGCCTCCGGGCTGTAGCTGAAGATAGGCCCGTCGAGCGGCTTGTCGCAGGGCCCGCTGGCCGATTCGCAGACGGCCACGCCGACCGCGTAGTCGGGACCCTCCCACCAGTTGGCCGAGTAGAAGAGGAAGTACGTGTCCTCCTCGTGGACCATCGCCGGGTTCTCGATCAGTGGAATCTCCCACGGCTGGTCGCGCCGGATGAGCTCGGTCGGCTCGCCCACAAGCGTGAGCCCGTCAGCCGAAAGCTCCTGCACCCACAGCCCGACCGGCTTGGCGCAGCAGTTGCCGTCGTTCTTCCAGTAGAGGTACAGGGTGCCGTCAGCGTCGCGGAATGGATAGGCGTCGATCGATCCGCCAAGGTCGCGCTGGCAGATGAACGGCTCCTCCGCTTCATCGTGGAAGGGACCGGTCGGCGCATCTGCGGTGGCCACGCCGATGCACTGGCGATCCGCGACTTTGTCGCGGGCGGTGTAGTAGAGCACGAAGCCATCCTCGATCTGGATCACGCCCGGCGCCCATGTCCAGCCGTAGTTGGGCTGCGCCCATGGGGCGCGGACCGGCATCGCGTCGCCGACGTGGCGCCAGCTCGCAAGGTCGGTCGAGTGGGCGACGGGCACGCTGGCGCTGGCGGCATTGGTGGAGTAGGCGTAGTACTCGCCGTCGACCATGATCACGTGCGGGTCTGGGAAGTCGCGCGCATAGACCGGGTTGTCGTAGGAGGGTCCCTCGATCGTCGGCGCCGGGCTTGGGCTGGCCGTGGCGCCGGCGGCTGTGGGGCTGGCGAGGGGTGTCGGGCTGGCGGGGCGGCTGACGGTCGGCGAGGCTGCCGGCGTCGGCGATGCAGCCGGTGCGCAGGCGACGGCAAGGCCGAGCAGAACGCCGGCGAGGGGTCCTCGAAGAGGCAGCCGTGACGGCAAGGTCCTGATCAGCCCTTGAGGCCCGTCGTCGCGATGCTGCGGATGATGTAGCGCTGGGCGAGCATGTATAGCAGCAGCACCGGCACGGTCAGGATCACTGCGCCGGCCATCAGCTTGCCGTAGTCGAAGGTGTACTGGCCCTGGAGGGTGGCCAGGCCGACCGGCAGCGTCTGCATCTCGCGCGAGGTGTTGGTCATCAGCAGCGGCCACAGGAAGTCGTTCCACGAGACCAGGAAGGTGATCACGCCCAGCGTGGCCAGCGCCCCGCCCGACAGTGGCAGCACGACCTTGAAGAACGTCTGCCACGTCCCGGCCCCGTCAACGTAGGCCGCCTCCTCGAGCTCGCGCGGCAGGCTGAGGAAGAACTGGCGCAGGAAGAACACGCCGAACACCCCGGCCAGGCCAGGCACGATGATGCCTTGGTAGCTGCCCAGCCAGCCGAGGCCGGCGACGGCGATGTAGTTAGGGATGAGGAACATGATGCCCGGCATGACCAGCGTCGCCAGCAGTAGCCCGAAGAGCAGCTTGCGTCCGCGGAACTCCATCCGCGCATACGCGTAGGCGGCCAGCGAGTCGATGACCAGCACGAGCAGTGTGAAGGCGCCGGCCACGAAGAGGCTGTTGAAGAACCAGCGCGGCACGGGCAGGACCGGATCGCGGAAGACAGACAGGTAATTGTCAATCGTCGGAGTGAGCGGGATCCAGTTCGGCTGGAGCCACTCGGCGAATGGCTTGAACGAGGTCACGAGCATCCAGACCAGCGGCAGCACGAAGAACATACCGAACAGGATCAGCAGCGCGTAGGTGATCAGCGACTGCAGCCGGCCCGCCGGCAGGCCGCTTTCGACATCCTCGTCGCGCCCGCCGCGGAACAGTCTCATGCCACGTCCTCCACTCCGCCTGTCACTCGGTTTCCTTTCGTCCGAAGAGCTTGAAGTTGAGCGCCGTCACGACGAGCAGCAACGAGGCGACGAAGACTGACATCGCCGCGGCCATGCCCATGTTGTTGCGTTGGATGCCCTCGACGTAGATCCGGAACATGATCGGCTCGGTCTGCTGGAGCGGACCGCCGGCGGTCATGATGAATGGCTGGCCGAACAGGTTCGCCGACGCGATCAGGGTGATCGTGATGACCAGCACCAAGACCGGGCGCAGCATTGGCACGGTGATGCTCCGGAAGCGCCGCCAGGCGTTCGCGCCATCGATCGAGGCGGCTTCGTAGAGCTCCTTCGGTATGTCCTGCAGGGCCGCCAGCAGGATCACCGTGTTGAAGCCGATCGTCCACCAGACAGTGGTGATGGTGATCGCCGCCCAGGCATCCGGCATGCTGCCCAGCCAGTTCGGCCCGCGCACGCCCATCTCACCCAGGAACTGGTTGATCAGCCCACCGCGCGGCTGGAAGATCCACCACCACAGCACGGCCGCCGCCGTCACTGACAGCGTGTATGGCGCAAAGAAGATCATCCGGAAGAAGCCGCGGAAGCGGAAGCGGCCGTTGAGCAGCACGGCCAGCATGAGCGCGCCGATGACCAGCGGCGGGACGCTCCACAGGATGAACTGACCGGTGTTGACCATCGACCGCCAGAAGTGCGGGAACTGCAGGCTGGCCGGATCGAAGAGCCGGATGTAGTTGTCCAGGCCGACGAACGGCCGTCGCTCCGGCCGCAGGAAGTCGAACTCGAAGAGGCTGGTGTAGATGCCGAAGAAGAACGGCCAAGCCAGGAAGGCGACGAAGAAGATCAGGTGGGGCAGGATGAACAGGTAGGGCGTCAGGTTTCGTCGCCGCTTGCGCGGTGGCTGGGTTACCCCGGTGACGGCGCCTGGCTGAGCGGTCAAGCGAACGGCCTCCCTCGCGATCCTGACCGGACGGGTAATGGGAAGGGCCCGACCCCCGGCCGGGCCCTTCCCTCAGCTGCGGCTCAGGTTAAGGCTCGTACCTGGTCGCGTTCTCGTCGATGGTCTGCTGCGAGACGTCCGCAGCCCGCTCGAGCGCGCCCTGGATGTCGGTCTCTTGACCGGTCAGGACGGCGTCGACCACCGGGCCGAAGCCCAGCCCCCACAGCGCGTGCTCGATCTCCGGTACCTGCGGCAGGATGATCACGTTGTCGCCCGAGGCCGCGATGGCCGCGATCGGCGGTGCAACGTCTGCCAGCTGCGGATCCTCGCGCTGCGAGGTTCGCGCCGGGACCTGGCCGGCAGCGCCCCACTCAACCGAGTTCTCCGAGAGCCAGCGGATCCAGCACGCTGCCGCGGCCTGGACGGCCGGGTCGCTGCTGGTGATCGCGAGCTGGTGCGAGCCGCCCCAGACCGCGTATTCCGTGCCACCCATCTGGGGCACCGGCGCGAAGCCGGCGAAGTCCAGCTGGAGCATGTTGCTGATGTGCCACGGGCCGTGCATCACGATCGCGGCACGTCCGCTCTGGAACTCCTGGACCTCCGGGTCACCGGTGCCCGTGATGTCCTCCGAGTAGGCGTCCTGCAGCTCGACCAGGCGCTGCATTGCCTGCACGCCGGCCTCGCTGTCGTAGGTGACCTCGGTGCCTTCCTCGTTGGTCAGCGCCCCACCGTACTGGCGGATGAGCGTCTGGAAGAGGGCGCCGCCCTGGAAGTGCGTACCGATCGCCATAGGCTTGACGCCGCTGGCGTCGAGGGCGGTCATGGCCGCCTCGAACTCCTCGAGCGTCCATGGCTCAGCGCCTGGCTCCGCGACGTTGGCCGCGGCGAACAGGTCCTTGTTGTAGTACATGACCAGCGGGTGCATGTCGAGCGGGATCGAGTAGCGCTCGCCGCGCCATTCGCCGCCGTCCCAGACATTCGCCGGGTAGTCGTTGAGCAGCTCGTCGCCGAGGATCGCCAGGACCTCGTCGCTCAACGGCTGCACGACGTTGCGCGAGGCGAGCTCGCTGACGTTGATCAGCCGGACGACGGTCATCGCCGGCAGCTGGTTGCCTGCCGCGGCCGCGTTGAGCGCGGTCACGTAGTCAGGCTGAGCCACGTGCTCGACGGTGATTTCCATGGTGTTCTCGCCCGAATAGCGCTGGGCGAGGGCAGTCATCTCGTCGCCGTCAGGCCCCGTGAGCGGGCTCCACATCTCGACGCGCTGGCCGTGCGCCGCGGCCGGGCAGGCATCGCCTGTTGGCGGCTGGGTGGCGTCTGGTGATTGGCCGGGCGTCGCGTCCGGCGTCGTGCCCGGGGTCTGGGCGGCGGGGGTGCCGGTGGCACCGGGTCCGGTCGCGCCGGGCGTGGCCGTTGGGCCTGCGCATGCCACCAGCGCCAGCACGACCGCCAGCGCCAGCGTCAGCCGCAAATAAGAGTTGCGCACGATGGTCTCCTCCTCCTGAGCGATGAGATCGCTATCAACAGAAACCCGCGGTTGGGCTTGCATTGTCGGTGGGCCCGCGTTCGAATGTCAAGGAAAAAGTTGGACTCGTCCAGCCGAACCGTTTGCGGATGTTGACTAGTGTTCAATCTTTGAGGGACTATGATCGAACCGGCGGCAGGCGCCAGGAGACCGCCCGCCAGGTTCGAGGATCGATGCAGCCCGAATCGGAAGATCAGCAGCCCCTCTTGCGCCTTGGCACACCAGCCCGAGGGCGCCGACCGGCGTTGGCGCGTCAACGGCAGGACTACATCCTCGAGAAGGTGCGCCAGCAGGGCGCGGTGCGCGTCGCTGACCTCGTCGACACCCTTGGCGTGTCCGACATGACCATCCGCCGCGATCTCGTGCTGCTTCACGAGCGCGGCCTGCTGGAGAAGATGCACGGTGGTGCAGCTGCCCTTCCGGGGGGCGCGCTGTTCGAGCCGGGCTTCGGGGCGAAATCCGTGCTGATGCAGGCTGAGAAGGAGGCGATTGCGGCGGCGGCGGTCGAGCTCGTTGCCCCAGGGACGGCGATCGGCGTCTCGGCCGGGACGACCACCTACGCCCTGGCCGAAAGGCTCGTCGAGGTGCCGGCATTGACGGTCGTGACCAACTCGATCCCCGTAGCGGACATCCTCCATGCCAGGGGGCGGCCGGACCAGACGGTGATCCTGTGCGGTGGCGTGCGCACACCGTCAGACGCGCTCGTGGGTCCACTGGCCGTAAACGCGCTGCGCTCGCTCCATGTGGACATGGTCTTCATGGGCGTACACGGGATGGACGCCCGAGGCTTCACCACGCCCAACATCCTCGAGGCGGACACCAACCGAGCGCTGATCGAGGCCGGCCGCCGCCTGATCGTGCTGGCAGACCACACCAAGTGGGGCGTCGTCGGCATCAGCGCCATCGCTCGCCTCGACGAGGCGGAGATGGTGATCACTGACAGCCAGCTCGCCGCGGACGCGCGCGAGACCCTCGAGCCGACGCTCCGCCTGCTAGTTGTCGACCCGGCTGAGCCTGCCCGGGCGGCGGCGCAGAGCCGCGTCTCATGACCAGCGGCCAGCTGGTCGGCGGCGCCACTGACGCACTCCTGCTGCGCGAGCCGCACCGACGCTACGACCCGCTCGCCGACGAGTGGCTGCTCGTCTCGTCCGGCAGGTCCAGCCGACCGTGGCAGGGCCGCGTGGAGGGCCCGGCACCGCCCGCCCGCCCGGCCTATGACCCCGAGTGCTACCTCTGCCCGGGCAACGTCCGGGCGAACGGCGAGCGCAACCCGGAGTACGAGGGCACCTTCGCGTTCACCAACGACTTCGCTGCGCTGCGTCCGGACTCGCCGCTGGGCGAGCTGGCTGACGGCCTGCTGCTGGCGCGCGCCGAGCGCGGCACCTGCCTCGTGCTGTGCTTCTCGCCGCGGCACGACCTGACGCTCGCGGGAATGGAACCGGCGGACCTGCGGCGTGTGGTCGAGAGCTGGGGCGAGCACTCCGCCCGCCTTGGCGCCGAGCATGCCTGGGTGCAGGTCTTCGAGAACCGCGGCGCCGCGATGGGCGCGTCAAACCCGCATCCGCACGGCCAGATCTGGGCGGCCAGCGCGGTGCCCACTCGCGGCGTGCGTGAGGACGCCACACAGCGACGGCACCACGAGCGCACGGGCCGCCGGTTGCTGCTCGACTACGCCGCCCAGGAGCACGGCGGGCCGCGGGTGATAGCCGAGGACGACGAGTGGCTGGTGGTCGTGCCGTTCTGGGCGGCCTGGCCCTTCGAGACGCTGATCGTGCCGCGCCGTCCCGTCAGCCGGCTGCCGGACCTGGACGCCAGCCAGCGCGATCTGCTGCCCCGGCCCCTGGGCGAGCTGCTGCGCCGCTACGACGCGCTGTTCGGCATCCCGTTCCCGTACTCGATGGGCTGGCACCAGGCGCCCTTTGGCGCCGGCGCCGAGCACTGGCAGCTGCACGCCCATGTGTATCCGCCACTGATGGGTGCCGACCGGCGCAAGTTCATGGTCGGCTACGAGCTGCTGTCCGAGCTTCAGCGCGACATCTCTCCCGAGGAGGCCGCCGAGCAGCTGCGGGCCGTCCGCCGCCCCGCCACGGCAGCGCCGGCGACGCCTGCGGCGAGCTAGTCCTCCGCCAGGACGATCACCAGGTCGTCGGACTCGAGTGCGACCTGGTCGGCCTTGGGCGGGTTGAGCACCACGCCGTAGTTGCGCGCCGGGTCGTCAGCCCAGGCAATGACCCGATAGCCGATCGCCACCTCGCCCTGGCGGCGCGCCGACTCGACGACGGTATAGAAGTCGATCGGCTCAGCGCTGCCGTCGGCTTCGAAAGTCAGGTAGCTGCTGGCCGGCCGCAGGTAGATCTCCGAGCCCTCGACATCGAACAGGTCGGCGAAGACCGGCTCGAGCTCGGGGCTCTCCGACAGCTGGGCGAGCATCTGGCTGACCAGCTTCTCGCTGACGATGAAGTCATCGGCGCGAGTTACCTGCGCCAGCTCGCGATTACGAAGGTCGAGCATCTCGGTGACGATCGGCAGCCGCCGGCCTGCGCGACCGTTGATGTCGCGCACGTGTAGCAGGGTGACCAGCGTCCGCGCGTCGGCCTGCTGCGGTGCCAGTCCCTCGGCGTAAGGCAGGATCACGACGCGGTCCCACTCCGGCTCGAGCAGCTCCTCCAGCGCCGCGCGCGAAGTCGTGTCGGCGTGGCGGAACTCGAGTCGCGTGCTGCGGCTGCGGGCGCCTGCTGCCTCTGCCGGTGCGCGATGAGTCTCCGACGAGCTTGCGACCAGCACCTCCGATCCGTCGTCGACGTAGCTGTCCAGCTGTTGCAGGATCGCCGGCGCGCGTCGGTTCCAGCCAAGGACCAGCGTCCGCTCGGCGTGCGGCGGGGTCCGCCGGGGAGGCCCGATACGCTCCTCCACGGGCGTGCCGGGCGGCCGCTGCCCAAGGTGGATCGTGCTGTCGTCCCGGGCAAGGACGATCAGCCGGTCGCGCTCGCCGATGCGCGTCTCCATGGGTGGGTTCAGCTGCGGCGAGCCGCCCTCCTGGACGAGCCCCAGGAGGGCGCTATCCGCGAAGGCGAGCAGCGCATCCCCGAAAGTCTGGCCGGCCAGGCCGAGATGCTCCGAGAAGTACATCTCGTCACCGGCGAAATCGAGCAGCTCCTCGTAGACGACTGACAGGCCGGGCTGGCGGCAGGCCTGGGCGGCGATCCGGCCGATCAGGTCGCCGACGACCACGATCCGTGCCTCGCCACGCGCGGCAAGCCGCGCCACTTCGGCATTGCGCGGGTCCTGGATCTCAGCCACCAGCCGGTAGGGTTCGGCGCGGCGCGTCGGTGAGTTGCTGATCGCGAGCATCGTCTTGATCACCTCGGCGTCGGCGTCCGGGCCGTTGTGGCCCAGGACGACGATCGAGCGCGCAGCCTGGGGGCTGCAGATGTCGATGTCAGCCGAATCGATGGGGCTGCCGCTGCGGCACACGATGCGCGTGCTGCGCCGCCGCGGGATGCGCTCCCGCAGCTCGTCCTCCATCTCCACCTTGTCTCGCTCGGCCAGGACGACGATCGCCGCCCGCGAGCGGCTGGCATTGGCTTCGATCAGCTCCTCGATCAGCGTGGGCGCCTGGGCCGACCAGCCCAGGATGATCGTGTGGTCGCGCTCGATGACCCGCGAGCGGCCCCGCCGCAGCTCGGTCAGCCGGCCTTCGATGCCGCTCGTCACGAGGCCGATGAGGATGGCCACGAAGAGCACGCCGCCGATCGTCGCCGAGAACATGCCGAGCACGAAGACGACCGGGCCGGCGTCGTCGGCCATCGTCCCCGGATCGAGCGTGCGCAGCAGCGTCATCCAGGACAGCTGGATGAAGTCGACGCCGGCGGTCGCCTCGTCGTCCAGTCCGCCGAGCACGGTGACGAGCAGTGCGACCCCAACGATTAGCAGGGCGCTGGCCAGGAAGAGGCCGCTGACCAGCGCGACCGTGCCGCGGGCCATGATGTTGTCGAACGCGTAGCGCAAGCGCTCGCCGAGCGAGTGATTGATGGCTTCGCCCCTCGTGGCTTGGGTGTTTCCAGAGTCTAGTGGCCGGATGCGCCAGAATCGGCCGGATGCCGACGCTGCGCTCGCCGATCACGCTGATGCTCGTTCTGGCCATCGGCCTGACCGCCATTGCCTGCCGGCGCGCGGCCGAATCGCCTGCGCTGCCGACTCCCGGTCCCGGGCCCACGGACACGCTGATGCCGAGCACGCCGGCCGCCACCGATCAGAGCACCACGCCGCCAGCCGAAAGTCCGCCGCCCACCGGCGAGCCGATCGCGACGCCCGAACTGACGCCCGGCCCGCCCCCGGCGGGTCTGGTGTGGAACGAGCCGTCCGGCGCGTTCAGCGTCGCCGACGCGCCTGCCGGCGCGGTGAGCGCCAGCTCGGGCGGCCTGGCCGGCCAGCTGTTCATCGTCGGCACGACCGACGACGAGGCGGCCTCGGCGGTCTGGCGCTCGGCTGACGGGCAGGCCTGGCAGCGCATTGTCCTGCCCGACTCGGCAGACGTGGCGCTGCCGGCGATAACTGACGGTCCGAACGGCCTCGCCGCCGTTGGCTTCTCGTACGGCGCCGAGGATCCGGTGCCCGCTGGCTGGCACTCGCGCGACGGCTTGGCCTGGCAGCCCATCAGTGGTGATATGGGCGCCGGCGAGATGCGCGTCGTCGCTGCCGGCGGCGACGGCTACCTCGCGCTGGGGAGCGACCCGGTGACGGGGGAGGTGCTCGGCTGGACATCTGCTGATGGCATCGCCTGGTCGATCGGATCACCGGTCAGCGGCATTGATGGCGGCACCACGCTCAACGGCCTGAGTGCGGTCACCGACGGCTACCTGGCCTACGGCTCGGCGACCTCCGCCGAGGCCGCGGTCTGGCACTCGATCGACGGCGTCGCCTGGCAGGCCATCGCGCTGCCCAACGGCAGCGACAGCACGGTCAACGAGATCGCCGTCAGCAGCGGGCTGTACGTCGCGGTGGGCGCAAGGACGGACGATGAGCTTGCCCAGTCGATGGCCTGGTACTCGCTTGATGGCCGCAGCTGGGAGATCAGCGTGGACGGCGGCGACGGCGCCATGTACGGCGTCGCGCCCTTGGGCGAGGGGTTCGTGGCGGTTGGTGCGATCGAGCTCGCGCGCTTCCGGTTTGATGCCGCGGCCTGGCTGTCAGCGGACGGCCGGACCTGGTTCCGCCTGGCTGACGACCCGACCTTCCACCAGGCGCGGATGTACGACGCCCTGCCGGGTGGCGGCGGTGTGGTGGTCATCGGCGAGCGCAGCGACGAGCTGGCTGAGGTCTCGCAGCCAACGCTGTGGGTCGCCCGCGGCGAGTGATGCGATGAGGGACCTGGCGGCCGTCTCGTGGGGCAGCGGCCGCGTCGACCTGTTCTGGGTCGGCGCTGATGGCGGGCTGTGGCATCGCTGGACCGCATCGGCCGGCGCGGACTGGTCGGCTGACGAGCCGCTCGGCGGCCAGCCCGTGTCTGGGCCGTGCGTCACGGCCTGGGCAATCGACGAGATGGAGGTCTTTGCCGTCTTCCCGGACGGCCAGCTCTGGAACCGCTACTGGGACGGTCGGTCATGGCACGGGTGGGAGAGCCTGGGCGGCGAGCTCGATCCGGCGGCCAGACCGGCGTGCTCATCCTGGGGCGCCGATCGGCTCGACGTCTTTGCCCTCGGCCGTGACGGCCGGCTGTGGCACCGCTGGTGGAATGGCAGCCAATGGGTGCCCTGGCAGCAGGAGCCGTCCCTGGCCTGATCAGCCGTCGACGGCGATGACCACGCCCTCGTTGGCGGCAAGCTCGACCGTTTCGCGCACCGGTCGATCGTCGCGCCCTGGATGGGTAGAGGCCTCGACCCGGCCGGCCAGCTCGAGGCGCACCTCGGCCCTCCGATCCGAGAGGTTGAGCGCGACGGCATAGTTCCGTCCGTCGTGGCTGCGCAAGTACGAGAGCACGCCCCGCCGAGCGACGAGCGCGCGGTAGCCACCTATGCTCAGCGCCGGCTCACGCCGTCGCAGCTCGAGCAGCCGGCGGTAGAGGCTGAGCATCGAGGCCGGATCGCCGCGCTGGGCAGCGACGTTGATCGTCCCCACAGCTGGTCCTATCGGCAGCCACGGCATGCTCCCGCTGAAGCCGGCGAGAGCGGATCCATCCCAGCGCATCGGTGTCCGCGCCGGGTCACGGCTCTCGCCGCCGCGCAGCCCCTGCGGGTCGCGTTGCTGCTCCGGTGGCACGTCGGCGTCGGCGATTCCGATCTCGTCGCCGTAGTAGAGCGTGGGCGTGCCGCGCAGGGTCAGCAGCAGCATCGCCGCCACTCGAGCCTGGGCGGCACCGACCCGGCTGGCGATGCGCGGCTTGTCGTGGTTGCCGATCACCCACGTCGGCCAGGCGCCGTCCGGCACCGATCCCTCGTAGTGCTCGATCCCGCGCGCCAGCCGCCCAGCCTGCCAGGGCAGCTGGAGCAGCTGGAAGTTGAACGGCAGGTGCAGCTCGTCGAGGTCCTGCCCGTAGAACCGCACGAGCTCGCGCACCGGCCGCCAGATCTCGCCGATCAGCACCCGCTCCTCGAACTCGTCAGCGACGGCGCGCAGCTGGCGCATGATCGGATGGATGCGGCGCCGGTCGCCCCAGCGCTGCGGCCGATCGACCGGGCCGGGCTCGAGCTCGCGGCACTTGGCAAGCAGGTTGACGACATCCAGCCGGAAGCCGTCCACGCCGCGGCGCAGCCAGAAGCGCATTGCCTCGAAGATCGCTGTCCTGACCGCCGCGTTGGTCCAGTCGAGGTCTGGCTGCTCCTTCAGGAACGAGTGGAAGTAGTACTGGCCGGTCGGCTCGTGCCACTCCCAGGCGCTGCCCCCGAACTCGCTCTGCCAGCCGTTCGGTGGGCCGCCACCGGGCAGCGCATCGCGCCAGATGTACCAGCTGCGCCGGGCGCTGCCGCGTGACGAGCTGGAGTCGACGAACCAGGGATGCCTGTCCGAGGTGTGGTTGGGCACGAAGTCGAGCAGCAGCCGCATGCCCCGGCGGTGCAGGTCGTGCAGCAGCGCATCAAGGTCGTCGAGCGTGCCGAACAGAGGGTCGACGCCTGTGTAGGAGGCGCAGTCGTAGCCGAAGTCGGCCATCGGCGAGGGGAAGATGGGCGACAGCCAGATCGCATCGACGCCCAGCCACGCGAGGTGGTCGAGCCGATGGCGAATTCCGGGCAGATCGCCGACGCCGTCGCCGTTGCTGTCCTGGAATGAGCGCGGGTAGACCTGGTAGACGACGCCCCGCTGCCACCAGCGGGCTTCCCCGCCTGGGTCGACTTGTGCCACGTTCTTATACTCGCCTACGTGCTGCGACCCAACCCGCCGCGGATGATCACCGTCGTCATCGCCGTCGCGCTGACCGTGCTCGGGCTGGCGCTGGTCTACCTGCCGACCGACCAGGTGGTCGATCTCGTGCGCCAGGTGGGCCTGCCGGAGGATATCCAGCGGACGGTGGTCTCGCTCGTCCGCGAGGAACTGGCCGCGTACGCCGCGCTGGCCCTCTCGCCGTTGCTGCTGATCGCCGGCTCCTACCTGAAGGGGCTGTGATGGGCGGACGATTTGGCAGCCAGCGTGCGCCGCGAAACGCCACCGTCCTGGTGGCCCTCGTCCTCTTGGCGATCGGGGTGCTGGGCACGTTCCTTGGCCTGATCCCGGCCATCGCCGGCATCAGCGGCGCGACGATCGGCATACTGGCCTACGTCGCGGCAACGATCGTGATGCTGCTCGGGATCTTCCTGCGCGGGCTGTAGCGGCAGCTCAGCCCGGGCGCACGGCCGTCGCGCGATCCTGACAGATGGCCAGCCGGCCATCCTTATGCGGCTTCGAGCGTCGTTCCCGCGCCCCGGCGACGCGCTCCCGCGTGCTTGACCGCGATCTGGCCGGGCCCTCTTGGGGCGTTTCTGACGCCTGCGGCCGGCATAACGTTGACCCGCTGATCAGATGGCGGAAACTCGATCGCCTTGGGCTCGGCCTGGCCGGATAGCGTCGACCCGCTGACCAGATGGCAGGAACTCGAATGCCGGCGGGCGCAGCGTCAGCCGAAGAGGGTCAGCCTCTCGTCGGGGAGCTGCTCGTCCGCGACGAGCAGCCCAGCGTCCTCGTTGGCGACGTTGTTCAGCCGTCTTGAGACTGGTCGCAGGACGAGCAGCTCGTTCGAGGCCGGCTGGAGCAGGTCACCCAGGAGCGCCCCGTCCCTGATCGCCGGATCGAGCCACAACGGCCACTCGCTCCTGTCGAGCAGCACCGGCATCCGGTCGTGCAAGTCGCCGACCGTTGCGTTGGCGGCCGTCGTGACCACGGCCGCCGTCAGCAGCCACTCACCGCTGGCCGGGTCGCGCCACGGGGCCCAGATGCCGGCCATCGCCAGCGGCGCCCCGTCGTGCCGCGCGATCAGGTGCGGCGTTCGCGCTCGGCCCTCGCGCCGCCACTCGTAGAAGCCGTCGGCGGGGACCAGGCAGCGGCGGCGCAAGAAAGACGCCCGAAAAGCAGCGCTGCGGGCGATCGTCTCGGCCCGGGCGTTGATCATTCGCGAGCCCACGGCGACCGACCTGGCCCACGGCGGGACCAAGCCCCAGCGGTGAGCCTCGACAAACCGGCCCTCGTCGCGCTCCGTGACCACGACCAGCGGCTGCGTCGGAGCGACGTTGTAGCGCGGCCCAAGGGTGTCCAGCACCGCCGCGTCCGCCGCGCGCAGCTCGGCGTCGAAGATGCGCGCCACCTCTGACGGCGGCACCTGCTGCGTCATCCGCCCGCACATGTGGTCCGATCGTCGCACACTGCGCCGGTGATCCCAGCATCGCCGACGAGCCTGCGCGCGCACTGGACGCTCGATCGCGGCGTGGCCTACCTCAACCACGGCTCGTTCGGCGCCACCCCGCGGGCCGTGCTGGAGACCCAGGCCGAGCTGCGGGCGCGGATGGAGCGCGAGCCCGTGCGCTTCCTGGACCACGAGCTCGAGGGCCTGCTTGACAGCGCGCGTGCGCCGCTGGCCGAGCTGCTCGGTGCGCGCCCAGCCGACCTTGCCTGGCTGCCCAACGCGACCGCCGGCGTGAACACCGTCGTCCAGTCGCTCGAGCTCGCGGCCGGTGACGAGATCCTGACCACCGACCACGAGTACAACGCCGTCCTCAACACGCTGCGCTTCGTCGCCCGGCGGGCCGGCGGGAGCGTGGTCGTGGCGCAGGTCCCGTTCCCACTCCGCTCGGCGAACGAGGCGCTCGAGGCGATCCTCGCCGCCGCCGGCCCGCGCACCAGGCTGGCCGTGATCAGCCACATCACCAGCGCGACCGCACTGCGCCTGCCGGTCGAAGAGCTCGTCCCTGCCCTGGCCGAACGAGGCATCGACACGCTCGTCGACGGCGCCCACGCGCCCGGCATGCTGCCGCTCGACCTCGAGCGATTGGGTGCCGCGTACTACACCGGCAACTGCCACAAGTGGCTGTGCGCGCCCAAGGGCGCAGGGTTCCTGCACGTGCGCGCGGATCGCCAGGACGGCATTCGGCCGCTGGTCGTGTCACACGGCGCCAACTCGCCGCGGCGCGAGCGCAGCCGTTTCCTGCTCGAGCTGGACTGGACCGGCACGGACGACCCGACCGCCTATCTCTCGGTGCCGGCGGCGATCGACTTCCTGTCGCGGCTGGTGCCCGGCGGCTTGACCGCGCTGATGGCACGCAATCACGAGCTTGTCCTGGCCGGCCGCGACACCGTCCTCCGCGTGCTGGGCGGCAAGGCGCCGGCGCCGGACGAGATGCTGGGCTCCATGGCTGCCCTCGTCGTGCCGGACGGCTTCCCGCCCGTGCCGGTCGAGCCGCCGGCCGACCTTCCTACCGGCGTATCACTGCCTGACGATCCGCTGCACGACGCGCTGATGGCGGGCGGCGTGCAGGTCCCGGTTGCGCCATGGCCGCCGACCGTTGCCCAGGAGCCGCCCTGGCGACCGCGGCTGCGCGTGCTGCGCATCTCGGCCCAGGCCTACAACGTGGTGGCAGACTACGAGCGCCTCGCCGCCGCCTTGAGGGAAGCGCCCGCCACTTGACCCAGCCTGCCATCCACGTCGTCGACCTGCGCAAGACGTTTCGCGTGCCCGTCCGTGAAGGCGGATTGCGCGCGTCCGCGCGCTCGCTCATCCGGCGCCAGCACCGCGATGTCCACGCCGTAGACGGCATCAGCTTCGACATCGCGCATGGAGAGGTGGTCGGCTTTCTCGGCCCAAACGGCGCGGGCAAGACGACCACGCTCAAGATGCTGGCCGGGCTGCTCTACCCGACCGCTGGCGAGCTGAGCGTGCTGGGTCACGTGCCGTCGCGCCGCGAGAGCCACTACCTGCGCCGGATGACGATGGTCATGGGCAACCGCAACCAGCTCCAGTGGGACCTGCCGGCGCTCGACTCGTTCGAGCTGATGCGCGCCATCTACCGGCTCCAGCCGGACGACTTCCGGCGCGCGCGCGACGAGTACATCGAGCTGCTGGACCTGGGCGAGCTGGTCCGCAAGCCGGTGCGCAACCTGTCGCTGGGCGAGCGCATGAAGGTCGAGATCGCGGCCGCCCTGCTGCACCTTCCGGAGGTGCTGTTCCTCGACGAGCCGACCCTCGGGCTTGACGTGACGATGCAGAAGCGCATCCGCGCCTTCGTCGGTGAGTACAACCGCCGGTACGGTGCCACGGTGCTGCTGACCAGCCACTACATGGCGGACGTTGAGGCGCTGTGCAAGCGGGTGATCGTCATCCACCACGGGCGGATCCTGTTCGACGGTCCGCTCGCCGCGCTGGCCGACAGCTTCAACACGACCAAGACGATCGGCGTGACGCTGCACGAGGGCACCGCCGACCTGTCGGGCTACGGCGAGGTGCTGTCCGCCGACGATGGCACGGTCACCCTGCGCGTCTCGCGCGCCGATGCCCCGCACGTCACCGCGCGGCTGTTGCAGGACCTGCCCGTCGCCGACCTGACGATCGAGGACCCGCCGATCGAGGACGTCATCGAGTCGGTCTTCGCCAGCGCGCGGCCTGAGGATTGAACGACCGGGCGGTTGACCGACCGCGGCTGGTCGGGCCGGTGCGCGGCCTGCTCGGCGTCTACGCCCAGGAGGCGCGCAACGCGATAGCGGAGCAGTTCCAGTACCGCGTTGCGAACTACTTCTACATGATCGGCATGGTCGCCGAGCCGGTGATCTACCTGGTCGTCTGGACGACCATCGCCGAGCAGCAGGGCGGCTCCGTCGGCGGCTTGACCGTCGGCCAGTTCGCCGCCTATTACATCGTCTGGACGCTCGTCCGGTCGATGAACATAGTGTTCACGCCGTACGGCTGGGAGTGGCGCATCCGGGAGGGGCAGCTTTCGGCGGCGCTGCTGCGGCCGCTCTTTCCGATCGTCTCGGACATTGGCGCGTTCGCCGGCTGGAAGGTCGTGGTCATCGTCCTCTGGCTGCCCGTGGCGGCGGTGCTGGCTCTGCTCTTCCAGCCCCAGATCGCGCCGACCGTGCTCGAGATCGGGGTCTTTGGGCTGGCCATCTGGGGCGCGTACCTGATCCGCTCGGTCAACCAGTCAACGGTCGGCATGGCCACCTTCTGGACGACGCGCGTCGGGCCGCTGTTCGAGATGTACATGCTCGTCGAGCTGCTCCTCTCTGGCCGGCTGGTGCCAATGACGCTGATGCCAGAGTGGGTCCAGTCGCTCGCCGCGCTGCTGCCCTTCTACTGGACATTCGGCTTCCCGATCGAGGCGCTGATCGGAACGATGACGACCGATCAGCTGCTCGGCGGCCTCGCGATGCAGGCCTTCTGGATCACGGTCGGCGCGATCGCGCTGCGCCTGTCGTGGCGGGCGGCGGTGCGCCGCTACGGCGCGGTCGGCGGCTAGGGCCAGCGATGCGCTCGCTCCAGCTGGCTTGGGTCTTCTTCCGCGTCAACGCGATGAACGAGCTCCAGTACCGGGCGAACTTCTTCGTCCAGCTGCTCCAGTCGCTGATCGCGCTCGCCGCCGGGCTGGCGGTCATCGGCCTCGTCTTCTCGCACACCGACCAGCTGCGGGGCTGGACGCAGCCCGAGCTGCTGGCGGTGATGGGCGTGCACATCCTGATGGGCGGCCTGATCGGCGCCTTCATCCAGCCGAACATGATCCGCCTGACCGAGGACGTGCGCGACGGCAGGCTCGATTTCATGCTGACCAAGCCTGAGGACGCGCAGGTGCTGGTCAGCGTGCGCGAGTTCAGGGTGTGGCGGCTGGTCGACGTGGTCATCGGCGGCGTGGTCCTGGCGCTCGCGCTGGCCAACCTCGGCACCGGGCTCTCGGTCTTCGGCGCGGCCGCGTTCGCCGTCGCGATCGTCGTCGGCGCCTCGATGATCTACTGCTTCTGGCTGTTCATCACGACGTTCGCCTTCTGGATCGTGCGCCTGGACGAGATCGTCGAGCTATTCGAGGGCATCTACCAGGCCGGCCGCTGGCCGGTCACGATCTACCCCGGCTGGCTGCGCATCGGGCTGACCTTCCTGGTGCCGATCGCCTTCGCGGTCACGGTGCCCGCGGAGGCGCTGGCCAACCGGCTGACCGTCGAGACGCTCGCGCTGGCCATCGGCTTTGCGGTGGTGCTGCTCGTCGGGACGCGGCTGTGGTGGCGCTTCGGGCTCAAGCATTACTCGGGTGCGTCCGCGTAGCAGGAGCCGCACCGCTAGGTCGCGTCCAGCCAACGTGAGCGTCACGAACGCGCGCCCTGAGGCTGCCCGCGGCAGAAACTGGCCGTTACGTCGCCCGAGGCGAACAAAGCGACGTCCGCCGGCAACGGTCGAGCCTATGATCCGCAAGTGTTCGACTGGCCGCTCTTCGGGCTGCGCATCCGGACCGAGCGACTCGAGCTGCGCATGCCGACCGATCCCGATCTCTTCGAGCTCGTGAGGGTCGCCCGCGAGGGGGTCCACGACCCGGGCGAGATGCCCTTCCTCGAGCCGTGGACGGAGACGCCCAGCCCCGACTTCGAGCACGGCTTCCTGCAGTACCACTGGTCGACGCGAGCCAGCTGGCGACCTGAAGGCTGGCGGCTCGAGCTGGCCGTTGCCGCAGAGGGCCGGCTGGCCGGCGCGCAGGCCATCTCGGCCGACGGCTTCGCCGAGCACCGTGCAATCTCGACCGGCTCGTGGCTGGGCATCGGCTTCCACGGCCGTGGCTATGGCAAGGAGATGCGCTCGGCGGTCCTCGCCTTTGCCTTCGACTACCTGGGGGCGGAGTGGGTCAGCAGCGCGGCCTTCGCTGACAACGGCGCCTCGATCGCCATCTCTCGCGCGCTCGGCTATGAGGAGGTGGGCATCGAGCACGTCGCGCCGCAGGGCGAGCCGCGCGAGGCGATCAGCTTCCTGATGACGCGCGACCTGTGGCGCGCCCGTGAGCGGCCTCAGATCGAGGTCGAGGGCTTCGAGGAGTGCCGGGTCTTCTTCGGTGCCTGATCGGCCCGAATAAAAATCGCTCCAAAATCGATGCGCCGGGACAGCCTGCGCGGGCCTAGAATGCGGGCGCCACGGCACTGACCGATTTGCCCGGTCCGACCCCGCCGGGGCGCGAGGGGAGCGAGGGAAACGCGCACGTTCAGCTGGCACCCAGCAAGTTGGCCAGTCGTCTACGCGTGCCCGCCGCAAGCCTGGCTGGTGGGGGCCCCGTCGGGCCTGCTCTGTTGAGAGGGAGGCACCTGCACATGAGACGACGCTTCGTCTTGGCGTTCGGCATGTCGCTGCTGCTCGTGGCAGCGTTGATGCCCGCGGCCGCGACCGCCGCCGGACCCGAGCGGTTCGGCCGCGTCGAGGGCCACAAAGTCGATCCGAAGCTGGCACGGGAGCTGCGCAAGCTGCGCGACCCGGATCGCCAGGTGATGGTCTTCGTCGAGCTCACCCGACCCTCAGTCGCCGACTCGATCGCCGGCCGGCTCGAGGCCGGTGAAGAGATCAGCGGCGCCCGCCGCGCCGAGCTGCGCCGGCCGCTGGCCGAGCAGCAGGTAACCGTCAAGCGCGAGATCGAGCGCCTGAAGGGCCGTGTCCATGCCACGTTCACCGACGTGGCCAATGGCTTCCGGGCGACAGTGCCGATGCGCAACGTCGAGCGCCTTTCGCGCGTCGGCGGTGTCAAGGCGGTCTACCCGGTCAGCAAGATGGTGCCCTCGAACGACAACTCGGCGCGCTACGTCAAGGCGCCCCAGACCTGGAGCCAGACCGGCTTCACGGGCACTGGCGTCAAGATTGCGATCATCGACACCGGTATCAACTACTACCACAAGACCTTCAACGGCGCGGGCCAGGCGGCCAACGATACGGACAATCCGAACATCGTCGAGCCGAGCAGCTTCCCGACGGCCAAGGTCATCGGCGGCTGGGACTTCGTGGGCGACCTCTACGACGCCGACACGGTCACCGTCGCTACCCCGGACCCGGACCCGCGCGACTGCAACGGTCACGGCACGCACGTTGCCGGCACCGCTGCCGGCTTCGGCGTCAAGTCGGACGGCACGACCTACACCGGTGCCTACAACCTGACCGCCCTCAACAGCACCAGCTGGAACGTGCCGCCGGGCATGGCCCCGCGCGCGCTGCTGCTGGCGTACAAGGTCTTCGGCTGCGACGGCGGCACGTACGTCGTGCTCGACGCCATCGAGATGGCCGTTCGTGACGGCGCACACGTGATCAACATGTCGCTCGGCCTGGACTACGGCAATGGCGGCCGGATCGAGGAGATCGCGACCAACAACGCCGTCCGCGCTGGCGTCGTGGTCGTCGCCTCGGCCGGCAACAGCGGCCCGAGCGCGTACATCAACGGCTCACCCGGCACGGCCGAGGGCGCCATCTCCGTCGCGGCGATGGACGCTGACCCGACCTTCCCGAGCGTCTGGATCGACATGCCCACGGGCGCTGACATCCGGGCGATCAACGCCAACGGCGACACTGACAACCTGCCGCTCACCGGCACGCTGAACCACTTCGAGGACAACCCCGGCACCGCTGGTGTCGACGAGAGCCTTGGTTGCACGCTCGCCGACTGGACGTACAACGGGTTCGCCGCTGGCCAGATCGCGGTCACCCACCGCGGGGTCTGCGCTCGCGTCGACCGCGCGATCATCGGCGACAGCCTGGGTGCGTCGGCGGTGATCATGGTCAACAACGCGTCGGGCTATCCGCCATTCGAGGGCTCCATCGACGGCGTGGACATCCCGTTCCTTGGTGTCCCGATCGAAGACGATGGGCGGTTCCACACCGACGACGGCGGCTCGGCGACGATCAGTGTCGCGCCGCCCCTTGCCAACCCGGGCTACAAGTACAACGCCACCTTCACCTCAGGCGGCTTCCGGCGCTACGACCAGCTGCTCAAGCCGGACGTCATCGCGCCGGGCGTCTCGGTCATCTCGGCCGACACGGCGAACATGACCGGCGGCGTCGGCTTCTCGGGCACGTCGATGGCCTCACCGGCCGTTGCCGGAGTGGCGGCGCTCGTGCGCCAGGCACGGCCCAAGTTCACGCCCCGGCAGATCAAGTCGTTGATCGTCAACACGGCGACCACTGCCAACATCAACCCCAAGGACCTGCGGCTGGTCGGCAACGGCGTGGTCGACGCGCTGCGCGCCACCCGTTCGGTCGTGCACGTGACCACCCCGAACCCGCAGGACGGGACGCAGCAGTCGTTCATCCCCTCGCTCACCTTCGGGCTCGAGGAGATCGTCAAGACCTCCAAGGACCCGGCGCTGAGCAGCACGCGCAGCTTCCGCGTCTGGAACCGGAGCAACAAGGCGATCACGTACAACATCAGCAACCAGTTCGCGACCGCATCGCGTGGCATGACCGTCTCGATCTCGCCTTCGAAGGTGACGGTTCCCGCGAACTCCAACCGCCTCGTTCGGGTGACGATCAAGCTGACGAACGCGAAGGCACGTCAGCTGCCTGACGCCGCGCCCGGCCACGGGCCGGTGCTAGGCGTCGACGGCTTCGGCCAGCTGCACTTGCCGCTCGACTACATCGGCGGCCGGCTGCTGCTCAAGCCGACGGTCACGCGCACGGGCGTCATGACCCTGCGCGTGCCGTGGGGCGTGGTGCCGCGTGGCACCTCGAACGTATGGGGCCAGCTGGGCACCTACAACACCTCGAGCGACACGGCGACGAACAAGATCACGCTGCGCAACAGCGGCGTCCACTCGGGCATCTCGGACGTCTTCGCCTGGGGCCTGACCGACGCACGCGAGGGCTACAGCGGCATGGACATGCGCGCGGTGGGCTTCCAGTCCCTGCCATCGTTCCTCTGCTGGTCGGGCGCCGACCCGTCGGATGCCTGCCTGGTGGGGGCGATCAACAACTGGAGCCGCTTCAGTAACGCCTCTGAGAACATCTGGATCCTGGTGCTCGACACGACCGGCGACGGCATCGCCGACTACGAGGTCTGGGTCCTGGATGCGGGACTGCTCCTGGGTGCGCTGGATGGCATCCCGATCTCCGCCGTGTACGACGTGGTGCTCGATGAGTTCACCTTCGTCTACCTCGCCACAGCGGCGCCCAACAGCTCGACCGTCCTCGTGCCGTTCCTGGCCTCGGACGTCGGTTTGGAGGACGGCGGCGACGAGGACTTCTGGTACTACGCCGAGTCGTACGACTTCTGGGACGCTGACGGCGACCCCGGCAACCCGGTCTTCCACTTCGATGTCGCATTGACTGGCAACCACCCGGATGCCGGATCCACGTCGGCCCACTACAACGCCTTCGACCATCCGATCTCGCAGGGCAACTTCAACGTTGTCAACCCTGGAGCGCTGGTCAAGATCGACGTGGCAGTCGATCGGATGGGCTGGGTCCCGGAGTGGGGCCACAAGGGCTGGATGATCGTGTCGCTCGATGACAAGGCCGGCGACCGCCAGGCTGACCTCATCTCGACCGGACCCCTCCAGCCGTACGTCATCGTGCCCTAGCGCCCGATCCGGCCGCCCGCTGAGCGGGCACCGGCACTCGTAAGGCCAGCAGGACCCCCGGCTTCGGCCGGGGGTCCTGCCTTGTGCAGCACATGGCGGTTGTGACAGGCAAGGTGGCACGGCCGGCAGGCATCCTGGCCGCATGGCTCGCACATCACTCCGCTTCACGCTCGACGTTCCGGCCGCCGGGCCGCCGGTCAGCGTCAGGCTGCGCCGGGTGGCCGGCCGCTGGAGCGCGGCGGTCGAGGGTGAGCCGTTCGTGGCGGTGGCGGTCTCGGCCGGCGAGGCCCTTAGGCGCGCGCTCGAGCCGCTGGGAAGTGAGGAGGCCCGGCTGCTGCTGGCTGATCTCGGCTTGATCGGTCCGAGCATGGGCGTGCTGGAGCTGGAGCGCAGCCAACACGTAGGCTGACCTTGCTCTGGCGCTCTGATGCTGAATTCCGATAGACTGAGTCAGGATTAGCAGCACGTGCCGCCGGGCGCGACCACGGAGACCTGATGACCCTCACCCAGCGCGAGATGGTCGATAACGATCGCTCGAAGTTCGACTTCAAGGACGAGCTCGTATACCTCCACGAGGCCAAGCGCGGCCTGACCCGCGACACGGTCGAAGAGATCAGCGCGCTGAAGGACGAGCCGGACTGGATGCTCCAGTTCCGCCTGCGCGCCTACGAGCACTTCCTCAAGCGCCCGATGCCCACCTGGGGCGGCCACCTGGGTGACATCGACTTCGATCGGATCGTCTACTACCGCAAGCCGTCCGAGCGCGAGGAGCGCTCGTGGGACGACGTGCCGGACAAGATCAAGGAGACCTTCGAGCGCCTCGGCATCCCCGAGGCTGAGCGGATGTTCCTCTCCGGCGTTGGTGCGCAGTACGACTCGGAGGTCGTCTACCACTCGGTCAAGGAAGAGCTGACCAAGCTCGGCGTGGTCTTCATGGGCACCGACCAGGCGCTCAAGGAGTACCCCGAGATTTTCGAAAAGTACTTCGGCACGGTCGTGCCGCCCGAGGACAACAAGTTTGCCGCGCTCAACAGCGCGGTCTGGTCGGGCGGCTCGTTCGTCTACGTGCCGCCGGGCGTAGATGTGCCGCTGCCGCTGCAGGCCTACTTCCGCATCAACGCCGAGAGCACCGGCCAGTTCGAGCGCACGCTGATCGTCGTCGACGAGGGCGCCAAGGTCCACTACATCGAGGGCTGCTCGGCGCCCATCTATGCCGCTGACTCGCTCCACTCCGCGGTCGTCGAGGTCATCGCTCTGCCCGGCAGCAAGGTCCGCTACACGACCATCCAGAACTGGTCGAACGACGTCTACAACCTGGTCACCAAGCGTGCCCATGCCCACGAGAACTCGACCGTCGAGTGGATCGACGCGAACACCGGTTGCCTGACGGGTGACAGCAAGATCCTCAAGAACAACGATGTCGTGGCGATCGCGGACATCGAGCCCGGGGACTACGTGTACTCCCTGACGCCAGAGTTTGACATCGCTCGTAGCCGCGTCATCGCCAAGAAGGAGAACCCGCCCGAGCACGTCTACGACCTGATCCTGCAGAACCACCGGCAGGTGACTGCGACGGCCAACCACCCGTTCTTGGTGAGCCGCAAGGTTGGCAGGACGCGCCGTATCGCATGGCTTCCGCTCGCGGCCCTGGTGCCGGGGGACGAGATTGCGACGGCCGGCACCATCCCGGATCGGGGGCAGCCACATGAGTTCGTCCACGTCGCTCGCCGGCCCCGCTCTAGAAAGCCGTTCCGGGCGCCAGAGCACAGCTCATGCGACCTTCTGTGGCTGCTCGGCTTCTACATCGGCGACGGCTACCTGGACGGAAACGCGCGCGTGATATTCGCTGTACCCCAGTCCGACCCGGCCGAGCCGAAAGTGCGGGCGTTGGTGTCCGAGTTGTTCGGGCTCGAAGCGACCCGTGGTCGGGGCGCGCAGCTCCGCATTGCCTCGGCCCAGCTCGTCGACTGGCTGCGCGCCGCCGGCGTGACCGGCAACGCCGACACAAAGCGTGTTCCGGCGTGGATGTTCCGACTGCCGCATTCGCAGAAGGCGGCATTCATCGATGGCTATGTCGCGGCAGACGGTCATATCCGTCAAGGCCACAAGAACGTCTCGATCACGAGTGCGAGCCGCGAGCTGCTTGAGCAGGTGCGCGACCTTGCCATCTCGGCCGGCATCAACGCGCACAAGATCTCGGCTTGGACGCGGCACGAGAGGCTGCCGCTCGGCGTGCGCGCAAAGACCTACACGTCATACCACCTGTACTTTGGCGACGAGCAACTTGACAGCCCCATCCACTTGGTCCCGATCCGCACGATTGAGCCGCGCGGTGAAGGGGTTACCTACGACATCGAGGTAGAGGGAACCCACAACTTCATTGCCAACGGCATCTTTGCCCACAACAGCCGCCTGACCATGAAGTACCCCTCGATCTACCTCCGCGGCCGCGGCGCCACGGCTGACATCATCAGCGTCGCCGTTGCCGGCAAGGGCCAGCACCAGGACACGGGCGCCAAGGCGATCCACCTGGCGCCGGATACCAAGAGCCGGATCGTCAGCAAGTCGGTCAGCAAGGACGGCGGTCGGGCCACCTATCGCGGCCACCTGAAGGTCGCGCCGGGCGCAACCAACGTGATGGCCAGCGTGCGCTGTGACGCGTTGATGCTCGACGACCAGAGCCGCAGCGACACCTACCCGTACATCGACATCCAGGAAGACGACACGTCGATGAGCCACGAGGCCACTGTTGGCAAGATCAGCCAGGACCAGGTCTTCTACCTGATGAGCCGCGGCCTGAGCGAGAACGAGGCGCAGAACCTGATCGTGCAGGGCTTCCTGGAGGTCTTCACCAAGGAGCTGCCGATGGAGTACGCGGTCGAGTTCAACCGCCTCGTCAAGCTGGAGATGGAGGGTGCGCTCGGTTGAGCCGGGCGCCCGACCTACCCTTCGCCGGCGAGGCAGCCGCTCGCCGGCTATCGAACAGGCTCGGTGAGCCTGGCTGGCTGCTCGACGAGCGACTGGATGCCAGCCGCCTGTACGCCGATCTGCCGCTCGAGACCAATCCGCTGTTCACGCTCTACGTCGACCTGCGCGCGGCCCGCTTCGGCGAGATCGAGCCCTATGCGGAGGCCGGCGAGGCGGCCGAGGTTTCGGCGGTCGTGCCTGAGGGAGCAGCTGGACTGATCGCCGTCGCCGAGGATCGGGTCGTCGCCCGCGCGCTGACGGCTGAGGCGCAACAGGCCGGGGTTGTCGTTGACACGTTCTCCAACGTGCTGCGGCACCGGCCGCAGCTGCTGCGCGACGTCATCGGCGGCGGAGCGTCGCTGCCGGAGAATGACAAGCTCGCCCAGCTGGCACGCGCCAGCGCGGCGCTGGGCGTCGTCATCCACGTCCCAGCCGGCGTCACGCTCGAGCAGCCGATCGTGTTGCGCTGGGCCGCCGGCCGGCCTGGCCGTGGCTTGGTGTCGCGGACGGTCATCTGTCTCGGCGAAGGCGCCCAGGCGACCGTCCTCGAAGAGCAGGTCCCGACCGATGACACGCCCGCGCATGGTGGCCAGAGCATGTGGTGGGGCACGACTGAGGTCCATCTGGCCGCGGGCTCCTCGCTCGACTTCGCCGCCCAGCAGGACTTCGGCCAGAGCACGCTCGCGTTCGTCAACCGGCACGCCACGCTCGGGCGTGACGCGCAGCTGCGTTGGGCGCTGGCCAGCGTTGGCGGGCTCATCCACAAGAGCCGCATCGACAACCGGCTGGTTGGCCGCGGCTCGAGCGTGCAGCAGGTGGAGATTGGCTTTGGCGGTGGCAGCCAGCTCTTCGACCTGACCTCGTACACACGCCACATCGGCGAGGACACGACAGGCGACCTGCTCAGCAAGGGCGTCTTCATGGACCGCAGCCGCGGCTACTTCAAGGGCCTGATCGACATCGAGCGCACCGCCCGCGGCACGGATTCCTTTCTCGGCGAGTTCGCCATGCTGCTGACCAAGAAGGCGCGCTCGGTCACGATCCCGAGCCTCGAGATCGACCAGCCTGATGTGCGACGGGCGAGCCACTCGAGCTCGGTCGGGCCCATCGACGAGGTTCAGCTGTTCTACCTGATGAGCCGCGGCCTGCCGCGCGACCTGGCGCGCAAGTTCATCGTCATGGGCTTCCTCGAGCCGGTCGTGGCCCGCATCCCACTGGCCGAGGCGCAGGATCGGCTGCGCCGGCTGCTCGAGCAGAAGTGGCCCAGCGACGCGCTGGCTGAGGCCGAGGTTGCGGCTTGAGCGACGCCACGCGACGCATCGCCCTGGGGCCGCTCGCAGACCTTGCCCCGGGCGCGCTGGCGATGGTCCAGGTCGACGGCACGGACATCCTGCTGGCCAACGTTGACGGCCGCGTCCACGCCACCCAGGGCATCTGCTCGCACGAGTACTTCGAGCTTGACAAGGGCTTTCTGACTGGCGACTCGATAACCTGCGCGCTGCACCTGTCGCGCTTCGATCTTGAGACCGGCGAGGCGCTCGACCCGCCGGCAGAGCTGCCGCTGGCGGTCTATGGCGTGGCCATCGAGGACGGCCAGATCGTGCTCGAGCTGCCCGAGGGGCCGATCCCGGTCAACGAGTGAGGGCGATCAGCAGTCGCCGCGCTTGACGAACAGGTAGGGGCCTTCGCCGCAGGTCCAGTAGAAGAGCTCGGCCGGCGACAGCGTCGGGTAGCGACCGGTCGTCAGCTCCACCTCGACGGCCATCTGGTGCGGGTGGCTGAAGCCATGGGCGCGGACGACGTTGACCTGGTAGCTCCAGCCGTGCCGGCCCGCCTCGGCGCGTGGCAGGACGGCGTGGCCGCGGGCCAGCTTCACCGGCAGGCCGATCTCGCTCGCGGTGCCCAGCGAAAGCGGCACACGGGTGATCTCCTGCCAGCCTGGCACGCCTGCACCGAGCCAGACGACACTGAGGACCGGCCGATCGCCCCACAACCGGAAGGGCAGCTCGACCCGCGCCCTGAAGTCACCGTTGGCCAGGGGCTCGAGCCAGAAGTCGCGCGTCTCTGAATCGGGCAGCACCAGCCGCGCGACGAACGGGCCCTGGCGCGGCTGGTGGAATCGGCCGAGCCCGGCCAGGCCATCACCGCCGTGAATGGCGCGTGGCGTTGGGGTGGCAGTGGCCGGGGAGGGAGCGTGGCCCGGCGAGCGGTCAGCGGCGACCTCGGTGGTCGGCAGCGGCTCAGCCCGCTGATCGGGTGCGGGCTCCCGTCCGGAAAGGCCCAGCCAGGCCGTTCCGAGAAGGGCCCCGGCCACCAGGATCGCCACCGGCCACGGCCCGCGCCTGCCTCGGTCCACGCGCTCAAGCGACGCTTCGCGCAAGGTCGGCCCCATCGTCACGCGCCTCCTGCGGCGGACGACAGACGGATGACGATGATTGGCACGACCGGGCTGCCAGACAGGCTGACCCTTAGCTCGAAGCCCTCGCGCGCGAGCGTCGGACCGATGCCGCGCGTCGGTCTCCCATGGTGCCTGACACGCAGCACGGTCTTGCCGGCCGCGCCCAGGACGGGCAGCTCGTCGATCGCGAGATCCCAGGTACCGAGGCTGTGGAGCTGCTCGCCGCCACGAGGGTCGATCTGAAGCAGCTCGACGGACAGCGGCCCGTCCTTGCCAGCGGCGCGGATCCGGATGACGCCGGCCAGCTGGGAGGGCCGCGGCCGGTGGACGAAGACCAGGAATCGGTGCGCCCCCAGGAGCGTGTGCACGCCCTGCTCCGTCCCACTGAGAATCTCGGGCACGCGCCGCGGCCCGGCCTGGCCGAACTTGATGTCGAGCTCGATCTCGATCGCGGGTGCGGGCGACGGACTGCGCGTCGGCGCCGGCGTTGGGGTTGCGGGCAAGCTCAGGGCGATCTGGTCTTCTTGCGGCGCCAGCCTCCCAGACAGGCCGAGCGCGACCGTTGCCAGCAGCGCAGCCAGCGCGGCCAGGGCCGCCCGGCGGGCGGAACCCCCGCCGCCCAGCCGCATGGTCACCGGCACGGAGCCCTCGGCGCGCAGCGGCTCGGGCATCTAGCGTTCCAGCTCGACCCCGGCGCCTGCGTCTGCCGCCCGGCGGCAGATCGCGTCGGCAAAGATCACGTCCGCCAAGCCCACGCCAAGATGGGTGACCAGCGCCGGCCGCGCCTCGTCAGAGCCGTCCTGCTCGGCCGCACCGTTGCCAGTGCCGCGGCGCGTGAGCTCGCCGAGCGTCAGCCCGGGCTCCGGATAGCCGTCGAAGTAGCCCAGCGCGCGGTAGTGCATGTACTGCTCGCGATCGTCGACCGCGAAGAGTCGAGCCTGGAGAGCCAGCTCGGGACGGACGTAGGTCGCGAAGTCGACCGCCACGACCAGGGCGCCGGGACTGACGTCAGCCGGCCCGAGCCGCTCGGGCCGGGCGTCAAAGCTGGCCACGGTGATCACGATGTCGGCGCCGCCGACCGCCTCCGCGCTGGAGCCGGCGAGGCTGACCCAGTCGCGGCCGACGGCCGCATTCGCCTCGGCCGCCACGGCTGCCGCCCGCCCGCGATCCCGGCCGAGCAGGGCCACCCGCGCATCTGGCAGCAGCGTGGCCAGCACCTCGAGATGGCTGACTGCCTGGACACCCGCTCCGAGCAGCGCGACGCGGCTCGCGCCAGCGGGCGCGAGCAGGCGGATGGCCAGACCGCTCACGGCCGCCGTCCGGACGGCGGTGATCCGGGCAGCGTCCAGCACCCACGTTGGCACGCCCGTCTGCGGGTCATTGAGCACGATCAGGCCGCTGATTGCCGGCAGCCCGTGGCGCCGGTTGCCGGGAAAGGCAGAGACCCACTTGAGCCCGACGAGATCCTGCGTGCGCAGCCATGCCGGCATGGCGTGGAGCAGTGCACCATCGCGCGGGTGGACACCGATCTTGGCCGGCATCTCGGCGCCGCCGGTGGCAAGCGCAACGAGTGCCTGCTCCGCCAGGCCGATCCGTTCCGTCACGCCGGGCAGGCAGGCCTCCAGCCCTGCGGCGGGCAGGTAGCGCAGCGGCGGCAGCGACGTGCCGGCGAGAGTCATGGTTAACAGCCTACGCCTGCCTGAGAAGCGCGACGCCCCGCTGATGGGTACGCTTCCCCGCGATGGCTGACAGCGTCCTGAAGCTGACTCCCGAAGAGATGAGCCAGAGCCTGGCCAACCTGCGCCTGGAGCGCGACGCCGTCGTGCTCTACGAGCAGCTGGCGCGGATCGAGAACGAGCCGGAGCGAGCCGCTGCGTTCGCGCGCATCGCCGCCAACGAGCGCCGCCACGCTGACATCTGGGCCAGCCGGCTCGAGAGCGCCGGCCAGCCGGTGCCGCCGCTGAGCGGGCCACGCCTGCGCGTTCGGCTGATCATCATTCTCGCGCGCGTGCTGGGCACGCGTCGGGTGGCGGAGCTGGTGCGCGCGCTGGAGGGTGACGAGGAAGAGGCCTACGCCAGCCAGCTCACGCCTGAGACGGCGGCGATCGCCGCCGATGAGCGCGAGCACGCAGCGATCTGGCAGCGGCTGCAGGACGGAATCGCGCCGCTGCCGGACGGGCTCGCGGCGGCCCAGGCCGAGGCGCCGGCCAAGCCAGTCCGTCGGACCGCCCGCCATGGCGTCGCCGAGGAGGCATGGCACCGCGGGGGCCGGTCAGGGACGCTGCGAGCGGCGGTCTTCGGAGCAAATGACGGCCTGGTCAGCAACCTCTCGCTGGTCATGGGCGTGGCCGGTGCGGTGAGCGACAACAGCCTGATCGTGCTGGCCGGCATCGCCGGCCTGCTGGCCGGCGCTTTCTCGATGGCCGCCGGCGAGTACATCAGCATGCAGAGCCAGCGCGAGCTGTTCGAGCGCCAGATCGCGATCGAGCGCGAGGAGATGCGCGTCATGCCCGAGGAGGAGCTCGCCGAGCTTGCTGCGATCTACCGCGCCAAGGGCCTGCCCGCGGCGGACGCCCAGCGCGTCGCCGAGAATCTGATGAAGGATCCGGCCAAGGCCCTTGACACCAAGGTTCGGGAGGAGCTTGGGCTCGACCCAGACGAGCTGGGCTCGCCCTTTGGTGCCGCCTGGTCGTCGTTCGTCGCATTCGCCATGGGCGCGGTCGTGCCGCTGCTGCCTTTCCTCCTCGGCAACGGCCTGCCGGCACTCGTCGCCGCGCTGGGACTGTCGTTCGCGGCGCTGTTCACCGTGGGCGCGCTGGTCAGCCTCGTGACCGGCCGCGGCATGATCTTCAGCGGACTGCGCCAGGTCGCCATCGGTGCCATCGCCGCGGCGGTGACCTACGCCGTGGGCACGCTGATCGGCGCCAACCTGGGCTGAGCGGCGTGGCAGGAGATCTCGTAGCGCGTCTCCGCGCGGAGGGCCTCGCAGCGAGCAGCTGGGCCAACGGCCCGGGAGACCGCTACGCCGAGCACGTCCACGACTATGACAAGGTGCTCGTGACCGAGCGCGGCTCGATCACCTTCCACCTGCCGGCGGACGGCCGCGATGTGACGCTCCACCCCGGCGAGCGGCTGGACCTGCCGGCCGGGACGCGCCATGCGGCGACCGTCGGGCCGGACGGCGTCAGCTGCCTCGAGGCGCACCTGCCGGCCGGCTCGCTCGCTCGGCCGGCGGCACATCGGTCGGAGTGGTAGCCAGGACCACGTGTGGCTCGACCTCGAGCGGCTCGCCGCTGACGTATTCGACGTGCAGCTCGAGCACCTCCTCGACGAGTGACGCCGGCGCCACGCCACCGCGCTGCTCGATCGTGCTGCTGATCCACTCGGCCTCAGCCGCGATCTCTGGCAGCGACACGTCGTCAGTCTGGCGCGGCAGCCGGCCGAGCGCGAACCACATCGCCACCGCGCCGACGGCGACGCCCACGATCAGCGCCCAGACGAGGTACTGCTCGACCACGGCCCGAGTATATGTATGCTCGGCAGGTGCTATCCCTGATCAACGTCACGCCTGACCCGCTGATCGTCCAGCTGGGCCCGGTGGCGCTGACCTGGTACAGCCTCGGCTACGTGGTCGGGCTGGCCGTGATGTTCGCCGTCACCCTGCGCGAGCTCGAGCGCCGGGGCATCGAGCGCCAGCACCTGTGGAACGCGTTCTTCGTGGTCGCGGTCTGCGCCGTCATCGGGGGCCGGCTGTACCACGTCATCCACGAGTGGCAGTTCTACGCCGCCGACCCGATTAGGGCGATCCTGCCAATCGGCGCGGACGGCCGGATCGGCTTCGCCGGTCTGGGCCTGTACGGGGGGATCATCGGCGCCCTGGTCGGGATCATCGTCTACGGCCGCTGGACGCGGCAGCCGATCCGGCTGGGCCTGGACGCGGTCATCCCGGGCACGTTCTTCGCCCAGGCCATCGCGCGCTGGGGCAACTTCTTCAACCAGGAGCTGTACGGCCCGCCGACTGATGCGCCGTGGGGCATCGCGATCGAATGCCAGTACCGCGTGGCCCAGTATCTGTGCGCCCAATATCCGTTCGAGACGACCGGCTTCCATCCGCTCTTCTTCTACGAATCGGCGCTGACCCTGGCTGGCGGCCTGGTCGCGCTCTACCTCTCGCGGCGCTTCCTTGGCAACGGCCTGCGCGCCGGTGACCTGACCGCCTTCTGGGGCATCTGGTACGGCGCGACCCGCTTCGTGCTGGAGACCTTCCGCGAGGGCTGGAACTGGACCCTGGGCGGCATCGCCACGGCCCAGCTGGTGAGCCTGGCGCTGATCGCCATCGGCGCCGCCTGGATCGCCTGGAACCACCGCCCCGGCCGGGCGCCGGAGCCCGCACCGCCGGATCTTGGACGCGGCCCGCCGGCCGCTGTTGGAGCCAGCGACGACTGACCGTTCGCCCGCCCAGCGGAGCGGGCTGATCGGCGCGCCCAGCTACCGTGCCAACCTCGGCTACCGCCTCGCCCGACGAATCGCCCGCCTGCTCGCCTGGCGGCTCTTCCGCATTCACGTCGAGGGCCTCGAGAACCTGCCGCGCGATGAGTCCGGCGCAATGGCCGGCGGCTGGATCTGTGCAGGCCTGCCCCACCGGACGTGGGTCGAGCCGGCGATCCTTCTCGGGCTGCTGCCGGCGGAGCCACGGCTGGCGATGATGGCTGACGCCCCGACAGCGGTCGGCTCGTGGTGGCGGCGCCGGCTCATGAGCATCGTCGGTGGCGTGGTCTTGATCCCGCGGCGGGCGGCCAGCGGCACGCGCGGTTTCGAGCATCAGGTCGCGGCCGTGGCCAAGGTGCTCGACGCTGGCGCGGTGTTCAGCATCTTCCCCGAGCAGGGCCCGCCAACGAGACCGCCCGCGTTGCGCCGCGTCTCGCCCGCCGTCGCGTACTTCGCGCTGCGCACCGGCCGCCCCATCGTGCCGGTCGTCTTTGGGGGCACGCACGAGCTGTTCCTGCGCCGGTCGATCGTGGTCCGCATCCTGCCGGCACAGCCGACGCCGCCCGCCACGCCGGCGGGCTCGGCGAGCGGGCGCGAGGCCGCCGAACGCCTGCTGGGCGAGTTGCTTGCTCGTGTGGTGCCGGTCGCAGACGAGGTGCATCGCGCAGCCGAGCCAAGGCCGGGCGCGCATCGGCGCTGGCGCTGGCTGACCGGGCCCTACCCGCGCGTCGCTGACGAGCGCGACTGAGCCACGCCTATACTCGGGCGCGGATGGAATACGCCGAGTCGATCCTCGATCTCGTCGGCAACACGCCACTCGTCCGCCTGTCGCGCGTCACCCGCGACCTCGGGCCGCGTGACGGCCAGCCGCTGATCCTGGGCAAGCTGGAGACGCTCAATCCCGGTGGCTCGGTCAAGGACCGCATCGGCCTGCCGATGATCGAGGCGGCCGAGCGCGAAGGCAAGCTGCGCCCCGGCGGCACCATCGTCGAGCCCACCTCGGGCAACACCGGCCACGGCCTCGCCATCGCGGCCGCGCTCAAGGGCTACCGCTGCATCTTCGTGATGGCTGACAAGCAGTCGGCCGAGAAGCAGGCACTGCTGCGCGCATACGGCGCGGAGGTCGTGCTCTGCCCGACCAACGTGCCACCCGAATCGCCGGAGAGCTACTACTCGGTCGCCCGCCGGCTGGCGCGCGACGTCCCCGGTGCCTTCCAGCCGGACCAGTACTCGAACCCGGCCAACCCGGCCGCCCACGAGGCCACCACCGGCCCGGAGATCTGGCGCCAGACGGAGGGGCGCATCACCCACCTCGTCGTGGCCACCGGAACCGGCGGCACGGTCAGCGGGGCAGGTCGGTACCTCAAGCGGCAGAAGCCCGAGCTTCAGGTCGTCGGTGGCGATCCGGAGGGCAGCGTGCTCTCCGGTGACGCGGCTCGGCCGTACCTCACCGAGGGCATCGGCGAGGACTTCTTTCCGGCGACGTATGACCCGCAGATCGTCGATCGCTGGGTGCGCGTGTCGGACCGCGACGCCTTCGCCATGGCCCGCCGCATCACGCGCGAGGAAGGGATCCTCGCCGGCGAGTCGAGCGGCACGGCGGTGATCGCCGCGCTGACCGTTGCGCGCGAGCTGATGGAAGCAGATCCGGGCGCGGCGCGCGAGGCCGTCTTCGTGGTGATCATTCCTGACGGCGGACGTAACTACCTCTCCAAGCTCTACAACGACGAATGGATGCGCGCCAACGGCCTGCTCGGTTTCGAGCCCGGTCGCGAGAAGCTTGCCGCGCTGCTCGCCCACGCACACCGCGACGGCGTGCCAAGCGTCGTCATCGCCCGCACGACCGAGCGTGTCGCTGACGCGATCGCCACCCTCGAGCGCTACGGCATCAGCCAGATGCCCGTCAGCGAGCGCGACGACGACACGATCGAGGGCCTGGTCGGCTCGATCAGCGAGCGCAGCCTGCTCGAGCGCGCCTACCGCGACCCGGCCGTTGTCGAGCGCACGGTTGGCGAGGTGATGGACCGGCCGCTGCCCACGATCGACCGCTCGGCCTCGGTCGAGGAGGCGTTCGAGCTGCTGCGCGGCAGCGTGCAGGCGCTGGTGGCGCTGTCTGATGGCCGCCCAGCGGGCATCGTCACCAAGCTCGACCTGCTCGAGTTCCTGGCCCACCGCGGCCGATAGCGTGCGGGCCTATACCCGCGGGTGAACAGCTATTCGAGCCCGGTAAGAGGTGGTCGCGTCTTTCGCACGGCGGCGGTACGGCTCAGCAGCGGCCGCGACAGCCTCGGACAGATCCCGCACGAACCGTGCGCGGTCCTCGTGGTCCGCAAGCTCGATGTCGATGTCGATGCTCACGCTGGGAATCGCGACATCGTGCTCCTGGAGTAGCCGGAGGGCATCAGCGCGCAGCTCGTCGCCGGCCCTGACGAGTGCCTGCAGGGAGACGCTGGAGGCTAGACGGCGCCGCTGATCGTCAGTCAGCGGCAGCGCGGTCGAGAGCACGAAGCTGCGCGCCAGCGCCTGGTAGCGACGCTCGACCAGGTTGCGCCGGCGCCGTGACTCGACCTCGAGCGCCAGCCCGACCTCGGCCAACGCGCGCAGGTGGTAGTTGGCCAGCTGCGGCTTGATCGAAAGGCGGTGGGCGACCTCTGTCGCCGAGGCCGGCTCGCCGATCTCTGCCAGCACCTGCCGGCGCAGCGGCTGGACGATCGCCGCCAGCTGGTCGAGCCGTGCCAGCTCGGCCACGGCCACGGGCTGCGTCAACGCCGGTAGGCCCCGCCACCGACCGGCTGGTAGTGGCCGTACAGGTCGACGCTGGTCGAGTAGGACTTGCCGTCGCGCAGCAGGGTGATCGACACGGTGTCACCGGGCGAGCGCTCGACTAGGAAGCGTGCGATCTGCTCGAAGTCGTCAATCGGCTGGCCATCAAGGTTGATGACGATGTCGCCGGGCACGATCCCGGCCCGTGCCGCAGGTGCGCTGTCGATGACAGCCTCCACGCGGCGACCGCCGTCACCCGGGCCGAAGGCAAGGCCGAGTCGCGCCATGCGGCGCCGGTCGAAGCCCTCCTCGAGGTGGCGCTTCAACGCCTTCAGGAAGTGGACGACGCCTTCGCGGAAGCGCTCCAGCGCCTCGTCCCATTCAGGACCGCTGCCAAAGCCGCTGTTGACCACCCGAACGCGGGTCACGCCGCCGCCAAGATCCTCAAAGGTATAGGTCGCGAGCAGCGGGCCCGGCGCATCCTTGTCCATGCCCCGCGTGACCAGCCGGCGCGGCCGATCCACCTCGAGGTACTCGCCCTCGCTGATGTCATCAAGCTGTGCCGCCCAGGTCCAGCGATAGCGGCCGCCGGGGGTCGGGTCCGATTCGGCGTTGTCGACGAGCCAGGCGCGCAGGCGCTCTGGTTCGACGAGCGCCTCGAAGGCCTGCTCGGCAGTGGTCTTGATGTCCAGCGCGTGCTCGGTTGTCCGGTCCGTCATCGGGCTGCCTTTCGTGCGGCTAATTACAGCAGGCACTGTACGTACAACCTCGGCTGTATGTCAAGCTCGGCCGTCAGCGGCCCTGCTCCAGGCTGGCCCGCGCGATTCGTCGCCACAGGCCAAGGTGCGCGTTGTTGACCAACGCGATGCCGCCGATGACCAGCGCCGTGCCCAGGACCAGGCCCTCGTGGATCTGCTCGCGCAGGACCAGCCAGCCGAGGGCGATGCCCCAAATGGGCAGCGTGTAGGCGACCAGCGAGACGCGGGTCGGGCCCCACCGGCCGAGCAGCCGGTAGAAGAGCAGGTAGGCCATGCCCGAGCCGAGCAGGCCGAGCCAGACGACGGCGATGATGGCCTCGAGCGGCAGCCCGAGCGTCTGGCCGATCGGGTCCTCGAACAGGATGGCGGCGATGGCGGACATGAGCATGGCGAAGAACACCTGGAACATCGCCGGGATCATCGGTCGCAGCCCGTGGACGAAGCGCCGGGCGTACACGCCGCCAAGCGCGTACGAGACAGTGGCCACCAGCAGCGCCAGCTGCGGCGTCAGGTCAGTCCGACCGAGCTGGCTGATGTCGAAGCCGACCAGGACCGCCACTCCGATCATCCCGACGCTCACGCCGACGACCTTGTTGACCGTCATCCGCTCGTCGCGCAGCATCAGCGCCGCGATCGGGATGACGAACAGCGGCACCGGCGCGGTCAGCGTCGCCGCCAGCGCCGAGTCGACCGACTGCTCGGCCCAGGTGATCAGGAAGAACGGCAGCGCGACAGCGAAGAAGCCAAGGACGACCAAGTGGCCGTAGGTGCGACCGCCGTGCGGCAGCGGCACGCGCAGGGCGACGACGACCAACGCCAGCAGCGCAAACCCGACGACAAGCCGGAGCGTGACCAGCGTGAACGGCTGGAGCCCGGAATCGACGCCAATCTTGATGAACAGGTAGCTGCTGCCCCAGAAGAACCCGAGCAGCACGAAAAGCAGCCAGTCGATCTGGGTGACGCGGCTCACGCTCATCTAACCCGCGCAGTTTGTCACGGGTTGCATCAGGCGGAGCGGCGCTGCAGGTTGACCTCGTCCCCGGCCGGCGCTTCGAGACCGCTGCAACCGATCAGTGATCACCTGGCTACGCGGCGGCGGATTGGGCCGGCGTACAATCGTTGGCGACGAACTGCGTAAGCCGACTGCCGCCAGTGTTGCGCGGTACGCGCGGCCGGTCCGCCCGAGTTGCTGACGCGCGGCTGATCAGGCCGCTCCAGACGGAGGAACCGGCGCGTGGCGAAGACGATCGAGCCGCCCAGTACCGCCACGGCGCGGTCCGGCACCGAGCCGCTGCTCGGCCGAACCGTGCACCACAACCTGTCCGTGGCGGCGCTGTACGAGAAGGCAGTCGAGCGCGGCGAGGGGCTGATCGCTGACGGCGGGCCGCTCGTCGTGCGCACCGGCCATCACACCGGCCGCTCGCCCAAGGACAAGTTCATCGTCGAGGAGGCGGACAGTCACCGCGGCGTCTGGTGGGGCGGCTTCAACCAGCCCATCGGCGAAGATGCCTACGACCGGCTGCGCGCCCGGATCGTTGCCCACATGGCCGGCCGCGAGGTCTTCGTGCGCGACTGCTTCGTCGGTGCCGACCCGCGCTACCGGCGCTCCGTCCGCGCCTACACGGAGTCGGCCTGGGCGAACATCTTCTGCAACAACCTGTTCATCCGGCCGCAGCGGCAGGACCTGGAGGGCTTCTCGCCGAACTTCACGATCATCGACGCGCCAACGTTCAAGGCTGATCCAAAGCGCGACGGCACGCGCTCCGAGACGGTCGTGCTGGTCCACCTCGCGCGCCAGGAGATCCTGATCGGCGGCACGGCCTACGCCGGCGAGATGAAGAAGGGCGCTTTCGGGATCATGAACTACCGGCTGCCCGACGAGGGCGTGCTGCCCATGCACTCATCGGTCAACGTCGGCCGCAACGGCGACGTGGCGATCTTCTTTGGCCTCTCGGGCACGGGCAAGACGACCCTTTCGGCTGACCCGGAACGGATCCTGATCGGCGACGACGAGCACGGCTGGAGCGACGATGGAGTGTTCAACTTCGAAGGCGGGTCCTACGCCAAGACCATCCGCCTGTCGCACATCTACGAGCCGGACATCTACTCGACGACGCGCCGCTTCGGCACGATCCTCGAGAACGTGGCCATCGATCCGCGTACGCGCGAGCTCGACCTCGATTCGGATCTCGTCACCGAGAACACGCGCGGAGCTTTCCCGCTCGACTTCATCAGCAACTCGTCGCAGGAGGGGATCGCCGGACATCCGTCAACGGTCATCTTCCTGACCGCCGACGCATTCGGCGTCCTGCCGCCCATCGCCCGCCTGACCCGCGACCAGGCGATGTACCACTTCATCAGCGGCTACACGGCCAAGCTTGCCGGCACGGAGGTTGGCGTCAAGGAGCCACAGGCGACGTTCTCGACTTGCTTCGGGGCGCCGTTCATGCCCCGCCATCCGGGCGTATATGCGCAGATGCTGGGCCAGCGGCTCGACCACCACGACGTGCCGGTCTGGCTGGTGAACACCGGCTGGACGGGCGGTCCGTACGGCACCGGTGAGCGGATGAATATCACCTGGACCCGCCAGATGGTCCGCGCCGCGCTCAATGGCGCGCTGGATGGCGTCGCGACGCGCACCGATCCAATCTTCGGCGTCGAGGTGCCAGAGCACTGCCCTGATGTGCCTGACGAGATCCTCTGGCCGCGCGACACCTGGGCTGACGGTGCCGCCTACGACCGGCAGGCGCGCCGCCTGGCGGAGATGTTCGCCGAGAACTTCCGCGGCTTCGAGGAAGGGGTCAGCGAGGAGATTCGGGCGGCAGGCCCGCGCCTCGGTTGAGCGGCGCCGAGCGGCACGAGGCTCCCTGGCGGCGCCGGTTCAGGGCAGCCCGGACAACCCTGCCCGAGTGGGCGCGCGAACAGCCGGAGAGGCTGCTCTATGCGTCCAACCACGTCGGGCGGTGGGAGCTCTACGCCTGGGATCGCGAAGCCGGCACGCATCGCCAGGTGACCGACCGGCGCGAAGGGACGTTGCACGGCTACCTTGACGCGGCCGGCGAGAGCATCTGGTGGTTCGACGACACCGACGGCGACGAGCTCGGACGCTGGATGATTCAGCCGTTCGCGGGCGGCGCGGACAGGGTCGTCGCAGAAACGCTGGGGCGGGCTTACGACGGCGGGCTGAACCTTGGGCGCGGGTTGGCGGTCATGGGCCGTTCCCGCGACGACGGCAACACCGTCCACGTCCTCCACGATGGCGGCGAGCCCATCGAGATCTATCGCCACGCCGAGTTCGTCGAGCTGGGTGGCCTGTCGCGCGACGAGCGGCTGATCTGCCTGCAGCACTCTGAGCACGGAGATTCGCGCCACTACGCGCTGCGCGTGGTTGAGCCGGACGGGGTGGCCGTGGCCGAGCTGTGGGATGGTCCCGGGCTGGGCCTGTGGTCCGCCGGCTGGTCGCCGGTCGAGGGCGACGATCGGCTGCTGGTCATGCACGAGCGTCACGACCTGCGCCGGCCGCTGATCTGGTCGCCGCGCAGCGACGAAGCGCGCGAGCTGGCGGTCTACCTGCCCGGCGACGTAAATGCCTCGTGGGTGCCCGATGCCAGCGCCGTGCTGCTCGTCCACGAGCACGCCGGTCGCTCCGAGCTCTACCGGCTGGAACTGGACGACGAGCGGCTGAGCCCCGTGCCCACACAACGCGGCAGCGCGGCTCCGGCGCGGGCGCGCCCGGATGGCGAGATCTGGTACGCCTGGAGCGACGCCACGACGTCGCCCGAGATCCGCTCGACGAGTGGCGCGCTGGTGCTGCGACCGCCGGCGGAGCCCCCGCCGAGCGGCGCGCCGTACAGCGACCTATGGGCTGGCGACGTTCACGCGCTGCTCGCCGAGCCGCCCGGCCCGCGGCCCCATCCGACCATCTTCTTCATCCACGGTGGTCCGGAATCGCACGATCGCGACGCCTGGTACCCGGCCGTGCAGGCGTGGGTCGACCATGGGCTTGCCGTCGTCCACGTCAACTACCGGGGCAGCACCGGCTACGGCCGGGCATGGCGGGATGCGCTCGAAGGGAACCCCGGCCTGACAGAGCTGCAGGACATCGCCGCCGTCCACGACCGCGTCGTCGCAGACGGCATCGCCGACCCGGCACGGATCGTGCTCTCGGGCGCGTCGTGGGGTGGCTACCTGACGTTGCTCGGCCTGGGCACGCAGCCTGAGCGCTGGGCGCTTGGCCTGGGCCTCGTGCCGGTGGCCGACTACATCGCTGCCTACGAGGACGAGATGGAGCCGCTCAAGGCGTACGATCGCTCGCTCTTCGGCGGCGTATCGCCGACAGATGACCCACAGCGCTATATCGAGCGCTCGCCCCTGACCTACATCGAGAACGTGCGTGTGCCGATGCTCATCCTCGCCGGCGAGAACGACCCGCGCTGCCCGATCCGCCAGATCGACAACTACGTCGCCCGCCTGCGCGAGCTGGGCATGCCCCACGAGGTAGTGCGCTACGACGCCGGCCACGGCTCGCTGCGCACCGAGGAGCGGATCCGCCAGCTCGAGGCACAGCTCGAGTTCGTGGCGCGCTACCTAGGAACGACGCCGCCGCAGTCCTGAGCCTCGCCGATGCTTTGATCGCTGCCGCAGCGTGCTTCGCGCTGCTGCCGGCCCGGTCGCGAGGGCTACTGAAGCGGCTCGAACCTCGCGGTGAAGTGGCGCAGCTGGGGGGGCTCCGACACGATCCGGTAACCGCGCAGGTCTGACCAGCGCTCGGCGACCCAGTTGATGACCTCGATCACGTAATCGACGTGCGATTGCGTGTACGTCCGGCGCGGGATCGCCAGCCGGACAAGGTCCATCGCTGCCTCCGTCTCGGTGCCGTCGGGATGCCGGCCGAACATGACCGTCCCGATCTCCACGCCGCGCAGCCCGCCCTCGCGGTAGAGCGCGACGGCCAGTGACTGGCCGGGGTACTGGAGCGGCGGGATGTGGGGCAGCATCTGGCGCGCGTCGATGTAGACGGCGTGGCCGCCGATGGGCATGATGACCGGCACGCCTGAAGCGTCGAGCGCCTCGCCAAGGTAGGCGGTCGAGGTGATGCGGTAGCGCAGATAGTCCTCCTCGACGACCTCGCGCAGCCCTTGCGCGATGGCCTCGAGGTCACGCCCGGCAAGGCCGCCGTAGGTCGGGAAGCCTTCGGTCAGGATGAGCATGTTGCGGCAGCGCTCGGCCACCGTGTCGTCGTTCATCGCCAGCCAGCCGCCGATGTTGGCCAGGCCGTCCTTCTTGGCGCTCATGGTCATGCCATCGGCCAGCGCGGCCATCTCGCGCACGATGTCCGGGATGGGCCTGTCGCGGTAGCCGTCCTCGCGCTGGCGGATGAACCACGCGTTCTCGGCGAAGCGGCACGCGTCGAGGAATAGCGGCAGCCCGTGGCGATTGCACACCTCGCGCACCGCGCGCAGGTTGGCCATGCTGACCGGCTGGCCGCCCATGGAGTTGTTGGTGACGGTCATGAACACAACCGGCACGTTCTGCGCGCCGCGCTGCTCGATCAGCCGCTCCAGCGCGTCGACGTCCATGTCGCCCTTGAACGGGAGCTGCGACTGCGGCTCGTGGATCGGGCTCAGGTCGACCGCCTCGGCGCCGGTGTACTCGACGTTCGCGCGGGTGGTGTCGAAGTGGGCGTTGTTCGGGACCACCTTACCCGGCCCACCCAGCACGCTGAACAGAATCTTCTCGGCCGCTCGGCCCTGATGGGTCGGGATTACGTGCTCGAACGGGAACAGCTCGCGGACCGAATCAAGGAACGCGTACCACGACGGCGAGCCTGCGTACGACTCGTCGCCGTGCTGGATGGCCGCCCACTGATCGCGGCTCATGGCGCCCGTCCCCGAGTCGGTCAGCAGGTCGATGATCACGTCAGCCGCGTGCAGGTTGAACAGGTTGTAGCCGGCTGCCTCGAGCGCCGCCTGGCGTTGCTGAACGGTGCTCAGCCGGATCGGCTCGACCGAATGGATCCGGAACGGCTCGATGATCGTCCGCCAGCGCTCCACGGGCGGAGGATAGCGCCGCAGCAGGGAAGCCCGTTGAGGTCCTCGGCGGCGGCCGGCGAGGCCGGGTTCAGATTGGCCTTTCAGGCCGACTAGAATCGCGGAGTGGCCACGCGCCCGGATGAGCCCTCCATCAACCCGTGGCGCCGGGTAGCCGACGCGCACGACAGCCGGCGCTACGAGCTGTTCATGCTGGCGATGCCCGTGTTCGCCAGGCTGGGCTTCCGGGGTGCCTCCGTTCGAGAGCTGGCCGATGCCTGCCATCTCAGCCCGGCCGGCCTGTATCACTACTTTCGCTCGAAGCAGGAGCTGGCGACGTACGCCGTGCGGTCCCCGCGAGTCGGCTGGGAGCAGACCTACATCGACCCGACGGTCGATCCGCTGATGCAGCTGCGGGCGATGCTGGAGCTGTCCATCGACCAGGTGCCCGCCTACATGCTCTGCCTGCGCATGCTCGACGAGATCGCCGATCCGGCCGCGGAGAGGCTCAAGTCGGCGACCTTCCGCGATGGCGAGCAGATGATCGGCCGGTTCGTCAGCGCCGCAGCCCCGGGCATGGGCCGGGACGTGGCAGAGGAGACCGCCCGGCTTCTGATCGCCGTGCTCGTCGGCTCCGCTCTCGCGGACCTCGACGAGGATGCAGGCTCGGTCCGTCGCCGAGTGCTCGACGTCCTGCGCACGCGGCTGGTCCCGGATCATCTCGACGCCGACAGGCTGGCCGCGTCCTTCGCCGGGTGGGACGAACCGGATTCGAATAGATCGGCCGTACATTCGGCCGCCTGAGCCGTAGCCTCACCGGACAACCCAGCCAAGCGGAGGTGAAGGTATGACGGGACAGGATGCTGCCCTGCCAGGCGCCGATCGGAGTGTGCTCTATCAAAAGGCAACCTTGCTGAGAGCTGCCGGCTACGGCGCCCTCGGCGCGATCGCCACGCTGGTCGTGGCTGGTGTTGCCCTGGGCGTCTACTTCAGCGACACGGAAGGCATGGCCATCTTCGGGCCGATCAATGACGTCACCGCTGCCGCAACCCTGATGCTGATGATGCCCGCGGTCGCGGTTCTGCATCGGTTGGTCCGCGGCAGCCAGCCCGCGTGGTTCCGCTATCTCGCGGTTGTGGCCATCGCCGGCATGGCCGTCGCGGCCGCTGGGCTGCTCCTTCTCGTGGTCGGCGTGATCGACCTGCAGGGTTCGTTCGTCGTCGGCGGGATCGGCATCCTGCCCTTCCTTGTCTGGGTCGTCGTCACGGGCTACCTGTCGCTGCGCGGTCGGCTGCTCTCGCGGACCCTGGGTGCCTGGATCACCGCCTTCATGGCGCTGACTCTCGTTGCTATCGCGGCCGGTCCCTTCGTACCCATGCAGCTGCTCACCTTCACGCTGTTCCCGCTGCTGTCAGTAGCGCTCGGCGGCTGGCTGTACGTGCTCGGCCGGGATCTGCTGCGCGAATCGGCCGTCGGCGAGGGCTGATCAGCCCTCCGCGCGCACCGCGTAAAGCGGCCGCGGCTCCGGCAGGCCCTTGAGCTCGTGTCTGCCGCGTTCCTCGAACTCGAGCCGGCTGCCGGCAAGCAGGTCGCGCGTCGTCCACGACACGAGGACTTCGCTCGGGCCGGCGATTGCCAGCACGCGCGCAGCGACGTGGACGGCCAGCCCGCGCACATTGCCCGCCTCCAGCTCCACCTCGCCGGTGTGGACGCCACAGCGTACGCGCACGCCGGCAGATTCGACGGCCTGGGCAATGGCCAGGCCGGCCCTGACCGCGCCCTCGGCACTGTCGAAGAGGACGACGAAGCCATCGCCTGTGGTCGTCACCTCGCGCCCGCGGAATCGGTCAAGCTCGCGCCTGACCACCTGGTTGTGGCGGGCAAGCACCGTTCGCCAGCGGCCGTCGCCGAGCGTTCGTGCAGTGGCGGTCGAGTCGACGATGTCAGTGAACAGCAGCGTGGTCACCAGCCGGCTTGCGACGGCGCCATCCTCGCGGGCGAACGCGACCTCCGAGCCCCAGTCGACCGACACCCATGGCTCGTCGCCGACGACCCAGGCATCGTGGTACGGCGGGATCTCGAAGAACTCCTGCGGCCCGACCTCTATCTCGGCGCCGTCGCGATGCTGGACATGGACTCGCCCGGAGACCGAAAAGCCCATGTGGTGGAAGTCGCAATAGTCGGTGCCTGCTGCCGGCTTGATGTGCGTCGACCAGCGCCATCCCGGCTCGAACACGGCGTAGCCCACGACGCTGTCGCCGATCTCGAAGAAGTTGAGCTGGCCGTCGCGGATCAGCCGGACCTCATCCGGGCGCGACAGCTGCTTTCGCCGCAGGGTTGCCATCAGCGCCCCGTCAGGCCTCGTCGAGCGCTCGGCTGATGTCGGCCACGAGGTCGTCGGCGTCCTCAACGCCGACCGACAGCCTGACCAGCGCCGTCGAGACGGCGAGCGGCGATTCGGCGACCGAGCCGTGGGTCATCACGGCCGGGATCTCGATCAGTGACTCGACGCCGCCGAGCGACTCGGCAAGGGCGAAGATGCGCGTGCCCTCAGCAATGCGTCGCGCTCGCTCGGCCGGCGAGCGCCCTTCCCGTTCGGCGGGCACGAAGGACAGCATCCCACCGCTGAAGCGCATCTGGCGGGCAGCGAGCTCGCCGCTCGAGTGGGCGTGCCGGCCCGAGCGCAGCCCCGGGTAGTTGACGCGCTCGACATCCTCGCGCGCGGCCAGCGCCTCAGCGACGGCCTGCGCATTGGCAGAGTGTCGCTCGATGCGCAGCGCCAGTGTCCGCAGCCCGCGCAGCACGAGGAAGCAGTCGAACGGCCCGGGCACGGCGCCGATCGCGTTCTGCAGGAACTTGAGGCGCTCGAACAGGTCGTCGCGCGACGTCGCCAGCACGCCGTTTACCGTGTCCGAATGGCCGGACAGGTACTTGGTCGCCGAGTGGTAGCTGATGTCCGCGCCCAGCTCGAGTGGGCGCTGGCTGATGGGCGAGGCGAACGTGTTGTCTACGACCAGGATGGGTCGCTCGCCGCGCGCGCCGCGATGGTCGCGCAGCGCCTCCGCGACGGCGGCGATGTCGATCACCTTCAGGTGCGGGTTGGACGGCGTTTCCAGCCAGACGAGGCGCGTCCGCTCGTCGAGCTGCGCGCGCAGCGTCGCCACGGGGTCCGCCGAGAAGTCGTGGTACGAGGCCTCGACGCCGGTATCGCGCAGGACGCGCTCGAAGAGGCGGAAGGTGCCGCCGTACACGTCGTCGGCGCAGAGGATGCGCTCGCCAGGCAAGGCGAGCGTGGCGATGGCCTGCGTCGTCGCCGAGCCGGACGCGAAGGCCAGGCCGTGGGCCGCCCCTTCGAGCGCGGCCACCGCGGCCTCGAGCCGCGAGCGCGTCGGGTTGCCGGTGCGCGCGTACTCCCAGCCATTGCGCGGCCGGCCGACAGCCTCCTGGGCGTAGGTCGCGGTCTGGTAGATGGGCGGCGCCACCGCGCCGGTCAGCTCGTCCGGCGCCATGCCGGCGTGGACGGCCAGCGTGGCTGGCCGCCAGGTCGGGTCGGCCTGGTCGGGCGAGTGCGGCTGGTCCCCGCCAGCGGGTCGGTCTGGAGTCGGCTGGTCGGTCATCGCGGTCAGTATGCCCGAGGGTGGTCGGAGCGCCCCGTCGGTACAATCGGCGCCTGTGCAGCCCAGCCCGACACCGAGCGAGAAGGAGAGTGACGCCATGCCACGCCCGCAGGTGACCGTTGTCGGTGCCGGCAATGTCGGCGCGTCGGTCGCCCAGCGCGTGGCTGAGGGCGGCCTCGCCGACGTGGTGCTGGTAGACATCGTCGAGGGCCTGCCGCAGGGCAAGGCGCTGGACCTTGCCGAGGCGGCGCCGGTCGTTGGCCACGACATGCGCATCATCGGCACCAATGACTACGCCGACACGGCCGGCTCGGACATCATCGTCGTCACCTCGGGTCTGGCCCGCCAGCCGGGCATGAGCCGCGACGACCTGCTGGCCAGGAACGCCGGCATAGTCCGTTCGGTCGTGCAGCAGGCCGCTGCCCAGTCGCCCGGCGCGATCCTGATCATCGTCACCAACCCGCTCGACGCGATGTGCCACGTCGCGCTCGAGTCCAGCGGCTTTCCGCCTGAGCGGGTGATCGGCATGGCGGGTGTGCTCGACTCGGCCCGCTTCCGCCACTTCATCGCCCAGGAGCTGGGCGTGAGCGTGACCAGCACCCATGCCTTCGTCCTTGGCGGCCACGGCGACACGATGGTTCCGCTGGCGCGCTACTCGACCGCCGGCGGCGTGCCGATCACCGAGCTGATGGCGCCTGAGCGCGTCGCGGCACTCGTCGACCGGACGCGCAACGGCGGCGCTGAGGTGGTTGCGCTGCTCAAGACGGGCAGCGCGTTCTATGCCCCGGCGGCGTCGGTGACGCAGATGGTCGACTCGATCCTCAACGACCGCAACGCGGTCCTGCCCTGCGCGGCCTACCTGCAGGGTGAGTACGGCGTCGACGGCTTGTTCGTTGGCGTACCGGTCAGGCTCGGCCGAGGCGGCATCGCCCAGATCGTCGAGATCGAGCTGGCCGACGACGAGCGGGCAGCCTTCGGGCGCTCGGCGGAGGCAGTGCGTGAGCTGGTGGACGCGATGGCCCGCCTCTCCGCCGCCGGCTAGCCCACCCAGCCCGCCGCTCGCAGCCGTAGCCAGAGGCACCGGAATGGCCGTCGTAACTATCTCTCGCCAGTTCGGCGCCGCCGGCGTGCCCATCGGTCGCCGCCTGGCCGAGCGCCTGGGTGCTCAGTTCCTCGACCGCGCGCTGGTCTCGCAGGCGGCAATCCGCGCCGGCGTGCCGGAGGCGGAGCTCGACCTGTACGACGAGCGCCTGCCCAGCCTGTGGCAGCGCATCGCGGCTGCCCTGGCAACCTCGGCGCCGGAGATCGCCATGCCCGCCCTCTCCGAGGCGCAACTGGCCCAGATGCCGGTCCACGATCGGCTGGTGGCGATCACGCGGACCGTCATCGAGGAGGCCGCCGAGCGCGGCAACGCGGTCATCGTCGGGCGCGGCGCGGCGTTCATCCTGGGCCGCCGGCCGGGCGTGCTGAATGTGCAGCTCCACGCATCGCTCGAGGCCCGGCTGCGCTATCTGGAGACGTGGGCGGAGGAGGGGCCGGCTGAGCTTCGGCCGGACGCCGCCACGCTGACCGAGCTGTGCCGCTCGGTCGACGCCGCCCGAGCCGAGTGGGTGCGCCGCTGGTTCGACGCCGACTGGATGGACCTGCGCCACTACGACCTCTCGATCGACAGCGGCCGGCTGGGCATCGACCGGACGGTCGAGCTGCTCGAGTTCGCCGCCCGCGAGGGCATGGCCGACTGACCCAGCCGCCGGTCGACCCACAGACGGACGCACCCGACCCCGCCTTCCTGCCGCCGGCGGCGGGGCACCCGCGCTGGCGCCTGCCACGCGGCCTGAGCGCGTTCAACCATCGCAACTTCCGGCTCTTCTTCGGCGGCCAGCTGGTCTCTCTCACGGGCACCTGGATGCAGCAGGTGGCCCAGGCGTGGCTGATCCTGCAGCTGACCAACGATCCGCTGGCGCTGGGCATCGTCGCGGCCGCGCAGTTCGGGCCGACGCTCGTGCTGGGCCTGTTCGCCGGCCTGCTCGCGGACGCGGTCTCCAAGCGGCTGGCGCTGCTCTGGACGAACTCGCTGCCCGGCGTGCTGGCGCTGGCGCTCGGCCTGCTGGTCGCCTCGGGCGAGGTCCAGCCGTGGCACGTCTACGTGCTTGCCTTCTGCCTGGGCATCGTCAACGCCTTCGAGATGCCGCTGCGCCAGGCTTTCGTGGTCGAGCTTGTCGGCCGGCCTGACGTGGCCAACGCGGTCGCATTGAACAGCGCCGTTTTCAACCTGACGCGCATCCTGGGTCCGGCCGTGGCTGGCGTGCTGATCGCGATCATCGGCCTGGCGCCGCTCTTCCTGCTCAATGCCTTCAGCTACCTGGCCGTGCTCGCCAGCCTGCTGATGATGCGCTCGCAGGACCTGGCTGCGCCAAGCGAGCGGGCGGTCGTGGAGCGGCACTGGCGATCAGTCGTCGACCGGCTGGCGGAGGGCCTGCGCTACGTCCGGGCGGATCATCGGATCCTGCTGCCCATCCTGGTGCTGGCGGTGGTCTCGACGTTCACGCTCAACTTCCAGGTGCTGATCCCCGTCTACGCGCGCGACGTCCTGCTCGGCGACGCCGACACGTTCGGCTTCCTGATGGCGGCCAGCGGCGTGGGCTCGCTGAGTGGCGCGATGATGATCGCCTTCGGCGTGCGGCCAACGATGCGGCTGCTGATCAGCGGCGTGGTCGTGCTCGGTCTGGCCATGACGGCGCTCGGATTGACTGCCTGGCTGCCCGTCGGGCTGGTGCTGATGTTCGCCTCCGGCTGGGGCGTGATCGCGCTGGCGGCGACGACCAACACGACCATCCAGCTGAGCGTGCCGGATGTGCTGCGCGGCAGGGTGATGAGCGTCTACACGACCGTGTTCGCCGGCTCGGTGCCCTTCGGTGGGCTCTTCTCGGGCGCCGTCGCGGGGAGCTTCGGCGTGTCGGTCGCGCTGACCGTGGGCGGGTTGATCGCGCTCGGCACGGCGGCGGTGGCGGCGGCGAGTTGGCGGCGCAGCCCCGCTCGGGCTGCGCCAAACTGATCCAATGCCGCTCGGCCTGATCGAGGTCTCGTTTGACCCCACGCTCTACGTGGGCGATCTCGGTATCCGCTGGCAGACGATCGGCATCACCTTCGCGTTGCTCGTGGCGCTGGGCCTGGCGGCGGCGATCGCCAGCTACCTGCCGCCGCGAACCGCCCAGCTGGCCGGGCCGCCGGGCAGCCCGTTCCCTGAGGCACCGGCGGTGACGCTCGACCCGGCGACCGACCGGCTGCGCCTGGACGACTTGGCCTACATCGTGCTGGGCATCGTGCCTGGGGCGGTCGTCGGCGGCCGGCTCGTCCATGGCATCGTCTACTGGGATGCCTACGCGGCCGACCCGGGACGGCTGCTCGATCCGGGGCTGGGCTCGCTGTCGCTGCTCGGCGCCGTGCTCGGCGGCACGATCAGTGCGGCCTACGTGGCGTCGCTCCTCGACGCGCCGATCCGGCGCTGGGCTGACGCGGCGACGGTACCGCTCCTGGTGGCGCTCGGGTTGGGCAAGGTCGCCCAGTTCCTGGGCGGCAGCGGGCAGGGCGCCGCGTTCGACGGTGCATGGGCCGTGGCGTTGCTTGGGGACGGGCCGTGGCACTCGCTCAACCCGGAGATGGCCGCCCATCCGGCCCAGCTCTACGAGGCGCTGTGGATGCTCCTGGGCATCGCGCTCGCGTTGCGCCTGGCCGGCCCGGGCCGCGACCTGGCTCGGATCCTTGGTCCGCGCCTGCGCGAATTCGCCGGCCAGCCTCGCGCGGAGGGTCTCGTCTTTGCCTCAGCCATCGCGTGGTTCTTGCTCGGCCGCGTGCTGATCGGTTTCACCTGGCGTGACGAGCCGGTGGTCGGGCCGTTCAACGCCGAACAGTCAGTCGCGCTGGCGATCCTCGTCGGCGTCGTCGTTGGCTTCGCCGTCAAGGGCGCGCGCGGAGAGCCGGCGCGGGTCAACGCGGGCCCGACCTGACGGGGCAGCGCGATGGTCCAGCGACCTACCTGGTCATACGCTCAAGGGGGCAACCTGACGGCGCAACTTGATCACGCACGACGTGCATCGCACCGCGGAGGGCAGGGTCGCTGGGCCAAATTCGGTCGCTGGGCCCGCTCATACGCTCCAGGGCATGACCTTGTGCGATCACCGGAGGGTGTTAGTTGCCCTTAAGTGCCGCAGGTGAGCACGTGAGCGTCTTCTCGGCGCCCTGAACGCCGTCAAGGTTCCCTGCCCGAGCGTATGAGCAATCAGGGGGAGCCAAGCGCCGGTTAACGTTCCGCGGTTGAGCATATGGGCAGGTTGCTCTCCATATGGGCAGGTTGCTCTCCTCGGCGATGGGCAGGGCGCAGCAGCTTCCAGGCTCGACCGGGCCCGCGCGGAGTATCGTTATCCCCGATCAACGCAGAGTGCCGAGGAACGCCCCAAATGACTGAAGTCGCAGACCGCGCACCGGGCGTGGCGCCCGAGCTAGGCCGCATCAACCATTGGATCAACGGCCGCGTGGTCGAGGGCACGTCCGGCCGCCAGGGCCCGGTCTACGACCCGGCGACCGGGCGCCAGGCGAAGTCGGTCGACTTTGCCTCTGTCGAGGAGGTCGATGCTGCTGTCCGTGCCGCCGAGGACGCGTTCGTCTCGTGGCGCGCAACGTCGATCTCGAAGCGCACCGAGATCATGTTCCGCATCCGCAACCTGGTCGATCAGCGGCGCAAGGAGATCGCCGCGATCCTGACCGCGGAGCACGGCAAGGTCCCATCTGACGCGCTCGGCGAAGTGGCGCGCGGCCTCGAGAACCTCGAGTTCGCGTGCTCCATCCCGACGCTGCTCAAGGGCGGCTACAGCGAGCAGGTCAGCGGCGGCATCGACGTCTACCAGCTGCGCCAGCCGCTCGGCGTGGTCGCCGGCATCACGCCATTCAACTTCCCGGCCATGGTGCCGATGTGGATGTTCGCCAACGCGATCGCCTGCGGCAACACGTTCATCCTGAAGCCGTCGGAGAAGGATCCCTCGGCCTCGCTCTTCATCGCCCAGCTGCTGGCCGAGGCGGGCGTGCCGGACGGCGTGTTCAACGTCGTGCATGGCGACAAGGTGGCCGTCGATCGGATCCTCGAGCACCCCTCGATCCAGGCGGTGTCGTTCGTCGGCTCGACGCCGATCGCCAAGTACATCTACGAGACCGGTACGCGCCACGGCAAGCGCGTCCAGGCGCTTGGCGGCGCGAAGAACCACATGATCGTGCTGCCCGATGCAGATATCGACATGGCCGCTGACGCGGCCGTCTCGGCGGCCTATGGCTCGGCTGGCGAACGGTGCATGGCCATCTCGGTCGTGGTCGCCGTTGGCGGCGTGGCCGATCCGCTGGTCAAGGCGATCAAGGAGCGCCTGCCCAGGATCCAGGTCGGGCCGGGCTCAGATCCGGCCTCTGAGATGGGGCCGCTGGTCACGCGCGAGCACCGCGACAAGGTCGCCTCGTACATCGCCAAGGCCGCCGATGCCGGTGCCACGCTCGAGGCTGATGGGCGCGAGCACCCGCTGACGTCCGAGGATGGCTTCTATCTCGGCGTATCGCTCATAGATCGCGTGACGCCGGACATGGAGTCGTACCAGAACGAGATCTTCGGGCCGGTGCTCGAGGTCGTGCGCGTCGCGACCTATGACGAGGCCGTGGCGCTGATCAACGACAACCAGTACGGCAACGGCACGGCGATCTTCACGCGCGACGGCGGCGCGGCCCGTCAGTTCCAGTTCGAGGTCCAGGCGGGCATGGTCGGCATCAACGTGCCGATTCCCGTGCCGGTCGCCTACTACTCCTTTGGCGGCTGGAAGAACTCGCTATTCGGCGACCTGCACATGTACGGTCCGGAGGGCGTCCAGTTCTACACCCGGGCCAAGGTCGTCACCGCCCGCTGGCCGGATCCGGGCACGTCCAAGGTCGACCTGGGCTTCCCGCGCACGCGCTAGGCCGGCCTCCGGGGCGGCGCCAAGGCGTCGGGTGCGACTGCCACGAGACCGCCGTGGCGGCGGCGACGCTACCCATAGTCCGTGGGCTTCGTAGACTGGCAGCCGATGAGCGATCGGCGATACCTTGACGACTTCAGCGTCGGCCAGCGCTTCGTCTCGCCCGCCGAGCATGAGCTGACCGCCGACGAGATCGTCGAATACGCCAGCCGCTATGACCCGCAGCCGATCCATACGGACCCTGACGCCGCCGCCCGTGACCTGTTCGGCGGCCTGGTGGGCAGCGGCTGGCACACGCTCGGCACGACCACCCGGCTCGTCCTGGCTGAAAGCCCGCTGGGGACGACGCCGATCGTCGGCGTGGGCATCGACAACCTGCGCTTCCTGCAGCCGGTGCGCCCGGGTGACGTGCTGACCGCCCAGTCAGAAGTGCTCGAGGTCAGGCCGTCGCGCTCCCACCCGGACCGAGGCTACCTGGTGCTGCGCGTGGTCACCCGCCGCCGCTCGGACGGCGCGGCCGTGCTGACCCAGGACTGGACGCTGCTCCTGCCGCGCCGCTAGGGGCCGCCAAACCCGCCGAGCTCGTCGGCCGTGGGCATGCCCTCGCGCGCGCCGGCGCGCAACGTCGACAGGCTGGCCGCGCGCACCGCCAGCCGGACCGCCTCGGCCAGCGGACGCCCATCAGCCAGCAGGGCGGCGAGCCCGCCATTGAACGTGTCGCCGGCACCGGTCGTATCAACCGGCGTGACCTTCGGCGCGGGCAGCTCGAGCGCCTCCGAGCCGCGCTCGATGAGCGCCGCGCCGGCAGCGCCGAGGGTGACCACCAGGGCACGCGTCGCGACCGCAGCCAGCAGCCCCGCAGCATCTGCCAGCGAGCCCGTGCCGGCGATGGCCTCCAGCTCGCTCTCGTTGGGCGTCAGGATGTCCGCTGCTGCCCGGCTGGCGGCATCGAGCCCGTCGGCTGGCGCGGGGTTGAGGATCGTCGTCGCGCCGCCGGCGCGGCCTGCTTCGAGCCCCTCGCGCACGCCATCAGCGGGGATCTCGCGCGAGACCAGCACCACGTCTCCGGCAGCTGGCGCCAGCCGAGCCATGGCCGCCGCGACGAATGCCCCGTCCACGGCCAGGTTTGAGCCCGGCGCGACTGCGATCTGGTTCTGGCCGGCGTCATCGACGACGATCAGCGCCACGCCCGTTGGCCCGTCGACGCGCCGGACCAGGCTGACCTCGACGCCTTCCGAGACCAGCGCCGCCAGCGCGCTATCGCCCATCTCGTCGCGGCCGACCGCACCCACGAAGAAGACCTGCGCGCCGAGGCGTGCCGCGGCGGCTGCCTGGTTGCCGCCCTTGCCGCCATGGTGACGGCTCAGCTCGCCGCCGCTCACGGTCACGCCCGGCCGGGGCAGCTCAGGCACGCGGACCACCAGGTCGACGTTGACCGAGCCGACGACGATGACCCTTCCCACGCCCGCCATTGTGCCGTTCGGGGGATGCGCGCACGCGCTGCCGATAGTCGATAATCGCCGCTCCGTGACGATGCACCCCTTCCCTCAACGCCGCCGTCCGAACTGGCTCGACCTGGGCGGTCCGTGGGGCTTTGCCTACGACGACGCGGAGGTGGGGCTGCGCGACGGCTGGCACGAGGATCCCGAGCCGTTCCAGCGCGTCATCCAGGTCCCCTTCCCGCCCGAGTCGGCGCGCTCCGGCATCCACGACACGACCGAGCATCCGGTCATCTGGTACCGGCGCACCTTCCGACTCAGCGAAGTGCCTGGCTACCGGCGCGACGGTCGCCTGCTGCTGCACTTTGGCGCGGTCGACTACGCCGCCCGGATATGGCTCAACGGCCAGCTGATCGACCGCCACGAGGGTGGCCACAGCACGTTCACCTGCGACCTGACCGAGGCTCTACAGGCCGGCGACGAGCAGGTGCTGGTCGTGCGTGCCGAGGACCGGCCACTCGACCTGACCCAGCCGCGGGGCAAGCAGTACTGGGAGCCCGAGCCGCGCTACATCTGGTACCACCGCACGAGCGGCATCTGGCAGCCGGTCTGGCTGGAGCCGGTGGGCAGCAACTACATGTCGAGCATCGCCTGGACGCCGGACACGCGGCGGGGCAGCCTGGCGATGTCCGTCCGGCTGGACACGCAGCCGAGCGATTCGCTGCGCCTGCGGCTGCGCCTGACCGCCAGCGGCGAGGTCCTGGCTGACGACAGCTACCTCGTCCGCCAGCAGGAGAGCGAGCGTGAGATCCGGCTCGAGGCCGACGCCGGCAGCCGAGTCGGCCGGCGCCTGCTGTGGACGCCCAACAATCCGTTCCTGGTCGACGCTCAGGTTGTGCTCGAGGATCGGCACGGCAACGAGCTCGACTGCATCGACAGCTACGTCGGGCTGCGCTCTGTCGAGGCGGCAGACAGCCTCTTCCTGGTCAACGGTCGTCCCTCGTATCTGCGGCTCGTCCTGGCCCAGGGCTACTGGCCCGATTCACATCTCGCAGCGCCGAGCGACGATGCCCTGCGGCGCGAGGTCGAGCTCATCAAGTCGCTCGGCTTCAACGGCGTGCGCATCCACCAGAAGGTCGAGGACGAGCGCTTCCTCTACTGGTGCGACCGCCTGGGCCTGTACGTCTGGGCTGAGATGGCCAATGCCTACGAGTTCAGCGAGACCGCTGTCGAGCGCTTCACGCGTGAGTGGCTCGAGGTTGTCCGGCGCCAGTACAGCCACCCGTCGATCGTCACCTGGGTGCCGTTCAACGAGAGCTGGGGCGTGCCCGACCTGCCGAACGATGCCGCGCAGCGCGACTTCGTGCGCGCGATCTACCACCTCACCAAGGCCGTCGACCCGACGCGCCCGGTCATCGGCAACGACGGCTGGGAGCACATCGGCGGCGACATCTGGGGCATCCACGACTACGCCCTCGACGGGGCCCAGCTACGCGAGCGCTACGGCACTCACGAGGCGGTGGAGCAGGCGCTGCAGGGGCGGCCGCAGCACCAGCGGGCGGTGCTCGACGAGAGCCCGCGTGGCGATCGGCCGGTGGTCCTGTCCGAGTTCGGTGGCATCAGCTATGAGCCCAAGCCCGGCGAGCCGTGGTTCGGCTACGGCTCGGTGGCCAGCGAGGACGAGATGCTCAGCAAGTACGAGGAGCTGCTCTCAGCCGTGCTCGACAGCCCTGCCCTGGCCGGCTTCTGCTACACCCAGCTGACCGACACCGAGCAGGAGACGAATGGCCTGCTGCGCGCCGACCGGACGTCCAAGCTGGACCCGGAGATCGTGCGCGCCATCACGTCGCGGCCGTCGCGGGCGATCCCCGGCGACTTCATCGCTGCCGCCCAGAAGAAGGGGGAGAAAGCCGCCGGCGCGTCGCGTGAGGCTGGCGCGCAGTCACCTGGCAACGGCTCCGCCGAGGCCGCGCGACCCGCAGTGCCCGCCGAGCGCGAGACCTCCTAGTCCCGACCCTCCGCCACCGTGGTCGAGGTGGTGGTCAGGACCCGCTGCCCGCCTGCATCGTCCAGCAGCAGCGTCTCCTCCAGCTTGAAGCCGATAGCCGAAGGGTTCCACGCAAGCGCCATCCCTGCGCGGATGAGCGTCTCGTCCGCGGGCGTGGCGATCTTCTCGCGCGCTTGGTAGCCGATCGTGCCGCCCTGGTGGTGGAGCGTCCACTCATCGGCCATTCCCTGCTCCCCGTAGGCGGCCCGAGCGGCGCGCAGCACGCCGGCCAGCGTGTTGCCCGGCACCGACTGCCCGCGCATCGCCGCCAGCACGGCGGACAGGCCGTCGGCGCGGCGCTGGAGATGAGCCGGCCGCGGCTCGAGCTCGGCGAACTCGGTGTGGGCGACGTGCAGCCCGAAGCGCTCGGCGACGACGACGACCATCAGGCGTTGCCGGACGGGCGTTGCCGTGGGGAGCGGATGGCGGTAGCGGTCTATGCGCTCATCAGCCGCGGCCAGCAGCACCGGCACGCGGGCGCTGGCGGCGGCCAGCCTGCTCTCGATCATCGCGCCGACCTCGTGCTCCGACATTCCCGGGCGCAGCGCGCCAAGGCCCTCGCCCATCGCCGCCCGCACATCCGTCGCAAGCTCCGCCATGCGGGTGCGCTCGATGCCGGCGAGCACAGCGCGGAGCTCGGTCAGCTCGCCGGCGACCTCAGTGTCCTCGAGCACTCGGCCGCCCCCGGCGAGGCCGGCGATCGCCTCATCCGTGGCCCGCTCGTCCCACCACGGTAGGCTCTCGGCGCGCAGTGGCAGCCCGGCCAGCTCCTCGTCCACGATCCGGCGGTGCTCGTTGACCGGCGTCAGGGCCACCGCATCGCCGGCCGTGATGACGATCGGCGAGGTGCCCTCAGCGGTCGCAAGCAACACGTGGCTCTGGCCGCCGACCGTCAGCCAGGCGAAGTCACGCCGCTTGCGCAGCACCAGCGCGCCGGCGGAGTGGCGTTCGAGCAGCGTTCGGAGCGCCGCGAGCCGCGCGTCGAAGAGCCTGACGCGCTCGTCCATCAGCCCACCACGCCCGCGCCGTCAACGGCTGACACCGGGTAGAAACCGGCTGCGCGCCCGGCGCGCTTGGGGTAGTGCTCTGTGACCGACGCCCGCAGAGCATCGACGGCCGAGTGGCGAACGAGGTTGACCGTGCAGCCGCCGAAGCCCGCACCCGTCATGCGCGCCCCGACGACCCCCGGCACGGCAGCGGCTATCTCGACCAGCGCGTCGAGCTCGGGCGAGCTGACCTCGTACAGCTCTGCCAGCGAGCGGTGTGAGGCGGCGAACAGCCGGCCGACATCGTCAAGGTCGCCCGCCTCGAGCGCGGCGACGGCCTGCAGCACGCGCCCGTTCTCCTCCACCACGTGCCTGCAACGGCGCATCGTCTCCTCGTCGAGCAACCGGGCCGCCTCGTCCAGCATCTGCGGCGTCACATCGCGCAGCGAGCGCACGTTGGGGTGGTGCCGGGCGAGCAGCGCGACGCCGCGCTCGCATTGCTTCCGGCGGGCGTTGTACTCCGACGCGGCCAGCCGGCGCGGGGAGCGGGTATCGATCGCCACGAGCGTCAGCTCAGAAGGCAGCGGCACCGGCCGCCACTCGAGCGAGCGGCAGTCGAGCAGCAGCGCCGCGCCGGCTCGCCCGTTGGCCGAGGCGAACTGGTCCATCAGCCCGCACTTGACGCCGACGTACTCGTTCTCGGCCCGCTGGGCCAGGACGGCCACCCGCATCGCGTCTGACGCAGGGGGCAGGCCCTCGGACAGCGTCCAGGCCCCGGCCAGCTCGAGCGCCGCTGAGGACGAAAGGCCCGAGCCCATCGGGATGTCCGAGTCAACCACGGCATCGACGCCACGGAGAGCCACGCCGTCGGCCGCCAGCGTCGTCGCCACGCCAGCGACGTAGTCGCCCCACTCGCCGCGCGCCGGCCCGGGCGCGTCGAGGTCCAGCTCGTAGGCGGCCTGCTCCTGGAGGGAGAGGAGGCGCACGCGCCGGTCGACGCGGGGCTGCGACGCCACCCAGGTCTCGACGCTGATCGCCGCCGGCAGCACCCAGCCGAGGTTGTAGTCGGTGTGCTCGCCGATCAGGTTGACCCGGCCTGGCGCACGCACCAGCCGTGGCTCGCTCGCCGCCTTGCCGCTGAGGTCAGCCAGCCGGGAGAGCAGCCGCTCGACGCGCGTTGCCACGCGATCCGGATCCATGCTCCCCATCGTCGCATGGGCCGCGTGAAAGGCTCACGCCGCGCGGCTGACACCACCGCTGATCTTGGCGAAGGTTGCCAGCGCCTGGCCTACGCACTGGTCCATGTTGTAGTACTTGTACGTAGCGAGGCGGCCGACGAACCAGGCGTCGCGCGTCGATCGCGCGAGAGCCTCGTAGCGTGCGTACAGCGCCGCGTTCTCCGGCCGCGGGATCGGGTAATACGGGTCGCCGTCGGCCCGCGGAAACTCGCGCACGATGGTCGTCCGCGCGGCACGCTGGCCAGTCAGGTGCTTGAACTCGGTCGTGCGCGTGTAGGGCACCGACTCATCAGGCTCGTTGACCGTCCCGACCGGCTGGAGCTGCGCGAGATCGAGTGTCTCGAAACGAAACTCGAGCGAGCGGTAGGGCAGCGGGCCATAGCGATAGTCGAAGAACGCATCGATCGGGCCGGTGTAGACCATCCGGCGGTACGAGCGCGGGCTGATATCGGCCAGCTCGACGCCCGTGCGGACGGTGATGAGCGGGTGGTCGAGCATGCGCTCGAACATCTGGGTGTAGCCGTCCAGCGGCATGGCCTGGAAGCGGTCGGTGAAGTAGCGATCGTCCTCATTCGTCCTTGTCGGCACGCGGGCGGCCACCGAGGCGTCGAGCTGGCTCGGATCGAGCGCCCACTGCTTGCGCGTGTAACCACGGAAGAACAGCTCGTACAGCTCGCGCCCCACGGCGCCCACCACGACGTCCTCGGACGTGCGCGGCACGCCGTTCGGCTCGGCCCGCCGGGCATAGAAGTCAGCAGTCTCCTCGTCCGTCCGCAGGCCGAGGCCGAACAGCCGGTTGACCGTCGTGCGGTTGATCGGGATGGGCACCAGCTGGCCGCGCGCGCGGGCGAGCACGCGATGCTCGTACGGTCGCCACTCCGTGAACTGCGAGAGGTAGCTGAAGATCTGCTCCGAGTTGGTGTGGAAGATGTGCGGGCCGTACCGATGGACGAGCAGGCCGGCGTCATCGAGGTAGTCGTAGGCGTTGCCGCCGACGTGGTCGCGCCGATCGATGACCAGCACGCGCGAGCCGGTCTGGCTGGCCAGCCGCTCGGCCAGGACGGCGCCTGAGAAGCCCGCGCCAACGACCAGCCAGTCATATGCGCGGCTCACTTGCGCACCGACCTTGGCGAGATCCCGCTGCCGCCCGAGCCGGAGGCACCCGCGGCCTGCGCCGGGCTCGCGGCGACCGGTACCGACACCCGCTGACCGCCTACCGGCCAGCGCTGCGCGCGTCGCGGCGCCCGCTCCTCTACCAGCCGCTCCATCTGGGCCCACGTCGCGTCCCACGACTGGCTGACCAGGAAGCGGTCAGCGCGACTGAGCAGCTCCTGGCGGTCAGAGGCAAGCGCCGCCCCAATGGCGCGCTCGAACTCCTCGGCTGTTGACGCGATATGGACCAAGCCCTCGTCGCCGTATGGGTGAACGACGTCGTGGATCGGCGTCGACACGACCGGCCGCCCACCGGCGAGGTACTCGGGCGTCTTGGTCGGGCTGATGTGGCGGGTCGATTCGTTGATCGCGAAGGGCATCATCGCGACGTCCCAGCCGGCGAGGTAGGCCGGCAGCTCGGCGTAGGACTTGAGGCCCAACCAATGGATGTTGTTGCGCCGCGGCAAGTCAGCGTCGCTGATCTTGGCGACCGGCCCCACCATGACGAGCCTCCAGCCCGGCCGGGCATCGGCGACGTGCTCCAGGAGCCCCAGGTCCAGGCGCTCGTCGATCACCCCGAAGTAGCCGATCCGCGGCCGCCCGATCCCCGCCTGGTCTGCCGGCTCCGCGGTGCGGCCACGAGCCTGGCTGAAGTGGGCCATGTCCACGCTGCTCGGGAAGCAGAACGTGCTCGGGTGATGGTCGCGCTTGGCCTCATACAGGCTGCGCCCGCCGGTAAAGACGACGTCCGCCCGCTGGATCAGCCGGCGCTCGTAGTCGCGGATCTTGGGCGGGGCGAACCTGAAGCCTGACAACTCGTCCATGCAGTCGTACACGATCGCGCTCGCCCGCACGTGAGCCGACCACGGCAGCGCCATCGGCGTGTAATACCAGAGCCATGGGGAGGTGATGCCCTCGCTGGCCATGAACCTGTCCAGGGCGTCGCGCAGCAGCGCCGTCGCCAGTGTCTCGCTCGCGCCGTCAGGCAGCAGCGGCTTGACAACGGTCACGCCATCGACGGAGCGCGCCTCGATACGCGTTCCCTGCCCGCGCTGCTCCGGCTCCTCGACGAAGAACACGCGATGTGCGCGTGCCGCCCGAGCCATCAGGTGGTTCGGTCGCTGATAGACGAAGTCCCAGCGCAGGTGGGACAGGCACACGATATCGGCAGGCAGCGACACAGATCTGGCCCCCCCTTGGAGCTGGCACCGGAGCGGCCTGGGGAGCCGCTCTCAGTTGGGCCGTAACGTACGGCGCGGTGATCGCTGGCGAATAGCGGTCCGAGGCACTGCGTATTGCGCTCTCGTCACAGTCCGTGTCCCGGCCTGCGACCAGTGCGCGTTACGCCCTAGGCGAGGTAGTCGCGCGCCGTCGTCCGCTTGAGGAAGCGACCCCAACCCTTCTCGCCGTGCCACTCGCCGTTCTCGACGACCACCCGACCGCGCGAGAGCACGACGTCCGAGCCGCCCTGGACCTCGCGGCCTTCGTAACACGAGTAATCGACGTCCATGTGGTGCGTCTTGGCGCTGATCGTGTGCCGGCGGCTCGGGTCGTAGACGACGAGGTCCGCGTCGGCGCCCGGCGCGACCACGCCCTTGCGGCCGGCCAGGCCGAACATCCGCGCCGGGGCCGCGGACACGATCTCCACCCAGCGCTCCTTCGAGATGCGGCCAGCGACCACGCCGCCGTCGTGCATGAGGTCGACGCGGTCCTCCACGCCGGGCAGGCCGTTCGGGACCTTGCGGAAGTCGCCCTGGCCGAGCTGCTTCTGGTCATGGAAGTCGAACGGGCAGTGGTCGGTCGAGACGACTTGCAGGTCGTCCTTGACGAGGCCCTTCCAGAGCTCCTCCCAGTGGTCCTTCGGCCGCAGCGGCGGGGAGCACACGAACTTGGCGCCCTCGAAGCCGTTGCCCATGTCGTCGAGCGAGAGGAACAGGTACTGCGGGCAGGTCTCGGCGAAGGCCATCGTGCCCCGGTTGCGGGCGGCGCGGATCTCGTCGAGAGCGTCGCGCGCTGAGAGGTGGACGATGTAGACCGGCACGCCGGCCGCCTCGGCCAGGCGGATCACGCGGTTGGTCGCCTCGCCCTCGAAGATGGGATAGCGCACGACGCCGTGGAAATAGGGCTCCGTCTTGCCGCTGGCGACTGCCTGCTCAGCCACGACATCGATGGCCAGCCCATTCTCGGCGTGCATCATGATCAGGCCGCCGTTCTTTGCCGTCTGCTGCATTGCCCGGAAGATCGCGCCGTCATCAGAGAAGAAGACGCCAGGGTAGGCGGTGAAGAGCTTGAAGTCGGTCACGCCCTCCTCAACGAGGGTGTCCATCTCAGCCAACGTCTGGTCGTTGACGTCGCTCATGATCATGTGGAAGCCGTAGTCGACCGTGGCGTTGCCCTCCGCCTTGGCGTGCCAGGCGTCCAGCCCTTCGCGCAGCGACTTGCCGCGTGACTGGACGGCGAAGTCGATGATCGAGGTGGTGCCGCCGAAGGCCGCCGCGCGCGTACCGGTCTCGAACGTGTCCTTGGCGAACGTTCCGCCAAAGGGCAGCTCCATGTGGGTGTGGACGTCGATCGCGCCCGGGATAACGTACTTGCCGCTGGCGTCGATCTCGCGCTCTGCCGAAACCTCCAGCCCGCGCCCGACGGCGGCGATCGTCTCGTCCTCGACGAGCACGTCGGCGAGTGTCGAGCCGTCAGCGTTGACGACGGTCCCGTTCCTGATCAGCGTGCGCATTTGATCCCTCCTCGCTTCTCGGTAGGCCCGACTCTACGATCCGCGCCGCTGCCACGGCAAGGCGCCAGCTCAGGGTCGCTCGATCTCGAGCGTCAGCTGCGCCGGGTCGTCGCCGTCATCGTCTTCCCACTCTTGGCCGCTGATCGTGAAGCAGCCGCTGCCCTCGACGGCAGCCACGACCAGGACCCGGTCAGCATCGCGCACGATCTCGAACTCGCGCAATGCCCTGTGCCCCGGTCGCGCGCCGAATGGGCCGGCGATGGTCACCGGGCCGTCCAGGGCGACGACGAGCGCCCGGCTGCTTGCGGGTGCGTGGGCGCCGTAGCGTTGGGCCACCTCTGCCGACAGGAGCAGCTCTGCGTGGATGGTCGCTGTCTCGTCCGACTGCCCGCTTCGGCGCAGGTGGAGCGTCAGGTAATCGAACCGCGGCCGCGTGCCGAAGCTGGCGCGGAACAGCGTCCACGAGCCCGATGCCGGCGCGGCCAGCTGCTGCGGCGCGCAGTTGAAGCCGCCATCCCCGGCCGCGGTCGCGTCACCTACACCTGAGCCGCCGGGCACCAGCGGGCGACCGGGGTCGCGCATCCCGAACAGGTCGCTGCCGCCGACGATCAGGCCACCCAGCAGCAGCAGCGCCACGGCCACTCCGATTGCGGCACCCACTGCTCGACCGCGGCTGCCGTCGCCGCTCGGGCGTGGCCACGGGGCATGGGGGTACGCCGGCGGAGGAGGGCGAAGGGCGGCGTCGGCCGGACCGAGTGGCGGCGCGAGCGTCACGTCAGGCGGCGCGGGCGCAGCGGGAGCCGCGGCCATGCCAGGCGCGTCGGGTTGAGCGACGGCGGGCATCGTCTCGGTCGCGGGGTCGGCCGACGCGCCGCAGCCGGGGCAGGTGGACGTGGCCGCTCCGAGCGGGTAGCCGCAGGCGCTGCATTCCATGCTGCCGCGCATGATCAGCGATCTTGCTCGACCGCCGCGCCGTCGCCGCCAGCGACGCGTGCTGCGTCCGCGTTCCATTTTCCGGCTCCGGTAATTAGAGCAGGCTGCAATTCGACCGCGGCCGGCGTGATGGCGCCAGCGCCCGCCCGCAGGTAATGTCAGTCCATGGACCGCCTGAAAGCCGACCAGCCGATCATCCGCAACGCGGGCGACGAGGAGCCAACAGCGGACATTGACGGGGCCGACGCGCCGCCGCGCGCAGCGCTGCCGATCACGCCGTTCGGCGACAGCAAGCCATTCGCCGGCTCGCTCGTGGATCCTGATGACCCGCGGCACGAGGATCAGCCGCCGGGCTCTGACGACATCCCGGCCGCCGAGCGCTCCTAGCAGCGCCTGCCGCCTCATCGCAAGCGGCGCATTGCAAATCGCTAACACTCGGCCACCAAGCCTTCGATTGCCGGCAACCGCTGGCTAAGATCGGCGCATCGACACGAGCGCGTCAGCCACCACTGACCTGACCCTGATCCTGCCCGACCGAGTTGGGAGCTTGGCTGAGGCTTTTGGCGCCTTCAGCCGAGCCGGCATCGAGCTTCGCGGCGCGGCCGGCTTCCCGGCCTGGGCGGGCGAGGGGATCCTGCACGTCCTGGTCGTCTCGGCCGAGGAAGCGGGCGCCGCCCTTCGCGCAGCAGGGATCGAGGTCCGCGAGGAGCGTGAGCTGCTGGTGACCGAGCCGCTCGGCTCGACGGCTCAGGCGGCCGACGTGCTTCAACGAATCGCGGCCGCCGGCGTCAACATTGACCTGATCTACCAGCTCGCCGATGGCCGATTGGCGATCGGCGTCAACAACCTCAGCTCGGCGCGGCGTGCCGCTGCCGATCTTGCGCCACAAGCCGCCGCCGCGCCCGACGAACTCACCCAACGGCCCGAGGAGACATTGAGCTCCCGTCGCGAGTAAGGGCTGCCGACCTCGTCGGTGACGCCTGCCACATGGCGGCGCGCTGATCGACCCAACTTGGCCAGCCGGAGAGCGAGGAGCACCGAAGATGAGCAAGCAACAATCCACCGATCAGTCGCAGCAGCCAAGTGAGGAAGCCGGCGTCGATGATTTCCTCGCCCGCAATGTGACCATGAGCAACGCTTTGCCCGGCGGCTCGTCGCCATATGCCGGCGCGCTGGTCGGCCAGGCGGAGGGCAGTTTCGAGCCGGCGACCGACGAGGAACGGCTGCGCGAGGGCGATCTCGCGGCTGAGCCTGGGGCCAGGCCGCGGGCCTCAGCGGCTGACAAGCCGGACGGGCGCGGGGTCGAGCCCGAGGTCTAGCCGCTAGCTCGAACCAGCACTTGGCGGTGCGGCCGATCCAGCCCACGGCGGGGCTATGCCCTGGACGACGTCCCAGCCCGAGTCGTTGGCCAGCACCTCGAAGCCGCGCCCCTTGAAACGCAGGTCAACCGACCCGCGGCCCACGCGCAGCTTGCGGATGGTCAGCTCGGGCAGCCAGTCGGGCAGTGCCGGATCCACATAGAGCCGTCGGCCGTCTGGCTCAGCTCGGGCATCGAGCCCGCACAGCACGGCCACCAGGCGATACACCGAAGCCGCAGCCCACGCCTGCGGCACGTTCGCGCCCAAGTATTGGACAGGAAACGATCCTGGCTCGCGAGCCAGCCCCGCAAACAGCTCGGGCAGCCGGATAGCCTGGAAGCAGGCCGCCGCATCGAACATGCCGCCGGCGATCTGCGCCGCGCCGTCCCGCCCGCCGTAGCGCCGCAACCCGCCGGCCGCGATGGCGTTGTCGTGCGGCCAGACCGAGCCTGTGTGGTATGAGAAGGGGTTGTACGCGGGGTGGTCCGCCGAGAGCGTGCGGATGCCCCAACCCGACCACATGTCCGGCGCCAACAGGCGCTGGGCCACCTGCGCGGCCCGCTCGGGTGGGACGATGCCCGACTGGAGCAGGTGGCCGGCGTTCGAGGCAACCGACCGAATCGGCTGCTTCGCGCCATTGAGGCCAAGGTAGTAAGTGCCCTCTTCCTCCCACCAGAAACGCTCGTTGAACCGTTCGAACAGCTCGCCCGCCTGGCGGCGCAATCGGCGCGCATCGGCCAGCCGACCGAACAGGTCGTACATCTCGGCTACACGCAGCTTGGCGTCGTAGACGTAGCCCTGCAGCTCGCACAGCGCGATGGGCAACTCGGCCAGCGAGCCGTCCGCCTCCACGATCGCATCGCCGGCGTCCTTCCAGCCCTGGTTGTAGTAGCCCTGGCTGGAGCGCGTGGCGTACTCCTGGAAGCCGTCGCCGTCGCGGTCACCGAAGCGGTCGATCCAGCGCAGCGCAGCCTCGACGTTAGGCAGGTAGCGCTCGAGCAAAGAGCGGTTGCCGGTCCAGTGGAAGAGGTAGGAGAGCGTGATCAGGAAGAGCGGCGTCGCGTCGTGGGTGCCGTAGTACGGGGAGTGCGGCAGCAGCCCGAGCTGGGCCAGCTCGCCGTGCCGGATCTCGTGCAGGATCTTGCCCGGCTCCATGTCGCGCTCGGGATCTTCGGCCGTGGCCTGCAGCTCGGCCAGCCGGTGCAGTGCGCCGGCGGCGAACTCAGGGTAGCCACCCATCGCGTACATGCCGACGATCAGCGCGTCGCGACCGAAAAGTGTCAGGAACCACGGGATGCCGGCCGCGGCGACCAGCACGCCACGTTCGACGGTCGGATCCTCGAGGCGCAGCGCCTCCATGTCGCGCACTGCCTGCGACCATGCCGCCCGGACGACCGTGTTTGGCGTCTCGATCGAGACTGACGGCAGGGCCGGCGGGCTGATGCCCGCGCGCTCCTCGGTCAGCGCGGAACAGGGCAGGGTCGACGGACGGCGCGAGGCGCGCGTCAGGGGCAGCCACTTGAGACAGACGTGCCAGTTCTGACGGGGCGCGAGAGTCAAGTCGAAGATCAGCTGGCCGTTGGCGTACTGCGGCGCGCTGGCCGGGCGCTCGACCATGACGGCCAGCTCGCGCCTGAAGCCGTCATTGGCATAGGCCGTGCGCAGCTCACGGCGCGAGCGATACCAGCGGCTGTTGGTCTGGCCGCGGCGCACGATGTCGTGGTCCTTGACCTCGAACACGTCGGCGAAGTCCGAATCGATGCGCACCGACAACACCAGCCCGACCGGCCGCGTAGCGTAGCTGACCAGCTCGTAGTCCTCGTGCAGCCCGCCGGCCAGGCTGCGGTCCAGGCGCAGCGAGATCGAGTGGCGCGGGATCGATCCATCAGCGTCGAGCAGCGGCGGATTGGTGAACTCGTGGCGGGCGGCGAAGAAGCGCGTCGGCGCCGAGTTGAGCAGCATCGGCGGCAGCCCATTGAGGAGCAGCTCGTAACGCGAGACGAAACGCGTGTCGCGCGCGAAGAAGCCCTCATCGGCAGCCGGATCGATCGTCGCGTCGGCCTTGGCCACGAGCACCCGGTCGTCGCGGCTGATGGTCACCGTCGGCGGCCCGACGGCTACCGGCATGGGCATCATCTCGCGGTGTTTCATCAACGATCTCAGTCGGGCTGGCTGACCGTGGCGCGACCCTCCAGCCGATCGGCGGCAGGAAGCACGTAGCGTGTCCCGACCAGGCTGACATAGGCCACCGAAACAGTGAGCAGCGCTGCGAACAGGAATACTGAAATGAGAATCAGAGCGCCAATCAAGAAGGTGAGCGCGAGCATCCTGCCCGGCCGGGCGAAGTTGACCAGCGCGGCCAGCCACAGGCGCCGTCGCAGGGGAAGCTCAGCGCGTAGGGGGTCGACCAGGAGCGGCCATGCTGCAACGAGGAACATGGCCAGACCTACGTTGCCGTACAGCGCCAGCGCGCTCAGCACCCAGCCCGGCACGCCACCGACCTCGAGGCCCACCCACACGTTGACGGTGAAAACCAGGGCCAGCATCGTTGCCGCCACGCCCAGGCCCACTGCCGCGCCAGCATGACGGCGCATGCCGGCCAGGAAGTCGCTGAACGTTGCGCCCTCGCCGCGGACGATGCGTGCGGCCAGGTGGTGCATGCCCGCGACCGGCAGCGCCAGCAGCCCGACCAGCGCCGCCGCCGGCAGCCAGACTGCCGCGCCCACCAGCAATGCCAGCATCGACACGCCCCAGACCGCATTGGCGGGCACGAGCCGCCAGGAGTTGTAGTAGAAGTCGGACAGTGCGTCGCGCAGGGCGGCCCGAATACGCGGTGGATCGGGCAGCGCGAGCGTATCGCTCTCGCCGCTCATCGGGGCATTCGCGATCAGCCCTTGACTCCGCTGGCCGCGATGCCCTCGACGAAGTATCGCTGGAAGAAGATGTACAGGATGAGGATCGGGATCGTGGCGATGACGATGGTCGCCATCAGCGGCGGCCAGTTGGTCAGGAAGCCACCTTGTTCGCGGAAGAACGTGAGGCCGATGGGCAGGGTGAAGTGGTCGGGTTGGGTGAGGAACACGATCGGCCAGAAAAAGCCGTTCCAGGTGCCCTGGAACTGGAGGATCGTGACCGCCGCCAAGGCCGGCGTGGCGAGGGGCAGCATCACCCGCCAGAAGGTAGTGAAGAAGCCCGCCCCGTCGATGCGCGCTGCTTCCTCGAGGTCGCGTGGGATCGTCAGGAAGTACTGGCGCAGCAAGAAGATGCTCGTCGCCGAGACGGCCAGCACCAGGATGACAGCGACGTACTCACCCGGCCCAACGGTCAACCCGATGCCGTTGAACAGGACGTACACGGGGACCAGGCGCAACTGGTCGGGGATCATCAGCGTGGCCAGTACGAGCACGAAGAGCGCTTCGCGGCCGGGAAAGTTGAGCCTGGCGAAGGCGTAACCGGCCAGGCTGCCCAGCACCAGGTTGCTCACCGTTACGACCGCCGCGATCAGCGCGCTGTTCCAGAACAGCACTACGACCGAAGGATTCAGATTCGTCAGCGCGTACTCCCAGCCGGCGGTCGTAAATGGCTGCGGGATGATCGTCAGTCGTATCGCGTCGGGCAGTGTCTTGAAAGAGGTGATCACCGTCCAGGCGAACGGGATGAACATCAGCAGCGCGTAGCCGATGAGCAGCACATACGCCATCCGCCGTCGCCACCCCCGCCCGCGATCGCCGACTGGCCCGACCGGGCCCAGCTCCTCGATGGCCGGAGCTCGCGCGGCGGCCGTCATGCCAGCCTCACCATGACGGCGCCCCGCCGAACAGCCGCCGCTGGATCAGCGTGGCGCCCAGGATGATCACGAACAGGACGATGCCGACGGCCGCGGCATAGCCCGGGTTGATCTGGGTTATCAGCGCGTTGTACAGGTAGAGCACGATCGTCATCAGCGAATTCGCCGGGGCCCCGCTGGCCGTGCCGGCGATGCGCACCTGGTCGAACAGTTGGAGGCCGCCGATGACGCCGACCGTGGCGACGAAGAAGTGGCCCGGCTTGAGCAGCGGGAAGGTGATCTTCCAGAAGGCCTGCCACGGCCCCGCCCCGTCGATCGCCGCCGCCTCGTAGACCTCGTTGCTGATCGACTGCAGCGAGGCGAGATAGAAGAGCATGAACGTTCCCGAGGTTGTCCAGGCATTGAGGATGATCACGCTGTTGAGCGCGGTGCGGTAGTCGCCGATCCAATTGTGCTTCGCGCCGTAGCCCAGGAACTCGAACAGCGGGTTCAGGCCCATCACCCCGCGGATCTCGTTGAACAGCCCGCTCGGCGCGACCAGGAAGATCCACAGGATGGTGATGGCCGCTGAACTCGCGATGGCCGGGAAGTAGAAGGCGGCGCGGAAGAACGTCTGGCCACGAATCTTCTGGTTGACGATCACCGCCAGGAAGAGCCCCACGGCCATCGTCAATGGCACCCACACCATGCAGTAGTAGAGGCTGTTCTTGACCGCCGTGAGGAAGATCGGATCGCTGACCAGGCGCTCGAAGTTGCGCAGGCCGATGAAGTCGACAGGTCCTGAGCGCAGGTTCCAATTCCAGAGGCTGATGAAGGCGGCGTAGAAGAGCACGCCGATCTGCAGGACCAGGAAGAACAGCATCGGGATGGCGACCATGCCGTAGCCGGCGATCGCCTCTTTGCGCGCGCCGACGCGGCGCGATGTCCCAGCCGTCGATGCGGCCATCCGCCCGTCGTCTCCCTCGGCTCTCGATGCGGGGATTGGGGCTGACGGCCGGCTTGGGCTACCGGCCGTCAGCTGGTGTCGCTCGGTGCAGCTCTGGGGCTAGCGCCCGAGTTCCTGGGTGATTGCCTGGGCGGTCGCGTTGACCACAGCATCCGCGCTGTAGGTGCCGTTCTGGATCTCCAGCGTGAAGGCGGCGCTGAACGCATCCTGGACGGCGTTGTAGCCCTTCATGAAGCCGGAGCCCGGCCGCGAGTACTCGGCGCCCTTGACGATCACGTCGAATCCCTGCGGCACGGGCACGTCCGTGCGTGACGGGACGGCGATGCCGCCGCCCGTCCAGACGGCCATGCCGGCCGGACTGGTCAGGAACTCGATGACCTCCCAGCCCTGGTCCTTGTTGGCGCTGTCGGCACCGATGCCGTACGCCGCGGTGTAGCTGATGGTCACCTTCTCACCGCTGCTGCCAGTCGGCATCTCGGCAAAGGCCCAGTTGGTGTCGGGGAACTGGTCGTTCATGTAGCCGTACAGCCAGCCGCCCTCGAAGGCAAAGGCGACGTTGCCCTTGCCCAGCGCCTCGCCGCACCAGCCGTCGCCGATGTCGCCGGCCGTCATGCCCAGGCCGTCCTTGAAGAGGTCGAGGTACCACTGCACGGCGGCCTTTGAGGCATCCGTGGTGATCGCCTCAGCCGTGCCATCCTCGTTGAGCAGCGAACCGCCCTGCGCGTAGATGAAGGCCAGGCCGCGGTCGAGACCCGGGTTCAGGCACATCGGGGCGATCAGATTACCGGTGCCCTTCAGGCTAGTGGCCTGCGCGACGAGGTCCTCGAGCGTTGCCGGTGGCGTGGACACCAGGTCGGTGTTGTAGGCCATGGCGATCGTGTTGCCGTCCTTGGGCAGGCCGTAGATCTTGCCGTCAGATCCCTTGAAGATGTCGAGGTAATCGGGGAAGAAAGCGCTCGTGTCAATTCCCGCAGCGGCGATGTAGTCGTCGAGCGGGTGCAGGAAGCCTTGGTCGGCCCAATCACGCGCGTACTCCGCGTTCACGTAGAAGACGTCGGGTGGGTTGCGTGCGCCGAAGCGCGTCTGCATCTGCTCGCGGTAGTTGCCGGCCACGGTCAACTGCTCAACGGCCAGGTCCGGATTGGCAACGCGGAACGCCGCCAGCGCGGAAGAGAGCGCGCTGCGCTCCGACGGCGACGATTCCCACTGGCCGAGCGTTGCTGTTCCAGTGACCGGTCCACCGCCGCCTGGGGTAGGCGATGGTGATGCGCCAGGTGCGCACGCGACGAACAGCAGCAGCGCGGCGCTGGAAACGACGAGTAACCTTCTCGCCATCGACGGTCCTCCTTCTTGCCTCCGGCATGCCCCGCTCGACTCGCTCGGGCATCCCGCATGCCTCGGATCGCCTGGCGATGGCCGGCGCGGGCGACCGTGTTACCGGTTACACGGTGCGCCACAAAGATAACGAGGCATGTCAATCTTTGGCTGATGCCGTCAACAATCCACGACGTCGCCCGGCTCGCGGGCGTCAGCTCGGGCACGGTCAGCCGCGTGATCAACAACAGCCCGCGCGTCGACCCGCGCACCCGGGCGCGCGTCCTGCAGGTCATCGAAGACCTCGACTTTCGCCCGAGCATCAGCGCGCGGCGCCTCTCTACCGGCCGTGCGTACAGCGTTGGCGTGGTTACGCCCGCCTTTATCCGGCCATCGGTCGTCGAACGGCTGCGCGGCATCGCCGGCGTCTTCGTGTCGACCGATTACGAGCTCGTGATCTACAACGTCGAGACGCGTGAGCATCGCGATCACGCGCTCGATGCGCTGACGCGCGGCGACCGGGCCGACGGCCTGCTGCTGGTTGGCCTCGCGCCGAGTGATGCCGAGGTCGAGCGCATGCAGCGCGCTGGAGTCGCGTGCGTCCTGATCGATGCCAGCCATCGGCAGCTGGCGAGCATCCAATGCGACGATGTCCAAGGTGGCCGCTTGGGCGTGCGGCACCTTCTCGATCTTGGCCACCGCCGCATCGCCTATGTTGGCGAGCTCGCGCGCGAAGCCTTCAACACGCCAGCGAGCGCGCTCCGTCAGCGTGGTGCCCGGCTGGAGCTTCGTGAGGCTGGACTGGACCTGCTCCCGGAGTACACCGCCGTCGGTGATCAAGGCCGGGCGCGGGCGCGCGAGCTCGTACGCGACCTCATGACGCTGCCCGAGCCGCCGACCGGCATCGTGTGCGCCAGCGACCTGCAGGCGATCGGGGCCCTCGAAGCGGCGCGCGATGCCGGGCTGAATGTTCCCAGAGACCTCTCGATCGTCGGCTACGACGATCTCGAGATCGCCTCATACCTGGGCCTTACGACTATTCGCCAGCCACTCTTCGAGTCAGGCATGCAGGGCGCGCGCCTGCTCGTCGAGGAGCTGGCCGGGGCGTCCCGCGGTCCACGCCGCGAACTGCTTGGCATCGAGATCGTCCAGCGCGCCACCAGCGCTCCTCCCGCGGCCTAACCTCTCAGCGCATCGTTGGGATGATCTCGCGGCCGTAGGCCTCGAGCGTCTGTTCCTCGTCGCCGTTCATCAGGTAGATGTTGAACTGGTCGACGCCCGCGTCAGCGAGCTCGGCGAGCTTCGCCTTGTGGTCCTCAACCGAGCCAATGACGCAAAAGCGATCGACCACATCGTCGGCCACGAACTGCGCGTTGGACGAGCCGACCTCGGCGTGGTGGAGGTAGTCGTAGCCCGCCCGGTCGCGCACGTAGCCGGTCAGGGCGGGGGGCAGCTCAGCCGGGTCGTAGCGGTTGACCAGGTCTACGACGTGGTTGCTGACCAGCGCTGGGAACCAGCGCACGCGCTCGCGGCAATGTCCGATCTCGCCGACGTGCGCCGGCGCAGCAGCCTGGACCTTGATCTCGGCCGGGTCGCGGCCGGCGGCACGCGCGAAGTCACGCAGCTGGCCCACGAACCAGCGGATCAAGTCCGGATCGGCGAGCTGCAGGATCACGCCGTCAGCAATCCGGGCGGTCAGCTCGAGTGCCTTGGGGCCGTAGCCCGCGACCCACACCGGCAGCTTGGCCGCGCCGGCCCAGCTGAGCCGCATCGGCGTGCCGTCCTGGATGACGTCACGGCCCTCGACCAGGTCGCGGATCAGGACGGTCGCCTCCTCCAGCCTGGCGAGCGTGGTCGGTGGCTTGCCCATGACGCGTCTCGCTGAATCCCCGCGCCCGATGCCCAGATCCATCCGGCCGCCGCTGATCTCGTTGAGCGTCGCGAGCACGCTCGCCGTGACGCTCGGCTCGCGGGTGCCCGGGTTGGTCACGCAGGTGCCCAGCCGCATGCGCTCGGTGTTGAGCGCCATCAGCGTCAGCAGCGGGTACGGCTCGCGCCACAGGACGTGCGAATCGAAGATCCAGCCGTAGCCAAAACCGGCGGCCTCCGCCTGGCGAGCCAGGGCAACAACGCGCCCCACCTCGTGGTCCGGCTTGAGCGTGAATCCAAAGTCCATCGGGCACGACCCCTCAGTGCGTACTGATCGTGAGCCGAAGCATACGATGCGGCTATGGGGCAGGCGTGCCAGCCGACAGACGCCGTTCGAAATGTCGTCAGGGCCGCCAGCCGGTCGCGCGCGCCCATTGGACTGCGTCAGCGAGCGCGCGCTCGATCCACGGCCCCTTGGCGTCCGTATAGGCGATGCGGTCGTTGGCGTGGACGGACGCGGCCAGGCGCTTGATGCGCCCGTACTCGTCCGCCGCGGCCGAGTGGGCGCGCAGATAGTCGCGGAACAGCAGATGATCGCGCTCCCACTTGCTGCCGACGGTGCAAACGTGGACCTGCCACAGTCGCGCCAGACCTTGCGGCGGGCGAAAGTAGCGGTGCCCCGCCTCGCGGTAGCGCAGGGCGAAGCCCTGCGCCTCGATCTCCTTGCGATAGGTTGTCTCGTCGTCAACGTCGGACACGCTGACCTGGATGTCCACGACCGGTTTTGCCGGCAGTCCCGGCACCGCGGTAGACCCCACGTGATCGATGCGCAGCGCCGTGTCAGCCAGGGCCTCGGCCAGCAGCTCGCGCATCTGCTCGAAGCGCGTCGGCCAGAGCGGGTCGTAGTCGGCGATCTCGACCGGCTCGGGCCCGCGTGCGGCGGCGTCGCCGCCGAGGATCAGCCCGCCGCGGAACTCTCGGCCCTCATGCGGGTCGGCCACGGACGCTGCTAGCCCGTGGCTTCGGCCCACGCGGCTTCGAAGCCGGGCAGGCCACGCTGCACCATCTCGTCCGAGGCGGTGAGGCTGATGCGCAGCCAGCCGGGCAGCTCGACGATCGAGCCGGGCAGGACGAGCACCTTGTGCCGGCCGAGCATGCCCGCGAACGCTTCGTCATCAGCGACGGGCGAGCGGACCATGACGTAGAACGTGCCCTCGGGGAGGGTCGTCTCGTAGCCGATCTCGCGCAAGCGCCCAACGAACCGGTCGCGCCGGCGTTCCATTGCCGCCAGGTCGATGACCATCGGCTCGAGCTCCGGCAAGGCGTGCTGCAGGTCGGCATTGGGGAACATGTAGCCCGACGCGCACTGCTGGACGAAGACGTCGTCGCGCAGCCGTTCGCGATCCGGCATCGTCGGCGGCCAGGTCAGGTAGCCGATGCGCATCCCCGGCGCCAGCAGCTGCTTGCCGTACGAGTACGTGATGACCGTATGCGGGTAGACCTCGGCCGGCGCGTGGAAGTTGCGGCCGTCGAACAGGATGCGCCGGTAGGGCTCGTCGCTGAGCAGGTAGATCGGCCGACCGATCCGTGCGCTGTGCTCCTCCAGCAGGGAGGCCAGGCGGCGCAGGTCGTCGAGCGGGTACACGCGGCCGCTCGGGTTATGCGGCGAGTTCAGCAGCACCACCCTTGTCCGCGGCGTGATCCGGGCTGCGATCTCGTCGAAGGGGATCTCGAAGGCCGGCGCTTCGAGGCGGGCGCGGACGGGCACGCCGCCGGCGGCGAGCACCAGCTGCTCGTAGAAGAACCACGGCGGGCACTGGAAAAGCGCCTCGTCACCTGGCTCGAGCAGTGTCCGCAGCGCCACGGCGATGGCGCCAAAGCCGCCGTTGGTCATCTGGACGTCAGCCGGATCCCAGTCTAGGCCGGTGAGCCGGCTGAGCGAGTCGGCCACCGTGCGCGTCGCCTGCGGCTCGGACATCTTGTAGGCGTACCAGTCCTTGTCGCGCGGCTCGAGCTGGCGGCCCACCGCGGCGACGTAGCCGGGCATGACGAGCTCCTGCGGGTTGCCAACAGCGAAGTTGGCGACCTCGGGATCAGGCTCGAGCTGGGCGTAAGGGCCGGTGAAGAAGCGCAGGAAGGGTGCGATCGACTCGCGCAGCCGATCGGTGTGGGTGGGGGCGATGGCGACCATCGGCGGATGCTACCCCGCGCAGGCACGCAGCGGCCGCTTGCAACGCGGCTGAACGGCAGGAAGGGCGGGCGTTGGTC